>JAAUYG010080431.1_pt1 | contig 10758 bp, 4 predicted proteins | sample 7278091 | NCBI WGS metagenome assembly JAAUYG01 (sample SAMN14350201, study PRJNA611818) | marine sediment metagenome | isolation source: surface marine sediment (0.6m) | place: French Polynesia: Moorea | collected 2018-08
GTGGACCTGTCTTGTTTGGGCTGAACGATCTACGCCCGACAGTTTTTGGGTGCCAAGCCACCGATTCAATTTCGCCACAGGTGAGCAGAAAGGAAACACTCAGATCATTTATACAGACTCCAAGCTGCCCAGTCGGTTGCCTCACTCATTAATGCCAAGCGCCAAGCTGAGAAGCGCAAACCTCCCAGTTTTACGTCATTGGTGTGACGCGGCCGGGGATCGAACCCCGGCCTCCCGCACCCTGGTTAGAGCGCCACTATGCTACGCGGAGGCGGTGTCCTAGAACAGGACCGTACTGCCAGCACAGCAGGGAGCAGGAGCAGGAGCGAACAGTAATAATATAACCAACGTTACAGCGCGCTTCGTGTTTCATGAAAGCTGCTGATTTGAGGACGTGTGATCTTCCAAACAGACAGAGGTTGCCTTTACATGCTTTAGTGACATATTAACAATGCAGATTGGATGCAAGGGATGATAAACGGGGTCTTCTTAACAGCACGGACTTGATTTTAGAAGTGAAAATGGGGATCTTCACAGCAGATCACTTTATGCGAGAGATGATAGCCGGAATCTTGCGAAAATATGGATTTAATCTAAGACCTGATACTAGGAACCATCTGAACGGTACGTATTTAGCACAAGAGTAAAACTTTAATACAAAACGGATAGCAAGGGTGGTTTCCAAAGTACATATTTGATATAAGACCTAATAAGTAGTGTTTTCTCATCACCGGAGAAAGAAAGAAAAAAAAACAATATTATATTGTGTGCTTGTGCATATAGGGTAATGTAGTTCAACCTCGACATTATACATAACGTGACCAATTCTAAGTTGATGATAAAGTACACGTATTACGTATCTTTTAATTTACCACCTTGTTTGGGGGGGGGGGGGAACTTGACCACTTTGATAAAAATAAAGAGATATGTGACAAAAAAAAAACTTTTCAGAATCAACGTGGCACGTTATAATTCTAAATTCATTTTCTGTGGGTCCAGGAGTAGTCAGTTGCAATGGGTGATAATGACTCTACGTGGAGAATACAATGCACGTGATATACTTCTGGCATGAGATCTGCATTGCTATTACTAGCACAAAACGACTGGTTGAAAAAAGGGCTCAGATAATGTCACATGGATGCATTCGCAGATATCAGCTTGTCGAAGGTGCTCAATTAGCAATATTGAAACAAAGACCATAATAAAACTAAAGCACCAATAAGAAGTAACATATGTAGCTGACACCAGTGGGTCTAATGGGTTGTCAAACCAAATTATTACAGCGAAGCCGGTCTGAAACTGACACCAATGTCCTTATGGTCGAAAGTATATAGTGTCTCGGGCAATTTGGTGATATACAACCTGGTTAGATGCATGTTTTCTTGATTTCGTTTTTAAAATAAAATAGCTGAAGCCTTTTTTGGTGTTTTATTTTTATTGTAAGAGTCTAAGGAGAACAAATAACATAACAAATTAGCGATTGTAAATGTGGTCAAAGTGAGACTTACGAGGTCAACTCTCAACACTATGCGTAATTATTGAATGATGTCTCTTATTCAGCGTTTCAATAGACTTTGTAGAATTGCCTCATAAAATTCGACACGGAGCCGATGTGCACAACTAGTATCTAACACAATATAGCGCGGTGAAACAAACAATTGCGCTTCTCCTATTATGAAGAGAAGACGATCTTAAGGTAGGGGAAAATGCCCCAAACTACACAGCCGTTAGGTATTTGAAATAAAAAGAAAGACCTTCACTCACATTCACTTTTGGGTTAGTCATGAGGCAAGAACTGCAGCTTAAAGGTTCAGCTGACTTTTCCAATACCAATCAGTAAGAAGCTATCTCTTATTTTGGATTACCACCACAATACACTACTTTCAACAGCCAGATAAACTCCTGATGCAGAAGGTTTTAAATACAACCGATTTGTAATGTCAAGGTGAGGCTGGAATAATGTTCATTCTTTAATAGCCAGTATTGCATCCGTAGAACAAGCGTACATATCTCCAGTTGTCCGCACGATTTTCACTATCCTAAACCCGTGATTTGCTAGAAGATATCGACATTGTGCACGCGTGCGTTCACGTCCAGTGATCTTCCGCATCATCGTGATGTCCATAGCCATTGCCACTGGACTTTCTCTCGGATCCTCGGGTGCAATTTTCTTCACGACAAGTGGGCTATTCCCTGGAATATGTACAACAGCAAAGACCGAGGTGGGATTTCTGACGTCAGTTACCGGTTCCTACACTTTGCTTGGAAATTCAGACATTAGCAACGTGGAAATAGTGATGTGGAGACGTTTTGCTCAAGTTGTATATCAGGAGTATTTTTGCCGTCTCGGAGTCAGGATAATGGTCTGGGTTTCGACATCATTGCATTACTCGTCATGCTCGTGGCGTTGTGTTTCAGTTGGATAGCACCATAAAGACTGGGCGCAGGTCAGACTAGCCCAACTCAGCTCCAGTACATACATACAAATGCCTACTTACAGGATCTCGTTCATAGGTCAAGCCATCTAGCTTAACAAACCGTTCCAGTTACAACATGATTGAAAAATTGCCAAAACGATTCTAAACTCTGTTTACCCTCTCAGTCAGTCTTTTAAAATCCTAGTTACAGTTATAATAAATATGTAACTTCGGGGAACATAAGCCAAATGAACTTAATTATTATATACCTGAAAAATCTCCCTATACTTTACCACTGAAACGATCGTGCAAAAAATTTTCATGTTGCACTTTGAACTTTGCATATTGCATTTTGACCCGACCCAGATTCTCAGCCAACAGCAACGGCGCCTGTGCTTTATGTTTACGTAATTCCATTGTTTGTTTCGGCTGCGTTACCAAGGTCCCGGGCCGTTGGTGTATGGCCTGTAGGCATGAAAAGGAAACACATTGGGCCCAATGGCCAAATCACTTTCGAGGGCCTCCTCGCCAGTGATTTGGCCATTGGGCCCAATGTTTTTCCTTTTCATGCCTACAGGCCATATACCAACGGCCCGGGACCTTGGTAACGCACCCGAAACAAACAATAGAATTACGTAAACATAAAGCACAGGCGCCTTTGCTATTGGCTGAGAATCTGGGTCGGGGTCAGAGTGCAATATGCAAAGTTCATCGTTCAATATAGAAATTTATTGCACGATCGCTTCAGTGGTAAGGTATAGGGAGATTTTTCAGGTATATAATAATTATCCTAATAACTATGATGTGTTTTATAAGTGTTAAAACACTGTGACATTATCCTTACTTACCTTGACTCCATGCGATATCACATGCCAGTAAGAGACAGCAAAGTAGTTTGATTCTCATTGTCTGGAGTTTAAAATGGAGTTAGATAAGTCATAATTTGAACAGCACCTGGATCAAAAATTGAAAATAATAATGCTACAAGGTAATGGTTCCCTTAAGACTCAACTTACCTTCCTAGGACACGCTTCCAAGTAAGGGATCATCAAACGGGAAGGTATTTGTATTGCTTTGCGACATTGGTATGAAAACGATCACAATGTTATTGCAACATGCAGGTATATTCTGCCACAACACCTGCTTCACATAGAAGATCTACGTAGATTAATACGAGCAGTGTTGTTACAAAGCGGTGGTATTGTTGTTAATTATTTCTAAGGGAGCAGTAATTCACAAACATTTCAGTTGTATCCCTACACGTTCAGGAAATTAAATACCATTTCTTTATCAATGCCAGCTGGGAAAAGGATATCAACATAAGTTTATTTCCCCAGGGTCTTGAATCAACCTGAAGTTCATGCCGCATATTAATTTAATATTCTCCATAATTATTTTTCACAGAGAATGAGGCCTATTATTATTACAACCACCGAACACATTGTGCGATATGTTGTGACATGCCCCCGCTTTGTCTATGATCAATGATTGTTTTCCATCCTACGCAATATATTTTCAAGCAGTTCACTCCATTTTGACACCTCCATATACATATGACGTTTGGCTGTTAAATTCTGAACCAGCTTTGGAGATCTCCAGGCCCCCAAGGCTTAACGGCACAAAATTCCTTCAGATGTAAAATTTAATTTTTAGTGTTAAAGTTTCAAATTTTAGATCAAAATTATACAACTTCGGTAGGAACTGACCACAGAACTACCCTCAAAATTTTGGTGACTGTACTTTCACCGCAATTTCGGAGAATAAGTTAAGGGCTTAGAATCTCCCATATAATGTATGTTAAAGAAACTAAAAAGTACCCCCCTCTGCCCCCCCAAATAAAAAATAAATAAATTAATAAAGGTTAAAATTTTCAAAAAAAAATCTATATTCATTCTTCGTAGAAACTGTCCTAGGAGTATTCTAAAATTTGACTGAATTCGCATGATTTTAGACAAGAAATTGTCTGAAACATTTCCCCTGTACCCCCACGTTGAAGTAAATTAAGAGAACATTTATAAAAAGGGTATTAAAGTAAATATTTTGTAGAATTGAAAACAATGGCTAGAGATATGAGGGAGGGAGGGGGGCTTTATGCAGGGTCGATCTGTGAAACATTTTCCCAGAAAAAAACCTCCTTAACAGAATCTTGGACGGATGTCTCATTATTTCACTGGCTGCATCAATCAGAAATAAAAATGGAATTTCAAACCTACCACAATTACACAGTTAAAGTCAGATAAAAGTATAGGGATATTTTCGGGGCAATATCAAATCTAAATGATCATTCAAGATCAATAAATGTCAAATCTAATGATGCAATTGGACTCCTGTTATATGTCTTCTTGTTCTTTGACAGTAAAACATATCCTATCCCGGCTTCAATAATCCCATAAGAACACTCCCACTACATGTGTAGGTCAACTAACCTTTTCAAATCAACGGTAGTGATAAAAGTCCATAAGTTTCAAAGTTTCATAAAAATTAAATCCGAAAAATGTCAAAGAACTCCAAACAATAGTGGGTATCATTGAGATGAAAATTAAGGAGAACCTGCAAGGACTTTGAAAGCGATTTCTAGCAGAAATGCCATTGTGAAATATTCAATTTCAGAAAACAATGGACATGCCCAAGTTCAAGTATGCCTTATTTACTCATTTGTTTTGAAGACAATTTAAGTTAGTCACTTTCACGTAGAGTAGGTATATATCTACAAATGCACTAAGTGATCTCAAATACCCTTAACATGTACAAGGCAGCAAGTATCCATTTTTACAGTAAACACTTTCCCCAAGGCCAAATATTTCACCCCTTTTAATGTTAGCTCAGTAATTATGGAAATAATCGAAGTTAATCGTTTTCACCTACAACAAAATGGTATGTTTAAAGTATTCCAACATAAAATCGAAAACATTGCAGACAGTAGTTTATGTGGACCCCAGCTTTTATCTTTAGAAAATTTTCCTTAGAATACAGCTAACAACTGTTGGAGAAGAATAGCTTTTTAGTAAGGCCGAAAATCAACAAGTGCACAGAATGTCACACGCACCCCTATCTACTGTACACTTATCCCCGGGATTCCAAATTTCGTTCTTTTCACTGTATTATCTGTCGTTTTCAAGCATTTAAACGTTTTCCCTTCCTATTATGGTACATTGGTAAATTTGAGAGTTAGAAAAGCTTTTACAAATTATAATCTACTCAAATCACAAATTCAATACAATATTTTATTAGAACGATTGAGATGAAAATTCAGCATAAATTGTAAATTATTTAATATTATTACCGAAAACTTTGCAAAAATTGTTGCAAGGGCCTTGTATTTTCAAAGCTACAAAGATCCCGAGTATATTGACTACAGTAAACAAAGTGTAAACTTTGAACGAAGTCATTATAATAACTTCAGAGATAGTTGATGTCACAGGTAGGCATCAGATTGATCCACGAAAAACACATTTTGATTATTATAAGCTGTCGTGGTAAGTACTACTACTTTAAACACTATTACATTAAACACTATGGTCAATAGTGCCTCATATATGAGTTAGAAGTGTTATGAGTAGCAAATTTCACTCTGTTTCGCTTCATGACTAAACATTTTCCAGTGACAGACTATTTGAGAAAGTGCACCAAATGACCTCAAACAACAGTGAACACTGCAAGGTATCCTATATTTGTTATTGGTGACCCCAAATCCATCCAAATTTTCAATCCGTTTCACTGTAAACAGATAGATTGACAGATATATTGTGTATGTAGAGCAAACATGCACAATATAGACATTATAGACAATTATCTTTGGCCTGGAGCATAGGCTGTACCCACAATTATTTTAAACTGATTTCAGCAACAGTTGTTTGTGTTTGTTAGGTGCTTTTCAGAGAACTAATCTGAGCATAAACGCGTATTCAAGTTACTGACAATGTTTGGCAAAAGAGGATCATCAAATGACTCAAAAATACCATTGAAAGTTTAACAGCCAAGGGTACACCCCGACACATGTTAATGTACTTACCCCCACATGCCTAAATTTACGTCCATTTTTGAGATTAGCGGTGTCCAAGGTATTTACTATTTTATATTTTTCAATTTGCCACAATGTTAAATTTCCATCGTTTCTAATTTTTAAATTTGAAATTTGAAAGAAGTTACTTTAGTGTGCAATATCGCAGAGAACAACTATGAAACATAATCATAATTTCAAGAAGAGAGGCATTTTGAAAATCATATTTTGCACCAAATCACCCAAAAAATGCAACGAAGAACTCCAAAATGACCTTGAAATGACAAGGGTTAAATTACAGCACATACAAATTCTAATTACCTACAGGCAAACATTTTCGTCACTGTGAGGTGGCATTACGTCAATTGCCTTTCGCCCTGTGAGGTGGCATTTCTAAGACATTTGCATTTTTTTATTTTCCCATTGGTGATAATGTTAAATTTCATTGTTGACAATGTTTTATCTACAGCTGTATCGTGGCTTTTAAAATTACTTAGCAGCGTAGTATAGAACTACATTGGTTATCCTGGAGGGCAATTCTCAGCTTAGTTTTATCTGCTAAGTAATATAAGTGACATGTGCTCTTAACATTTAACATTTGTGCTCTAATGCAATTGGCGTAATTTAAAAGAACCAGGTGATATGAAGAGGAGGTGGGCAAATCAAGGTCATAAACCCCTACTACATGCCAATTAAGCAATAACATGGGCATTGGGTTTCCACTGTAGGACATACATGCCACGCAACTCTGGCTATGCAGTCAAATGATATATGATAATTAAAATATGATAAACACAACAATGGTATTGGTAATTTAGTCATTTATTGCTTGCAGATATACATTACATCAGAAACTAAACTCTGGATACTTTGTAGTCGGCCACTGACTTAATCAAACAGTGGGCTGTTTTTATGCATATATCCTGGCTTCTGATAGCAAATTACTGAAAATCAACAGGACACAGTTATTATAACGGGACTGTGGCATATATAAATAAGGCATCATTAATGCATATGACGCATCACCTTAAGTTCAAAGTCACAACTACGATATTGCCCTGCCTGCTTCAGTTAATTCTTTGAAATCTTATGAAGTTAATGAAGTTAAACTGTACGTGAAAGCAAGCGAGAAGAGGAAAGAAGATAGAAGGAAGAGCGAGCACATTACTTGCCTATTGATCCTGTGCCCCCTTCCATTAAAACCGGGTGCCTAGAAACAAGGACGTTTCATCAGCAAATAGTTAGAGATTGTTTGCCATTATATCTTACAAATCACCTGCATACACCACCGAATCCAACTTGCAGTCGTTGATATGACCATGAGTGGTTGAAAGCCGACTATAAACCTGATGCCCCCCCCCCATTACATCTGGTGAATAACTTCATCAACTGAAGTAACAGTTACCTGTACTAAAGGCTTTTGAAAGACCAACTTAGTTATCCGATGAGATTTCCACCTTAAATGCAGATGTTGATGCCAGGTGCTGCATCAATCATTTTTGAGTCCAAATCAATACGTATTCATATGAAAGAAGAGACCCATGAGCTTTGACACTCTGTTTGAACTAAACGCCACTCAACACACACATTTATGCTTTACAAGTATGCAGCAGCATTGCACATGCTCACTCAGAACATCCCGGCCGTTTTCGAGGCAAACTATCCTCGGATGTGTGTCCGGGGATTCCATTCGTCGACTATAAAATGGCAACATCCATATAGCCTTAGACCATCGTTTCCGTTTTCTTATTTACATGTGCTTTGCGGCGTATGTACAGGTAAGAATCTCCCTTTTAATGTGTTTTATAGTTCCGATGAGATATTGCGGACACATTTTTATATAAAATATATATATATATATATTTGCATTAAATTTTAAAAATAGAAGGATGGTTTTATTCAGTCAATGACATCTTATGATACATTACAAAACTGTTGTTGGAATCCTGAGCGTACAGAGACATGCATATCAGAGATATTAAATATGTAGTCTTAAGACATATACACCTCTGACATTTTCAGACTATATTACATCCAATCCATTCAAGTACACACAGGACAGTAATTGTTGGATTTTGTGATTGCGGTAGGGAACAGAAGACGTTAAGTGCTTACTGATAGAACAATCAGGCCCCGTCCATCCTTCCGCACACTGACAGGTGTACTCATTGTGACCATCCACACAGGTTCCACCGTTCTCACACGTCACACACTCACAGTCATCTGTGCCTGGAAGATGAGAAAAGGGTGACCATACATCAAGGTATATACTTTTAAATTAGCCCCATAGTAACATTTTTTACCATTTTGGAATTTGTGATGCACGATATTTGTGCTGTTCGTTCGAGATATTGGCTACCTATTTAAATTTCACGTCATGTGCCATCCATTTCCAGCCATTTTTACACGTGTAGGTGTTGATACTATCAGGGGTACACATAGGTCTATAAAATATGGCCCGATTCGAGTTTTACTTTTAACAGAGAACCAGGAATAGTAGAGAGAGATCTCTCACGGGACACGCTCACGGTAATCTATGTATGTGAATATTCTCTTGACGATAAAGAATATCTATTCATATATTCTGTGTAAAATAGTATTCGTCATGCCGAATCTACTCATTTGGGAATTTCTTCTGTGGATGTGTTACCGGAACACAAAATATGAATTATTCGAATAAATATTATAGTGTTAATTAAATTCCGTGCCTTGTTTAACATATTACTACATTATAAAAATCACATACTGGAACTGCAATTGTCCCCTGTCCACCCATTCACACACTGACAGGTGTAGGTGTTGATACCATCCAGACAGGTTCCACCATTTAGACACTGTGCATGCTCACAGTCATTTACGTCTGAAAGAACATACTATACATGGTTAAACCCCGTCAGATTTGCTGGAAGGTTAAGTGATTGAGGGGAATTTTCAAGTGACCAAAACAGCCAAACGGTGACAGATAGACATGTAGTTACTATTAGACACTAATGGGAACTCATATACTCAAATATGGGGCGTCTAACTGCACTATTACATGTTTGACCTTGAGCGACATTGAGAGGTAAAATTCAAGGACACTATGCTTTTTGAAAGTGTATCTCATAAGCAAGATATATGTTACTGTAAAACAGTAATAGGAACGCATATATGATGAATCCACCTTTACAGTTAAATCTGATTTTAGCGACCTAATTAATTCAAACACAAGCCATAAATGTTGCTATTATGCGATCCTCCCCTATATGCATGCAATATTACAAGTCTTTCTTGCTTTAAGATAAAGAGTGTCTGCCCATATATTCTGTATAAAGTTTACTATTCAAAGTAGAGCAACTACTTACAAAGGGAGTTTGCTTCTTTGGTGTAAATGTTGACAGGTGGTATGATTTTCAGTGACACCTGTAAATTATTTCTTCATCACGCTATTCAGATTCCTGTATATGCTTTCCGGTATTACATTTTCAGTTCAATGCCTTTCTATATATGTCGGACTTTATGTTAATATTTATTGCGTACGCGTATTACAGTCTTACTTATACGTCTGGTGCTATTGGACCTATTAACACTTTACGAAAAAAAACTCACTTGAGCTGCAGTCACTTCCAGTCCACCCATTCACACACTGACAGGTGTAGGTGTTGATTCCATCCAGACAGGTTCCACCATTTAGACACTGTGCATGCTCACAGTCATCTATGTCTGCAACCATATTCTGTACATTGGACTCTTATAATAAAAAGTTTTTGCGCTAAATATGATTCACCATCTCACATATAACCGCAACGAAATGTCTATAGTATTCCGTAACGTTAAACTGTGATATGAAATTTCGTCCGGCACTAAATATCTAAATATCTACATATGAACATGCAGTTCAAACCCTAGTACGTGTTCATTATATTCGCAGTTAGATACCTATATGTTGAATTCAACAGTTCTACTTATTCCTATCAGTGTTTGACATGCCATAGGCTATGAAATGTCACCGACTTGTGTTGCAGTCGTCCCCTGTAAAGCCGTTCACACAGTGACAGGTGTAGGCGTTGACCCCATCTATACAGATTCCGCCGTTTTGACATTGGACATTCTCACAGTCATCTGTATCTGTAAACACAATTTTCCTATTCATATGATCTGTTTAAACTGTTTTTTACCATTATGCATCAGAGTAGAATTTCTTCAATTGAGGAGAATTGATATCTGGTTATATAAATACAAATTACTTGGCTATACAATATATGATGTTTATGAAATTCCTAAACTTGTTTGACATATTAATACTCGACAAAAGGTCACATATTGGAGCTGCAATCGTGTTCTGACGATCCATCCTCACAC
>JAAUYG010061278.1_pt1 | contig 10756 bp, 4 predicted proteins | sample 7278091 | NCBI WGS metagenome assembly JAAUYG01 (sample SAMN14350201, study PRJNA611818) | marine sediment metagenome | isolation source: surface marine sediment (0.6m) | place: French Polynesia: Moorea | collected 2018-08
AGATCATTTTTCATTGAGTTATTTGAGTAAAATTACTCAAAATACTCAAAACAGCATTCTGTAAGTTCTACCATAGTGAAGAAAAGTCCTATTAGCCTGAAAAGTTGCAACATGCTTATGGGCACAGGGACAGTTAAAAATTGTTTAGCTGAGGTAATTTATCATCGAGTTATTTGCTTCGGGACAGGCAACAACTGTTTTGTGCAATGAGACGTGGTTGCTATTACACATTTAAACTCCTATGTGAGGAGTCCATTGCAGCATAAATTTTACCTAGAAGGGTGTTGAAAGGTCAAATCAAAGGTCAGCAATTACCTCATGTAACTGCATAAACTCCAACAGGTGCCATATTGGATTAATTACAGCTGCACTATTACATTAGACCTTGGCTCAGACCTTGAAGGGTCAAGTCGTGCATGAGAGCAGCCTCCACGTGGCGCTCCTGGGTATCAGGTCTTGTCGCACATTTTGTTCAGACTTGACCTGATAGCGAATTGCTCTCACACAGGGCAGTACTTAGACTGTAACGACTTGAATTGACGTTGCAATCATTATCACCTGTTTTGGCAATGTATGACCCTTTTGGTGTTGATGTGCTTTTGTTAACATTGGATCCAAAGAGTGAAATTTTCAACATGCTGCTGCTACAATTATGATTCTTTTTCAACCAACCATTTTCTAAACATTCCCTGTGACAGTCGTCACAAAAGTTGTTTATATGAATGTTGAAATTTCAAACTTAAAAAAAAAATCTATAAGACCTTCATACTAAGGTCATTTGTAACACTTTTTACTTGATGGTCAAACTATTTTGGCTTTTTTTAAAGTCTGGCAAAGCTCGACTGTTGTGAGTCTTGCGTATCGTTTGGTTCTTTATATTGTGTTCATGATCTATCCTTATTTTAGCTTTTGATATTGGACTGGTCCAATTTTAGAATTTGGGGCAGGTCCCAGTCATCATCTTTTACTTTGATCGATCAAATTTGTTCTTTTCTTAATTTATTCTTTTCTTAATTTATTCTTGCCGTGAATAAAACAATTGTTGTTTGCACGGCATTAAACACCTTTATTTCTCTCTCTCTCTCTCTCTCTCTCTCTCTCTCTCTCTCTCTCTCTCTCTCTCCTTCTATTTGCTTTTTAACCAGTATTGTCATAGTCTTTAGAATTAGATAATAACTGTCTTGTTGTGAAAGAAAGTCAAACTATTATTTAAAGCTTCTAAATACTCAGTTCATCAGGAAATGTTTGTTCAAAGATCTGATATTTAAATGAAATATATAAATTTTCAGACTTTTGTCTTTACAATGTTATTGAATGACTCATCGTCATAATATTTACAGCATTGTTTCTCCAACAAACTGTTGTATTCGAGAACTGTTGCATTGAAGTTTTCAAGATCTTATATTATTTTTTTTTTACTTTGAATTCCCTTATCAATAAAAAGACTGGCCGCAGGTCGGACTAGTACAAGTTGGGTCCAGTACATACACACCAACTTGCAGTGGGTGATATGACCATGAGTGGTTGAAAGCCGACTATAAGCCTGATTCATCCATCCATCCCTTATCAATAAAAATGACATTGTAAAATGGAATGGAAATCAAATTATAAATCATAATTCTTTAACTCATTGTGTTTAATTTGGTGAGTACTGAAAAGTTCGTTAATATTCTTCTTTATCATATCCCCTGTAACTTGCACCAGATCAAACTGCTAGAACAACACCACAGTTTTGGCTAAAACCATCCATTTTTGTTGGATTCCTAGCCATGTTGGTATAAAGGGTAATGACATGGCGGATCAAGCTGCCAAAGATGCTACCAATGATGATTCTTCATCTCTACCTGTACCCTACACAGATCGAAAAAGACACATAAATAGCTTTGTTCGATCCAAGTGGCAAACCCTCTGGGATGTAGCTGTTAACAATAAACTTCATGCCATTCAGCCTTCTTTGGGCTGCTGGCCTGGAAGTAGGCGTAATGCTCGCAGAGAGGAAGTAGTCTTGGCAAGAATTCGCCTGGGACACACGTATCTTACACATAGTTAGTTGTTATACCGAGATGACCAGCCTGAATGTGTCGGATGTGCCTGCCCATTGACAGTTCAACATATGATCGACTGTGTTGAATTCGCATATATACGAAGCCGTTTTTTCAATGTCAGAAACATGAAAGATCTCTTTGATTCAGTTACACCTTCAACAATCCTACTGTACGTTAAAGCTATTGAACTTTTTTTCAAGATGTGACTTAAAATCTTACCTTGTACTTTGCACCCATTTGACCAGGGAGAGAGTGGGGCAGAAGCAAAAGCAGTCAAGCTATGCGTGTGTGGAATGCGACGTTACACTGTGAGTTCCAGAAAAAAATGTCAGAAGGTCAAGGGAAAGTTAAAGTGTTTGTTATTTAAAATAACCCTCGAGTAGAAATTACAAGATTTACATGAATTTGGTGAACAATACAACAATCAAATCAGTATGGTCAAGTTTTACAAAAACAATACCAAAACACAAGTACACAAATATACTCACTCATTGTCCACGTTAATACATGCAAAGTAGTGCAGTATCACAATAGGATATATAAACTTCTGAATAATCCTAATTTTTTGTGTATCCTGAAATTAATTATGGACATATCTGTTTGGCAAACGCGACAGGTATTGTCATTGAATGACAGTTCTTGTAACTTCATAGACCTTCGCACATATTGTGCACATGAAAAGTATTTCATCGAGTATTTCATCGCTTCTACCTCGTTCTGACAGACATACCCAGAATCACTACTGCAGTGATTCACACCGAAGGGAAGGCATTACAACTTCTCTGGGTTGCTTTTCATTTCCCCAAGCTAGGAAACAACTTCTGAACTGGTTTTAAGTACACAGTATAACAGCTGTAGGAAATCTTGATTCTATTCGTGCACAAAGCAACCAGTTCTTTTCATGACAGTGTCACAACTCTTCACTAACAGGCATCTCGAGAAAAGCTACTCAAACGCAGCTTTTTTCCAACAGGCAATTTCTGCTGAATCACTATCTCAAGTCGAGATATATATATATATATATATATATATATATATATCAATGTTTAATGGCACATCAACACCAAAAGGGTCATACAGTGCCAAAACAGGCGTAAAACTACCCTACGAGTCTAAACAGAGGCCACTAGAAAAGAATGTTATGGTCAAATGAGTGCAAAGTCCAAGGTAAGATGTCAAGTCACATCTTGAAAAAAAGTCCAATAGCTTTAACGTACAGTAGGATTGTTAAGGTGTAACTGAATCGAAGAGATCTTTTATGTTTCTGACATCGAAAAAACGGCTTCAGACCGGTGCATCTCCATGTTGCCCCTAAGGGAGCCTCTGACTTTGGAAGGTAAGTCTTAATTTCTGTTACTTTACTCAAGATGGAATCCAAGCCCCGCCCAGCTGATTGTGCTCCTGATGTGGAGAACGGAATGTGGCTGTTGTATATCTATTTTATAGCAGGGTCCATCATCATGTATTGGATGCTGTCAAATATCAATATTCTGGTACATGATATTCTGGTACAAGTGATGTTTTTGGCCATGGGACAACTCTTTGGACATGTTTCCCACTGTGGAAAAGTATTGCATTACACTGCCTGATACCCTGTGGAAGTTAATGATTCCTGTGAAAAGTGACATACTTGTGCCAAAATGTACTTTTAGTTAGTCATTTTGAATCTGGGCGCAACAGTTAAATCCAAGTGCAGTTGAATTTGCACCATCTTTTAACTGTTGTCGCACATATGGCAGCACCATTTCTCGCAGACTGCCAATATGGAATGCAAGCACAAATTTGAATGACTGATTTTTGTGTATGCAATTTCTTACATAGTTCTTGGCTGCCTCGTACCTGAAGCGCATAACTTCGGCAAGTTTCTCCAAGAATGGGACCAAGTTCAGTTGAAAAGGTTCATTTCGTAAATGGCCCCGTCCTGGTATGGCATGCATCCAGTCTATCTGACTGTAATTTGCTAGGGGAAATGTGATGAGCCATAGTGCACTACAAGGGTGTCTATTGAGATGCATTTTTGTTGGCAATATTGGCATCTGCACCAGATGACGCCATTTTGCATGAGTTTGGTGCACAGGAAATATGGAAGACCATCGTGGCATACAAACATCCAAACTCATTTGCCTCCATATCGACTGATGTTGCTCTGTGCAATTTGGCATAGAACAGCTGCAACTATGTCAAAGCTGTTCGAATTGCAGAATACAGGCTCTGTTAGTGCCAACATGTTCAAACCTGGCATTTGTGTCATCAGAGCTGTTTCTACTGAGGTGTCTACCCAGAACTCCGCAATATACCGGAAGGGGTAGGACTCTAGGGATCATGCTCCAATTTTGCTGCCTTGATGCCTTTTCTTGTCACAAATAGCGCAAATCTGTTTCCAGCGTGGAGTAGAGGACCCACATTTTGCACAGATGAGAATTCCTTGTAACCTTGTCAAATCCTTACCCAATCCGCAACTTGTTGATACTCTTAACAAAATAGGTGCCAAGCCTGTATAAACAGGTTGGCACTCTGGCCTTGTTTGCTTCTTTTTTTTTTCTTCTGTCACAGGTAATGTACCAGTATGAATAGAATTTATGAAAGCTGAGAGTGATGTGACAGGTAGTCATGATCATTTGCAAGACTTGTTAGACTTGTCTCCCTGGCCCACTGAACAAAATTCACACTAGGACTGACTTTACTGTATCACTCACCCACTTCAATCAATAGGCAATCAGGCAAGTATAATAAGCAATGCAGAATGTATTAATATCGTGTCGATAAAAATATCTTGAAATGTCCACTAACTTTACAAAAAGGATTCATGAGAGCAGCCTCCACATGCCGCCCCTGGGTATCAGGTCTTGTCGGACATTTTGTTCAGACTTGGCCTGATAGCGAATGGCTCTCACACAGTGCAGTACTTAGAGTGTAGCGACTTGAATTGATGTTGCAATCATTATCACCTGTTTTGGCACTGTATGACCCTTTTGGTGTTGATGTGCCGTTAAACTGTGATACCACCACCTTAACCCCAGTTGCATTAAATGTATGGTACCCGGTAAGTTAAAGCTGCTTTATACATGCTGCCACTTCCCACAACTTAGCAAATTGTTTGAAAAATTTCTGGCAGGTACAGCAGAACCACGGGACTTCCAAAACTGGTCTTAATTATGTGGTGCTCTTATCTGTGAGACTTAACATTAAAAATACACTTTTAGTTCTGTTGAGAAATGGTCTTTATTCTGGGGTGGTTTTAATTCTGAGGTGGTCGCAATGCAGAGCTCTATTGAATTAGGATGTTGTCCTATTAAAATTATCAGAAGTTGCTCTGCCAAGTCATAAACTGTATTCATAAAATATTTCATAACAGAATAGTATATAGTAGTCCCTCTATTTTAAAACCCTCTATTTTAAGACCACCCTTGATTATAAAACCACTTGATTTGGTCCCAAATGGCAATTTTCTGTGTTGAATTATCTTTATTTTACGACCACCTGCAATATAAGACCACACTTACTTAGTCCCATGGGTGGTCTTAAAATAGAGGGACCACTGTACCTCAAATACACAATGGCAATGCATAAATTAAAGATTCTTTATTTTTTTTAAGCTGCAGGAAGTATTAATCTAATGATTGATATTAACTATTAAGCACACATTGTGGATTGATTCACAAAAGAGTACATAAACACTTAAACACAGCTACATGAAAGCTTTTTTATATCTTGCAAGCCTACACCACATGTGGTGATAACTTCAGTTGCTTGAGCAAAAGCGCCATTAGAAATACGATAACTATGATAATTACATACATGTACAGTGGAACTTCAAAATTAAGACCACCCACGGTACTGTTATAAAGTGGTCTTAGTATACATGTACAGTGAAACTTCAAAATTAAGACCACCCATGGTACGGTTATAAAGTGGTCTTAATATACATGTACAGTGGAACTTCAAAATTAAGACCACCCACGGAACTGTTATAAAGTGGTCTTAATATACATGTACAGTGGAACTTCAAAATTAAGACCACCCACGGTACTGTTATAAAGTGGTCTTAATATACATGTACAGTGGAACTTCAAAATGAAGACCACCTACGGTACTGTTATAAAGTGGTCTTAATTGTGAGGTGTTCTTATTTCTGAGACTACCAAACATTGACAAATGCAGTTTGGGGACCGCAGGGAAAGTGCTCTGTATTCTGAGAGGGTCATAAGGTGAGGTTCCACTGTATAAAACTGCATACAGCTCAAATATGGCAGGTGCGAAAAAAGCAAAGACCAACTTAAAACCAGCTAAATTCGATTGCACATGATCTGATAATGCAACATGCAAGCAAATTTCACAGTTTCATAATTGAATATATGGCATGGAGACATTACCCAAGTTGCCTGGAAGCCGTTCTGATTGGAGGCTATGGCTAACAAAGCTTTCTGATTGGACGCTGTTGACCGAACTGGTGGGCTCAGGAACCATGATCTCTGCATAGGGCGGCAGCTCATCGGCGCTAGGAGATTGGCCGTCCAGACTAGAAGACTTGAGAACGGAATCTACCGACGCTGTGCTCGTGCTTTTCAGATGACAAGGGGAATCGCAATTACGAGCCGCTGACTGTGCCTGAAGCAAATAAATGTGCATGTATACCAGTTTCATCTAGACACGGTCGCTTCCATTAAGGCTAGCATACCGGTACATGCCACTGTATACAGTGCCTTTAGAATGTGCCTTTACTATATATATTGTAGGAATTAAGGCACTGTGGTGCTAATACCACAAAATGAGTTTTCACGTGACCCAGCTTCATTACAATTGGGCTGAAGTGTAGTAGACATTTAAAATTATCATTAGTGACTGAAGATGACAAGATACTGCTTTGTTATGTATGCACAATATACATGTTATGTGTAACATGCTAGATTTGTGTGTCGAGCTACTGTAACATATTTAAAATAGTTACATATTAATACTTTAATAACACACTGTCACATATATGGCCTATATATTGCAAAAATGCAGGGTTTTTTTATGAAGTTTCTTTTATCATTGCACATAGAACTTTTTGTTTCCTTTTGGCAAAGAAAGGACAACTGCCTGGACTTGATGACAGAATAATGAACCCTGTGACACCCAAGGCAACACCCAAGTCATCTTTCCAAACACAAGTTATGTGCCAAACAAACATACCTGCCAAGTATTTACAGGCAGTTCTGGTGAAAGCAATCCTCTCTTCAGTCCCTTAATAGAACTGAACAGTTACACCATTTATAGAATTTCCCCCCTCATGCTGCCTGGCCATTCATATTCTTCAAGCCACAATTACCCAGTTATTTGCGGCCTGTTGTGAGTGTAATTGGCTGTGTTGGGCTGCGACATCGATATGTTTGTTTGTCACAGTTGGAGCAGTTGCTCGTGCTAAGTGACAGATCACAAACCACACTCGTTGCACTATTGTTCTTTGCCTACATTCACCGAACCCACAGAGCAATTAACCACCTCATTTCGGTTATTTTGTCTGCCGCAGTACTAATGCATTTACCATTGTCCTAAAAAAATATTCTAGTTCTCTACATACATACATGTACCTTTTTGTGTTGAAAAAAATACACTGGCCTGACCAAGGGGAGACAGTCTTTGCAGGTACATGTACATGTATAACACAGGGTACTTTTAACACAAAATAGAATTTCAGGAACTAATCACACAAATGTCTTAAATGGTCAGGTGTTTTATGTTGTGTGGGGAATACTGTACAGAAGGCCTTTAACCCTATTGGTTTACAATGGTCTAGGGCATAATAACACAGGCAGGTCTTGCAAGGCCACCAGAAGCCTATTAAAGCTATGCCTAGGGCACCAAACACTTCACAGAAAATGAACCGCTGACCTTTTAACTTGGTACTATCCCTCTAGCAATAAAAGTTTTTATGAACTGGCAAAAACGTGGTGCCCGGCACACATTGCTGGTCTATGTATATACATACTGCTATATTTACTCCTCCCCCTTAACCTACACACACAACTCTGGCTCAGGGGGAATTGTAGAAATAAATTTTTTGCATGAAGTTAGCATGTTTGAAAAATGGTAACATATATGCATGAGTTCGGTCAAGGTGTGACGTTTCCCATTTCAATTTAGGCTGCCTAAAGCCTAGTGCAATTTGTGCTACATGTAGTTGTTATCTTCCCAATAGCTATAATTTGTACAATGTCTTATTTGGATGATTTGGTGCTTAATATTCCTAATGGCGTTCTATTATTATAATAACAGTCGTAACTAACTTCTGAGATCTACATGCACATTATGTCTCAATGTTACATATATGCATAAAAAATTTGTCAAGTTTTCCATAATTAACTAACCTCGGCAAGTTGTGCCTCCAGCGTACGTATGGCCTGTTCTCTCTGTTGTAAATCTTCCTGCAGCGACATACACCGATCCTCGGCACCCCGCGCTCGCTTTAACACCTCCCACTTCTCCTGCTCAGATTCCTCCTTTTCCGCTACTACCTTTAGGTCAACAAATACGAAAGTTCTAGAAAGTTTTTGAGGCCGAAGTGTACAGAAATCTCAGACACTTTTTAGACATTTATGGAAGCATAAAGGATCTGGAGTAACTGCTGCTGAAAAGAGTCTTTAAAGTTCCATATTTATAGCTTTGCCTCACCAGTGCAATAACATGCTATATGTATGTACTGATACATGTACAGTGTATCGGTATTTACCTGCTTTATAGTGAGATCACTTTCCCTCATACGTTGCTCGAATTTACGTATGAATTCCCGTATTTCCCCATCCTTATCTTCCAGAGCCGCATACAGGTGGCGCAACTGACTCAGGAGGTCGAGCTTTTCGGCTTTGAGGCGCTTACGGTCCGATTTCATCGCTAGAATTCAAGAAGTCACACGAACAGGAAATACTTGAGGTAAACCTTGTCAAAAACATTTTGTGATACAATTTTTAACAAGCTTAAATTATTTTGTCTCTTTAATATAACTTACAAATAATTGTTAGTCTTATACTTTTACACTTGCCTTATTTTATATAAAGCAAACTACAGTTTAATATCCTCACACGAATTATTTTACTATATATCTTTTTCGTCTTTACAGCTTTGCACACAAATATCAAATCTATTTATTACATTTAGTTCAATTTTTAATAATAGCCAACTCACACACCTTGAAGAGCTTCAAGCACCCGAGCCAATTCCTGCTGGGTTTGAGTCAAGTCCTGCCGCATCTCTGTGACTACACGTGTTTGGGATGTATCCGGCGCCTGCCATGTGACACTACAATGACTGGCTTCACATTTATCAGTTCCCTCTCCAAGGTCAAAATGTCCGGCATCACTGTGGCAATCCACACGATCACTGTCGCCATGGCAATTGGCGTTACCTGTGTCATGATTACCATGAGGGGATTCTTGTTGTGAAGATGAAGAGTTTATTGCACAGTGTGTATTGTTACACAGTTCGAGCTCCACTCGGAGCTTTTCCACATGTTCCCGTAACTGCTTGTTCTCTTCACGGACGTTGCGCAATTCCTCCTCCAGATCACGTTGGGATGATTCTAACAGCATCGTGGTCACTGGAATTGCAGAATTCGTAATACATATATGTATTTATCACTGCTTCACAGATGCTCTTGTCTCCAAAATACTAATATTAACAGTGTTAAATGATATTAACACTACTGATAATGTGCCAGTGCATCTTGTTTCCCTGCAAACTGCAATATTCGCCTCACGTTGTGACAAACACATAACAGCTAGCCAAATGTTGTAACAGCGCGAGAACAACTGCTCAGCGGCAAAAATTAGTGTCTCTCCATGTTGATGGACACTGCAAAACTGCATCTGCTACACACACCTGGACCTGGCAAAGAAAGATGCAACTGGAGCACTGTTGGGTGCTACAGCCTCACTAAATAATGTCTTTTTGGCAGTTTTTGTGGCCTGATCTTTCTAGGTGACATGGGCTTGTCAAGATGGGCACAAAGTGACATCCCCTTTTGATGACTAACATGGCCTGGAGGGGCATATGCATGGGCTAGCTACTTTGTGGGCTACCCCTCCCTTATACTAGATAATTTCTACCACCCTTCCCGGTTTCATACTCGGGTAAGTGGTAAGTGCTCCATCGGATGTAGCTCAGTCTGGCATAACTGCATACAAGAATATGAACATAAGTGTTGGCACTTAGTGGTGGCAACCACCTTTTTCATGTTCAGGCACAGACATATTTCAGGTAATTGCACATTAATGAAACAAGAAATGCTGGCACACATTTTAACACTGAGAGCATAGGTGTATGTATAGGCAGCCAACATCAGAGCCCATTACATCTCTCTACATGTACACCGATGTCTATACATGTACAGTGAAAACTATCTTGGGAGACCGCTGCCCTCAGACTGAGAGACCACCTGTCTTGAAAGACCAAACATTTCTGGCAGACTGGCTGGCAGATCTTACATTTCCGTATTTATAATCGAATCTTAGCATAAGACCAACTGTCTTGAGAGACCACATTCTTATGGCTAATTGTGGCATTCTTTAGGCCACACCAAATGAATACCTAGGTCGATGGATTCGCGCGCACCCCAATAGGGAATTGCCTCTTTTTTTATTTCTTGGAAAAAAAAATTGCCGCACCCCTTTTGAGCATATAAATATTTTTTTTTTCCTGGAAAAAAAATATTGCCGCTCGCTCCTGGTTTGGAC
>JAAUYG010114899.1_pt1 | contig 10755 bp, 12 predicted proteins | sample 7278091 | NCBI WGS metagenome assembly JAAUYG01 (sample SAMN14350201, study PRJNA611818) | marine sediment metagenome | isolation source: surface marine sediment (0.6m) | place: French Polynesia: Moorea | collected 2018-08
ACCATTAGGAAGAAAATTCAGGAAAAGTTTGAGAACTTTCGGCTGCGATTTGTAGGAGGAGTAGCCTTTTGAAATTTTCGCTGCCATCGGGTCCCATGTTAACGAAAACGAAAAATATTCGTAAAAAATCAAAAAAAAAATTTTTTCAAAAATTCAAAAAACGTCCGAGCGTATAGCCCAGAGGAAGCCACAACTAAAATTTGAAAGAAATCCGTGCTTTAAGTTCAGAGATAATTGCGACACGGACAGACGGACGACGGACAGACGGACGACAGACGACGGACAAATTGCGATTCCATGAGCTCTGCTGACATAGTCAAGCAGAGCTAAAAATATTTCCACTACTTGTGAGTAGGAACTTAATCGGCCATTAACAACACAACAATGCCAAAATCCTTTTGCTAAAATATCTCTGCAGCCCTTTCAGCCCATTCCAACCTCGGAGCAGATCAGCTACATCTTGATCCCCTTCTTTGACAAGGTCCAACGGCGTGTGTCCGTCCCGGTTCTTCTTGTTGGCATCACCGCCATGCTAGAACAACGACCACACATACACATTTAGATAAATGTCCAATTCGCATGGTGGCAACTCACATATACTTAAGCATGTGCTCCCTCTCTTAGTGGTCACTCTCTAGAGAGGCCAACCCCTCTAATATGGCCACAAATCTATGCCACAACTGATGCACATGCAGTTATTCTCCCTCTCACCAAAGGCCACTTCTCTAAGGTGACATAATATAAACATAATGTTAACGGTTGCTGCTTTTACCACAGTGGAACCCCAGAATTAAGACCACACATGATCCAGGTCAAACTGGTTTTTATCCTCTGCTGCTTCCAGTTTTCTGGATAAATCTTAAGGCTAGAAAGGGACTCAAGTACCTTGGCACCACTGCCTTTTCAATGCCTAAGATCACTAGAGGACTTAAGAATTTTTGAGAAATTGGCCCAATGTGATCTTAATTCTGAAACAATACAGCGCTAATGCATAACTTTTGCTTCTTCTGGAGTGACCTAATTTCCAGGGTGGTCTTACAGTACAGCTGACTCCACCACGTCTACAGCAGACTACAGTTCCAGTTTATCCCTGTAATATGGGAAAACCTAGTAAAAAAAATATTTAATGTATTTACAAGTCTGCAGAATAACATGTTAACTGTTAAATTATTTACTGTACCTTGAGGAGTAATTTGCAGATTTCAAACTTTCCTTTTGCTGCTGCTTCATGTAGAGGTGTAAACTTCCAGAGATCCGCAGCATTTACACACGCGCCATGCTGGAACAAAATGTGACAGGCGTTGAGTATGTGTGTATGGGTTTTGGAAGGAGTACAAATGCACAAACAACAGGAACTTGTTTTACCCATAATTCTAATCCCTTGTGCTATTTCCAATGGCACAATCATTTGCATATAAGAAATACCGACTCTTTGTTGCAAAATTATCACACACGCAATCAGTTCTTATATTTGAAAGTAAAAGAGAATCTTTTCAACCATCAACGCCACTCGAAATAGATTTTCAGGACTAAGACTGGTGACTTAGGTGAAAACTTGGACTTCAGTATTTGTGAGAGTATTTTTGAGAGTTCTTGAAAATACTTTAAGTCTAAGTTTTGACTTAGATCTGACTTAAGTATTGACTATACGATTTTAAGCTTCTCACCTCGATCAGAAGTTGTGTGACTTCGTAATGGCCATATGAACAAGCGTTGTGCAAAGGAACTAAACCACTAAAGAGGGAGAAAGTATTTGTACTTCGTTAACACAAAAGCAACAGCACTGGAGCAAATGCGCAATCTGCAGAAAATGTGATGACATATCATTATCTAATCCGTACATCATACTGATCCAGCACTTTGTATTTTCATTCTTGGATGATACTTTTTTATTTTTGCCTTTCCAATTTCTACCGCAAAAGTTTCAAGGTTATTCAAAGTACTATCTATTATAATACTTTAAACCATTGTGTTTTATTTATACATGACCCATGTAAAAGGCATAAAACAAACATGGCTAAAACATACTGCAAAATTCTTATGCAGCTACACTAATGTCAGAGTCCAGCACTAATTGCATCAAAACAGAGGTTATTTCATCGGAACCCACTTTTTCTGTTTCCTTTTATATCACTTCCGGTATTATATATTCACCCTTTGTCCTTTGCGTGGACATCGGCTTCATTTTTCAGCAGAAACTCCACCACAGCAACGCGGTTGTAGCCCGCAGCAAAATGTAACGGCGTTGAATGTCGTCCGTCCAGATCTCGGCAGTTGACAGCGTGGGGATGGGCAGTGACTAATTTCTGGAATGGAGGAGGCAGCCTGCTCAAAGAAAGTTCATGCAACCATGTTAAACACACTAATAGATACTGTTTCATGTCTTAAAAACTTTTTTTTTTTTCTTTTTTTTTTTTCTGGGGGGGGGGGGAATTCATTTTCCGTAGAATTACTAGTATTTGTCCCAAAAAGTGGTACTTTATAAGTTCTTAGACATGCATTACCATGATTACAGTAACCAAATCGTTATTAAAGGTCCAAGATAAAATTCGGGAAGTAACTTGAGGGTTATCATCATATGCAAGGTGTGCCTTCCAAAATGTCTATCGATATCATCACAGACAATGTCACAAAGAGATATAATATACTGTTGATGGTTACCTTGACAACCTCCAGGTCCCCCGCCTTGGCAGCTTCTAGAAGCTGTATATCAACATCTGTACCACCAGATGGTACATCATCTAAAAAACATCACCAAAATATTCATCACATACCGTCGAGACAGATGAACTAAACGCATGGCTTGTAAATTTTCTTCTTGGTGCATAGACTAAAGGATTGTGTCATCATCTACCATCAGTGATCACCCACTACCTTATACCATATTTAAGCTATTAATAGCACAATGCTTGCTCAAGCGAATGCACAGCATGGTGTCTATGACATCCTAACAACATTATGCCAGCTATTACCTGGGAGGCTCAAACTGCAGGAAACAAATTCCACAAGAAACACAGTTTTCCCTATCATAAATAATTTAAGGTTTCCTAAAGGCGCTGTGTGCTTATAACAGAATAAACAGGAGTGAATATGATATCACTTCATCTACTATACATGTATCTCCAATACTAGCAGCTTCCAGTGCCTCACCTCTCAGCAGTTTCTGGATATTTTCTGGAGCGAGCTGCGCGGCCAGGTAGCCCTGTAGCGATGTGGTACTGGGATCTACACCGTACTGCAGCAGTAGACGACAGGCCTGCATGTTACCTTGCTGGGCTACTCGATGTAAGGCAGTCTGTCCCTGCCCATCCAGAGCATTCACCTGGGGCACAAATTCATGGTACAATGTATTGTCAATCCTCGTAATTAACTATTCGGTGACGAGCAAACATACTGACCAAGAGAATCAAATTTGATAATTTAATTGCTAAATATTCCCTGGTTTCTTCAACCTGGTTACAAAAAGCACTGATATTTTTCCCATATTAATTTTTTTAACATAATATTGAGTATATATTGACATACAAGACTCGAGACACTACTCCTCAGGACTCCCAATATTAAGCAGTTAGCTGTAAGATACAGTGGTCCCTTTACAACCCTTTGTTTCAAGACCACCCAAATTACGATTATTTGACATGATTGCATACATTTGAACCTTTATTTTAAGACAATTCTGTCGCCATATTTTCCATATTTTCAACGTTCCATCGGTGGTCTTAATACAGGGATAACTATAATGTACAGGCTGGGTTGAAGCATATGAATCACGCTTAACACTGGTATTTGATCTACGATGATCATCTAGCTGGCAGAAGTCCCCTACCCCACCCCCCATTATAATATCTTGGATTATTAGATGTAACGGTGAAGTCCATAACTGGATCTATCACTGCTTACTAAGCAGACAGTTTTGCTTGGCAGAGGTGCATATATATCATGGGAGAGGGACTGAGACGAATGCTTCTCTTGTCTGAGCATCCAGTAACTTAGGAGCTATATAGCATAAAATAAACTTAATCTTGAAATTAATAGCCAAAATGAGTTCCCACATCAGAGCTGTAGTACTCTAAAATCTTAATAGTCCTACCTTTGGAATAAAGTGTATGACCTGAGTAATTTAATTTCAATAACTATTCTCAATTCCACGATAGGAAAATCATGGATTACGGTCTCACCTTGGCTCCATGTTTCAGCAGAATATCCATAACGTCATAATGAGACTTGTCCGCGGCCACATGTAGCGGGGTCAAACATCTGATAACCAACAACGCACAACCATCAACAGATTAAAAGGCAAGGCAAAGCAGAAGTGTTCAGTATATGAACCAGCTAGTCAAAGTCTAAAGCACTTTAAATGCCACCAACATCGACACCTTCTGTTACTTCCTCCAGAAAAAAACAGGAATCAGATCACTGTGGAAATACACAGAGCAAATGGGGTATGTTAGAAGGCAAATGGGGTATGTTAGAAGGCAAATGGAGTACCGGTATGTTAAGAATTTATGGGTGTTCTGCGATAGTACATGCATTGTTAATGTATATTTGCTAAGATTACTGCATTTAACGGACCCTGTGAACATGACGCGTACACAGTTTCCACTCAATGACAAAGTTAACTTTACTTCATGTTTCTTATTGACTTACTCCTTGTTCTTATCATTGAGGTTGGCTCCTTTGCGTATCAAGGCCTCGGTCACTTGTTTTCTCTTCGGGAAGGGTGAAGCCACAGAACAGTGCTGGAACAAAGATTGCAACACAGCCATTAACACATACAGTAATGCTACAAATATCTGCATAGGAAGATTTTCAACTAATATTCATCAGATTTTCTTCTTTTTTTTTCAATTATTCTGGCATAGAATCTGTATTAACATCAGTACCCAAAGAACACTCAACGAACACATGGTTGCAAGGTATCGACTATCCAGCTATATGAGAAGACTTTTAATCTGTACAACCCAGTGTCTATAGACTCTACAGAGACTTTCCGAACATTGGAACATTCATGCTTGGAAACCACAAAGCTTAGATACTACCTTACTGTATCCAAGTGAATGAGAATGATTTCATACTATATGTCACTGAATTGAAGTGGTCCCATCAATAACGACAATGTATGATGTCAATGGCTTACCAAAGCTGAATCCCCAGTGTAGGGATGCTTGAAGTTAATTATATCACCAGTCAGGTATTTCTTTACCCGCGCCAGATCACCTTGGCGTGCCCCTTCCAGTAGACAATGTCCTTTGTATTCATCTTAAGAGAGAAAGATTGCCAATGAAAACAACTTGCCAAAACAATCAGATGCTTTTTCAAATGCTTGTACCCAATTTCATTTGTGGATTGATAAGCTTGGATATACATTAAGCAACAAATTTGATATGTTTCGCAGAAAATACACTATTGGATATGTCACACTCATAGGTAACTTTTGTATTAAAGAAGATCATTGATACATGGAAGTACTACTGAAATCGACTACGGTGTATTTCTGATACATTTCTAATACAATACCAGGATCCTTCATCTACGCTTTTGTATTTAGACAGAAATGCCCCTGATCACACTCTGATGCTTAACTTTCTAGCACCCTCACTCACACTGTAGTCTATCCTGTAGCTCTCTGGTGCTGGCAACGTCAATAGCCGTCTTGGAATGACAGTTGACAAGTGTCGGGTCAGCGCCGTGGGCAAGCAGCAAGGAACAGACTTCCACTCGGTTCTTTGAGGCCGCCTCATGTAACGGTGTAAACTGCCAGAGATCCATGGCGTTTACGCTTGCACCGTGCTGTGAGGGAATAAGCAGCAAAAATGATTACCGGTATGTCTTTTTTTATACAAAGCACGCTTCCTCCTTATAATTATTTTCTAGCATAGATGGGGCAGCCATTTGGTGCACAAGAACTAGGGGTTACCATGGTTACATCTGTTCTGGGATGGTATGCAAAAAGAATACAAGAACAGCGAAGAACAGACCTACTTGTTGTTTTTGTTTGGTTTTGTTGCAATAAAAATCTTTTAACTTAAAGAACAGCCAGGTATTATGTCCGACATCGTTTCCAGCACTAGTAGAACACTAGTAGAACAGCATAAAAGTTATAACTTCATTTAAAACATGTTTAAATCAAACCATGCAGCAAATAAGATCCTACCTTCAATAGTAATTCTGTGACGTCAAAATGTCCATAGGAGCACGCATTGTGCAATGGAACCAGTCCGCTGGAAATGTTTTTTGAGTAATAATGTAAAACATAAACTCGGCTTAAAAACTTCAGGGGTTGGTTTCTTAAAACAAGTCCAAAAGTGAAATTAAACTTGCGAAAGACCAGTTACCAAGGTGTTGACTGTTGATTTATTGTTGTTTATTTCTAGATTAAGTTTTTTCAGGAAACTGGGCCTTGGGCTGACTTCATTAGAATGAACCACAGTCAGATATTCCATGTTATTCACACATTTGTTCTAATGTTTCATTTGATTGATGTTAATACCTTACTACTGTAATGTCTGACAAGTGAGGTAGGGACATAATCCAACAAAAGGCATAGTGTTATCAAAATAAAAGACTGTCGCTGTCATACCCTTTATCTTTGGCATGGACATCTGATCCGTGCTGAAGGAACAGTTGAACGATGCGAGTCCGGTTGTACCCAGCGGCTAAATGCAATGGTGTGGACTGGAATAGCAAGCATCAGGAACCTTTAGGATGCCGGGATATCTTACCTTTGTTGTTGCATAAGTTTTCATCATTTGCCTTCCATTAATTTCCATGCTATATGTTTTCATTTATATTTGCCTTCTATTAATTTCCATGCTGCATGCACTTTCACAAACATGATTAAATGGTCACCTGGTCACAGCTACATCATGTACATACTAGCAGAACATCTGTTTGAATAAAACTAAGGCAGGTATGATAAATATGACTAATGGAGAACACAGCATTGAGGTAAGCATACTTTGCATTTTAATAGTAAAGTGTGTATAGCACCATTTTGCGATCGACTTCATGGTGCACCTTTTGGGAAATTCCATTCTTGAAAAAGTCCAAGAACTTTCACTTGTTATAAGGTAATTATAGACACTCAAGTTACCTTTCTGCCATCGCTAGCATGGCAATTCACATTGAGCGGTGTTAACAACGAAGCCAGTTTCTCCTCGTTACCACTTCGAGCACATTCCAAAAGCTCATCTTTTTTGTATTCTCCTGGAAAAGACAGACAAAAATTTTGTTTAGGTCATTTATCATGAATACATTATGCACAAAAATAATGTACTGATAAACATTAATTTTTACACCACATGCCATTGTTCACTTGGCAAATCATGACACATTTACCATGTATTCTGGTTAGATGACTGATGTGACAAATTGCTACGGACTCCTTGTAGTCTTGAAGCAGTACATCCACAGCACATGAACATATTACAATAGTCACGGCCACCAACAGAACTGAAAAGTTATGTACAGTAGAACCTGTCTTGAAAGATCGCCCCACTGGCCATAAAAATATGGTCTGCCAAGACAGGTGGTCTCTGGAGACAGGTTCAGTCTTATTGAAATGAAAGCACTTCTGCCAATTTTGTGTGGTCTTTCAAAACAGGTGCTCCCTCATGCCAGTGGTCTCTCAAGACAAGTTTCACTGTACACATTAAGACACAACAGGAATCCCCAAACATATTCCCACATGTTTCTTGTTTTACTTTTACTAGCCAACTAGCTGACACAACCCAGTCCAATACTTGTACCTGTCAAGACGGTCTTTGCAGAAGGGTCAGAAAGATCCTGGGCAGTTTTCCCATCAGTGTTACGGATATTTGGGTCGGCACCATGCTGTAGCAATACTGAAACATTAAACACAAACACTGTACAGCTGTTGTATCATTGTATGCATGGTGTACTGATGGCAGAATTTAACATTTGTTTATTGTATAAACTTAAAACCTAATTCTTCCACAAAGGGCTGCATATGTGTACTATTTTTATCAGACTATCTGTGAGAATGATGCTTGGGGGTTTCTTGGGGAACACAGGTCAGGAACTTGCATAATGACCAGCACTAACCAATCTAGACTGAACAGGGAGAAAACTCTATACATTGCATTCAGTATATCAGACTTAAATAAATAGGCCGGTGTGACTCTTCATTCAGATACTGTTTACAAAATGCAAGTCTTGAAAAGAATCAATAAGCATTTACCATACTAACATGACTGTATTTATTTGATGTGGACATGGTGAATACTTTGTATCTACAATACAATTTATATTACCCATTCAATTACACTACCAGTGGCATTAAATCTTGATGTGTCTACCTATCATCTTACCTATGCAGACATCAATTTTGCCTTTGATGGCAGCCTCATGCAAAGGTGTATAGTTCCAGTTGTCCCTAGCATTGGCATCTGCGCCATTGGTAAGTAGCAACTGTACAACTTCAGCATGACCAAAGCTGCAGGCATTATGCAATGGAATCAACCCTCCGTCATCACGAGCATGTACATTAGCTCCACAATCAAGCAGGTACTCCACGACATCCTTCCGCCCAAAGCCTGGCAACCAAAATCAACTTTAGACTAAAATTACATGCTAATAATATAAAATTAACTAAATTGTATTTATTACATTCAATATTGATGGCTTACTTGACATGTGTCCTTCAACGGACTTGCAAAAAAGCTTTGTAACACCACTATGATTGGTCTATGACTTGGAAGATCTGACCAATAGGTACTAGTAGAGCTCATTCTAAGCTTTCCAACTATATCCAGTGCACTCCAGTGATATCTCATTTGTCAAGCACTTTTGGCTGGATTAGCCTCTGGCGATGGTATACGGTCGATTCGCTCACAAGGACGACCCGCTCCAAGTTTCTGCAGGACGACTCGCTCCGACTATAAGCCCCATGAGCTGTGTAAAACATCAAATTATAGTATATATACATGTATTATTATCATATGTATCATCTGTATTATTCTTCTGGCAGTATCCCAAGTATGATTTTGTTAATACTTTGTACGCAATTTTCCCTCTAATGTACGTAGTTGTGACTTGTAATTTTGCAACCTAGTTATATATGCATTTTCCCGATTTCGCTGTCGAAACCAAATCCGTGTGAATATAAAACTCTTTGTGGCGGCCAAGTTAATTCTTATATGAAGCCTGCAGCTATATCACGAGTGAAAGGGCAGGCACAAAGTGCATCTAATAAATTAAATGATTGGAGCGGGTCGTCCTGCAGAATCTAGGAGCGGGTCGTCCTTGTGAGCAAGTCCACCTGTATTCCTGGTGATTACTTAGGGATCCCCTTTGGGTGTGGGTGGGCTGTAGGTAATAGGCTGTAGTATAGGTCAACATACTAGTAATTTACATGTAAAGGGAGGTGATTTTCAGGTATGAAGAATGTACAGTGCAAGCGTCCCCCTGCGGGGGCTATTGGAAGATATTGCCAAAAGAACTCAGTGGACATACCAGTGCCGAGTCTGCCCTGACTGTTGACAAACACTTTTTGCAACGAAAATTAGGCTCGATCATGCGATTCGAGAATATCCAACACTACGCAACACGCCAACAGAAACAAAAACAAACCTGCAGCAAAATGAAGAGGAGAGGATTTTCTTCCAGCTGTGTCTTTGGCATTCACATTATGCGTATTCACAAGCTTTTTAACTTTATTAAGATCCCCATTTCGACACGCTTCAAATAACTCCCGTCCAGCTTCGTTCAAAGACGAAGCTTCCCCGTGAGTGATCGTGCGACGGCCCGTCGCCATTTTTGAAACAACCGGAAGCTGTTCCAAATCAAGGAGTTTCGCAGAAATTATTACAGGCCTTTCTGCATTTTATTTTTTAAATAAAATGGCTGCATAATTACAAAATGCATAGAATTAAAAAAATAAATTTAAACAATTTCAAGGCGTAGGTGCACAACAATCATTAAATAATTTAAAATATATACAAAAAACTATGGAAAGCCAAAATAGTTTTTTTCTTTCTTTTCTTCTTTTTTCTTTTTTTTTTTTTTTTTAATAAATAAATGCATGTGAAGTGTCCACATGGGTGTGAATATCAGAGTAGAAGTTGTCACACATTTTCACCAAGATTCCCAAGAACAGCAATTCAGAAGACAATGCTTTATCTGGCAGCAGCCATGTATTTACTTTATAATTTGATGTTGGAAGCCCGGGGGGGCCTCTCGACTTATTTTTCGGTAGGGGGGTACGGCCCGGCCCGCGCCACCCGAACCCTGGGGTAAACCAAAAATTTGCAAATGTATACCCTGTTGTAAACCAAATATCAGTAAGCATTCATTATATCTATGTTGCACTCAACTAAATTTGAGTCATTTTCAGTGCTTATAAACTAAGTATAATAATTTTAAAGGTTCTGATTAATAATAAGTAACTTTTAAGGCATGATTTAATTAAGAGAATGTACAAGAGACCCAACACAGTATACCCTATATTACATTTTTTTCAAAATGAATACACTGTAATAAACCAAATTTTAGGAAAAAGATACCCTGGACGATACCTAATATTCCAGAAAAGACACCCAGCTGGGAGGCACCTACACATATAGCAAGTCAATTGAAGAGGGGGGGGGGGGGGGGGGGGGGGGGGGGGGGGGGGGGGGGGGGGGGGGGGCGGGGGGGGGGGGCGGGGGGGGAGGGGGGGGGGGAGGTGGGGGGGGGAGGGTGGGGGGAGGAAGAGAGAGACAGAGGGAGCGGCCGGGGGGGGGGGCGCGGGGGGCG
>JAAUYG010234827.1_pt1 | contig 10755 bp, 12 predicted proteins | sample 7278091 | NCBI WGS metagenome assembly JAAUYG01 (sample SAMN14350201, study PRJNA611818) | marine sediment metagenome | isolation source: surface marine sediment (0.6m) | place: French Polynesia: Moorea | collected 2018-08
ATTATAATACAATATATACAGTTTTGTGATCTACTGTGGTTAAAGCAACAGTGTGCCAAATCTGGTACTAATCCATTCCCTGGATTTCCTACAATCTTGGTCAGAAGTCAATTTCTGGTCAGAGGAGTGCTTTGCCATAGGCCGTCAGCCATACTGGTCAGATCAGCTGGGCTGCTTTTATAGTGGAGGAAGGGTCTTTAATCAATGGCCACTTCACAATTACCGGGTGCGGCAGTTGAACTCCACCTTATACTAAGACCACCTCAGAAATAAGATCACTTATTGGATAGATATTGGATAAACTGATAGCTGAGAATTATGTATGTAACTGGAATTATAAATGCTGGTTTAATACTTGGCCAGTACACAATACATATATATTTGAAAAGAGTGACATGGGTTGTTAACACTACTGGCAGCCATGGGCCAATGATCGATGATTAGAAACTTTGCAAACAAAAAGTATCACTTTGTGCTTTATACAGTGGTTACAACAGATAGAGTGGCTACATGTACATGTACTTGTTACTACTCAGCTTACAAAAAGTTTGAATGGTTTAAAATCAGGATCAAGGTGACAGGTGAAATTTATCCTATTTATGTCATATTTAGGACACTCATGCTTGTGCCACCTATAGACATGATAGATATTTCAAAAATTTTCAGGAATTTGGCTTAAAATATGTCATCCAGTTATTACCAGTTACCGTAGTCTATATAGTCATTCAACAGTAAACTTGACACCAAATTCGCTAAACAATTTTAAAATTATAGCTGCTTCTCACCACTAACTCAGGATTACTAGTTATTTATGAAATATTGTACACCTAGGTTGTTTATAATTTTTTTGTGGACTTTATTTATTTCAGTGGGGCCTCCACTACTGCTGCCAGTGTATTTTCATTTTGAGAATCTCTACTTTGTGCTGAAGCGAAGGGATTGGATGGTAAGATGTAAATGTATATAAGAGAATAGAGATCTAATGATAAATCTAAGCAATGGTAAATTGTCAATTTGCCCAAATTTCTTGGTGGAGATTTAGTTTTAATAATCGGACCCCTTGCCTGGTACATAAACACCTGCCGGCCAGCTACTGCAGAACTAAATGTTCTTCTGAAAGTTACAATGTTATTGGGCAACATAATATTGGCAATGGTACCCAAAGATCAATAAATATTATGCAAAAATATTTGGGAGGAATTAAATTAAAGTGACAAAAACACCATTATCAATGGCAATAATAGGCAAAACTGTGTGCCATTTCTTTCTACCGATGCATCGGTACCAGTCAATTAAATAACTACTGATTTTCAATTCACAGTTAGGCTGCCAAATACACATTACTATTAATGCTGGTACACACAAATTTCATAGGGGTTTGTGATTGGGATTAGATACATGGACTTAGTTTTCAAAAAAAAAAAAAAAAATGTTTAAACTCAAGTTGTAGTGAGGGGAATATTTATTGATTTGTTTTTGCTTATACCCTACTTGCACAAGCTTCAAAAGATGAATTTAAATACTTTAAAATAGTAAAAGATATTTGCTCTAGAAAACTCTCCACTTGTAGTATCTTCTTCACCACTTCGAAATATAATCGGCTCCTGTGCAAACAGAGATAAAAATCACAAGAGAAAAAAAAGACTTTATGTGATCTCTAAATTTATGCCGACTTGTATTCTTTAGGTAATAAATATAATGACTAATTATATTTGCTGTTGTATTATATAGTATGCGATACTGACAACTGACCTGTTTGTATATTTTCAGGATCTGTTTTGGATGGTGACCTTTTTCTGTCGCCTGTTTTACACCTATACCCCACTTCTTGGGGCTTGGGGAACATTTGGGATGTACATGTTTGTCAGGTACGCAACTACTGGTACATGACATTTTACTAGGGATGTACATGGGCAGATGAAAACAGTATGTTAGTGAGCTTCAGGCTTTGCGCTGTTTACCATACAGCAGTCCCTGTCTTAAAGGACACTCTCTAGAGAGGTCACCCCTCTAGAAGGGACACATTCTTGGCAGCAAATACATATGATCCTCCCTCTCACCAAAAGACACCTGTTTAAAATGAGAACAGAATTGTTTGGCAGAAGGGATGTCCCTATTAGAGGGGGACCACTGTATATGTTTTTTCTTGCATGAGGAAAAGCAATAGTTCAAATATTTGCTGCATACCAAATAACTGTAGCAGATAAAAAATATGCATGCTAATTACTTGTTGAAAGCCCGCAATAAATTATTTTATGTTTCAAACAATGTACACACCACCCTAGAATTATGACCACCTTAATTTTTGGCTGACCAAAACTTGTACTCTATTCCCTCTGTTTTACAACCCTTTATTTTAAGACTACCCTTGATTATTATAATTGATTATAAGACCACTCGATATGGTCCCAAAGTGCCACTGTGTGTGTTGAATTACCTTTATTTTAAGACCGCCTGTAGTGTAAGACCACACTTTCTTGGTCTAATGTGTGGTCTTAAAATAGAGGGACCACTGTAATCCAGTGTTACACTTTTGTTTCAGAGACAAAACTACCTTAGAATTGAAACACAGGTTCTACTGCAGCTGTTAGCTAAAATTATACAGCTGAAGTCAGTACAGTGGTCCCTGCATTTAGAGACCACCCAATCAGCAAGAAAAATACAGTCTTTAACTTAAAGGTTGTCTTAAAGAATGGAGCATTATTTATATTGAAAATATAAGAGTGATGTCACTGAGGAAGGCTGGTCCTAAAATGGGGAAAATTCTTACATGGAGGGATCTTAAGTGCAGAGACCACTGTTACAGTATTAACAATTCCAGTCCAAAATCAAATACACCTGATTGTAACTTTGTTCCACATGCTATAGGTTTCTCGAGAGTTACTGGTTCGTCATGGTTACCCAGATGAACCATATTCCTATGGAGATTGATCGAGATCAGCATTACGACTGGCCAACTATGCAAACTCACAGCACGTGTAACGTCCAGGGGGGACTCTTCAATGATTGGTTTACCGGACACCTCAACTACCAGATCGAACATCAGTAAGTGCAGTAGAACATACAGTAGCTCTTGGATCGCCTCAGAAAAACACAGTAGAACCTGCCTTGAAAGACTGTTGGCCATAAAATTGTGGCGTCAAGACAGGTGGTCTTCAGCATGTATGGTGACAGGTTCAAATTCACTGACGTGTAGGACTTACTGCCAGAAATATGCGGTCCTTCATGACAGGTGGTCTCTTATGGCAGTGGTCTCTCAAGATAGATTTCACTGTAAGACCATGCCAGAATTTAAGACTACTTATTGGATGGTCAAAAGTTACTAGAGATGAAACAATTATTTGATGCATGGGCAAATTAGCGACTCCAGGAAATTTCATAGAAGCTCTGTTACCATTTTTGTGCATCGATGCATGGCCGAATTTATCCCAAAAGTGCATGTATGATCGGTATGATTAACATAAAAATTCAGTTGGTATTGTGCAAAATATTCCAAGAGATAAAATTGAGGAAAACGACCCGGTACTGTTTGCCGATGAGCGATAAGGAGATTGGGCATTTTATCTCTGCAGATGGGCTGTAGCATGCATCGACAACAAGACTGCCGATCTATTAATTTGATAGAACTTTATTTTTCCCATAGAACTCAGCACCATGCCACTACATAAGGACAACATATACATGTACCATGTGTGTACATTAGGCAAAAGATCACTTTTTGTTGCCCATGATTTATGCCATGTTATAAGCATCCTTAGTACATGTTCCCGCTCTTGAAGAACACTCCCTAGAGAGGACACCCCTCTAGAAATGACACAGATTCTTGGCAACAAATATAGTGAATGCATTTAATTCTCCATCTCTCCAAAGAACACCTCTCTAATAAGGACAGAATTCTTTGACAGAAGGGGTGTTCTTATTAGAGGGAGATGGAATCTCATATTGCATGCATACGTGCAATTACATGTACGAGCATCTCAGAATTTAGGAAAGCCTTTAACCCTCGGATTACCATGATGGACCTAGGCTGTACCATTAGCATTTTTCAACCATTGAAGCATAATCTACAGCCATATTGTGTGAATTGAGAGATTGGCAGTCATGTTACTGATGTATCAATAAAAAAAAAAGAATCTGTGATCGCCGCTCAGATTCGTGACTTGACTTTACTTGAAAAAGAATCCGCAAGTTCCCTATAGTACATATTTTCCTCATTGGCAAATGGTAGTTTTTGTCAATATTACTCTTTGAAAAATATTTTCTGTGTAATGCTAATAGATCCTTGACATTAAAATGTACCTAGGATATTGCTGCTAATACTACTGTAGATAATCATGATAATGCCCAGCATGCTGCTCATAAAAAAGCAAATTGGGACTTGCAGAGCCAAATTAATACAGTGGTACATTGTAGTTGACTTCCAAGCATGGGGCCCCTGAAATGGGTAGTTTTATCAATGTGCAGATGCAAAAAAAATGAGCATCAACGCTCTACCAAAATTGCCCGAATTGACAATTCACCGATGCATTTATTACTCGTTACATATCTACTTATTTGGGAAAGTGAAACAATAGACATGAAAATTTGGTGGCCATTAGTAACATTATAGCGATGATGGATTGTGAATGCTTGGAATGATTATTATTATTAACGCATGTTTGTGTTTATTTGTTTGCCAGCTTTTTTCCCACCATGCCGAGGCACAACTATCATGTGGTGGCACCGCTAGTCCAGGCTCTCTGCCAGAAACACGGACTGCCCTATGTCTGCAAGCCCCTGGGTACGGCTTTCCTGGATATACTCAGGTAAGAAAGCACTGGAAAACTGGCACTTGAGAGGAGCATAACATTGCAGAGAAAATATTCATTCAAGCATTCTACTTAAAGCATATTCATTCAAAAATTCTGTTTTAGAGGATACTTAAGTACAGTTCAGTAGGTGGTACATACATGTACCATGCATGAATTAATGCCACTTAGCCTCATAATAACCATTGTGGAAAAAATGAAATGAGACCACTCCAGAAATTGTCATCTCTGGAAATGAGACCATGTCAGAAATGAAACCAATCCAGAAGAAACCACACGTTGACTATGCCAAGTTATAATGTAAAATTTGCATATTTTGTTTTGTTTGAGAATCAAAACCAGCTGCATTGTGCAATGCTGTAACTTCAACTAAACCTGCAGAACTGATGTACTCCATTAGCGAAAAATATTTTAATATTTTTACAACAGTTAATATATTTTAAAACCACCTCCATCATAAGACCACTTACAATGTAGTTTGATCCTATATTGGCATTCTGTTTCCATGTTTACCGTCATTTGAAGACAATGAGCTGCATGGAGCCATGTTTACATTGCTGTATTGATGTATGGCCTTGAAATAGGGCAAACCCTGTTGCATTTTATTTGGGGTTGACAAGAAATGTATACTTAACACTTTTAAGACCTGCTGCTTCTTTTTTATGTATTTAATTGTAAAGTTGGAGGTTTTAACATCGTTTTACTTAAAAAATTTCTGTCCTTGACTTCCATTAGGTCGTTGAAGAGGTCTGGTCGGCTGTGGTACAACGCCTTTCACGATGTTTGAGCATCTGTTATGACCCTGCAGAGGACCGATACGAGATCATTTCTCCATGACAAGCACTTCTGCCGACTGCGTTAAAACTTGCCTTGAAAGACTGCTACTATTGGGGACAATTGATATTGAAAGACATTTTTTCCTGATAGGAAATTAGACAATTTCATTATACAGTGGACCTTGTGTATAAAGATGTCTTTATATGCATGTTCAATAACATGGAAAGTGGTGACCTGTAAAATGTGGTCTTTATAAGCAAGTGGTCACTATATACAGGTGGTCTTTAGAGCAGGTTCGAGTGTACAGTGGTCCCTGTGTTTTAAGACCACCCATTCACGAAGAAAAAAATTGTCTTAAATTGAAGGTGGTTAGACAATGGAGGGATATGTTGGAAATATAAGGAAGGTGTCATTGATGGGCATTCTTAAAATGGAGAGAAGTTTTAAAATGGAGGGGTCTTAAATCACAGGGACCACTGTATAATCTGAGACTACAATCACTCCTGATGCCCAAATTTCATCTGGCATTCTCTGTGATGTTTGCTTTCTGAGTTAAATATCTTGAAAGCATTTTTTTTCTCAACAAAAGCACTGAATGACCCCCAAAGTAACTTGGATCTTATGTCAAAAATTTCCCTTATATTGCCAAATAAGATACGCTTACACTGTAATGCATCTGGTGCCTATAAAGGTTTTCTCCATTCCGAAACTAAATTTTCAGGATGCAGGCCGATTTTTCAAACAAATGCACTAAATGCCTCTCACTAAATGCAATCACTGTGTGTTGCCAAGACAATGTTTCATTACAGAATGTGTATTTCAAGGCAGGTTGTACCGGTACTTCCTCGTCACATGCATTTTGTCAAACAATTCAACCTGTGCTCTAAGTGCATATGATGTACATGTATGTGGCATATATGCAAAAATACTGGCCAAGCAGTACATGGTATAAACTGCTGAACACTTTTTACATGTTGAATTTTCTCGTTGTACCAGTATTTACATGCACAGTGGTTGGTCTATTTTAAGACCACCCATACATACCATGGATCTTAAAAATGCGATCTCACATATTGCAGTAAAAAAATGTAGTGAAAATAAAGGTTCAGTTGTACCAAAATCCACACCATGCGACCCAACTGAAGACCTCCACATGGATCCAAATAATTTATGCTATATGTCACACGTCACTTTTTTATTTTTTCCCTATGTCCCCATGTCACTTTTTGTAAGATCTTGATGTCACTGTCTACACTTTTTATAAAAGGCAAGGTCGGATTTCTACAACTTTTAAAGTGGCTGTGTCGCACTTAATTTTTTTACCCATGTGGAGCCCTGATTGAGTGCTCTTATAAAATAAGGTATCCTTAAAATAAACGGCTGTAAAATAGAGGGACGACTGTACATGTATGTTAACATATCACAGTAATCGCGCACCTTTTTAAGAAAAAATTAATATTATTATATTTACCTACCGCGGTATGTTGATTTTGGTAGTATTTATATAATAGATATTTTTTTTTGCTTTCACAGTTGGTAAGTGCATTATGCATGTTATGTCCGTGGGCTACAAATCGTTGTTTCCGTAGGGCATGGTAGGGTGTTGTTTAAAATGTTAATGTACCATGACAGTGTATATCTAGTCAATAACAAGTTGCAGCACATAGCCGAAGAATAAAAGCGGAAAATTATGTCAGATATAAAATCTGTACAAAGTGGACCAACAGTTGGAAATTTTTGATCACCAAGATATTTTTGACATGTGACCATTGGTTGTGCAGTTATTGTGTTCGGTATATGACTATGATGGAAAAAGGGACCATTGGGAACAGTATTAAAATAACGCTTGACCTTCCATACAAAGTATTGCAAAATGTAGTTACGGTGTGCAAATTGTACCAAAATTAGTTCAAAGACATAAGCAGAATTAAGACACAAAGAAATACTGGTGGGAAACCATTTAGTCAAAGTGTTCGTTTTCTCGGAACAATTTGCGTGATTCATGTGGTATTTTAATTTGAACAAGTTCATGTTTCATTGTGATGTTCACTTGTTCATGATATTGTATGGTATAAAATAATTTCATTTTATCATGTTTATATGAAACCTCGACATTCTGCATGCATCCTATGCAAAAGTTCTGTCATGATTGTAGTTCAAGCTCGTAGGTGTTCAAAGTAACCAAAGGTATTTCAATAAGGAGTGTTGTGACAATATCTGAAAGTAGGCAAGGGCACAAAAACGGTACCCACACATGATTGATCGAAGTTTTCATATGCCCAGATGTGATTGGCTAAATGGCACATGGTGACCAAGGGTTGTTTGCGTTCTGAATTAAACCGATTATTCATATGTTCGAATTTTGTGGCACAAAATACTTCCTATGCTTATTATTCTGTTATACTACCTCTAAATTTTCTTGGCATTTACATTAATTACATTCTAGACAAAAAATCCTGAGAGAAGAATGATTGTATGCTTCAGCCCACATTAAAACAGTAGTAATTTTATGAGGGTAGTAGTCCAAGACATAAATTATAGCTTGACCAAGCTGTATAATTCAAGTACATTTGCATGTACCCCTCCTGTGTAATGAAACTAAATGCATTTACATAAGTGAAATGGGGTGAAATCAAGCTTTCAACCCATTATCATGTCTTTTTCAGAAAACGGGAGCCTCTGTGTTGTCGCGCGATTCCTAGTTTTGCCGGTCACTGGTTATTAAGTGACAATAAGTACCCTCTTGCTTTGGTGCCTGGAGTTTTACATGTTTTATGAAAATGTATGTAAAATACAGGAAATAAACTCAAATTATTCAGCTACTACAGATTCAGCTCTGGATAGATGTTATTAAGGTGTTACTGTAGCTTGCGACAGGGTATAAATTAAGGTACAATGGTTGGTACAGAGTGGTCATTTGTTACAATGTTCACTTACTTTTCTGCATAAAATGTCCACGGTAAAATGTGTCACATCTGAGTAACTAAGTTGCTTTGAATGTTTTTTTTTGTGGCAAACATTTTCACTACGGTGGTGTTTATGTATTTATATCAATATAAGCGGACCACCCAAGCATATGATTGGAATAGGGGAGAAAATACAAAACTGGGTGCTGTGAAAGAACTAATGACACCCTTGCAAACAGCTAATTTGTGACAGAAATGATCATGATGCCAAGTGAAATATAAGAACCTTTGCAGATACAGGTAGATTCTTATAGAACTGAAATACATGTACCGGTACTGTGCAAGTCTGCAGGCGCCTAGGAATTATGTTAAAGTATAAAGTTCATTTTCAATGTCAAGTAGTCCCAAATCAAGACCAGTTTTGATGGTCCTAATTTAGTCTTTATTCTACAGTATTCCATGACTGGCTTAGGATTCAATACAAGGGATGTGGTTTCGCGACACAATGATTCAATATGCATGCAATCATACTCGTATATTAAACATGTGATTTAACAGATCTTTTTTATGGGTATGTCCTTTAAAGACCAGAGAAGCATTTTGCAGGTCCAAGGTTTACCACTACTGCCATATGCTACAGGAACTAGAACTTTCATGCCTTGTTGTCTTTTCGTCACATATGCCCACTGCCCATGTGCCATCAATGTTCACTTTGTCAAGATGTGCATCAATGTTTATCAATCTTTACTTTCTGTTCACAAGGTGTCCTTTTTTTTCCTGTAACACTGTATTTTTGGAAATAAAGTTTTGCACAACCCATGATTGGTCAAATATTGCCACAAAAATGAAGTCTTGTGTGTGATAATCATGATAATTTTATTCAAACATTTCAGGTTTTGTGCGATATTTTATAACTTTGGCTTCTCATGGTATGCATGTAGATATTTGTACATACAATGTATACAATGTCAATATATTATATATTATGTGCTCTGCGCCATGAGCACAGTTGTGGAATGGCGCAATACAAATCTAATGATTGAATTGAAAAATCGACGAGTACAATAAATAATTTCTTTCGCTTGCAAAATGCATAGTCAATAAGCAATCTCAATGTTACAATGTGTTCAATACATCCTCGATTTCTCTGAGACCCGGCCTGTTCCCGAAAAGGACTAAACCACAGTGTCAATCGCCTACACAGCACCACATCATACAACTTGGCGAGGCTGTTCATAATACTAATACATCTATAATTTTCGCATAACTGACGATTGCCCTTCTTAAACAGAACACAGAGTTTGGCTAAACACCACGACGGGGGATAATTCCCTGAAATAAACAGTCACGGTGTTCAGGATACTGGCCACTAAAACAACCCACTCCACAGGCAACAGCCTGAACAAGCCAGGCGCTATACCGTCTGGTCCAGCTGACTTGTCTGTTTTGAGAGACCAGTTACACTAGTCGACCTCCATCGGAGTGATCTGATCGTCCAGAATTGGGTATTGAGACATCAGACGTGACCGCGCCTGTCTCCAGCGTGTAATCCGCTGACCCCAGTAACTCTTCGAAGTGTTGTTTAAAATCCCCGTCGGTTGGTCTATCGGCAGAACCACGACAACCTCCGGCAGTATCGCCTGCCCAGTCAATAGCCTTCCATATCTCTCTACTATTGCCACGACGCAAAGCAGCTGACCATCGATTGTCGGTCCCACTCTGTAAGTTCGCTGGCTGTGCCGACTTACTACCGGAAGCAGCGTCGTACAATGACTCACACAACAGACCGCTCCACTCCTCGATATTCCCTGTATAAGTGGGAACAGCCCGCTCCGTGAGGGTGTTCCGAAACACTTCGGCCTGTACATCAGCAAACTTATTCGCACATCTGTGATGCATCCTGATTTGCTGATCATGCAACACTGCATGGTTACCAAGAGCGCTGGCGCGCTACTTCAGCTCCACAGTATCCCACTGATGCGCCAGGCTCGAGCATTCGATGCCCAAGGAAAGGGGCGCATGGTTAGACGGCCGATGACATGACTGATCAAAACGTAAACTTGTGACACTATCAGTAGTTAGGAAAGTGGGGGGAATACTCCACCCTGTGAAAAACTAGAAAAATGAACTAAAAAAATAAAAAAACCTACCTCGAAATACCATGATTTTGAAGCTTAAAACTAACCCATTTCGACAATATTCCAATGCATACATGGGCTATTGATTTTCTACTAGCCTTCAGCCGAACGAACAGTCGGCCCCGA
>JAAUYG010013191.1_pt1 | contig 10754 bp, 8 predicted proteins | sample 7278091 | NCBI WGS metagenome assembly JAAUYG01 (sample SAMN14350201, study PRJNA611818) | marine sediment metagenome | isolation source: surface marine sediment (0.6m) | place: French Polynesia: Moorea | collected 2018-08
ATAGTAAAGTAAGATATAGAGATGCCTCAACACATGGCAGAACAAGGATGGAATTTCAAACTATAGTAAAGTAAGATATAGAGATGCCTCAACACATGGCAGAACAAGGGTGGAATTTCAAACTTATAGTAAAGTATTTCGATGGCGCCAGCCCTGTGCAGAGATATCATTGTCCTGCCGGATGTGTGTTACAGCTTTGGCATGTTACTTTTGAGGGCATAATCATTTTTCCAGTGCACTGGCCCTGTGTGAAAGTGTTTCACCGCCACTGATTGTGCAAATCGCCGTTAATCCCTTCGATATATATTAATTGGCGTCGTACGTAGGTTGAGCAAATATTGTTGTTTGGTTGTATGATATCACATACTTACTGACCTTCTGCGGGACACTTGGTTTTGCAGGTGATATATGTATAATAGTTCTACTATTTTGTGCAGTGTATGTATAAATCTGATATGCTGAAGATTTGACTTGGCGTTTGACTTTGCACTAAGTACATGAAGTATCGGTTGATCATATATACAGAAACTGAGGCGACCACGCTGGGTAGATGGCTCGAAGCTTCTGTGTACAACTACGTGGTGGTTGTTGAGTACCAGACAACATAGATCCTGATTTATTAATATTTAGAAGTTTGTATCATGTTCATCCTAATGTAAATGGTAAATGGCACCACAATTCATATGTAGTCATACCTTATCCACATTAGAAAATGTTAGATTGTGAGTTTCTTAATAAAACTTTTGGGAAAACCATTGGCAAAAATGGTTAAAAGCAAAAGTCAAATGTCTCAAGAATGTACTTTGAGGAACACCTACTTTTACTATGTGTGATATTGAAACAGACATGAGACACACGGTCTTTCGGTTCATACTTTTGCAACTTTATTATCAGTATACAATAGTCAACTCTATGCAAACATTTGGCAATCGACGCAGTAGATTGTGTTATTTTACATCTTTACTAATAAGGTTTGTCCATATGTTAGATGGAGATTCCAGTCTAATTTACGCAATTTTGCATACTGGAAATTCCTTTCCGGGCAAGACCAGCTGTTCGGAAAATGCCGCATCGGGGGCATATTGAGGGCTCTTACCTTGTACGTGCTGATCATTTTGAGCGGGTAGAGCAGGGGAACGAACAGTAGACTTCCTAGGATACAACCGAACACCATTCCCCAGCCGTACAGCCAGTAAATCATGCCTTGTCCCCCGTACACCTCGGCAGGCGTACCAATAACCAATATGGCGGACAACTGGGTGGACATCATGGACAATATAACAGGAAATAGAGGCATATGGCCAGATGATGCCAGGAACTCGCGAGCGGACTGCTTCTTCACTCGGGATTGGACGACACTGATGACGATGTAGCCGACCAGGGTAATCCCGAAGACCAGATAATCGGCCCACATGAGACTGACCCCATCTGGATCCGGCACAGGAAGGTCGTCTTCGTCCAGCATGATTGTCTGGAGATTTATGACTTCAGAACGGCAGAAACAGCTGCATGGGCTTTAACACGTATCCCTATCGCCAAGCTCAGAGCAAAGCTTTGACAAAACTGTTACAATTACCCGATATTGTGCAGCGCGATTGTCTTGAAGAGGGTGCTCTTCGTGGAAGATCGGCGCGATATAATTGCTTAACCTTTGCGTTCTGCGGCCAGTGTGCCGAGGCTTGCCTGCGGCCGAGGTCAAGATCGACTCCTTTTGTCCGTGATGAAGAGCCAGAATCCGGACAGCTATGCTCTTCTGTGTCTGAAGTTTGTACCAGAGATAGCAGAATGCTGATAGTGGGCAAAGAGTCTCGATTAACAACTACGCGTTTTACTTTGTACTACGCATTGATACATACAGGGTTATACAATCTGATCCAGCCTCTGTTATTAATACTATGTGTCATGTGTAGCGTGTATTGTACCTGACTGTATAAGGATAACTAAAAAAAGTATTCTACTTTCCAAACAACTTGTAACTTTTAAGTTTTACTCAAAGAAGATCTGTGGTACAAACGTTACTTCCGTAATGCCATTTTTTTTTTTTTTTTTTTTTTTTTGCGATCACAACTTGGAGTTTTATATTATCCAATGTTCACAGTCGTGGGGATCGTAGCTGAAGCAATACAGCCACCGCCGACGTCAGTTGAAGAATAACAAGTTATAATTCGAACCCGAGCTAAAGACAATCTGTATGATACCAAGTACTTCTGGCAGGAACTAATACCACTCCAAGTTGTCAACGGCATAGTTACCCTTACAGTATGGATACACTGGCTTTATCTCGATTTTCGTGTAGTGGTCACTCTGCTAATGATTGTATTGCAGATTAGCAGTGCCAAGATGAAGTCTAATTCAATGTGTAACGCTGTACCTTAGGCCTGGCCATGATACCCACTACCCGCTGATACAGATAATGTATAATGACCTTCATCAAAGGATTGCACTAAAATGATACTGTTAATGTAAACTCGTCAGTCCTTGTTTGCTTGTTTTTGTTAGTAGCAAATTTCAGTAAAACTTAAATACTTACATGACTTATGCATACCCTAATTTGTAATATACTATAGCAGTGAACGAAAAGATAACTAGCGCAGTCAGAAACGGCTTGGCTGACGGCGTATTTACAGAGGTTAGTCTTCAAAAATTATCTCTGAGAAGACACAATCATCGGACAGACGGTGGCTATGTGTGGCTGTTCCGGTTTGTCTCTGCACAACAAAAATAACGGATTATGATATGTGCGAGTTATATCAGTGCAAGCTATTAACCCTACATTGATAAGAGGCATTGTGCCCCGTTATAACGTCAGCTACATATTGCTTCCAAAGGCCAAAATGAGGCTGCACACATCTTCACTTATTCTCCAGCAAGATACTTTAAAGAAGCTTAATTACTTTGCACGGATGTTTATCATAAACGCATGCATGTTCTCATAGAGCCGTTTTCGGAGACGACAGAGTCTGACGCTGTCTGGGGCGTACATATTGTCATTCTGGTCATGACGTGGTCAACTACAGTGGGGCGTACATACTGTCATACTGGTCATGACGTGGTCAACTACAGTGGGGTTCTTCTTCATCACATGTTCTACCAAGGACCCTATAGGCTCCTTGGTTCTACTTCACACGTACACGCGTGAAAAATAGCTCTCTGTCTCTCCATCCATGATTCGTAGTCTCCGTGCTAAGTCAGGAGCCTCTTACCACCGGATTCCATACTCTCTCTCTCTCTTCTCTCTTTCTGTCTCTCCTCTTTGAAATTCTCTCTCCTCTCTCTCTCCCTCTCTCTCTCTCTCTCTCTCTCTCTCCCTGTCTCTCTTCTCTGTTCTCTCCCTCTTCTCCGTCTTCTCCTTCCATACTCTCTCCCTCTTCTCTTCTCTTTTCCTCTCTCTCTCTCTCTCTCTCTCTCTCTCTCTCTCTCAGAAAACAAAGCAAGTGATAAGTAAGCTCTATTTGACGGTGGATAAAAGGTAACAGCGAACATCAGCCACAAGGCTGCGACACACATGACATGAATAACTGTACAGATGAGATTTGTGAGCACTATTAAACGTTCAAGGAATAAAACAAGTGTAATACTTTTTTTTGTCAGCCCGCCTGTGTGCATATAGTCCGTGTCCAAGGTATCTAGAGTAGCGTGCAACCCACACGGCAGTAGTGTATCTTAGACAATGGCACAACAAACTCCCCAATCCATGACGAATCTCTTCTAGCATAACCCCCAGATGCTGTCCGGTCACAGAGCTGTGGAGAACAGGACCTCGTCGACAGTAGCCGGACCTTCAGGGCTCCACCCGGGTACTCGTCCTGAGGCATCCGGATCACCTATAAGACTAGTTTCGTTAACGTCTCCTGTACCACGTGACCCCCCTCGCTGGCTGAGACCACCGCCGTCCCAGACAGGCTCACCGTTTGTCTCCAGCTTGGGCGACTGGAAGCCGTTATAAGATGGCGGGATATCGTCCACGCCTATGACGTAAGGCGTGTCCTCGAGGTCTCCTTTAATGATGTCAGGATCTTTTTCGAACGCCTTGTTGTCAGCTTCCTGTGACACCTCGATACCATTTCCGGATGTTTCTGCATTTTCCTCCTCGCCGTTCATCTATAGCAGCAAAGGAGGAAGGATATTAATATGTGAAGCTCGGAACATATCTCTGGATTGCACGATACATGAGGTTTCCAACGTAAAGTGAAACAAGATTATTGCATGCGGTCATGATCAGAAGGAAAGAAAATAATCTGGCTCCGAAATTGCTTAAACACTCCTGTATCTCTCTACGGACATCCTCCAAACTATTTTCTGAAGAGGACATCTTCTAAAGCTCACAAAACATTTAAAAAAATAAATTCTTAAAATATATCTTGTAATTTTTTTCCACGACTTCCAAAGAAATTGCACAATATCTCAAACAATCAGGGTAATGTGCCTAGTATTGTCCCTCCTCCCGTACCAGGGGTCCCGTGGCCTCGATGTCTCGGAGTCTCCAGTTACACCGCATCACTCGCCGTGTCTTCTTTGGCAGGCAGCAGAAGAAGCGGTCTATCAGCGGCATGCAGTAACGGGGGTTGGCCTCCTTGGGGTCACGGTAACCTGGAAGTTGAGGGGAGGCTTCCTATAAAACAAGGCTGATTTCACTTCAGGGCTTCTAAAGAGACCTCACCGAGTTTCATCGATTAGAAACAATTCTATCCCACCCTTTATGTCTGAAGTAGCTTGGATTCAGTAATCCCCACACTTCGAAATTAGTGGATCCAGGTTTTAGGTTTAATATCGTATGTGAAACACACATGTGATACTACCATGAGAAATATAGGTTATTTTATTTACAAGATACATCTGGCGAATTAAACTGTATATATGTTCACGATGCTTAAATAAAGCAATGAAGCACAGAGCTTGCAACCCGTTTAAGTAATGATCATGATGTATATCTGAGATGCGTCCTTACCTATGCAGGCGCTTATTAAGGGAGCCAGAAACATTGTGGCGCCCAGTCCTACGGCGGCATAATACATGTAGGAGATGTTGTAGAACTTGTCAAGTCCTTCGCTGCATTCAACAGAGAAGAGAATATTAATATAGTATAGCTTGCATAATACCGTTAGTTACTCTATGTATGCAGAACCATGTGAACACAAAGTTATTTCGTGGGTCGATAAAATAATAAAATAATAATTTAGGGAATAAGATATCTATTAAAGTCCAAAAAGATTCGTCATATTAAGTGTAACAAAAAATGATTTTAACACCCCTCATACAACTAACAAGGGTAGTGACAATTTCCGACAGCGGTAAATAGAAAATATTCCCAAGGGTATAAGAACGTTTCAAATAGAGATGTGTAGAGATTTGGGTAGAAATAAAGCATCAGTTTAATGATAAAATCGGTGGTGGATAAAAAAATATATTCAGGAATGAATAAAAGAATACTAACAGGTCCTCTGGGTATATAGGTTCCGTTGTGTCATTGACATAGGTATAATTGATACAGCGGTCCACACGTGTAGGCAGCTTGTGTTCTACCACAGTGGACATCATAGAGCCGCCCAGGATCCAGCAACCAAACCCCAGGCCTATCAGACTGGCAATGGACGCTCCCTGAGATCAAATGGGGTACATAAGATAACACAAAATAAACAACGTTACTGACGACTAATGTGCCAGAATTATACAGTTAAATGTTATTTAATTACCTAATATTCCTCTTCAATCATTATCACATCTGAGACATTTTCACATAGGTTCCCGGGGGGAGCAACAAGAGGAGGCACACAATCGATTCGGAACTACATGTACTTTTCGCAGTTCGCTTTCACTGTACATCAACCAGCATTGATTCCTCCGCCAGTACCGGTTAACAACAGTTTGGTATTTTAACTTAAGAGAATCTGGATTTGAAAAACATCCCGAGCTTTACAGAAATACTGAAATCGATTAACGGTTTACGCGGAACGTACCAGCCATTCAACACAGGGAAACAGAGCGCCCACGAAGAACAGAGCCATCATTGGGCCATTGGCCAGGCCATTGAAAGAGGCGGACAGCTTCAAATAAAAGATAACTATACATATATACAGGGAATATATAATTCAATACCACAGAGCCATTTTAGATAAACTACAATTATTTCTCTTTTTATATCTTTTAGACACTTTCAAAACCTTCTACCATACAGAGCAAAGCGATAGAAGAATTGATCTACCTGTTGATCCATAGTAAGCCATATGTACAAGATATTTTCAAACAAATAAATATGGCCGACGGCAAAAAATAAGCACTATTTTATATATTCTCCGCAATGCCGAAATGTCTCACGGTTGTGACACTGTTTACCGTTTTCCACACCAGTGAGAGGTTTCAGACGTCGGTATTATAGCTCCGTTATTACATACATTATGTAGTGTAATCTTTTCCCTGCCTCTGTGCAGCATTACCTGTGTGACGGGGCCCCCGAGACCAGCACACATGAATGCCAGCCCAATCCCCAGGCCAGACAACACAACCACTGAAAGAATGGTAAAAATAAACATATTTTCCGTATTTTAATGCAAAACTACTAAAAATAATATTATACATTTAGGCCGAATCATTATAAGGTACAGATTTTATACTACAGCTGATATGTTTTCTCAGCCGATCCTCAAAGGAAACACGTGCTTGGTAAAGCAAATTAAGAGCCTTGGAAAAGCCGCACACTTATACATGTACTTGTCAAAAGACTACGCCTTTCTCGATTGACTCTTTGTTGTTTTAGGTAATAATGTTTTGATTGATTGATTGATTGATGATTGATTGACTGAAAAATGTACTATTTTATCATTAGATAAACTGAAGAACATTATTGTTGTTGTGCCGTTCAGTCAAACAACATTAACTACACGCTAGTCCATATTGGAAAATAGGGAAGTTATTCGGTCATATATAGCTCGTACTGTACAATGACTTGCATGACGGGATGTGGTAGGTTTCCTGGACTATGTACACACTAAACAAGATGGCATGGGGCAAAGGACAAGACAGCATGTCGAGAAGAACAAGAGGAATAAGGAGAGGAAGGAGGAGGACCGAAAGAAGAAGAAAAAATGTACCCACTAGGGAGGTCACAACCTACAATAATACGCATAAAACGCTTTGGTACTTACTTATACACTTGTTAATAATGTTCTTGTTTTTGTCAGAGAGATAATGAAACTTCCAGTTGAAGAAATCTTCCCATATCACCGCTGTCATGGCGGTAATACAGCCGGACACCGAGCTGGAAACACAAAAGGAGTTCAGATTACAACTACATTCCGGCCTATATATCACGCCGAATTGAATTATTACAGTTATATATGTCTCTAATCAAGTGTCTACACTACGTTACCGTAATAATAGTGACAACAAACATAATCATGACATGAAAAGAAAGTCAACGACCTTCGACAAGACGTTCATTTTTTCCCCAAAAGGATGAGCGCAACGTAGAAAATCCTCGGCGTCAGCAAATTCTGTCGATTTATTCATAACTCATCAGGCACGACTGAAGATACATTTGTCCATGACTTGTCCATTTGTCCATGACTTGTCCATTTGTCCATGACTTGTCCATTTGCTGCCACAGGGAACCCAACGATATCTATGCAATCGTTACCATGCTTTCGTTGCGTTTTGCGTAAATATTTTCAAAGTCATTAATAAGGATCCCTGTATCCCTGTTGAAACCACCACACGTACATGCCTCACTAGTTAAGTCGTTTGGTTTACGTGAACGAACAAGATAAAGCCTCAAGCAAATATCTTTCACCTCTACAATAAAGGCTTCTCGCACGGCAGTTCTATAATACTTCACTACCAGCAAGTCTGTGGCAAAATCCGTCTGTCCTACTCCATATGAAAGATAAAGGTTCTTTGGAGTGAATACCCTAAATCATGTAGGATTATACGTTGAACTCCTTACTTTGCAGGGCAACAAAGAGAGTTATTTTAAACCCCTAGGCGAGAAAGTGTTCAGGAGATTTGAGAAAAAAAATCGAAATATCTGGAGTAGTGCCGAAATCTGATGATTGGTCGAAGCTACATTCAGTCCTAATGTGATTGGCCGGAAGATCGCCTGGTGACCACGTGTCTCTTCTCAATGAAACCGACTATTTAGGTAGCGATTACGTCACGCGAAACACTTCATTTTATCCCCCCCCCCCCCTCCCCCGCCCCTTCAGATGTCGGACACAAAGATATTCTATTTGCCATATATCCCTTGTCTTTCCTGGGACTTACCTGCTTACATTCCATCAAAGACGAAAGATTCATACAAAGAACTAAAACACAGAATATAATTTTGGATATTGTACCTGAGTGCGCCAGCAAACAACGATCCCATGAGAAGTCCTCCAATGCAGGGATATCCCACACGGTCCAGGACATACAGTGGTAATACCTGAGGGAATGTATAGTAGTGACTTTGTCCAGTAAAGTTTACCCATACCCAAATCCACCAAATCCACGTTGTGTTATCTCTGTACTAAGTGCTGTTAATATGGACATGGGTCGCTGACAACTTTTGCTACAAAGCCGGTGCAGGCCAGTTGATTGACAGCAGTCCGATTTACAGATTATGTGGGAATACTTGGTATAAGAGGGTGATAAGAGTGATATTCTTTGTAGTTGTATTTTTATTTTTCCGTTCCTAATTTAAAAACATTTGTAGGCGTAGAACTTCATTAAAGTTTTATTTCTATAGAGCACAAGTGCTTCAAATAACTTCACTTGTTACATCACACACGCCCGAACTGATTTTAATTCTTAAACATCCCTCTAGTGTTGTTCACATATGTATATCAATTGGACACTTATAGGAACATGTGTGAGGTATAGAATGTATATAGGTACTGTGCAATTTTTCAATTTTATGTCAATAAACTACTACTACTACTACTACTACTACTACTACTACTACTACTACTACTACTACTACTACTACTACTACTACTACTGCTACTACTACTACTACTACTACTACTACTACTACTTCTACTACTACTACTACTACTACTAAGATTGACACTGTATTCGAAATGGAAAACACGGATAACCAAGGTGTTTACTGAATCCCAGGACTGTATGTGTCTTTGGGGGAATGTAGCGCATGGCGGAATGTTATTTTATAGTCAATAATAATACTCCAAATCGACTATAAAAATAAGATCATAATACAAAGAAATTCTACAAACGAAAGACGTAACGTTGATCAAGAAGAAAAGAAAGTTTCCGTCTCGGCTATCAAGATAACAGAAACGCATTTATTCAGTGTGTTTTTTACAGTTTACATCTACTCCCTCTTCTCAAACCACCTAGGGATTTGATGTTTGCAGTCCAAGACATACTCGCAATTTGCTTGTAACTTCATTGTGTTGTGAAAATGTAAGTTCTTAATTCCCTAACTTGAACATTTAGTGTCAGCAGTTTACATCTACTCCCTCTTCTCAACTCGGCTAGGAATTTAATGTTTGATGTTCAAGACATACTCGCAATTTGCTTGTAACTTCCTTGTATTGTGAGGAATACACGGAATAGTAAAATGTAAGGTATTTTAAACATCCGTAACAGTGTATATGGCCCGTGCCTAAGACTAGTATTGTACTTGTAGCCAAATTGGTCACTATTGTTTACTTGTTAATTTTATAGTCTACTAGGCCCCAAGGAGGAATACATGTTCAATTGTAACTGGCCTGCCCAGTTTAAATATATTACAGATATAATATATAAACAAGTAACTGTGTTTACTAGTCGACGTCATTATGGTAGATTTAGGTCCCATTGTCATCAGTAAAACAACCTTGAATAGGATACCTATTTCAAGGTCCACCAGTTGGCGCATCAGTGAACACCTGCGGTGGCTAAACATAGGTTAGCTTAGCTACCCTTCACCACTTTTGTTCCGTCGTATCTGTTGCGACTTCCTCAGACCACTCTCGGGGCTTCCTGGTTAATCCGTCTTCGTTGTTTAGATGCATCGACATTCTATCTTCGTGTTGTCATTTCAAAAATAGCCCCATGCTCATGGAAAGAAAGGTCATCTGAGACTATATTTGGCGTGCTACGACAGCGGATTTCTGGGTTCAGTTACTCTCCACAAGACAACATAGAGGTCACTCGGTATAAGACTTGGGGGTGGATTTATCATAAATTTAGCTAATCGCTGGCAATGCTCTAAACAGATTCTGTTACCAATTATTTTTTCTGTATGCACATTTACCCAAATTTGAATACAGTGGCAAGCTGGTATCAACGAAATCTTTCCTAATGGTGACGTCGGATATATAGCATCAGTAGCTCTCTTGGCTGACCAATCCGATCCAAGGCCAACAGTCTAGAAGCCACAGGTACCCTATGCGATAAACAAGATTAATGGTTAAACTTTTTATACTACGTTTGCGATGTGACAGAATGCACCAAATTATTATAGTCAACACATACTTTTTATACTACGTTTGCGATGTTACAAGATGCACCAAATTATTATACCTTATATATATTTTTACATACCTATGCTTTCATACACCGCCTTGCCTTCCCATGTGCATTCCAGTGGATGAAATTTACATTTTAAAGTGTTAGTAAGTAAACGAACAAAAATAAATATTAAAAAACACCTGAAAACAACGAGCAGCTATCAGACCGTTTTATCTGCTACTTTAAAAGGAAAAGTCTGTAGTCCAAGGCTCGACTTCTGTATTTGACCTATGCGAACCCAGCGTTACCAGCACAAAGTTGTC
>JAAUYG010080876.1_pt1 | contig 10754 bp, 8 predicted proteins | sample 7278091 | NCBI WGS metagenome assembly JAAUYG01 (sample SAMN14350201, study PRJNA611818) | marine sediment metagenome | isolation source: surface marine sediment (0.6m) | place: French Polynesia: Moorea | collected 2018-08
AGTTTTCGTACCGTGGCCTAGGGCAGCGCCCTGGTCTGCTAACCTGGTCACCTCAGATTTACTGAGGTCAAGGGTGGTATCCTGCCTGGCCAGGACCCTGATTAGTCGTGGTGCTGGATGGACCAGTCGTAACCGTGGATACACCGGGGGCGTGACCTGCCCCCTCAACATCCATAACCCTTCTAGGCGCTTGGGCTTGCCCTGCATTCATAGCGGGCGCCCCCAAATATTGGCCTGGCGCGAGCGCGCTCAGCCCCGATCCTGTCCCAGGGGAAGGTGTTGGGGTAGAGTTGAATGATCCAGTACCAAATCGTGCCAAGTATCCCATGAGCCCTCACCCCACTGGAGGGGGTGTAGGCGCCTGCAGTAAACTCAGCCCACTCATTCCTCTCCCAAGCTGAGGAGAGGCCTGAGCCGCAAGCCCACTTCCCGTCCCACCAAAGGCAGGGTGAGAATAAGGCCCCAGAGTAGCTGAGGTGGTGGTGGGGCTCACACGATATCCGCCCCTTCTTTCCAAGATGCCAATTTTCTCTTTCAATTCCATCACCTCAGCTTCTGCCTGAAAAAACCGAACTCCAAGGGTGTTGGACTCAGTGTCCAGTTTAGCCTTCTCTTTCAGCGTCTGCATCTGCAGCTGCACATAGGCTTTTTGCGCGCTGTCACGTTCGGCAGCCACTTGAGTGAGAGCCTTATGTGCCTCTTCATTTTCAGCATGTAGGGCTTTCAGCTGTTCATTGGTCTCGGACTGCTGAACAGCCATCTGCCCATCAACTGCGTTTGGAGCACGCTCTGCACGCAGTCGTCTCAGTTGCTGGTTACCATCGTTAAGTTGCGTTTCCAGTGACTGAATGCGAACCTGATCTGCTTGGTTAGCAGCAGCTGGGTCAGCAGTCTGAGCCCGCTTAAGACGCACCAGGGCCTCATGGTAAGCCTTCTCGTGCCCCCTAGCTTGCTCTTGAGCCTCACGGATGGCGTTCTGAGACTTAAACAGGTCGCGATTCAGCTGAGCTACTTGGTTCTCAGCTTCCCTGCGATGGGCTTTGGCGTCTACCTCTCGGTCCCACGCCGCTTGTCGCTCATCTCTGGCCACGCGTAGCTCCCTTTGGTGGTGTACAAAGGTCGCTAGAATCGGTCCCATAAGATCACAGTCCATGTGGACAGGCTTCTTGTGGTATTGGAGTCCTTGTGCGTCCTCATATCTCTGGATGGTCTCTTTGACCACTTGGATATTTTGGAACTCCTGACTGCGGTAGCTGCAGGCTTGACTTGTGCCTCGCGCCATCACGGTGAGCCACCTCAGCAACTCATCTGGGGTGATGTCTGGCTCAGCAGGACATTCGTCTACCGAAACACCCTCCAACATGGCAAGGTGTTGACCAGGAGGAGGATGGACTACCCAGGTAGGTGGCCTTAAAGGTTCTACCCGGTAGTTCGACCCCTGGGATTGCTCCCAATCCTCCTGTTCAGCACCCTGACGCTCCAGGACGTTCGCGACCATAGCGCGAACGCCCTGTTGATCAGTGGTGTGCTGCTTAGTCTTCGGGCTAGCGTGTTGACGCTGAGCAGTCGACTGAGCCTGTATCTGCGAAGCACTCGCCCCTTTGGTCTTAGGGCGGACTGCCGTGTCGGCACTGGAGCTGTGAGAAGCGGACGGTACCTCAGTGGTGTCCACTTCCATAGGCTCTGATTCAGTTACCTGAGGATGAGCACGGTCATCTGGTGTGCTGGTCCTCGGCCGCTGAGAACTGCCTTTGGAGGAGATGCCTTTCAGCTCTTCCTCCCCTATCCTAGACAAGTCGACGACAGGCTTCTGCTTCAGTTTCTTATCAGCAGAAGCTGTCTGAGTAGAGCTGACCTGAGACCTGCACGTAGTCTCGGCAGCTCGAGCAGTCATGACGTGACGCCCTGAGAGAGTTTCAGGTGCCTTGCCATGAAGCTTAGCTCGGGGACACTCTGACGGTGTGACATCCCCTTTGGGCATAGAAAGGTTTTCGCGCTGCCCTATGTTGAGTGTCCAGAAAGCCTACCACGCCTTGAGTTGTTCCAGGACGGTGATACTATAATGGTCGCCGTAGTTATGAGGGAGCAGCCGCTTAGCAGCTTTCTCAAGTGACATGTTTTCCTGGACCTCACCCGCTCAGCGTTAGCGGGTATCACATAGTCCCCTGGGTGATGGCTAGCCCAGTAGTCGAGTGGCAGGTCTGACGGAGCTGAGGGTTGAGCGAATGCTGGACCTTTCTCCGTCTTAGCTTCAGTTTTGGTTAGGCGTGGAGCTCTTCTTAGCGGCCTTCTTTGCAGGACGCTTAAACATGCCAGCCTTACGAGGCGTTGGACCCCCAGATCTGACACTAGTGTCCGGCGCGGACTGCTTGGGGATCTTGTAGGAGGAATCCCAGCGCGGCTTTTCAGCCAAACTACCCTCCTTCCCTTTGCGTTTGCTGCCTTTACCGGACCCTGTCTTGGTTACAGCACTGTCCGAGGATTTGGAGTCCTTTGGGCCACCTGAACCTTTGCTGCATTTGCTCTTCTTCGGGCCCGGAGACTTGGCCTTACGAGAAGCAGCAACAGCCTCATCAGCAGCGCAATGGAACTTGGTCCACTCATCTGCAGACTCAGAGAGAATTTGAGTATCAGACTCCAAAGGGGCTTTAGAGACGCCCTTCGAAGCCAAAGAGCTGCGATCTCTGCTCTTACTCTCTCAGCGCTGAGCACTCTTATAGGACCTACGGTGTGTCACCACGGCCCTATGAAAGTGCTCACGCGCTGCCCATCTGGCTGCCACTATAGGTGACGTCAGTTGGGTGCAAGTGGGTTTAGCTATAGCGACTGGGTGCTGTAACTCCCCCCATCACATTGGTCGGGGGCCAATACTGAGCGTTAGGCTTTACCTGTAGCCCCCTGGAGACCAAGTCCACCAGATTCGACCATTTGCCCCCGTCATAGACACTTGGGTGGACGTCTCGCAAGTTGAGAAGTAGCGTATCTAGCGAGTCCGGCATGGTGGTCATCTCAAATGAACAACCTCGCACCATACAATTGAACGCTGGGGGGACGGCCACGTGAAAGGTGTTCCAGTGGGCCGCTCACTGTTCTAGGGTATGTTATATGGCACATAACTAACATGTAGGTTGATTGCCCCTGTTGTTGGATGGTGCCTAGATTCCAGAAGTTGTGTGTTTCTAAAAAATGCCTAGGTAAGCCCAGGGCAGGTTGCGAGGGGAGCGTGTATATTGTGACCGCAGCTCATTAATATTCAGCGGTTTCTGAAATAGCGTTGTTTGCGTTCGCTTGACTGGAGGGGGGTGGAGCATCTCGCCTATCGCGTAGCATGTTAGCTAATTTGGAAAATTTGCAGAATTGCTGAATTCTACAAAGTTTTGGTCTGGCCTTGTTTTGCGTGGGGGCTAGCGTCGTTTTCGTCAGTCGTGTAGAAATAGCCAAGGAGAGAAGACACGACCGGAAGCTATACAGCGTTGGTTGACGTTGGGGAATTCAGGAGACTGTATCGAATGCTATAAACAACTGATAAAGGCCGAGAGAACAGTGGTCAGTTGAACTTTGATTTGCCTGTCTACGAGACATGGAAAGCAGCCGAGTGAGCTGTATAATTTGGCAGAAAGTTCGTAACTCAGGAGAAGCCGGATGTTAGTGACACTGTTTTCGAGAAGCAAGAAGCTGTAAGAGCGGCCTCGGAAATTAGCGCAAAGCGCTGAAAAGGCTGGAACGTGCAGAAAATCAATCCCAGAAGTCGAAGGTGGGGTACGTCGTCACAGCTGTCGTGCTGTGTGTCTGTGTGTGCATGTCCAGTCTTGCATTTCCTCGTGTGGGAAACGGCAACCAAACGATTGAAAATTGCTCTGTCTGTCGTGTCAGTGATCGCTTGTCACAGCGATAAAGCGTGCAGCGCACGCATGTGCAGTGTTGGTCGCACAAGTAGCCTGTTGCTTGGTCCCTAGTGCGTGGATGGTGACCGGAAGCCTGCCGGAATCGTCGTTGGTCACTAGAGCGTGGTGACCTGAAAACCTTCGCGATAATCTCACAGAAGTCCCGAGAGCTTAACTGGATATCCCATAACCCTGGATTAACACTATATAGCACATCCTGGGAGTGTAAACCTAGACAACGAGTGTGTACGAGTACTAAAGCGTGTCTGTTTGTATTATCAGGTAAACTTCTTCTAAAAAAATTGTTCATCTGTTTCATATTGCATTGTTTATTGTTTTAGGACCTCGTCACATTGTGTAAATATTGTAATTTCCACTGAAGTTTATTCTTAATAATAAAATTTGGTATCTTACACTGTCTTCTGTTTTTTGTTCAGGAACTCTATTCAAAAGAACCTGGTGGACTTTAATATCGCCCGTAACACTACTACTACTACTACTACTACTACTACTACTACTACTACTACTACTACTACTACTACTACTACTACTACTACTACTACTACTACTACTAATCTGGAGCTGTTTGAACAAAACTAATCACTCTATCTTTGACGGAATTTAACCCCCAACTGATGTTTAACCGAACTGATTTACCGGTGTTTATTGTTCAATGACATATCACGTACACCATTATAAACGGCATTCAATGTTACAGACCACAAATAGGGCACAGTGGAAAGCTAACCTGTAGAAAATACTTCTCAGCAAGTAATTTCATTTGGTATAGTTCATGTGACTCTCTTTCCATGTACATTTATATTTAGATCAGAGACTGGTAAGAGTGATCTCCACACCGTTTGTTTTAAGGTTTATCTTTACTCAAATAACAGTTATATGTGTTAATGACAGTTCTGTAAAGTTCTGTAAGGTTTGAAATTGTTTTGCTCACCTCCAATGTCTGAGCGTTCCTATGTCTATGACCGCCATTTGTTTGTCGTAAATTGATCTATAGACCACATTTCCCATGTTCAAGTACAAAACCAACTGTGCTCAAATAAAAATCGAACCAATCGTTTAGGTAAGCTGCATTTGAAATAAGTAACACATGAATGAATGAATGAATGAATGAATGAATGAATGAATGAACTAGTCATATCAGCCATTCCTTGAAGTCTAACATTTTAAAAGATCACCTGGTAATATTAGTAATCTATCCAGTGTGTTTCTTCCACTTGTGGCTGAGTTATGATCTAAACTTTCATGCACTTCCCTATCTGACAACACTTTTAGAAGACCAGAAAGAAGAGTGCGGTGTCCATGTACTTCAAAATTAAGAAATCCTATTCCCGCATGGCGCATATATCCTGATTGTACAACCAACCACGTTTCAAATTTCAACATTTCTTAAATATATACTCTTCGGATTCCTGCCCATATTTAGATAGAAGCCGAGAAAGAACTTGGAGCGAAGAGCCTTCGCTAGTCCTAGTAGTGGGATCTACTTCTCTTCAATCGCAATTAGATATAAGTGCAATCACAGTTGAAGAATCAGCAACCGCAAACCACGACTATCATTCGATAGGTACTTCTTCGAGACAGAAGTGCGTCCGTTTTAGATTTTCGACATCTCAGAGCTCACAGCTTTCATCTCAGAAGACCAATTGGGCACTCCAAGCTGTCGAGTGGAAAAGGTCAGCGACATTCCGTACTGTGAAACGATTTCAGAGAGATGAGTCATCTTGTAGAGTGCCGCGAAAGAGAGAGAGAGAGAGAGAGAGAGAGAGAGAGAGAGAGAGAGAGAGAGAGAGGGGGGGGGGCTTCATTCACCTGTGTGTCGTGTACAGATGCATTAGTTTAACAAACAAAAAACATTATCAATTACAAGACAGAAAAACTACGGTCTACACTACAATAATGTATAGTACACCCTATGGCCCGTATGACAATGTCCTGGGTGGTCCATAATGCATGACCAAAAATCAGAAATTACACAACTTATATGGCCGAGGTTATTACTATTCATTAGTGTTTATAGGATATTTTGTGCTTGACTTTTGGCACATATGCAGAATATATAAAAATTTATCTTACTCTGCGATGAGTGAACGGACCTGCATTTGAAATTCGGACACACTGGCTCAATATAAACAAGAGGCCCATATGTCTTGTCGCTCTGCTTGAGATGCTTATAACTACTTGCCATATGACGTCAAGTTTAAGTTTCACGCCTAAAGGCTGCTTATGTGCAGTATCTTGTTTGTTTGTTTTTTTAAATGCAGGTTTATTTATATCCATCTGTTTCACTCCTCCATGACGAGAATCAAACGTTTGCTATATATTTAAGGTTTAAGCTTCTCCATTTCTGTCACATAATCAAATACCAGAAACGAATCAAAGGCCACTTTAAGACAAATGTCCCCCAAATGAACTTTAACTCCACGAGGTCAATTCTACACCCTATATGGTCTACTCTTACAACCCAATCCTAAATTTCACTGGTTTCAATCAAGGGTACCTCATATACGTTACAGCAACTCCGGGGTCCCGAATTTTACTCCTTTTGCACTACGTCCAGACGTTTTCAAGTTGAAGCCATTTTGATACGAGTGCCCTAAATGACAACAAAATGACCTTGAACACAAAAAGGTCAAAGTGCCCCATATACATGTTACAACTGCCCCTGAGTCCCAAGCTTCACTCCTTTTTGATTTACAGCCAGACATTTTCAAATTACAGGCCATTTGAGAGAAGTGCACTTAATGACACCAAAATGATCTGAAACACTAAAAGGTTAATGGTACCCCATTATAAGTACACCCGAGTCCTAAATTTCACCCCGTTTCGCTCTACAGAAACCAGTATTCGAGTTACAGGCCATTTTGGAGATAAGTGCACCGAATGACCCCAAAATCACATTGAACACTAAAATGTCAAAGGTACGCATATACATTTTACAACTATACCCGAGCTCAAATTTCACTCTGTTTCGCTCTGCGATTAACAATTTCTGAGATATTGGCAATTTCAGCTCTGCTTGACTATGTCATCATACCTCATGAAATCGAAATTTGGCCAGTCCGTCCGTCCGTCGTCTGTGGTCCGTCCTTCCGTGTGATGCAATTATCTCTGAACCTAATGCACGGAGGATTTCTTTCAAATTTTGGTTGTTGCTTTCCCTGGGCCATACGCTCGGGCTTTTTCTGAATTTTTGAAAAAAAAAAAAAAAAACATTTGGCGATTTTTTACGAATATTTTTCCTTTTCGTTAACATGGGATCCTATGGAAGCAAAAATGTCAAAACGCTACTCCTACAAATGGCATTAATACGTTTTCCAACCTTTCCTAAATTTTCTTCCTAATGGTCCTCACAAAACTACGTTGGGGATTTTTGAAATATTGAGTTTCCGACTTTTAGCGATTTTTTTCGAAAATTTCAAATTCACAATTGTAGCTCAAGTATCTGGAAAAAGAGCGACCGTAGAGCAAAACGGAGTGGCATTTGGGACTCGTGGGTAGCAGTTGAATATATATACGGTACCTTTGGCCTTGTAGCGTTCAAGGCCATTTTCGAGTCATTCTGTGCCCTTGCATTTTTTTCCGAAAATACGATTTCCCAACAAACACGGCTTCTTCTACAAATCGCAGCCGAAATTTATTAAACTTCTCCTGAATCGTCTTCTCAATGGTCCCCAGAGACCCACGTTTAGGATATTTGAAATTTTCAGAATTGAAATTTTAACATTTTTTTTTTCGTTTTCCTTAACATGGGACCCCATGGGAGTGAAAATTTCGAAACTCTACTGCTCCTGCAAATCGTAGTCAAAAGTTTTCAAACTCATCTTGAATTTTCCTCCCAATGGTGCTCAAAAACTACATTGGGGATTTTGCCATTTTGAGTTTCCGATTTTTAACGATTTTTTTTTTCGAAAATCCAAATTCACAATTGTGGCCTATGGAGAAATCAAAAACCTCAATTGTCTGGAAAACGAGCAAGCGTAGAGCAAAACGGAGTGAAATTTGGGACCTCTTTTTCTTTTTTCCATTTGGCACAATGTTAAATTTCAATCTTTTTTTTAAGTTTCAATTTGAAATTTCAAAATTCCAAGAAGCAAGTGCTGTGTGGATTCTTACAGGGAACATTCAGAAAAAGTTTCAGGAGTAGCGTTTTGAAATTTCCACTCCCATAAAAAAGGTCAAAGGCACCAAGTTGGTCCCATGTTAATTAATGAATCTTTTTTTATATAAAATTTGAAATTTCAAAATTCCTATAAGCAAGTCTTGTGACGTTATAGAGAATATTTAGAAAAGTTTGGGTGAAAAAGAATAGCAACTATAGGAGCTGTAGCGTTTTGAAATTTTTACTCCCATAGACACAAGATGAAAAAAAAAGTTCGTTGAAATTCCAAAATACAAAATTTTGAAAAACGGAAAATATTGTCTTGACATCTGGCGGATGGCTACCTTTCCACAAAATTTGGTATTAATTCGCTTGCCGGTTTCTGAGAAAACACGTTTTACTTGCTGATAACGGACGACGGACGCCCGCGCCACGGTATTAGCTCTGCTGACACAGTCAAGCAGAGCTAAAACTAACGCTACAGCAGCAGTAACCCCGCCGGCCAACAAAACTGCGCTGCTGTTATTTACATGTATAAATAGGGTTTAGCCTTTTATTACCTGTACATGTGTATATATGTATCCTACGACTTCCTAAACAAAAGCAATACATGCTCTAACGCAATTCATATTTAAGATCCCACAGTATGATTTTTAAAATGTTATTTTTCATTGTCAATTCAACGTCAAATCCAGAGATCCCTAGCAATGGATATCTATTAATTTCTACATGTAACTGGACAAACAGTCCCCATTAGTAAATGTATTTTCTCGCTGTATCACTGTACTCCGCGGTATATAAGGGTCAAAATGTGACCTTAGACAATCTTTCAAAATCATGCAAGGCAAAATCATGACGTTGTGGCTGGATTGCATTTATATGGCGTCCTATTAGTAGCCATCTCTTTACATATACTTATGAGTGGGGCAAAAGTCCAGATCCACCTTACTCCGGGAAAATGTCAAATCGAATGTTCCCATCCTTTGGTAAGAGGGGAGGCGCATACCAATCTAAGTTAAAGTGGATCAGACTGATCAATTAAAATATTATTATGGGGATACCTTGTTCACAGATAGATGGACACACAAACACAAAACGAAAGCAAGAAACCACACACATCATAGCTCGGTCAGTTTTCCAAACCAATTTTCTTTAATGCACCGTATTCATACTGTCCATGTAACAGCTCTTGCCAATGGCGGCGAGAACAATTGTTCAATTAGACTGTGTGAGCCCTTATATATTACATAGGCGGTCTTCATGTCTGTCATCTCATCACTCCTTCCTGTAAAGGCAGCTGTTCGGGGAAAAGATTGGATATCCGTGTATTCTCTGCAGGCTCTGGGTGATATTAACATTAATGTCATGGCTTCCTTCCGGCGTTGATAGAACTGAGAGCCCTGTCCCTGGAAACGCCCCCTGGAGGACGTGGGAGGCCGTTGTCCAGATCACGTCAAACGAAAGACGAAACAAGAAACCCATTAAGTTAACGTGAGTTGCAGGTTTGACTTGCAGGTAATTTGTGCGAACCAATTTCTTTCAACTTTTTTTTCCGGGATTTAGTTTCTTCTTATGAGATGGGAAGATGAGTACAGTTCACCACAAACGTATGGCTGCAGTGATCGCTTTGCCGATCTGAAAAGATTGTGATACATGTAGGTATGGGAAATGGAAGTCTTTTAAGCCGGCGCATACATGTAATGTATATGCGTGGGTAGCCCAATTGGACTCTCTATACTACGTGATATAGAGTCCAATATGTGTTGTACCAAATCTCGGGTTTGGACTATTTTTCGAAAAGTCGCAACTGTTACCTACATCTTTTGGTTCACAAAATGATCTTAAAGTTCCGCTGCGAATACGAGATAAAACAAACGCCATCTTCCAGGTATATTTACTGAAAAATCGAATATTTGCTGAAATTTACCCTTTCGAAAGACGCCATTATTCGCGTCGATTCGATTCGATTCGATTCGATCCGATTCGGAGTTTACAAAGCTCGTTTCCCGCCAAAAGTTATACAGGTGCGACTAGTATAACTTTTGGGCGGGAAACGATGTTTGCCGAATTTATTTTTAAATGTATACCTACATATTTTTTTTTACTACGCTTTTGATTGAATGAAATTTTGAGGTCGGTTATGACTTAAATTAGGTGATATAACAGGAATCCTTTTCACCATAATTTTGTTCAATAGGCAAAAAGACTATTTGAAGAACCTGAGGGAAAAAAATAAAATTTGTAATTTTAAATGTTTAAAATCGTCTTAATTTTCTTTCACGTATAGGCTTATTTCATGGATTATAAAATCATTAAGTTCAGCAACTGGTTCATTGACCTAACTGTTGGCTTACTGGCCTTGCAATCCAGTGTCCGTGAGTTCAAAGCCGTTGAGGTGATTTTTTTCGTGATAATGAATTAAATTCAGTGATAGTTTAGTACTTCTGATTATTACGAATAATTTCGGAAGTCGTAAACTTACATCCTGTTTAATACGTGCTGTTGGGTGGTAAATCAGTTTGAAAAAATATCTCTGTCTACAAATTTTAAGCTCCCTTGACTCTGGTAAGACAGAGCTAATGCATGTACGGTATACTGAGAAAGAGGTGTAGCCGGTGCGTCGTACGTTAAAGGAGTTTTTCTCAAAAACCACCCGACGTATCGCAAGAAGCTTCCTGCCTATACTATCTCTTAACCTTAAGATTATTTTATATTTTATTTTTCAAAATAGTGATGACTTTCACTCACTA
>JAAUYG010214111.1_pt1 | contig 10752 bp, 3 predicted proteins | sample 7278091 | NCBI WGS metagenome assembly JAAUYG01 (sample SAMN14350201, study PRJNA611818) | marine sediment metagenome | isolation source: surface marine sediment (0.6m) | place: French Polynesia: Moorea | collected 2018-08
GATATCAGTGACACCACTTGTATATTTTCAGTATAAATATTCCTCTATTTTACCTTTTGTTTGTTTATGGTCTTAATGCATTCCTTGCCCCCCAAAACATAGGGTTAGACACCAAGATCATCAAATTTGAGTCGATAGTTACAGACTTACGACCTTTCAGAGTTTTCAGTGGCCATCTTGGACGCAATCTTGAAAATAAACCTACCAGAATCAATCGAGAAACCTTTTGTAGCAATTTTTGATGGGTTAGGCTATGTTTTGACCCGACTAAAAACTAAATGTGTTTATATATATAGGCTTTTTTATTTGTTATTTGTGTTATGAGCTCTGCTCGAATTAACTGGTATAACCACTATGTAACCATTCTATTTATTGATGTTTCTGTATACTTACTGTGAAGATCTACCCTCTACTCTTATTTCAGTCACCCCTACCCGCCAGTGATTTTCTGCTCTTTATATTTCTTATCATCTGACAGTAGTTGATATAATTTTGTTATCATATGTTGATTGTTTGTTTGTTTAGATTGTTTTGTTTTTTTTTTGTTTTTTTTTTTTTTTTAAGTGTTTGAGCTTAAAATGTTCATTACATGGAATCCTTTTGGATTACTTTTTGGATTACCTGAGTTTACATGGCATTGATGATCTACATTGTAGCTGTTGTTTGTTGTTTATCCCTATCTACAACATCCATGTTGTTTGGCTCTTAAAAAAACTGCATGTAACTTCCTTTCAAATTTCTCGACAGGGTTTCCTGATTTTCACATTGTTAGCCTTGCAGTTTTATTACCATTTTCATAAATATACCAACTTATATCAGAAGCAAAAAAAAATTTGAAATGCTAGATCTGGTAGCTTCTGAATTCCATAAAAATGCTAGAAAATGCTCAATATTACTGGGGGTCAAAATGTTGGTCAAAATGGAAACAGGTCAAGAGTATAGTAAAACTTTAACAAGACATTCCATCAGTGTGGGGTTTTTTTTCGTACTATGCTCACCATTGATCCATGTGTTTAAAATTCAACTTTAAATGCAGCCTTGTCAAAGGAACTAGATAAATATGAGATGAAAGTTTTTTTTTTTGTTTTGTTTTGTTTTGTTTTTTTGCCGAGACAGGGCCTATCGGACTCGTTTGTCCCCTTATCAATATGTGTTTGATGGGCGATATGTGATTACTCATCTGAGGTTCAAGGTCCCTGTACCTTTTGTGCACTGAGACAGAATCATTTAATATTTTCACCATATTTGAAATTTGAGACAGGACTGCATGAGTATTACACATTTAATGTGTTTGTACATGCTAACATTTCCAGTTTATATAAACACTAACACTGTTGTTCGTGTTGTTAGGTAAAGGAAGGTTTTGCAGGAAATGCTGCTGCAACAATGCTCTTGTTGCAGTCAGTCCAGTGTCAGTTTTTGTCATAACTTTTAAATTAAAAAAAAAATACTTGTATTGGATTATTTAAATTTCGATTTATCAAAGAAATTCCGTAGCAGGATTTTTAATACCGTATAATACCTGTTCTTTATCAGGAAGTAGAACATTTATTTTTTCGTTTGGTAAAAAAATGGTATAACTAGCATAAATAATGGATAGTGTTAAAATTCATATAAAAATTTGTCATAAATTGTAATAGGATACTGTAAAGGATTATATAAACCTTGTCATGAATGGTTGTAGGATACTGTTGGGGATCATTAAAAGTAGTCAAACAGTAACAGGATACAGTTATGGGAACGCACAAAAATTTGTCATAACCTGGTCTCTACTGTTAGGGATCACATAAAATCTTGTCATAAACAATGATAGATTATTGTTAGGGATCATGCAAAAACTTATCATAAAGTAAATTTTCCTAAAATCTGCTTTAATGTACAAGTAAAATAATCATTTAACCATAGCAAAAAGTGCACATACTTTTGCACCTGATACTAATGTCAAATTCTAATCTAAATTGGTCTCTGTCATGAACTTGACAAACCATTTGACATTTTGTGGAAATTATAAAACTGTAATTACCTGTTAGTGTAAGATATACTGTGCAAAATATTTAAAGTTGAAAAAAAAAAAGTAAAGTGTGCTTCAAGATTCACTCTTCTTTTCTAAATATGTATATTAGTAGTATAAAGAACCTAGTCTAAAATTTGCATAAGTTTTGGCATGAATTAACACATGGATCGTCAGTTGTTATATTGTATGCTTAGGTTACGTGAGATTCAAACACTCTGGTTTGCTTTTGTTTTTGATACTGCTTTCTGAGTATGTATATTTCTTGTTTCTTTTAATTGCAAATGAATTTTGAGTACTTTTGAAGTATTGAAGTCTTTTTAATCTGGTACGTGTTGAGCTTCTCTATTATGTTATAAATTTATAAAAGTGTACTTCTCTGTGAGCATATCTACATGTAGCTGCCTAATCTATGTTTTGTATTTTCATATTACATGTGTGTATGGATTATGGCAGTCATTTTATATGAATGCTTTTATACATATTTATATGGTGTTAATTATCCTCAAATAAATTTCTTGGCCTTTGTCGTTTCAGTATATGGCAGGAGCTCACAATGCCTATACCACTCAGCTGGCCTATCCCCAACCCCAGGGCACTCCCCTCATGCAGGCTATGGCGCTGGAGGTACTGTATGGAATTAGATAGGTTGATGGATAATTTCTCTGTAAAAATGCTTTTAATAAATGCTTTTTAAACTGATTTGGTGCCATGTCCAAAGGTCCTCAGTTACAGTCCAAAAGACTATGTAGATCTCCCACAAATTAGCTTTGAGAGCAAGGTTAACTGCGATTTACATTAATGCATGTCTTATTTTCATATGTGGGTATGGACCTTTGTTTGGCTATTAGGTAGTTGTGTTTCATGTTCATGCATTTCATATTAAAATGAAATGTAAATTGCATGGCACTACAAATCTATATTTCATGTACATGTGTACAAAAATTGCATGACGTTTATGGCCTAAAGTTACTGAAAATTCCATCCATTGCATGTAACAAGTTCTGTTACAAGTTCTGATTTAGCAAGTTTGGAATTAAAAAGACCTTTATTTGGCATAGCTTCAGTTACATGGCTCTTTCCTTTCATTTTCAGGGTACCACTGATTGATTCAGCATGTCCAGGGGCTTGCCATAGGGGCAGCCTGGAAGAAAAATCCCAAACCTAGGAAATGACTGATATCATCCGCCACTTAACCACACACCCCTGTCTTCATTGATAAAACTCATCTTGGAAACAACAGTCACAATAAGACCATCCATCTGCTGCATACCACGCATCCACCTTACCTTGAATCCCGTTCTTCAATCACGCACTATCAATTTGTGCCTTGCCATTGGTTTTTGCTTGATGAAAGCAGCGACAAAGAATCGAACATGCATCTTTGGTTTATGAACCATCATGCATTATGGCACATAAAGCATGAAATGTCAGAACTTCCTCTGAATATTATTAGCCTTGATTAGTTAAAGAAGTTGCATGTAAACTTAACCACGGTAACAGTCATTGAGTGATATTCTGTATTAATACATTACATACCTGCTTTACAAAGGCTAGGCCTTAAATTTCCTTCCACTGAATCAAGAAATATGGATGTGTTTCATCTACTTCAGCGCATGTCTTTTCTTTGTACTGTAATGAAAGTTGATACAGAAGAAAGAACTTGCTTGAGGTCCTTTGTTAAAAACAACAAATCTGTTTGTTATCTTTGTCTTTGTTTAGGAGACTCAATTTAAGTGTTTTACTCAACCTGGTATGAGACTTTTAAATTTGGATTAATGTTGGTACATTGTTTTCTGTATTTTTCGTACTTTCGCCACAGATAATTAACCATGCATGCCAACACATGTACAGGGTCGACTGCCTTCCTGTTGAGTAACGTTGAAATAGTGAAATAGTGGTTGCATATATATAATTATTAGCAAAACAATGATTTATCCTGGACATTGTCCTGAGTAGCACCAATGTACTCGCATGCCTAAGAAAGCAAAAAAGAAATGGTTCCACCAGTGAGATAATAGAATGATAATGGAATCACTCTTTGCTTTCCTTGTTGACCTTTTTTTTTTTTGTTTTGTTAAAAGTTGTTGATGTATGGACATAGAGGTTTATTTTCCTCCCACTGGTTACTTTGTATAATATTGACCTGTATTTCGCAACTATTTTAGCGGTTTGGTTTCTACGAATCTGTGTGGCACTACTTCTTATGATATTACTTTTGCTTTGTATTCATGTTCTTCAGTGAAGATTTTTATCACTAAAAAAAGACTGAATCATATTAAGAAATAGGTGGTGTTTTAACAAATCTGAATTGTTCGGGTTACTGCGAGAATACCCAGGTGATTTTAAATATATTTGACTTTCTGCTGCTTTCTTGTGTTTTGCTGCAGAGGTCGGAATTTGGATTTAAAAAAGTACTTGTTACTTTTGAAAGTACTTGTTACTTTTGTTACTCGTTTCTTTTTTTTTTTTTTTTTTGTTGGGCATGGTCGGGGAGAAAATGAAAAGACGCGTTTGTATATATTGCTGTTGTTGTACATGGTGATAGTAGGAGCTGTGGAAAATCTTGTCTGTCTACCAGTAGCTAGCTAGTGTTGTTAGCTTTGATAGCTATGAAAGATTTGAAGCAACGCAATCTTATTTAGGCAATGTAGCAAGCAGACCGATTGTAAATAATAGCCTGTACAAAAGTTTTTATTTTGCCCACAATTGAGCACCTTTTCTGTTGATAGATGGCACTCCTAGTATAAATTCCAAAAAGTATCTTCTTCAATGTGTGTTTTTTTCTGCTCTTGATCAAGATCACCTACAATTCCTATAATACAGCCCATTTTGTAGCATCTGTAAATCCCGATTAGCATGGTCCCCAAAGTCATGTTAACAATGTTAGGGACCAGTGTACATGTTTGCAAAATGTTCTACATTAAAGTTGGGTGTAGTCAGGTTTTGCCTCTTGGAATGTTATACATATAGAAGCATTAGTTTTTAGCTCTGATGGATACTGTTTCTCGGAATTTGTCATCGTGTGCAGAGACGTTAAGTCATTTATTGCTGCCGTTTGCTGCTACAATTTATACCAAAGCCATAATACAAATTTGCCCCTGGGGTGTGGTAATGATAACTTCCCTGTTGGTTTTAACCAGCTTTCCAGTGTACATGTGCATTCAAACCATGTCCATGAAATTCATATATTCTAGGTATGATTACAGTTTTAAAGATTTTAATTTAATGTTTACTCAAAAACCTGTCAGTTACGCTGGAATGCATTACATTTTTTTCAGCTGAGTAAATTACACTTAACAGTGAGGCTTTAAATAATGCTATTTAATTAAAATCAGTGTCAAGATAAATGGGCTTGTTGGGCTTGCATTGAGACGTGTGTTTTGGTGGAATGTTTGTACAGTATGGGGGGTTTAAAACAATGAACTTAAAGAAGAAAAGGTGTCTGCTGATACATGTTAGTTCATATATATTCCAGGTCTTGTGTGTTAATCATTTTAGTTAAGGAGCTTCTTCGGAATATCTAACCCTGTCAAGAGTCTGGTTGAGCTGGACTGTGCTCTCATCCTCTCTCGCTATATTCATTTTAACCTAATTATTTATACAAATTATATTACTTATACTCAGATATATTCACATGTGTGACGCAAGCCAACCATAGGTAGTTCTTAGGATGTTATATGCTCTTATGATACGGCACTGGAAATTGCCATAGCCTTTTACCTTGTTTCATATCTGTATGTGTATGTTTGTGTGTGTGCGTATGTAAAACCATGTTGTGTAAAGTGTACTCTTTGTTGTTTTTAACTGCACTCCAGTTCTAGGCGGCTCTTCCTACCCAAGTTAATCTGTTATTATAATGTTGTTGACATACATGGTGCTGAATTCACATCTTTTTTTGTTCTATTTGTAAAATAATAAACAATATACTTAACGTTGTAAAAAAAAAACCTAACAAGGACGTGGTTGAAACGTTGTGATATATGTTATATATGCTACATACAATCTTTTAGTGTAAGATATATGGAGTGATATTAGACACATAAGGCTGGCCCAACGGGGGTAAAACAACCATCTTACTCTGTGTGTTTCAATCTATTTAATCATGCATTTTATTAGTCAGGGGATATGTCCACTTGTGGGGTTGGGGTGTTTTTCTCTGGAAGCTCCTGTAGTTAGTTGCCTCTGTATTGAAATGTACGGCTCTATATGATTGTGGTTGAAAAAAAAAAGAAATGAAAATATTTGTGCTCTGTAGCAATACAGTACCTGCCACTAGTGAGACGACAAAGATCACATAGATATTTTGCTATTATAAGGGGGCAACTTTTCACGATTATGCTGGAGAGACCACCTCAATGCATTTCAAGGGCTACCTCCTGTGGCAGATACTGATGCGATGTGTTTCTTTTTGTTCGATAACATTTGCCCCAGCTTTACCATTTGCTTAAAAAACAGAGGTCTACCTCAGTGTTATATATATAAGTACTGCATGCCAACTTATTGTACCTTTTAATCTTTTCTCCATTGGTAGATGCTCTGGTTTAAAGTAGTCCATCCTTGCAATGCAGTTTAGTGCCTTGTTACATTTTACTGTAGCCGATTATTTAGTAGACATGTGAATGTGCTAGATATTGGTTTAAGCGTCCTTCGTGTCCGTTGACGGCGAATTTATCAGTCCAGGGTGTGAACGCTGTAGCCCTCAATGACCTCATTGTAGCTTAACATAAATAAACATTGTGGTTAGCCATTGGGTTTTAAGTAGTGAAATTTTTTTTTTTCTCGTTTTTAATACATAAGCCCTCCACGATACACTGTGTATGTTTGCCATCGTTGGAGCCGAACCCAGGGTAAGCTTTGTATATAGCATATGCTGGGTTGTCGGTTCAGGCAAAACAGATGTTTGCGCGGGCGCAGCTCTCTTACCGGTATATTGGCCACTATTCCTGTGATAAATGTGACGTAGCACTTTCATATAAACTGTATTTGTGGTTATATTATACTATAATATAAAAACTTGGAGATAAGCCCTACCAGCATTGTGAGCAAACCTATAGCTATACCTTTTAGCGCTAGATGTGATGATGAAAACGTTATGCTCCATCTTGTTATCCCTGGTATATGGCAACAAATATATATAGAGGCCTATTTTTCATTTTGTATAACCAAAATATCGCTACTGGTGAGAATTGGGCACAAGAGTTAAAAGGAAAAAATAACAATTTTCATGCTTACAGGTATAAAGAAAGAAACAAGTGCATACATATATATATATATATATAGGAAATTTAGGTTTTATCGAATTGATTTATTTTCATACAATTATGTTGTCTAGTTCAAACCAGCTGGGCATTACCCTACTGCTTTCTACATTAAGCCCCTACTGTTTAGCTCGATTTGCACGATTCCGCTGTGTATGATAGCATAGATTCTCCGTATGTTTCCTCTACCTGCAGGATTTTCAGCCAAGAGGCATGTATTGTTTTTGTTTTTTTTGTTTGAAGGTCACATGTAAAGCTATATATAGCTTGGATAATATTTGCAATTGTAGTAACATGGTCAGTTGCTGCTTTATAGGTAGTGTACATTGGAATGCAACTGAGTGGATAGATATGATTCTTTGAATGTTTTGTGGTTGATTGATCACCTTTAGTTAACTCAGAGAAACGTTTGAAGTTTTTCAAGGTCTGTTTATCCAGGCATGGCTGGGTGGTATCTGTACAAACAAACAAAGTTCAGTGGGAAAATACCTGGGCGTGGAGGCCATTTGAGCTCATTTATATTTATAATAATCCCCATCTCTTTCAAGTGGATATATCACTTTATAAAATCATTATAGGAATACAACTATCAGCATTTACTATGTAGACTATGTGTACCTGGATATTTATTGGAAGTGTAAATTACTTATAGCCATTATGTATGTATTAAACTGCGGCTGGTTTGGAGATGTATCCGTGCTATTTGATATGTACAGTGTATGGCCCACTAGGTATAACATTGTTCCGTCATATCAAGGAGTCGAGGCGCCGGTATATCTCGGCGCCTCGTCTGAGAGACTGGGTACCATTGTTTGTCGAGCCAGCTGCAGTCGGCATCCAGTCTTCATCACATGTGATACATTTTTTTAAAGCCAAGACTTGTATCTCCCGTTGGTTCTTCTGTCTTTGTTTTGTGATTGAGTTTTGCCAGTTGACAACTTTCGCCTGTGTTTTCGTGTACAGTGAATTTGTGGACCTCAGCAACTGTGACTTTGTATGTAACATGTACATAGTTCAAGCAGTCCACATGGTTGCTAGGTTAGTCAGGCTTTATTAACCTCCCTGTTAAACTTAGCAACCCATCTTAATTAGACTCATAATAGATATATAAAAAAGTAACAGATTTTACTGTAACAAGTGCTGTTAATGTGTTGGAAGATGTCCTCTTCACTTTGTGTTTCACTTTATAGTTCACCCCATTCCTTTGTTGCTGATTGTTTTGAGCCTATAAAAATGAAATCATTGTATAAATTTTGTGATTTTATCCTTTATTAGGAGTATTGTTTTTCTTTCTTTTTTTTTCCCCCTTGTGCACCTTCAAGTGGATATTATAGATTTGAAGTTTTGCAAGTTGTACGCAGATAAAGTTTCAAGGGAAAGAGAAGCAAGATATGTGATACATACTTATTATATAACCTGTGCATTATGTAAAGAAAAGTACTAGTATCTCAACACCGGTTCTGTTGAGAATTAAATGCATGTTTCATTCTAATGTATATCCGCTTGGCTTGTGTCACACATGTGTGTTGCTCTATAAGTTCATTCCTTTTTTTGTAAAAAGAAACGATGCTAGTGTAAATAATATGTATGAGATGTTTGGTCCACTAGTTGTCCACTGTGTTTGTGAAGTCTTTGATGTTTTGTACAATTGATGATCAGATATTGATAAATTGCTTGGTGTAGTCATTTTGTCTTTATTTACGAAGACTATAGTGCTGTTAGGTTGTTTGCATATTGGGAAAGATAAAACGAAAGACTTTTATGAATATTCCTCACACACACACATTGTAGTAATTATATACGTAGGGATTTGTATGCCATCAGTTGTACAGAGAGACACCCAACAGTGTTGAACGCTGTTTCTACACAAGAGAAAAAAAGCGAAAAAGAAAATTTCCAAAGTAAAGTATTTTATGCATGCAGCATGATAGCAAAGTGCATATTTAGTGGACTTCTGCGGACATTTTTTTTGTGGCATCTGAGAATGAAGGAAATGTGAAATGTGTACAGGTAATGTTTTATGTAGTGAGAAAAAAAAAAAAAAAAAATAGATTAGTGTAGATGCTGCTTGCAATGGTGGTGGGGCAGCTTAGATGTTGTACATAGACAAATCCCAGGTTGGTTTGAAGCTTGGTCTGTACAGCGTATGCTACAACTGTTGTAATGTACTTGTATAAACAGGCCATCCCATGCTGCTGTGACAAAGGAAAATTTAAAAAAAAACTGACCATGATGTTTTTGAACCACACATATGTAAGGCTAGAAAGAAATCCGTTTTATTCCCTGTGATGAATCGGTAGGAAGAGCAGAGCTCTTGATGGGATGCGCTCGGCGGTGATCGTAGCCATGCATAGTTTGTCACTTAACACATGTAGCACAAAAACGTTGATCCGACTTGGTTGCGGTCAACGGGGCACAAAGCCATGGGTGAACAATAAAAGGTTCAGATTGTTGAAGTTAAACACTGGTGTTTTCTTATCCTTTTAGGGTAATATTGGTAACTGCTGCAGTTATCGTTAGTAAAATGTCTACAGTGAAACCAGTTTTGAGAGACCACGGCCGAGACACTGCTGGTCTTAAAATATCACTTTAATTACCTATCACTTTAATTACCTAATTTCAAACCATGATTCTGCTGTTAGCCCCACTAACTCCAAACTAGTACCTAAAGCCGAGTATTAGACTACCCCCCAGTCAAATGGGAAAGCTTCCAAAACGGACTCCAGTAAGACCCTAGAGGAACAACTAATGATAAAAAGTTATCGCAATAACGAGCCTTCGTAGATTCCACTGATAGCCAGCCAAGCATGACAATAAGCCTTAAACTAGCAGTTCCCCTGTAATCTCAGGTCATTTTTGCTCTCCGACCTGAACAGACGCACCTCCATGCTTGCGCAGGCTATACTGGCAATCTTCCTGTGCTGGATATCTTCCTCAGAGTTCTTTTTTGCATTCTTGCTTGGCCTGCCTAGTATTTTAGGCAGGAAGTATAAACTCTCCCTCCTTTTCCCTGTTTCTGTAAGTGAATGAATATCAGGATCTTTTTCCTGGGTCTAGTGGGCCAGTTCGGACTCTCCTTTGTCTTCTTTTCCATTCCGTCCTCCATTGGGGTAATGTGGGGCCCAAGCAGGGGGGTGGGGAGAGGAGAAAAACTTATACCACTGTACCGCCACAGGGTGTACCTGTTCTATTTGCAATAGTGATCCTTACGCCCAGTGTTTCCAATGCCTTACATCCACCTATAATATGAATAATTGTGATGTTTGACTGCTTGCACTACTTTTCAACACCATTCGTTTTTAGCTCTGCTTGACTGTCAGCAGAGCTAATGCCGTGGCGTGGGCATCGGTCCGTCGGTAAAGCGCATTTTCTCAGAAACCATCAAGCGGATTAATGCCAATTTTTGGTGGAAAGGTAGCTGTCCACCATATATCCAGCCTATTTTTAGCTCTGCTTGACTGCGTCAGCAGAGCTAATGCC
>JAAUYG010101321.1_pt1 | contig 10751 bp, 6 predicted proteins | sample 7278091 | NCBI WGS metagenome assembly JAAUYG01 (sample SAMN14350201, study PRJNA611818) | marine sediment metagenome | isolation source: surface marine sediment (0.6m) | place: French Polynesia: Moorea | collected 2018-08
CCATAAATTTATGATTTGTTTTTATAATTTATTCCTTATGTTATTTTTCTTTTTTATTTTACTTTTTATTATTTGAACATCCCTCCCTCCCCCCCCCCCCCCCCCAAAAAAAAAAAAAAAAAATGATCACCAGCTTCTTTATATGTCCAGGAGGTCTTCATACTTAAAATCTTAACGCTTTGTGTTAGGGGGTCATAAAAGTAACTCTTCCAGTTTCATTGATTTTCTCTGGATTTGACTCCGCAGCACTCACTGGAAGCTGCAGTGTCGCAGAATCGTACAACGGACAGAATCTCCGTATAATGCCGTCGGCGTGGTTGTACATGTGCTTTGTGTGGATTACCCCGGTACCAGTCGTTTGGTCGCTCGTGATCATCAGGCCCCAATGGGTTTGTTCCATGGCCGGGACGGATGAAGGCCATTCGGAGCCCGGAAATTTATATCTGGCTTTTATGGGAAACTGGTCTTTTATGGACAACTGGGTCAGAAAGGCATTGCAGATTTCACGCTGGACTCTTTGCAGGAAATTTCTTGACTGTGGAAATGTGGTAGAATGGTCCAATGCACTGTCACCCGTTGGTGGAACTCGGCACAGATGTTCGTTGATACGGGAATGGGGTGGGGTAGGAGGATGATGAGATTGCTGGGGTAGTGGTCAGCACAAGCTCACTTGTCATTTCTAAAAGCAAGAAGCTGATTCAGTCTTGGTCTATAACAGGTCTCATTTGAGACAGAGTACAGAAGCTTGGGTTCTACTGCAAAATAAATCATGCATAAAGGGGATTGAGAGGTCCATAAGCGATAAAAGAGGCTTACCTACCGTAACCTATATTGGTAGTATTGAATAACTGTCATTGTCTAAAATATCCCTATAGAAGATGCAAATATGCAATCCTTTCTTTAATAAAGGCTTGCATATACAAATTTTTGGACTATTTTGAACTAGATGATATTGATAGGATTGTATGGATATATAGTGGCCCTCTTAAAGGACAGTCTAGAGAGGTCACTCCTCTAGAAAGGACACAAATTCTTGGCAGCAAATACTGTGAAAGCATGTAATACTCCCTCTCACCAAAAGACACCTCTCTAATAAGGACAGAATTGTCTGGCAGAAGGCCCCTGTTAGAGGGGGACTACTGTATTTAAAGTTTCAATATATACTATCTCAGATGTATCTCGCTTGTACGCAGAATGGGAAAATTGGAACAAAACATGTTGAGCCTCAATAAGTTTCTCTGCAAGGATCTACCAGACCTCAATCAGTTGTGTGTGCCTTGCTTAAATAGAATTACACGGTCTATATAATTAGTGCTGCAACACATGTATGTTATTAACACATAGAACTTGTTTCCCTCACTAAATGGTACATAATATAATGACACTTGTGGGTACATATATCTTCTGCTAATCCTTAAAGACTTGTCCAGAAGCCATGTGTAATCTTGGGTTTTTGATTTTCTGCCTTGCAGTGTCCTCCGAGAATGACCAGGGAAGCTGCATAGGCATCGGCATTGGTGGCGGTGGTATTGGCATTGGCGGGGGCGGTGTTGGCGGTCTGCGGATGACATTCAACCCCATGTTCAACCCCGGTAGCTGTGACCAGAGCATGGAAAGTGTGACATCTCTTATCAGCACCAGCACCGGCAACAGCATCAGTCCCCAGGGAACCATGGGACTTCCACCCGCGGGGGTTGGGGCGGTTACAGCGGCGGCGGGGGTGGTAGCACCACCCAGCTACCTGGGACTGGGGTCCCAGGCAAGCCTTACAGGAACAGGGAACGGTCAAAGACCACACTCCATCACCAGTGAGTGTTCTAGCTGATTGGAGCTAGGGGACACTGATTTATACAGTTGTCCTTGGATTCAAACTCTACATGTACAGTAGTCCCTCTCCTAGTGACCACCCTCCACAGAGGCCACCCTCTCTAATATGGCCAACAATTTTTGACGCTGCTACTATAAATGCATTTGCTTCTTCCTCTCACCAAAGGCCACCTCTCTAATGTGATGTGGCTCCAGTTTCTTAGCAAACAGGGTGGCCTTATTAGAGAGGGACTACTGTACCTGTTCGGCCAGAAAATGTGGTCTTAACTGGAAGATTGTCTTAAAATTGGAAAGATATTTACATATATTGAAAAATAAGAGTTGTACAAGGCTGATGGGCAGTCTTAAAATGCAGGGAAGTCTTAAAGTGGACTCATAGGGGCACTGTACAGGGATTATTCTGTTTTGAGAAAAGATATACAGAAAACTTGTACATAAAGACCACCCTAGGAATCAACAACATGTTGTCATTATACACAGGTGGTCTTTATATGCAGGTTCAATACCATGGAAAATATAGCCCTGGGAACCTGTAAAATGTCTTCATAGGCAGGTGGTCTTTTTATACGGGTGGTCTTGACGGTAGATTTGACTGTACATAGATATACAGTGAAACCTGCTGTAAAGGGCACCTGTATATAAAGACCACCTGCTTATAAAGATCATGTTTTACAGGTCCCCAAGGTGTACTTTACTAGTTACTGAACCTGCATATAAAGACTACCTGTGTATAAGGACCACATATTGTTGGTCCCTAGGATGGTCTTTATATACAAGTTTCACTGTAGTTTCTGGCGTCCGTTATAATAAATTACATGAAACTTCAAGGGTGCCAAGACTGGATTTGTAGCTCTTCTCTAGTTTTCAGCTGTCTCTCACCTGCTTCAATGATGGTCAAGCTGCGGATTAGAGCTACAAATTCGTTCTTGGCAGTGGCAAAAGTTCTTGTTACTCTAGATATCCCTCTGCTGTAGGTTGTCAGGAATAGAGATTTTCTGGGGATTGGGGGGCATTGACCACTTGTTTCTCTGATTCTCTGGGGGGATGGACCTGCAAGGAAGCATCATGGAGCCCCTGAGTCTTATGCTTCCGGATGCTATCCCATCTCTCAGCACTTGGAACTAACCTATTGACCACGGGTGCGGCAAGTCCTGGGGGGTCTGCTGCTGGTGCTGCCCCTCAGACCTAAGGGTGATGGTCATGGGTGGGGAAGGCTTTTACTGCAATCTATTGTTTAGATTGTATTAGTGGAGTGTTCTGTGGATTAGAGAATACACACACACCGGCCCAGTCCCAGTCTCCGAATGCACAAAGTGCCTCTGAATACACAAGGTGTCTTTCAAAATACACAAAGCTGGCGGACAAAGCGTTTGGTCTTTAGAGAAAAGTGTTTGAAGACAAATGGTGTACAGTAGTCCCACTCTAATACCACCCTATTTGCCAAGAAATTGTGGCCATGTTAGAGAGGTGGCCTTTGGTGATATAGAAAAATATTGTTAAATGCCTGTAAGAATAACCATTTCCTTTGAACAACAGTTCTTCGTTAGTATAGTCAAGAGTTTTCTTGCTCCTGAGAAATCTTTCCTGTCTCCCAATATTATTTGGGCTTTTGTGTGGTAAATTGGATGCTGTCCTGTACCATTGGTATATTACTATACAGTTGTCCCTGCAACTTAGGACTGGTCTATTTTAAGACATCTCTATTTTAAGACTACCTATAAGTGACACCACTCTTGCATTTCCAATATAAATACATGGACCCTTCCATTTTAAGACCCAAAGTCCTTCCATTTTAAGACCAAAGAATGTTCAGACTACATAGGCAGTCCAAAGACTGCTTTAATTTAAAGAAGCAAGAGCAGAGGGTGTAGGTTGTGTCTAAAAACTACTGCAACCGTAGTCACAATGATGTAACTGGTACATGCAGTATTGAATTTCCACAGACAGGAATCTGGCATTGTATGAATAGCCTCTAGCAGGATTTTCTTTCAAAATCATAATGCATATTCTCGGCAAATTTGTGTTAATGGATTCAAGTTTTTTTCACTCGCCAAGGCCTATTGTTATAAGAGGGACATTCACAGCTTTTGAAATACTTTGGGACTGTGTACCAATGGTCACTTTATGGCCTTTCATGGAGTGTCGAAAAAGGACCACAGGTTGTTGAAGTATATCTTTCAAAAGGCACCTCCCCCCCCTTCTCCCTATTGGAGGGCTAGCTGTTAGTAAGGGCAAATTATCGTTCTATTATATTTGGTCAGTTATCCAGGAACAATAGCGGGCTTCCGTTCCTCTCAAGCCTAATGGGAGAAGTGCTGTGTCAAATGAAAAAGGAAGAAAATCTCTTGTCAGTTATTTGCTGGAATCGGAACGTTGCGTGAAATAGCTTTTATTAAGAAAATGTAATGGAAAGACCTTTTACGTGACCTTTTTACGTGCCTTTTACGAGCCTTTACATGAATTTTCAAAGTTTGAATTTGTTTCTTGCAGCCACGGCACCTGGCCAGGTTGAAGATCTTTTCGGAAAACGGAAATCCATGATTCGTCGATCAGCCAGGGCGGGATTGACTCGACCCTCACCGGGGAGCGACATGAAAGGAGGTGGGTGCCCTGTTATTGTCCAGAGTTTTATTTCACACATTTCGGAAAGCTTGCAGTACTGATGTCCTCTGAAGTATTGACCTACGGAAGATGCCTTTTACTGTGGATATTGTGTTTTACTGTGGCAAATGCCTTTTACTGTTGAAAATATTTTCAATTCTGGAAGATGAGTTTTACTGCGGCAGGCAGATGCCTTTCACTGCAGAAGATTCCTTCCACTGTGAAAGGTACCTTTCTTTGTGGAAGATACCTTTCGCTGTGAAAGGTGCCTTTCATTCCGGAAGATGCCTTTCACTTCGGAAGGTGCCTTTCACTGTTAGTTTCTTAAAATGTGCAGATATCTGCTGTGCTGTTGTACATGTGTTTTATCGTCACATCTTGCAGTATACGTGTTGTATTCATTGGTGTGTAGTGGTAGGACCTGGACATACTCTTTCTGCGTGTCATACCAGTGTGGAAACGTTTGAACTTTGTATCTGATGTGCTCCGCGTATCATGAGATTGACCTTCTGAAGATCTCGTCGTAGCTATCTTGTGTTAGCCATACGCCACTTTCTAGACATCAGTAGCATATATCTGTTTACAGTTAATCACTTATCAATTTGAGATTGTATGCTTTTTGACTACAGGAAATGCTATGGTAACCCATCTCTATTTATGTAGTAAATACATTATAATTATAGTTTAGTTTGGTATGAATTCATCAGTTGTAAAATTAAAACTTTCCAGTTTGCAGAAGCGCAAGTAAATCTCCTTTAGTTCTGCCACCAAGATGCAAGTATATAATTATGATATATTGTATATGCCCAAATAACCACAGTATCCAGATCCCAACAATTACGTTATTTATGCTTCTAAATTAATCCTGTATATATACATGTGTATACATCTGGATCACGCTATTACCTACATCCAGGTCACATGTATCCAGGCTACCCTTATAGATCCAGAAAATTTCTGGAGTCCTCTCAGGAATCACTGGCCAGTGTTAGCTCAGGTAGAGTGGATCCAGGGTCAGCATCCCAGTGGCCTTCTGGGGACTTTGTTTTTTTGCACTTTACTACTTTACTGAAAACCTATGCATAAGTTGGCATATCCCCGCACTGTTTGCCTGGTAAAGATGACGCCAGAGTCTGAATGGCTATTACTCTAGCTAGGGAGTCCTAATCTTTCACAACTCCTCTTTCTTGTCTTTGGGTTTTATCTTGAATGATGCAAGGCCTTCCGGGCACTACATGTACTTACTAACAAAGCATTAATTGGAATATATTGCATATCTGCCAGAAAATGGCCAGTCTTGGAAGAAGCGGAATGAAATGTGTAGTTTCTAGCTGCATGGTGTAGTCTTTCTAACAGTGTACGGAATTATACTCTATGTGCTTTTATAAAAGTTGTGTATTTAATGCAGTTGGAATGAAAAACATTAATGCTTATGGGCATGACTTGATGTGATAAGAAAAATGAAACATGGCCTTAAAATATTTGAATATTTTGTTGCGTTGCAAAAACTTACTTGCACTGGATGAGTATTAAAAATGTTTACCATTAATGTACAAATGTTTATAGTTATAAAATGAGCAACATAACTGTTTTCATGTTTGCAAATATTTGTAGCACCGAGTCCTGGTATACTATAGCTACTTATCTAGCTACATGTAGTATTTGTATTGTTGATTTCATTTGATTCCATGACCCACTTTGCTTTGAATCTGCTCTTCGATGTACTCATTCTTTCAGCATTGCCATTTATTGCCAAATAAATGTATCCAAGATGCATGCACATTGAGTGTTACATACATGACTGTTGTATGTTCTTGCATGCAATTTCAAATACACAATTCATTTTCAAGCCATCAGATGGGTAGAAAAATATTTTATTGAAGGACAGAGTTTGTTCGCTATTATGTAAGACTACTACATATATCTCTAAACCGAGCTTGGCACTCCTCAGGAAACATCAAAACTTAGTCATATATGTTCGTTGACATTATATACATGTATCTTTGAACCAATTTAGTAGTTTGAACCAATTTAGCATTCAAAAGATATACATGTATACATGTATATTGAAGAAGCTATACTTCTTGTAATAATACTAAATTGTATTCCTGTAAATTGTTAGGCACATTTTGTACATGTATGCAATGCTGGTTTCAGTACTTTGGCATCTTTTACATAGACTTAATATGAAGAAGATAGGATATAATATCATCTATGGAAATACGTACATTAAGTATATTAATTTAATGCATGATTGAAACGTTATAAGAAGGAATCAATGTTTGATATACACTTATGTTAAGGAACTTTTAAGTTTACAGTAAATATTTATTCCAAATAAAGGGGGGCGGGGGACGATACACTTTCATCTGGTATACTCAAGCAATTTGCAAAATTTTATCTTTCGGAATAAACAACCTCTTTCGCTATCTCATCCTTCCAGTTCGGTTTGCACCTATCCGTCCGCCACAGCTTCACCTGACCCGGATCATATTCGAGATCCCGCACCAGGAGAAAGAGCCGGTGTTCGTGGGACGGGAGTGGGTCTACAAAGAGATGGAAGAGGTAAGGAACGACTGATGGAAAAAATGGAGGTATAGCAGAACCTCAATTTGCGACTGCCTCAGAAAAAAAGGAGGTACAGTGAAACCTGTTTATAAAGACCACCCTAGGGACCAACAAGTCTTGTCCTTATACACAAGTGGCCTTTATATGTGCAGGTTCAATACCATGGAAAGTATATACCTGGGGACCTGTAAAATGTGGTCTATATGCAGGTGATCTTTATATATATATAGCTGGTCTTTAGAGCAGGTTGGAATGTATAGCAGAACCTCAGTTTGTGACTGCCTCAGAATTCAGACCTTCTAACAACAAACACCACCTCCGAAGCAATACCAAAAGTGTATTTTTAATGCACTAATGGAAAAATTTTTTGATGCAAAAAATGAGACTACCTAAGAATTAGGACCACTTTATCAGGGTCCTATGTGTCGTCTTAATTTCAGTGTACATAAAACCTGTAAAAGTAGGCTATGTATATGGTAATCCCTAGTTACCTATACACATGTAGGTACTTAAATTATCAGTAGACTGTACAGTCCTACCAAGCCTGTGGATGTCGGATGTTAGCTTTTGGTGATTTGCTTTACTGTAAAGAAGAACCTAATTATTTTGATGTTCTGAGCCGATTTAAATTTTTTTCCCAAGACCATTAGCCATTACAGAGCTACCTGGGTAACCGACACTTTCATTTTATCATCTTTATGTATAAATATTTATAATATATTTATGGAAATGAATAAACTTACTGTCTATTTAACATTGTGACAACCTGTACATATTCATACTGTATTTCACTAATAAAAATACAGCGTCCCTCTATTTTAAGACCACCCATGGGACCAAGAAAATGCAGTCTTATATTGAAGGTGGTCTTAAAATAAAGGTCATTTATAACAGAAAATTGCCCTTTTGAACCAAATCAAGCAGTCTTATAGTCAAAGGTGGTCTTAAAATAGAGGGTTGTAAAATAGAGGAACTATTGTACTTAGCCAAAATCCTTCATATCAGAGCTATTAATGTCAGTCACATTTACATACTTAAGTCAAATTATCTGTTCCTGGGTTACAGATCCTGACTCAAGACACGGCTCCGCGGAACAAAGGTGTGGTACTGGTCGGCAACGTGGGGTTCGGGAAGACTGCTATTCTGGAGCAGCTGGTTGAGTACAGCTGTTTCGGCGACGGTCAGGGCGGGCTGGTCAGCTGCCCAGCAACAGACGGGCCAGGTGAGGGAGTGTGGAAACTTAACGCGGCATGTAATAAGGAAGAGATGGTGTAGATGTACTCATGTATGGTCGGTGTCAGCATTTAACTGTAGCATAACCTGAGAAATAGATCAGCTGGAAAATGTCAGGCAAGCATCACCCTAAACACATGCTAAAAATGAACAGAGGGGTAACCCGTGATATAGAACTTCCTATTGTGGGTCATCCGGGAAATAATTGTCTTTTGTTATGATCAAAGCCTGTTTCAAGCATGAATCATTTTGTGAAAAAGTGAACCATTACCGTTTAAATTACAATATTGCATCAGTGAAAAAAAACGAAACAACTGAGCTGGTTGCACCATTGACAGTATATTTTCTTCTGCAGCCATGCTAAACTGCTATTTCGTGAATATATATAGGAAATATTGATATATGGCATATCAATGATACGCTCTTGTCATATTTCTTCCAGATTCGTCTGATATCAACGACAGAACGTTGGAGAATGGCATACACAATTCTAGTCCTACAGCGTCGGCTGCCAGTCTCGTGAAAGGACGGTCAGCCAGCCAATCACAGCTTGACAGCGAGTGGAACTACGACTCACTAAAATCACTCGGAAGCTGTGTGGTCGCCTGCCATTTTTGTCAAGCAGACAATAATATCACGTGCATGGTACCCGAGTTCGTACACAGTGTGGCTGCTTACTTAGCCAATGCACCCCAGCTAGTGGCCTACAGGGAGCATCTCCTTCAGGATCCGCATCTCCAGAGCTTGCTCAGTATCCGCAGCTGCATTCAGGATCCATCCAAGGCCTTCATCATCGGGGTTCTGGAACCGCTGGTTGAACTGAAGAGAAGCGGGAAAATCTCGGCGTCCATGTGCCTTTTGCTGGTGGACTCCCTCAGCGAGGCCGAGTTCCACAAACCGGACTACGGAGACACCATCGCTTCATTTCTCACAAAACACCTTGCCAAGTTCCCGTCGTGGCTCAAACTCGTGGTATCTGTTAGATCGATCTTGCAGGACCTGTGCAAATTCTTGCCATTTCATCGCGTCAGCTTGGACAAGGTCGTGGCCAATGACTGCATACAGCGCGATATCAAGGAGTACGCCAACTACAGGATTAGCATGTCTGCGGAAATAAGAAAAAACATCGCGTTCGATGGCCGTTTGGAAGCCACGACGCAAACCAAATTCTGCGGTCACCTTCAGTCTTTGAGCCGCGGGTGCTTCTTGTATAGCAAACTGTTGTTAGACTTGATAGAACAAGGTTATCTCGTTCTCAAGAGCTCGAACTACAAAATCCTTCCAGTGAATCTCTCCGAAGTCTTCTTGCTGCAGTTCAATTTGAAGTTCCCCACAATACGCTCCTTCGAAAAAGTGACGCCGATCTTGAACATAGCCCTCGCGTCCCTGTATCCGTTGACTGCAGAAGAGATCTACCAATCGGTGAATTCTGGATACTTGCATCGTTACGTGGACTGGGAGGATTTCTCACAAAGACTAGATATCTTGTCACACTGCTTGGTCCGAAGACAAGACAGCACGTATATGTTCTTCCACCCTGCCTTTCGGGAGTGGCTGATTCGACGAGACGAAAACAACAGCGCAAAGTTCCTCTGCGATCTTAGGTAAGTAAGGCTAGAGCCACATATTACAACTTCCTAAATGCCAGATTTTAATGTAATAATTGATTTTTTTTTGCTGGCATCCCTTACAAATCTTCCCTTCCTCATGTTCACATTTTACCTTTCTTTCTTTTGAACCGTGTAAATCATTTTGTCTCTTTGCTATCCAAAATATATCTGCTAGAATAATTTGCTTTTATTTAGTTCTGTTGCTTTTGGCAAATGTTTTGCCTTGCTATACCATTTTAACAATTTAACGTTTGACTATTTTGCTTGGCAGTGATGCTGGTTTTGACATGCGGTAAGATGCATATATATATATAATTCACTGTATGCTTAGTTTTAAGTTCTTATGAAATGTAACGCATTGTGTTGATTCGAAGTGTAAAATCCTTGTACGGTTGACCGATAAGCACTTATAGGCATGGATATTGGTGTTGGTCAGCATATTTAGGCATGAAAACCTTGCGGAAAGTAAGCTGGATACATGCTAAAAATGCATTTCACATTATCAGTGTGAATCATATTGTCGGCACAAGAAAAGTGTGGTTGATTTATAAATAGTTTTGACTCAGTTATGATAGCTGGTAGCTGTAGGCTTAAACAAATGCTAAAAAAATGATTACAAAACAAAGCAATAGCATGCACACCAATCAAGAGTAATTCATGCAGTTTGAATAGTTATCACTTTATCATGATCCACTTCAAAGTTTGATCCAATATCACTATAATTCACAATTATATTTACAAATTGATGCATTGATCCATAATGTGATTCATCAGTGTTCGTTACAAACTTCTATACCATTACTCTTCATGTCATACTTGGGGGGGGGGGGGGGGGGAAAAACAATGAAAAAGGGAGTTTTAAAAATGCCGAAATTGGCGGGGGAGTAAATATTATTTTACAAAAATTTCAAG
>JAAUYG010023783.1_pt1 | contig 10750 bp, 11 predicted proteins | sample 7278091 | NCBI WGS metagenome assembly JAAUYG01 (sample SAMN14350201, study PRJNA611818) | marine sediment metagenome | isolation source: surface marine sediment (0.6m) | place: French Polynesia: Moorea | collected 2018-08
AGATGAAGCGCGGCGCCGAGATGGCGGTCAAGGACATCAATGCGGCCGGTGGCGTCCTCGGCCAGAAGCTGGAGCTTCTCGTCGAAGACGATGCCTGTGATCCCAAGCAGGCGGTTGCGGCCGCGAACAAGCTGGTCAGCGAGGGAGTCGCCTTCGTCGCCGGCCACTTCTGCTCCGGCTCCTCGATCCCGGCCTCCGACGTCTATGCGGAAGAGAACGTCCTGCAGATCTCGCCGGCCTCGACCAACCCTCAGTTGACCGAGCGCGGCATGGCCAACGTCTTCCGGGTCTGCGGCCGCGACGACCAGCAGGGCGTGGTCGCCGGCAAGTTCCTGGCCGACACCTTCAAGGGCAAGAAGGTCGCGATCCTTCACGACAAGACCGCCTACGGCAAGGGCCTCGCCGACGAGACCAAGAAGAACATGAACGCGGCCGGCCTTCAGGAAGCCATGTACGAAGCCTACACCGCCGGTGAGAAGGACTACTCGGCGCTGATCTCGAAGATGAAGGCGGCGGGCATCGACGTCTTCTACGTCGGCGGCTACCACACCGAAGCCGGCCTGATGATCCGCCAGGCGCACGAGCAGGGCTACAAGCCCCAGCTGGTCTCGGGCGACGCCCTGGTCACCGACGAGTACTGGAAGATCACCGGCGACGCCGGTGCCGGCACCCTGATGACCTTCAGCCCGGACCCGCGCAAGAACGCGGCCGCGGCGCCGCTGGTTCAGCGCTTCCGCGACGCCAATTACGAGCCGGAGGGCTACACCCTCTACACCTACGGGGCCATCCAGGCCTGGGCTCAGGCGGTCGAGAAGGCCGGCTCGGCCGACACCGACCCGGTGATCAAGACGCTGAAGAGCGAGAAGTTCGACACCGTTCTCGGCAACATCGGCTTCGATGACAAGGGTGATGTCACCGCGCCGGGCTACGTCTGGTACGTCTGGGGCGAGGGCCAGTACGACTACGCCAAGTAGTCGAGCTCGCCTCCAAGCGAAAAAGCGACCGGCCCGGCGCAATGCCGGGCCGGTTCGTTCCTGCAGGAGATGCCTCGGCCTGAAGGCCCTCAGCCGTGACCGTTCGGCTTGCCCGAGGGATGGCCTTTCCTGACGACGCTGCCGAGGCCCATCTTGCGGGCGAAGTCGGCGCGTTCCTTGGCGTAGTTGGGCGCCACCATCGGGTAGTCCGACGGCAGGCCCCACTTGCTCCTGTACTCGGCGGGACTCATGCCGTAGGTGGAGCGCAGGTGTCGCTTCAACATCTTGAACTTGCGGCCGTCCTCCAGACAAATTAGGAAGTTCGACCGGATCGACTCCTCGATCGGAACCGCAGGCTTGCGGTGCTCGCGACTCGCCTTGTTGTTGAGATCGGCCAGGGAATTGCGGACGAGCTCGATGACGACGGGAAGCTCGCCGACGGGGAGTGAGTTGTTGCTGGTGTAAGCGGCTACCAGGGTCGCCGTCAGCCGGAGCAACTCTGCGTCGGATGCGCGGTCTGCCTGACCTGTGATTTCAGCGGTCTGATCCTGACTGCTTTTGGCCATTATTTCATCGCCCACTAATCAACCTAAGATTGTAGAAACTTGCACACTGCGGCAGGCCTCGTCAATTCCTCCGCTTGGCCTATTCTTTCCAGTATCTATGTGGCCCTCGATTGTCGCGTCCCGGCCAGGGACTCGTCAGGTGTAGGCCGGGATTTGAGGTCATCGGCCCTGCGAGACCTTGTGGTGGCTTTTCACCGCACCGCGACATCTGGTACTATCCGCCCCCCTCGGAAGCGCCGGCAGCCTGCCAGGCGGGTGCGGCCGATTTTGCCCCGCAGACCCCGAGAGACCGGAATGACGCAGCAGATCATCGCCCTGGCCTCCGACCATGCCGGCTATGACCTCAAGACCCAGCTCAAGGAGGACCTGGAGCGGCAGGGGTACGAGGTCCTCGACCTCGGGGCCCATGGTCCCGAATCGGTGGATTACCCGGATTTCGGGCATGCCATGGGGCAGGCCCTGGAGGCCGGACGCGCGCAGCGCGGGGTGCTGGTCTGCGGCAGCGGGATCGGCATCTCGATCGCGGCCAACCGGCACCCCGGCGTCCGCGCCGCGCTCTGCCACGACGAGACCTCGGCCCGGCTGGCGCGGGCGCACAACGACGCCAACGTCCTGGCCCTGGGCGCGCGCCTGATCGGGCCGGAGGTCGCGAAAAGCTGTCTGGAGGTCTTTCTTGCGACGGACTTCGAGGGCGGCCGTCATGCAAAACGAGTCGCCAAGCTGGGCTGAACGCCAAGAGGCCCGGGAGGGCCGATAGGGGAGGATTGAAGGACATGTCCGCACTCGATGCCGCCGAGAAGGAGCCCCGGTCCGGCAGCTTCTTCTCGGCCGGGTTGGCTGAAGCCGACCCCGAGCTCGCCGCCGCGATCAAGGACGAGCTGCGCCGCCAGCAGGACCAGATCGAGCTGATCGCCTCCGAGAACATCGTCTCGCGCGCCGTCCTGGAGGCGCAGGGCTCGGTCCTGACCAACAAGTACGCCGAGGGCTATCCCGGGCGGCGCTACTACGGCGGCTGCGAGTACGTCGACGTGGTCGAGGCGCTGGCGATCGAGCGGGCCAAGAAGATCTTCGGCTGCGACTTCGCCAACGTGCAGCCCCATTCCGGCGCCCAGGCCAACCAATGCGTGCTCCTCGGGCTCTGCAAGCCCGGCGACGTGATCATGGGCATGTCGCTGGCTGCCGGCGGGCACCTGACCCACGGCGCGCCGCCCAACCTCTCGGGCAAGTGGTTCCAGGCCGTGCAGTACGGCGTGCGCCGCGAGGACGCCCTGATCGACTTCGACGAGGTCGAGCAGCTGGCCCGCGAGCACAAGCCGCGCCTGATCATCGCGGGCGGCTCGGCCTATCCCCGGGTCATCGACTTCGCCCGCTTCCGCCAGATCGCCGATTCGGTCGGCGCCTACTTCCACGTCGACATGGCGCATTTCGCCGGCCTGGTCGCCGGCGGCGCCCATCCCAGCCCCCTGCCGCATGCCCACGTCGTGACCACGACGACCCACAAGACCCTGCGCGGCGGACGTGGCGGCATGGTGCTGTCGAACGACCCGGACCTGGGCAAGAAGATCAACTCCGCCGCCTTTCCCGGCCTGCAAGGCGGGCCCCTGATGCACGCCATCGCCGGCAAGGCGGCGGCCCTGGGCGAATGCCTGCGGCCGGAGTTCAAGGCCTACGCCCGGACCGTGGTGGAGAACGCCCGGACCCTCGCAGCGACCCTGATCGAGGTCGGCCTCGACATCGTGACCGACGGCACCGACACCCATGTCCTGCTGGTCGACCTGCGGCCCAAGGGCCTGACCGGCAAGCAGGCCGAGGAAAGCCTCGATCGGGCCGGCATCACCTGCAACAAGAACGGGATCCCCTTCGATCCGGAGAAGCCGACGGTGACCTCGGGCGTCCGCCTGGGCACCCCGGCCGGCACCACCCGCGGCTTCGGACCGGCGGAGTTCCGTCAGGTCGGCGCGCTGATCGGCCGGGTGCTCGACGGCCTGGCCGCCGATCCCGAAGACAACGCGGCCGTCGAACAGGCCGTCCGCGCGGACGTGCTCGCACTCTGCCGCAGGTTCCCGGTCTATCCGGGTCTTTGAGACGAAAGGGGAGGTCAACTTTGGGGGGCAGGAACGATGCGTTGCCCGTTCTGCGGTAACGAGGATACCCAGGTCAAGGACTCGCGGCCGACCGAGGACAACTCGGCGATCCGCCGACGTCGGCAGTGCCCGAACTGCGGCGCCCGCTTCACCACCTTCGAGCGGGTCCAGCTGCGCGAGCTGACGGTGGTCAAGGGCACCGGGCAGCGCGAGCCCTTCGACCGGGACAAGCTCCTGCGCTCCATGATGATCGCGCTGCGCAAGCGGCCGGTGGACGCCGAGCGGACCGAACGCGTGGTCAACGGACTGGTCCGGCGCCTGGAAAGCTCGGGCGAGAGCGAGATCCCGACCAAGCTGATCGGCGAGATGGTGATGGACGCCCTGTCGGGCCTCGACCCGGTTGCCTACGTCCGCTTCGCCTCGGTCTACCGGAACTTCCGCGAGGCCCGCGACTTCGAGGAATTCGTTGGCAAGCTCGGCACCGACGGCGACTGATCCCATCGACCTCAGGGAGATGCGCGCTGCCCTGGCCCTGGCCAGGCGCGGGCTCGGCCGGGTCGCGCCCAATCCGGCGGTCGGCTGCGTCATCGTCCGGGACGGCCGGGTCCTGGCCCGCGGCTGGACCCAGCCCGGCGGCCGGCCGCACGCCGAAGCCGAGGCCCTGGCCCGGGCGGGCGCTGCCGCGAAGGGCGCCACGGCCTACGTCACCCTCGAGCCCTGCTCCCACCACGGCAAGACGCCGCCCTGCGACCAGGCCCTGATCGCCGCCGGCGTCGCGCGCTGCGTCGTCGCCCTGGAGGACCCGGATCCGCGGGTGGCGGGGCGGGGGCTCGCCAAGCTGAAGGCTGCCGGCATCGCGGTCGAGCTGGGGCTCTGCCGGGAGGAGGCCGAAGCGGTTAACGCCGGCTACCTCCTGCAGCGCCGCGAGGGCCGGCCCCTGGTCGCGCTGAAGCTGGCCACCACCCTGGACGGCCGGATCGCGACCGCGGCCGGCGAGAGCAAGTGGATCACCGGCGAGGCGGCGCGGGCGCGGGCCCACTTGCTGAGGGCGCGCCATGACGCCGTCCTGGTCGGCGCCGGCACCGCCCGGAAGGACGACCCGCGCCTCGACGTCCGCCTGCCGGGGCTGGAGGCGGTCCGGCCGCTGCGCGTCGTGCTCGACGGCAGCCTGGGCCTGCCCTTGTCCCACGACCTGGTCGCCCGGGCCGCAGAGCGGCCGAGCTGCCTGGTCACCGGCGCGGAGCTCACCGAGGCGCGCCTGGCTCCCTACCGGGACGCGGGCCTGGAAATCCTGCAGGTCGGCCGCGATGCCCAGGGCCGCCTCGACCTGCCGGAGGCCCTGCGCGTCCTGGGCGGCCTCGGCCTGACCCGGATCCTGGTCGAGGGCGGCGGGCGCCTGGCCGCGGCCCTATTGCAGGCCGATCTGGTCGACCGGCTCTACTGGTTCCGCGCGCCCAAGGTCATCGGTGCCGAGGGCCGCCCGGCGGTCGCCGAGCTGAATCTCGAGGCGCTTTCTGGGGCGCCGGGCTTTACCCGCGCCGGGCGCGAGACCCTGGACGGCGACGTGCTGGAAACCTTCCGTCGGAGCGCCTAAGTTCGGCCCATGTTCACAGGGATTATCACCGATCTCGGGCGCCTGCGCGCCATCCGGCCCGGCGGCGACACCCGCCTGGTGATCGAGACCGACTACGATACCTCGGGCATCGAGATCGGCGCGTCGATCGCCTGCTCCGGGACCTGCCTGACCGTGGTCGAGACCGGGCCGGACTGCTTCGCCGCCGACGTCTCGGCAGAGACCCTGTCCCGGACCACCTTGGGCGACTGGCAGCCGGGCGATCCGGTCAACCTGGAGGCGTCGCTCCGCCTCGGTGACGAGCTGGGCGGCCACCTGGTATCCGGCCACGTCGACGCGACCGCCGAGATCCTCGAGCGCCGGCCCGAGGGCGACAGCCAGCGCTTCGTCTTCCGGGCGCCGGCCGAGGTCGCGCCCTTCATCGCCTCCAAGGGCTCGGTCGCGCTCGACGGGGTTTCGCTGACCGTAAACGAAGTCGAGGACGAGGCCGGAGGCGGGGTGAGATTCGGTGTCAACATCATCCCTCATACCGCTGAAAAAACGAGCTTTGGCGCCGCCCGCCCCGGGCAGCGCGTGAACCTGGAAATCGACATGCTGGCGCGCTACGTTCAGCGCCAGCTTGGCAGGCGGGATTGAGTCCGGTGTCACACCCTCAGCAGGAACCCTGGCGCGCCACCTTCGGCGAGATCAAGGCCTCGATCGACGAGGTCATCGAGGAGGCCCGCAACGGCCGCATGTTCATCCTGGTCGACGACGAGGACCGGGAGAACGAGGGCGACCTCGTGATCCCCTCGCAGATGGCGACCCCGGATGCGATCAACTTCATGGCCAAGTACGGCCGCGGCCTGATCTGCCTGGCCCTGGAGCGGCAGCGGGCCGAGGAGCTGCGCCTGCCGCGCATGGAGCAGCGCAACGAGAGCCGGCACGCGACCGCCTTCACGGTCTCGATCGAGGCCCGGCACGGGGTGACGACCGGGATCTCCGCGCCGGACCGGGCGCGCACCGTGGCGGTGGCCATCGATCCCTCGGCCGGCCCGGACGAGCTCTCCATGCCGGGCCACATCTTTCCCGTGGTCGCCCGCGACGGCGGAGTCCTGATGCGCACCGGGCACACCGAGGCCGCGGTGGACCTCGCCCGCCTCGCCGGGCTCTACCCCTCGGGGGTGATCTGCGAGATCATGAACGACGACGGCACCATGGCGCGGCGCGACGACCTGATCGGTTTCGCCCAGCGCCACGGCCTCAAGATCGCGACCATCGCCGACCTGATCGCCTATCGCCTGCGCAACGACAAGATCGTCGAGCGCCGCGCGGTCGGCAGCTTCGAAAGCCGCCATGGCGGCGGCTTCGAGATGACGGTCTTCACCAACGCGGTGACGGGGACCGAGCATATCGCCCTGACCAAGGGCCGGATCGACGACTCGGCACCGGTCCTGGTCCGGGTCCATGCCCTCAGCGTCCTGGACGACGTCCTGGGCGACCAGTCCAGCGGCCGCGGCGGCGAGCTGCAGGCGGCCATGCGGATCATCGCCGAGGCGGGCCGCGGGGTCGTCGTGCTGATCCGCGAATCCATGATGGCCAACCTGGCACGCGAGCTCGAGGAGCGCGAGATCCACAGCCAGCCGCCGATGGCCGAAAAGAGGGACTATGGTCTCGGCGCGCAGATCCTGCTTGACCTTGGCGTGCGGGAGATGATCCTGCTGCACAACACACGCCATACGTTCATCGGGCTGGACGGCTACGGCCTCAAGGTCGTCGGCCAGCAGCCGGTCAAGGTCGAAGGAAACCAGGCTTGAGCGAGACCCCCCATATCCTGATCGTCGAGTCGCGCTACTACCAGGACGTCGCCGAAGAGCTGCTCAGCGGAGCCCTCGCCGAGCTCGAGGCCGCCGGCGCGACCAGCGAGCGCATCGAGGTGCCCGGCGCCTTCGAGATTCCGGCGGCGATCCGCATGGCGATTCGTTCGCTGGACTTCTACGCCGGCCGGCGACGCTTCGACGGCTACATTGCTTTGGGTTGCGTGATCCGCGGCGAGACCACGCACTACGACTACATCTGCGCGGAGAGCGCCCGCAAGCTCCAGGATCTGGCGGTGAACTACACCCTGGCCCTGGGCTACGGCATCCTGACCTGCGAGACCCACGACCAGGCCATCGAGCGTGCCGCCGTGGACCGCAAGAACAAGGGCGGCGACGCGGCCCGCGCCTGTCTGGCGATGATCGGCGTCAAGCAGCGCTTTCGCCTGTTTCCGCGGTAGATGGTCGTGGCCCAAAGCGAGTCGAGATCCAAGGCCTTCAGCCGACGGCGCCACATGGCGCGCCTCGCGGCGGTCCAGGCGCTCTATCAGGTCGAGATCACCGGCCAGCGCCCGGCCGCGGTGGTGCTGGAGTTCCACAAGCACCGGCGCGGCGAGGAGATCGAAGGGGTCAGCTTCAAGGACCTCGACGAGGACCTCTTCAACGAGCTGGTGGTCGCCGTCAGCCAGGAGCCCGAGGCGCTGGACGCGCTGCTGTCCCAAGCCCTCGCGGCCGAGTGGCCGGTCGAGCGGTTGGAGCGCCTGCTCCGGATCATCCTTCGCCTCGGTGCCTACGAGCTGCGGTCCCGTCCCAAGGTGCCGGTCGGCGTGGTCATCAACGAGTGCCTCGACCTGGCGCACGCCTTCTACGAAGGCAAGGAACCCGGCATGGTGAACGGCGTCCTGGACCGCCTGGCAAGGACGCTGCGCGGTCCGGAGTCCTCGGCCGGCGGCGAGGGACGGCGCGTGGGCCGGGGCTGAAGGGGGCAGCAGGATGGTGGCCGAATTCGACCTGATCGAGACTTATCTGGCGCCCCTGGCGACCGGCCAGACCGGCGCCTTCGGCCTCAAGAACGACGCCGCTATCTTTCCGGGCGGTCGGGACAGGTCCGTCGTCGTGACGACCGACACCATGGTCCAGGGCGTGCATTTCCTGGCCGAGGATCCGCCCGACCTCGTTGGCCGCAAGCTCCTGCGGGTCAATCTCTCCGACATCGCCGCCATGGGCGGCAAGCCCTTCGGCTATCTGCTCTCCGTGGCGCTGCCTCCGGAGCTGGGCGAGACCTGGTTTGCCGGCCTGGCCCGCGGGCTGACCCAGGATCAAGCTGAATTCCATGTCGGCCTCCTGGGCGGCGACACCGTTTCGACCTCCGGGCCGCCGGTCCTCTCCGTGACCGCGCTCGGCCGGGTCCCGGAGGATCGGGTGCTGCGCCGCAACGGCGGCAAGGCCGGGGACGATCTTTATGTCTCCGGCAGCATCGGCGACGCGGCGCTGGGGCTCCTGGTCCTTCAGGACCAGCTGGCCGAGGTGCCGGAAGCGGCGGGCCGCGAGCTTGCCGAACGCTATCGCCTGCCGCGGCCGCGCCTGGAACTGGGCCAGGCCCTGGCCGAGGGCGGCTTCGCACGGACCGCGATCGACGTCTCCGACGGCCTGGTCGCCGACCTCGGGCATCTGGCGCAGGGCGCCGGCCTGGCGGCCGAGCTCTGGGCTGCCGAGATTCCCGTCTCGCCGGCCGCCCTCGAGGTCCTGGCCGGAGCCCCGGAGCACCTGGAGACCGTCCTGACCGGCGGCGACGACTACGAGCTGCTGTTCTCGGCCCGCGAGTCGCAGCGGGAGAGCGTGACCGAACTCGCCCAGCAGCTCGACATGCCGATCACTCGGATCGGCCGCTTGACGAAGGGCGAGGGGGTCTCGGTCCTTGGCCACGATGGCACGCCCCTCGCCTTGACCCGAAGCGGCTGGGTCCATTTCCAAGACGCCTCGAAGGACTCCGCATAATCGATTGATTTAACGTGGTTATTTCGGGGTTCTGTCGGCTTCGTGGCGGAGCTTCATGGTTTATTCAGACCTGGCGCCTTGACTGTCGGGCGGTGCCGCCCTCGGCCGAAAGCCTAAGAACCTATGAAGCGCCTGCTGATCATCCTGGTCCTGGTTCTGCTCCTCGCCGGCGGTGGCGGCGGTGCCTGGTGGTTCATGAACCAGGACGCCGGGCAGTCCGAGGCAGAGGCCGCCGTCGAGCCGGCGGTCAAGCCGAGCTTCGTCAAGATCGACCCGATCATCCTGCCTCTGATCCAGCAGAACAAGGTCACCCGCTTTATCACCCTGGTGATCACCCTGGAGATGCCGGTCGACGACGCGACCCTGAAGGTCGAGCTGGTCAAGCGGCGCCTGATGGACGCGCTCTTCACCGAGCTGCACAGCCTGTTCAGCATGAAGATGGTGCGCGAGCAGGGCCCCGACTCGCCCTTGGTCAAGGAACGGGTGAAGCTGATCAGCGAGCGGATTCTGGGGCCCGGCACGGTCGACGCCGTGCTGGTGCAGGGGGTCGCGCAGCAGCGTCCGGGCAGCGGCTGAGCCGCATCGCCGCGGCTTGCCTTGGCCGCTGCCTTCTGGCATTTTCCGCGCGCATTTTTCCCGATTCTTGGGGGCATCGAGGGTGCCGGCGCGTCCTGCGCCGGCTCGTTCCATAAAAGGGCTACCAAATGACAGAGCTATACGTTGTTCTCGCCTGCGGCCTCGTCGCCGTGGCCTACGGGGCGGTGACGTCGCGGTCGGTGCTGGCTGCCAGCGCCGGCAACGAGCGGATGCAGGAGATCGCAGGGGCTGTCCAGGAGGGCGCCCGGGCCTACCTCAACCGCCAGTACATGACGATCGCGATCGTCGGGATCGTGATCTTCGGCGTGATCTGGTGGCTGCTGGGCCTCAAGGTCGGCATCGGCTTCCTGATCGGCGCCGTGCTCTCGGGCGCGGCCGGCTACATCGGCATGAACGTCTCGGTGCGGGCCAACGTGCGGACGGCCGAGGCGGCCCGCCAGGGTCTCGGCCAGGGCCTGCGCATCGCCTTCCAGGCCGGCGCGGTCACCGGCATGCTGGTGGCGGGCCTGGCGCTCCTGGGCGTCGCCGGCTACTACCTCTATTTGAAGTCGAGCGGCAGCGGCGGACGCGAGCTGGTCGACGCGCTGGTGGCGCTGGGCTTCGGCGCCTCGCTGATTTCCATCTTCGCGCGCCTGGGCGGCGGCATCTTCACCAAGGGGGCCGACGTCGGCGCCGACCTGGTGGGCAAGGTCGAGGCCGGCATCCCCGAGGACGATCCGCGCAACCCGGCGGTGATTGCCGACAACGTCGGCGACAACGTCGGCGACTGCGCCGGCATGGCCGCCGACCTCTTCGAGACCTACGCCGTGACCGTGGTTGCGACCATGGTCCTGGCCTCGATCTTCTTCGCCGGCCAGGCGGTGATGGATGCCATGATGCTCTATCCGCTGATGATCGGCGCGGTCTGCATCGTGACCTCGGTCATTGGCACCTACTTCGTCCGGCTCGGTGCGTCGCAGAGCATCATGGGGGCCCTCTACAAGGGCTTCGTGGCCTGTGCCGTGCTCTCGGCCATCGTGCTCTGGCCGATCACAGATTGGGTCGTCGGCATGGACGCCAGCTTCCAGATCGGTGACCGGGCCTTCGACGGGCGCCACCTCTACTACTGCGGCCTGGTCGGGCTGGTCGTGACCGGCGCCATCATCTGGATCACCGAGTACTA
>JAAUYG010015252.1_pt1 | contig 10748 bp, 5 predicted proteins | sample 7278091 | NCBI WGS metagenome assembly JAAUYG01 (sample SAMN14350201, study PRJNA611818) | marine sediment metagenome | isolation source: surface marine sediment (0.6m) | place: French Polynesia: Moorea | collected 2018-08
GGCCAATAAAGTTACTAGGCTTATACATGTTATAGAGATCTGAACATTTATCAGTGTGTTACATCATTGTTTAATCATGTGTTAATCATTAATCACTGGTAGTAACATCCTGCTAGTACATACTAGTGCTATTAGAGCTACTAAACAGCCTCTGAAAAAGACTTCTGAGGTCCTAGTGTATTAACTGACTGTTGAAAAAGCCTTACCCGAGAGCAAATGTTAAAACTCATGGGCACCATGTATACCCAGGATATCTCCCAGGAGATAGGGATAGCAAAGGATGAGATTAGGACCTACTCCCACCCCCACCCCCGGTAAAGCCTAAAGGCTAATTGTCCAATTTCATGACTTCAAGGACTATATACAGATATATGCTACTTTACGTCAGTCTGCGCTTTCTTGATGATAACTTACAACTGTTATACACATGTTATATGCGTGCAAACTTTCTGACAGGAAACTTTCCAATTGTCAAACGTGGGCCTATGCGATTTTGGCAGTGTTTGCGTGACCGCAGGGGCGTTTGCGAAAAACTGTACTGTAGGATTAATTTTGTGGTGCAAACCTTCGGTGTCAACATCCACCGTTTACATGTACATGTTTACTGTACCTGTGTACATGGACTGTGAACATGGAGAAGGGGGCAACAGTTTATAACATAGGTTCTACCATCCCCCCCCCCCCCCCTCCCCCGCCACTTGGGTGAGGTGTGCTGTTTTTGTGAAGTCTCATGAGTCTTGCATGAAAGTCGTGATGAACCTCGCCAGTTCAGGATAAGTTGTATACTAAACATGCTAAATTGCAGGAAAGTTTGGTGATGTGTCTTGAATTACTGCTTGATTTACGCTGTCACAGTGAACTTTTTGTTATCAAAACATTGCTGCTGTAATCTGGTAACTACATGACTTTTTAAACGTCTTTTCTTTTCAGAACTCCTGTTGCCATAATGGAGGACTACAATGACTACTGCGAGACCATCGAGGAGGCCAAGCTGCCAGCAAAACATTCAGTATCAGGCCTGAGGGACAGCTACTCTTATGATAAAAAAGGCTTCCAAGATTTTGTTCACAGTGACATGGACCTCCGTGACATAGATCAGCACATGGCAGATTTTACCCATAGTAGTGACGTGGCACAAGCTCTGCATGCAATTCGCAGTGGTCTACAGTCAGGACTTCTGCAACGACTTGAATGGGTTGGCAGCCTGTCCCAGATCGGTTCCTTCTACGATGGCAGTAAAACAGGACGGCTTAATGAGATGGACTGTCTGTATGTAGTCACGGAGACAGATACCAAGATTCAACAAGTCGCTTCAGGTAAAGGAATCACGGTCTATGTGAAAGACAGAGAGATTAAACCAAGGGAAATAAATACGAAGCTGATCACTGCCATGACAGAGATTCTGTCTGAAATGACTTTACCAGATGGTTGGACACACGGTGGATATGCTTCCCCAGATTTTAGTGGCACCCGTTGCAATGGACCATCAATTACAGCAATGTTTTGTAACAGAGATGAGAAACACATATCGTTGGATGTCTCCATTGCCTTCCCACTGACATCACAGCTTCAGCAGAGAGCAGATTTCCCAGCTCCCCTCAGAGACAGTTGTCAGTTTCTAGCTGATCGCATCAGCGAAATCCAAGGCGAACTGACACGAACCCAGATCTCAGGAGATCTCCACCTCATAGGCAACCTGGTAGATAACACCTGACAGCTGACTACAGCCCTGGCAGAGGCGGAAATCTTGCGGAGTCTCAGGCCTGACTGTTCTGTAAAACGTGCCTTAGAAATCTGCAAAGTTATCGCTTCCAAGATACAGAGGTGGTGTGAAAAACAGTACATGGACTGAGAGATTAGAAAAGGCCTATGATAATGGTGCACCGATCAAAGGGAATCGACTTTCCCAATCTGCAGAGCATGCTAGAGAATCCATTTTGGAAGAACTTCAGAACTACTCGGAAGGAACTCCTTGTAGTAGGGCTGAGAGTAGGGATAGACTGAACACAGCCATGACATACCAACATATCTACCTGTCATCGACTGACAGGACCGAGTTTGTAGAGGTACTCAAGTCAGATGCTGCTATCAACAATGCAGCAATCAAACACATCATCCTGAAAACAGCTCTTCAACTGAATGGTAAACAAACAGGCAGCTTGAACAGCAGCTGGTTAGATCAGTGTTTGAAGAACTCTCATCAATGGATTCCTTCCACACAGAACATGCTCTGATCCCAGCCTGTACAATCAACAAGTTCTCCTTCTCAATGTTCCTGTCACACATCAAAGAAAGCATTGCCATCGACTTCGCCCAGCAGTGTGAAATTGTTTTAGACAGCATTTTTGCACAGGTAAACATGGTAAACATAAATGGTATGTTTTCATGGTTATTTCACCATGTAATCCTGACTTATGCAATTATCTATTTTGCTCCATGACATATCGTTGTAAAGAGTGATTCCACTACCAGTAGCTTGTTTATATGACTGCTTCAATGGTACTTGTAAAAATCCGTTACATTCTGGTACTAGTACTTTACAGCCTTGCATGGGCTCAGAAAAGGAACCACACTGTATACATTACTAGCTGTATCCTGTATACATTACTAGTTTATGAAATACTGTATTAATGTTATGTATTTTCTATTGTGCAGTCTGAAATAAAACTACTACTACAGGTACTACTACTACTACTACTACTACTACTACTACTACTACTACTACTACTACTACTACTACTACTACTACTACTACTACTGTTTAACTTTGCAGTGCTTTAATTAAACCCCACCCATGCTTTGCTTGAGTTTCTGGAAAGAAAAGATGTTCAAAAAGTCATGTACCTAGTAAGTACAATGGTTACCAGGTCCCAAAATTTTGGCCTAATGATCATGATGATAAGAGATAGGAGAAAATTTTTTGAGTGACTGTAACAGCTAAACCGTGAGAGATATACATAGTTACTAATTAGACACTAATAGGAAATCATATATTTGGAGTTCAACTCCACCATTAGATTTTACTTTGAGTGACCTTGAAAGGTCAAACTCAAATCAAGTTCAGTTTTTTAAACCTTATATTTCGTAACAGAGCCTAGTTTGGCCCTATATTAGTAATAAACATCAACAGGAAACCATATACTGAGTATGGGGAGGCACCTTCACATTTGACCTTGAAAGGCCCAAGTCAAGGTCACTCAGATTTTGAAGTCTTATATCTCGTAAAGTAATAGGAAACCATATATGGGGAGTTTAATGGCACTAACTTTTGACAATGTTTGACCTTGAGTGACCTTGAAAGGTCACTCAGATTTCAAAGCCTTCTATCTCATAAAAGGGCCCAGTTAGACCCTACTTAGTACGTGTTAGTATGTTGCTCTTAAACATTAATAGGAAACCATGATATGTGGAGAGTCCAATGACACCATCACGTTTGACCTCGATCCACCTTGAAAGGTCGCATTCAAGGTCATTCTGATTTGAAACCTTATATCTTCTAAACGAGCCTTAAAATTAGTTTGGCTGTATGCTGCTATTAAACAAGAGTAGAAAATCATATATGGGGGGGGGGGGGTCCAATGACACCATCACATTTATCTTGAGTGACCTTGAAAGGTGAAAGTGAAAGTTACCTCTATTTTGAGTGGTAGGAGATCTATATGGTGTACATATATTTGCCAGCAGTATATTGCCACCTTAATCTGGATGTCACAAAAGAGATTTTCTTGGTGGGCAGGGTTTTCCACTGTCCCAGCGATCTTTCTTGTTAACATGTTTAAATACTGTAAATTCATTAATGTGCGTGGGGATTATTGTTTGCGTATTTGAGGCAACACCATGTTTGCGGGGGATTAATATTTGCGGTTCGCTCAGGTCTTGTTAGTTATCTGGGTAGATGAATTGTTTGCGTGGTATTTATTTTTGCGACTTAAAGATGGTCACGAAATTCGCCAAATAAATCCCTCGCAAACATTAATGAATTTACAGTACTAACGATTCTGTCATTTGAAAAAAGGGTATTGACATATGAGCTGTAGTTCACAGGTTTACATGTTTTTGTTTTTTGTTCAGAAAAGACATCCTGCGTGCAGATTTCCCGATAGTCATCAACATGGAAACCTGGCAGAATACTGCTACAGATTGGAAGCCGAGGTTACATCAAACAGCAAGCTAGCAACGGCCAGGACTGGGGAACAGATAGCAATGGTGTTGTCAGCCTTGATAAATTCCGGTGGAGGAGTTCTCATACTTCATCTTGTCACAAAAGCTGGAGATGTAAGCCTGGATACTTGTCACAATGACATTGTTCGCCTCATTACCCAGCAGGAAATATGGATCCCTGAGAATGTGTTCAGTAACACAATCAGCATCACCAAGAATGAAGTGGGAAAAGAAATCTATTTCTTTGCCAATAAGACAACACACCTGGTTACTCACAATTCCAATGCATATTACCTCAAGCAAAGTAACCCAGAATCTATTGTTGACAGCAATATGCTGATAGAAGTGATGAGAACATGCAGCTGCTTCAATGGTATCATCTGTGAAAAACATAAAGATGTATCAGCAATAAGCCAGATAGTGTCAATACTACCAAACATGGATGCACTGACTGCAGACCAGTTCTTTCAAGTTTTGGAAGCAGATAGTGAGAGTCATTTTTACAGGAACTACCAGCTAAATAACGTGACTAAACGGCACTTGACTGATGTTCTGAACACCCCAGTCTGTACAGTGTGAGATCTTGGAACTGGTGTCCGCTTTGGCCAACACCAAGGGTGGCAGTATATTTCTTGGTGTTACAAATACAGCTAAACCAAGTGTGGAAGGATACTGGCTGACAGAAGACGGGCTGACGTGCACAGAGCAGTGTATAGCTGATATCCTAACTGGCAGAAACCGTGGACCAGTGACAATCTGGGGACATCCACGCCTACAGTCAACACACTACTGGAAAACATTCATCCATGATGTGGTCGGGGATAACACTGTGAAGAAAGTTTTTGAGATTCGTGTCGAAAATTGTCCAGGTGGAATGTTCTGTGCATTGCCTGTCTGCCTGAACATAAGCCACTCTGGAGAAATATATCAACATGATCAACTGGATTCGTTTGCTGAATGGAAGAAACGATTTACTAGTGTGCATGGTGCCACAGACTGGCACAATGATCCAGAAAGGGATGATTATCGCAAGCATTTGAAGAGTGAAGGAATTTCAGCGCAGGATAGGCCCTTAGATTTAGGAATGCCTCAAGCAAGGATGCGACAAGCATTGAAATCCATAACTGCTCACGAAAATGCAAGATCTTCACAGGCATTCTGCTGGTGGTTGTCTGATGATGGTGTTGTTGCTGAATCATTACAATTTGATTGCTGTTGTTCAGAGGAACTTGCCAATAGTGAAATGGATCTTTCAACCAAGTTCTCCACCTTTCCATCCATTGAAGCCATTACTGAGCACCATAGCAATGTTCAGTGCCTACGGGACTCTCTGGATGAGGTTCTCCAGGGACACCAAAGTCACAGTGGAGTTGCTGTTTTCATGGAAAATATTCCAGATACAACATTACCAATTTATGCAACATTGAGAGATGTCACCCCTGTACACCATGTGTTTGATCTTGTCATCCTGAAGGAAAAGCTACCTCCTGTAATTGTCAGTATTGTAAAACCTGAATGTCCCCGAGAAGAGGCAATGAAGTACTGTCTAACACTGGGGAAGCTGCTAAAAAGGCACAGTCCCATAACTGTGGATTTGACAAAAGGCAACATGAAGCTGTTTTTCCATTGTCAATTGTATTTCCTTGGAAAGGGTTTTGATTACTTCCAAGATGAAAGCAGTTATCCCAAAGACTATTTACGCCCCTCATTCCAGGCTATAGACTCCGTGAGGTACGCTGTAGCAAGGATTCTGTTAGACTGTCAGCCTTATGTCACAGATCGCTATGGAAACATCATGGTAAAACATCTGTCATCCTGTCAAGCAAAAATCCTGCTGGGGAGAACATGGAGAAGGGCAAAGGTCCTGATTGTAGCTTCCAAAGCTGGGAGCGGTAAAACCGTGCTGGCTCTGGAAATGGCTCGACGAATCAGAAAGCATAATGGAAGTGACAGAAAGATTGCATTCTTTTGTCGAAGCAGAGGGTTGGCAGCCTTTGTCAGATCGCAATCGAAGGAGATGGACATCTTTGAGAAAGTCCAAGAATTGAATGCCCAACCTATTGCAGAGTTCACCACATCCACATTCAATCATTATACAGATGTTATGATTGATGATGCCCATGGTATCCCAGTGCAGGGTGACCCAAAGACCTGGCAGATGTATAACGCCCTGTTTTCATCTCTGGGACACGCCTACATCTTCCTAGACCCTGACATGCAGGATTACAGAGGCTGTATTCCAGAGGATTTTATCACACAACTGAGAGCTCTTGCAGCGAAATATGTCACTGAATACAACATCGCAGTTGAACCTCTTGGCAAAATTTTGCGCAACAGTCGACGCATTTGTCAGTTCACCATGGCGTGCATGAATGCCGGTACAGGCAACATAGATGAACTTTCTACTGTCCGCCAGATACCGGAGGATGGTGTCTTCTTCCATAACATCCAAGGCAGGGAAGCAAGTCAACATGAAACAACACTGTTATTCCGATTGTCAAACCTGAAAGAATACCACAGGCAGGACATTGCCATTGTGACGGAAAACCAGGAAGACAAAGCATGGGTAAAAGAAATGCTGAAGGGCCAATATGAAACACAAGAGGCTACACTATATCCTCGTCAATGTGTTGTCGTAGACTGTGAAGACAACTTCCAAGATTTGGCATTTCCTGTGATGCTGTTCATCGTACCCCAATCAATGGGCAATGACTGTTCTGAGTTCGTGAATCACTGGTTGTCAAAGGTCGATGAGACTTCACATAGGCTGGAATTCCTGTTACCGTGGGATCCTTCACAAAGACAGCCAGACCTAGCAGAGCTGAAGGAAGCTTTTCCTGTAGCGGTAAATATGTTTCCACAGTGTATATACAATATTTTTTATTTAAAAATATTGCAGTCGGAAAGTATAGTGGTAATGTAAGCAGCTACATGTAAGCAGTGGGGATGGTGTACGCTGGTGTAGTACATGTAGTATACAGATAATCTAGACATAGGAGGTGGGGGAGGGGAGATGTGAGTATCATAAAGTTATCTAAACACAGGTGAAGGCATAGTCTACTGAGTCTACTGAAGTATCTAGCAACAAGTGATTGTATTTGTCAATTCACAAACATGAAGGCCTGTATCTGTACACATGATTTACTGGTACATTTTGTTGTGTTGGAAATGAATATAAAACCTAAATAATACTACACATTTCTTTCTACCAGACCCTGGAGGATGGTGTCTTCTTCCACAACATCCAACGCAGAGAGACACTCCTTTCCCGATTATCAAACCTGGAACAATACCGCAGGCAGGACATTACCATTCTGACAGAAACCCAGGAAGACACAGCATGGGTAAAAGAAATGCTGAAGGGCCGGTGTGAAACACAAGATGCCACACAATTTCCTGTCAAACACCTAGTCATAGACACCCTGGAAAACTTTGAAGGTTTGGAATCCCCTGTGATCCTGTTCATCATACCCCAATCCTGGGGCTGGGGCTGGATTGGTTCCCTCAAGTACCGGTTGTGTGTGGTCACCAGGGCCATATCCAGACTGGAATTCTTGTTACCGTGGGATGCTTCACAAAGACAGCAAGATCTAGCAGAGCTGAAGAGAGCTTTTTCATTTTCAGTAAGTGTATTTGTGTTACATAATACTTCTGGTTTAACACTGGCGAAGTGTACACTGGTGTCGTTTACGAGTACCCGGATTATCTTTCTACACACTGGGGATTGTACATTAAATGAATAGCTTATGAAAATCTATAAGGTGCACTCCTTGTTGCTTACTAGTATATGTACATGATGTAATGGGGCTTTTATCATGTTTATTTTCTCAGTACTTTTCTATATTGCCTGTATCATTGTGTATGTGCAGGATATATGACTGGACTGTAGATACTGTACATGTAGCCTATGATATATATCCAGTGCACACGTTGATATTGAGATATAACCATGATACGGGGCTGGGGGCTTAATTGGATCCCCCTGTATATTGCGGCTGTTGCCTGTATATGTATGACATGTGTTATGTCATCATGGCCATTGTATCGTACATGTAGGTAGACTGTCACTCCATTGTTATCCATTACCCACTCTGATATTAGCTAGTGGTTTGCTCCAGTAGTAATTTCTATAGTTATATCAAATAATTATCAACAAACCATCACCACCACAACACACTATACCCCAGCCACCCAACCCCAACCCCTCAACTCATCATGTACCACTGTTCCATTAAGGCTTGTGGTGACTGAGATAGCAGAGAATTTTAATGTCTCATTATTTTACATGTACATTTGTATGTCCTGTTGTCATTGTGTCAGTCAGTAATATAGCCTAGTACCAACATTCCTGTCTGTCTGTTCCAGCCACCTGTTGACTACGGCAGCCTGAAGGTGACACGGGAACACAGCATCCAGGCAGGGGACGGGGTGGAGGGAATGTGTTACGACAATTGGAGACTGTATACTGTAGAGGAGCGGAAGGAGGACGAGTCATACAGACTGGCAGTGTACAGTGTCACCGACCAGGACACTGTCACACTGCTGCACACACTGGACCTGGAGGGGGATGCCTGGGATCCCCGTGTAGACCGTCAGAGTGGCCAGGTCTACATCCCATGTCAGTCCCGTGGTGTATGTGTAGTGAGTTATGATGGCAGTAAGCTGGTCCCAGTCACCACACTGAGGTGTGTGGGGAGGGCCGACAGTCTAGCTGTGGTCTCCACAAATACCCTGTATGTCTGTGACAGGGTCAGTGGTACTGTCTATCTGGTAGATGTCACCCAGGACAGGGTCACAGCCACACTGCAGCCACCACAGGAGGTGAGGGGTAAGGAGCCACACTACATAGCAGTCCTGGGGGACACAATACTGGTGGGGTATGGTTACAACCTGGTTATATACCGGCACGGTGTCCCCACACCAGGTAAGCTGATACCCCGGCCTCAGGGACTGGAGTCTGTTACTGGTCTAACGACTGACCATCACTCCAGCTTCCTGGCATCTGATGCTGAATCAGACACTGTATATGTCCTGGATGTTGGTGGTAACCTCACTCACACCATACCTATCCCTGGGGACAGGAAGCCAGGGGACTGCACTGTGGTGGGGGGACAGCTCTGGGTGGGGTGTTGGAATGGGCATATCATTGTCATGTCATCACAGTGATAACTTATTACTAATGTTATATACCTGGATATATACATACAATGTATCTCCTGGATTGTCACTCTCTGGATCAGGTGACAGGGTCAGTGTCACTGATCCAGACGAATCCTGGTTGTATAGTCACTGAGGTCAGTCTGTAGTCTGGATGTGGCTATCTCTACTGTATGGTATAGAGCTGCATTATGTATGTAGTTTTCTGCATGTGGGCCTGTGTGAGTTAACATTACACATGTGTAATATAGCGTCATCTGATACATGTGACAAGGAAACTGTGTCTGGGTTGACCTTGCTATCCGATACCTAGTGGCTTGTGCCAGGCTGATACAGTACATAATCTGGTATTGTCTGGTGCACTCTGTAATACCAGTATATTGATTTTATAGTATTCAGTATAAACATATCAGGCGGGCCCGAGTGAGCAGTATCCTTAGTGAGTATCTCACTGATTAAATAGAATGTGTACTTTTATATATTTGAGAATGTAGATGTTGGTGATTGGTCAACAAGTGTCAGCTTATTTGCATACATGTATATTTATATTCCTACATTTGTAAACATGCTAAATAAGCTGGATGGAAGTGTTTAAAGGTTGAGATTGATGTGCCAGGCCAGTATCTAATCATTGAATCAGACTAGATTGTCTTGTGTCAGACTAGATTGTCTGGCCACCCAGTTTGCCAAGAAATTGTGGCCGTGTTAGAGAGGTGTCTTTTAATTTGGTGAGAGGGAGAAGTAAATAGATAGCAGAAAACAATTTATGGCCATATTAGAGGGATAGGCTATATTGAGAGTGGCCACTACTATGTGTATAATATTTTATTTTTTATCCAAGTACTAGTATTACTGTTCATGCTGCGTCTGTAATCTCAGATTACTTGATTACATACCTATAGTACACATGTACATGATGTACATGTAGTTTACATGTATGTGTTAAACCCCAAGCCTGTTTCTCCAGTGGCTGTGGCTGTACATGTGTATAATATGTAGATCATATCTACATTGCTTGAAAAGAATATCACTGTCTATAACATGACATGTGCCAGTATAATAGTAGCTCTCAAGTTAATTTGGTGGCTATTTTAAAGCTAACGAGAAACTGAAGTAATTTCTAGACCATACGCATGATACATACAAAGTCATCTTATTCTGTCAGTGGTTTGTTTCAGTGCATACAAATGTCATTCTGATACAAAAGTTATAGAATGCATCCACTGGTTGAAATGCATCATAAAATGCATCATCTGTTAGTCTGGAATACAGGTCACAACAATGTCTCATTATTTGGTCTTGGAGCCTGTACAAACTGTGTGTTGCTCCATGCACTGAAACATAGTGTATGTGGCGTATATTCTGTTACTAGTATTTCCAAACTTTCCTAATGCAGTTTCTGTCTACATATTTCTGTGTTCATTGTGAAC
>JAAUYG010146016.1_pt1 | contig 10748 bp, 7 predicted proteins | sample 7278091 | NCBI WGS metagenome assembly JAAUYG01 (sample SAMN14350201, study PRJNA611818) | marine sediment metagenome | isolation source: surface marine sediment (0.6m) | place: French Polynesia: Moorea | collected 2018-08
ATAGGCAAAGGTGGAAAATTTTATTTATCGTCGTGAACAATTCAGATATCGAACAATCGTTTCCGGGTACATTTACAAATAGTTCAAAATTGACCAACCATTCCCTTTAAACACGGTGTTATAAAGTTGGGAAAAGCCCTGTTAATGCTTATGTCAAAAGTATTCAGTTTAGGTGTGAATTTTACTTCTATTTGGTGCTATGTATTCAGAACAAACGTGTTGATAATAGAATGCGCAAATTTCTTTAATACACATGGGTATAATCTTTTTATTGGTGTTGAAATGGATAGACATATTGATCTATTAATCATACCCTTTCTATAACGATCAATAGAGTGATTTTTATACTAGTTAATATATTGATAATTTCATTGAAGTTTTATTTTTTTCTTAGAGGATTTAGTTTGCGCGTACAGTTCTGTTTGATGGGTTGGGCCCAATTTATATTTAGTTACTGTTGTTAATGCGAAAATTTGTAATTAAAATCATTATATATGTGACAAATTTTAGAGCAGTGTCATGAGACTTCACTTGGTTTCTCTCAGCATATAACGACCGTAAAGGCTGATCACGGGAGAAAGTGTGTCACATATGTGTCAGTATCAGGCACAGTTACATAATAGTTACACAAAATACATGTAGTCTGAAAATATAGAAAAAAAAATCTTTTGCAATATCCCCTGTGATGTTGCGTTCACATTTGTAGTATTTGTAATTGTAAAGCAGAAAAATCTACAATAGTAGGATCGCATATATTTCATGGCATATCAGCAGCAGAGCTTTTACAACAGGATGTCGAATCACAATGATGAGTTGACAGCAGAAAATGATCTTCATTGTCCTCATTTATGTCATGTGTGATGTGTTGGTGCAGTTTGTCCCTTTAGACTTACATCCAGTACACTCAGTTGCATTGCTTCTTGCAGGTGCATGCCCTGGTCTGTCTAGAGAACGCAATGGCCAGTGGCCTATGCGATCTGTCCTGGTGAATATTCGTAGGATGTCTACCATGTCCATGTACTGGATCCATACTGTGGTTGGTTCTGAAAGATGTCTTAGCAGACCTGGCATGCTGTTGAAGCAGGTCCAAGAATCTGTGCAATACTTTTAATTGACAGGCTTCTCCAGAAGACATAATGCCATTCATCCGCTGCTTGTAAAGGTCACTATTTTATCTAAATATGCCTTGTGGTTTTCGGATTTGGATTTGGAGGTTTAGTTGGAGGACATATAGCTACATTCTCGGTCATCTCATTGACACTTTACTTACATCTGGAGTCACCCAGTTCTTGTCGCAGAGACACCTTAAGTACGTCAGAGATCAAGGTATTGAGTGCAGCATCGCAATACAGTGTCAACGAACTACACTGTACGACCAATGACCATACCACTGAGCATTATATTGTTTATAGCCTGCATGTTTCCATAGAATTTGCTGTTAATTCGCTTTAAGGTTTCTGAAAAAATAGCGCCTTTTGCAGAGGAACAACACTGCTAAGCAAACCCAATACTCAATGACATTTCAGTGGCAGTGTGTTGACTGCGGATATGTGGAACTGTGTGGATGGAGACTGGCTAGGAGATGGGGACCTACGCGATTTCCATTTGACCTTTTGGGGGAAACCTGGTAATTCCTTCACATAAGCCGTCAGACTAGAGTGTTCATATATTACCAGCGACCGATTTTAACTTTGAAAGTTGTTTATTAGCGACTCATATTGAACTATAACTAAGTTAGAAAATAGGAATTAAATTAATACCTGCTCTATAACGTATATAGTATAGTTGAGCTGCTGTCTTTGTAGAAATGGATGCATGTGGGCAAGGAACATCCTCATGTGTTCATCACGGTCCCGATAAGGTATGATTATCGCCACGTGATGTCGTGACGTACAGTTTCTGGGCTGCCACGTGCCACCTAACTCGACCTTCGGGAGAAGCGACTCTAACCTATCCCAGTCACTGGCTGCTTGCGGGAGCTCTAAACGGCCAACTGAAAAATACCGACTCCTTGATGATGGGGGCCATATCAACATGGACGTTGGAAGGCAAGAGGTTTATTGGATTACTGGTATTCAATCCAGGTTAGCATGGTAATAAAGTTAAATCTTGCAACAGGAGTAACACAAGTGCAAGTTCCATAAGCTGTGGACTCCCGCGGGGACATTTACAAAATTGTAGAAAGTGAGACGTGGATATCTTAAAAGGTTGAAAGATCGATCAGTAAAACAAATACGGTATGCAAAGCGACATGCGGTTTGAGGGTTGCATACTACATATGAAGTGGAAAGATATAAAAATGCTGAAACAAAATCCTTCAGCACTTTGTAGTTATTAGTATTGAGGCAGTTACCCACAATAGAGACATTTCCAATACAAAATAAAACCTTGCCTCTCTTTTTGAATCGGTACCTTTAGCTATAGATGCTTCTATTAAACGGTTTGATTATAATGTTCTAAGGTTTGATTATAATGTCCTATTAAAGGTAGGCCATTTAAAGCTATTACAAAAATACAATTTTAAAGAAGTGACGTGCTGATTTATAAATATCTTATAAAAAGTGTCACGTGACACCCAGCAAAGTGTTAAGAAATGACGTGGTAGACCGGCCAAATAATGCATACCTCTATAGAGAGACCTACCTGGCTCTACCTGGCCCGTAGGAGTATCCGGTGGTATAATTACTTATACAGGAGACGGTTTTTGGCTTCGTGGGGGTATGATATTTTAGCCAAAGCTTGTTTTGGCTTAACCTATGTATAAGAATTACGCTGTTCAACCTTTATATGTCACATCATAAAATGTGTCATATATGAAATGTGACATGCGTGTCGGCTGAGGGGGGGGGGGGGCTGCTTTGCAGGCCTTGCAGTTGCTGTACTGTGGATGTCCTTCACAAACAGCGCGCGGTGTGCGGGGAAAAAAGACACTTTCTCGTATCGTTATATGGCACATTATAAAATGTGACATCTATATGTGACACCTACCAAGATGTGGCGGCTTTTCTGGACATCTGTCTGCCCTAGAGGCATTTGTATTTCGGAGCGTTGCTTCGTCGGGCCGCTCGGTTGTGGAGTTTGGAGGTTCACCTCCATCTTGCCTGCGCAAGGAAAACGTGCTCTCATTTTCTGCTTTATCGTGTCCATTATTGAGCTTCGAGGTGGTTTGAAGTCCCGTTTGCGAGTTGGTGTGCTTTTCCATCCAAAGTTCTTTTTCATCAAGTCGGTTTGGAACTCCTGCATTCTCACGCCGCGTTTCTTCGGATTGGTTTGCAATGGATATCCTTGTCAGCTCGGATTTCTGATTAAAAGTGGCAGTTCCCACAATGTATTTATACGCCAGCAATGGGTCCTTCCATTCACTATGACATAAAGACAGACATCCCATGGCCACGAAGAGAAATAGAAATAGAAACAAAAGGAAAGACTTAAAATAAAGCAATAGATCGCCCCATAATCTCTCCAAAATCAGGGAGCTTCCACGAGAAGAGGCCGTCTGGGTCATGCTGTTGAAATTTCCTATTATTATCTCAGAGTTCTGTTGTACACAATGCACCAGAACCAACAGTTTGTCCAGGTTGTAGCAAGTACACCTTTACGTGTCGTATATTTTTTCTTGCCACCAATGGTCTCATTGATTACCCGAATATAACGATTACTTTTCCCCACAAAGATTGATTAAACCAAGATGGTACCGCCATCTGCGTGTCGGCGCGGGGAGGGTGGGGGTGTGTGCTTTTCTGGCCTTGCATTTGCTGCATTGTGGTGTGCGGGAACAACTGGAAACAATAGTACGAATGCAAATATATGACCACACTCACATACACTTCGGAATAGGCGCGAATGTATATTGGAGAACACACAAAGAAACGGAAAGTAGAAAATTCAAATAGAGCCATAAGAAACGACTGGACGTAAACCATCAGGATCCCTAATGAGAAACCCAGCACCTCCAGAAACACCCACCTGAACGGAGGAGTGCATGCTATGATGTAATGCTGCAAATTTCGGCTTCGAAACTTGCAAATTGATTTGTTACATCAGAATTTTACGTGCGAATTTTATTAAACAATTCAATGGCCCTTTCTCACCAAATTTATTTAGGGATTAGTGAACTTCATAAATTTATTTTTGTATGAATGCCAGTCATGCGGCAACACCACAGTTATATAGCCACATTACTACATGTATATACCAACTTGGCGTGCACACAATAGGCATTGAGAAGAGCCCCTTTTGGTAGGGTAATGCTACCAAGAGCCTTGGCAAGGCCGTATATCCGCCAAAAGGACACTTTTACCAACATAGTAAGTTGCTGTGTTGTTGTTTGGGGGTAAGTATGTCGTCGTGCAATTTTGTCAATGGATACAACTGGGTCGGGGGATCGTTCAGTTACTCCGTGTAGTAAACGAATTAACTGCCCTCTGACTTGTAAAGGTGAAGTACACAGGGAATTGTATTAGGGAATTAAATATAAATTACTAATTAACCACCTATCTCTGAAATGCAGGAGGCAGCCAAATCAGTGCCAATTAAAATTATACTTACAGTATATTTCCTCGTTTGGGACCATCGTTTGTGTCTTTGGCGGAATTCTAGCCTCTCTAACCGGATAACATGCTTTCTCCTCTCTCTCTCTCTCTCTCTCTCTCTCTCTCTCTCTCTCTCTCTCTCTCTCTCTCTCTCTCTCTCTCTGTGTTATCTTCAGTCGGTATGTTATCGACTGTCAGGTGTCTATAACATACATGTATCATGTATTCAAAAAAATTGCTACTTCCTATTATGACAATCAACTCTTTCTTGGGAAATTTTTATCCATATTTTTACGTATCCATATGTCAATAATAAGTTAAAACATTTGTTTCAATAAATTAACTCTTGGCCTGTGCGCACAGTTCCATGTTCGTGTCATTTGACTGGCCATAAAATACAATTTTGAGACTGATGCGGGTGATTGTACAATATAAATAGCCTTTACAAGTCAAACGGTTCTTTGTAACCAGAAACATACATGGGAGCTTGGAGCTGCCATTCTAAGTCATATAACATGGGATTATTTCTTTTTGTATACAAATGTAGTGTTTTGATAAGTTTATTTTAAAATGTGCGACACATACGAGGCTTTTTCTAGAAACAAATAGATAAATAGATATCTAGTTCATTTTTAGGATGTGGTGAGGGGAGGCTTTCCACCTCTCAAATTTATATCGCCGACTGCAAGTTGGATTCAGTGGTCTATGAAGGTGTATGCGGGTATTGGTGTGGTGGGTTAATTTAGACCTGTCCTGTTAGGGACCAACGACCTAGTACGCTTAACACATTGTAGTTTTGGGGTGCCAAGCCACCGAATCAATTCCGCCACAGGTGGGCAGTAAGGAACCAGACCATGACACTGACTCCCAGTCCACCAGTCGGTTCCTAACTCATTAGTGCCAAGAGCTAAGCTGAGAAGCGCACACCTCAAACGTTTTATGTTTTTGGTGTGACGCGGTCGGGGATTGAACGCCGGCCCCCCGTACCCCGAGCGGACACTCTAACCACTAGGTTACGGCGGTGGTCCTGGATTTGGCGAGTCTTAGCGTTATAGCAAAACTGTAGTTCCTCGTGGTTCGGTTGAGTGTGAATCGTATTGCACTGTACATTTCATGCAATACATTAATATTCCATTGCACAAAAATTCGATGGTTGCTTTTAAATAGACGTAGACTGTATCCGATAAATTAAAATAGATATCTTGGACAGGAACATTACGGTTTCATTTTATGTCGTCAGAAAGAACAAACAGTCACTTCACAAAAATAACATCCTTTTATTTTCTTCACTTTTCCTAAAGTTAATAGAATACTTTGTATGACCAATGCAAAATTTTCTATAGTTTGCTCTGTCTATTTTCTGTTGTAATTCAAACAGAAATTGCCATTGGCTCGAAACATGCAGCTATTATTAAGTTGGGATACCTAAATGTAACTGTTACTGGTGTTACTAGTATATACTTGTCTAGTACTAAACTCGGCATTTTCAATTTTTATATTAATTGGATGATACAGTAAATGTGCGGTACATGTATTTAGACTGCACGTACATTTGCTGTAACTTTTGCAAACTTCCTTCCATTGTAAACATAATTATGGTACCATTTAGGCAGTTACGCGGACACGTAGAACACCATTTACTATGATGAGTTAATTTTCTGCGAGGCCAGAAAACATCGTTCAGCTGAGGTTTCCGTTATACATGTACATGTAGCATGCCCCGCGGCGTGTGAAGCATACTATGGTTGACGACTATCACAAAGTATCAACTCATACTGGAAAGAAGATGGCCTAGCGCGGGACATGATGCTGCTATGACGAGCTTTACAAGTGTACGTTTCGTAAAAATGTGAAAAAGAATGCATATGTATATGGGTGAAAACTTAGGCCATTGTGGAGTCTGGTCCAACCACTGTCAAATATCCTTTTTGTACCTAATGGGAGAATTACCTGTTCCAAACAGAAATGTCACCACAGAGCAAGAAAATACTACATATCGCTGCTGTTTTGGGAATTTTCTTTGTCACATAAGCAGTGATAAGAAATGACAAAAGACACGGAAGGGATGTGTTAAAATTGTGTTTGTTTCCATGGCAATTCCATATCGTACTGTGACCTGAGACAAATTAATGTCGGCTTTTCACCATTTTAAATAAAATAATGAACATTTTATTGTCCCCCCCCCAAAAAAAAAAAAAAAATAACAAACCATCCACAAACATCTTCAATACAGCATAAACAGAGAATAGTATCACAAGAAGTTCCAAAGAACCCTCCCTCTGCAGGAAGCAATGAAACAAGAAGAGACTAGTATACGTTGAGCCACCTTCGTGTGCAGGCGCGACTGTCTTTGACATCCTGTATACCTGAAACGGCGCGAGAACACACTCAGAATGCTATGGGCGACCTGTCACTAGAAGACACCGGGTCACTGGGAGTAGAAAATGAGGGAGTCATGTAGTCACTGTCGTAGATAAGGTCGTCTTCGAGGTAGTCCCGCGGCGGGTGGTAGATGGCCGCCACGCCTCTGTACGCTTGTTGCCAGGCGCTTGTACGGTCTAGCTGGGGCGCCCTGAGCGGGGTCCGATCCGGCAAATCGGGTTGGTACCCGCTAGGGCTGTTGTACCACGCCGTTACCGGCCTCACTTCACGGAAGTTACGCATCTTTTCTTCCTGGGTGTACCACGGTCCTCGTTTTGATTGCCACTTCCGCCGATTGTGTCTCCCAATCCTGTAAAAAGGATGGCAAGCAAAGATTTACTGCGGTTTAACGGGTAATGCAATTTGGGTCTGACAAATATTTGTCACGTTGTGCGGTCAGAAATGTAAAAAAGCAAAGCTCAACCCTATAGTCCATCCAGCACAACTATGGCTGAAATCATTGGGTAAGTTTACTCGTCACAAATCTATTTAGTTTACAAGTTACAAATTCGATGCAACTCAACGAATAAACTTATCTAGCATGCCAAAGCACAGTTGTCTTCTTACATTATCTGTGAAGTCATAATTTGCACATTTATTTACCGTCTGAGTTGCACGAAACAGATGGTGGAAAAAATGAAAAAATAGCTCGAACAATGTAAGTCTAATATAATTTAGAGTTCTAACTAGACAGTGGACTATATGAGACTTTACCAGTTTCGGGCAAGGCATGCGCTCAAAATGGCGACGACGGTTGCTACAAGGGTGATAACTGCCATGGCGATAACCGTTGGTAAGAGCCAGTTTACAGTAGATTCGGCAACCACGGGGGGTTCCTGGGCACCTCGCTCGGCCTGGATCTGGACGCCTGGCAAATAGAACCGAGCTTTACTACGGGTAAGGACTCCCAGTGATAGAAAAAAAACTCGCAAGAAGTTTTAAAGGCCTGCTGCCTGCTCTATTGTGTACATGTATCATGCGTGTATGAAAGATCATTTGCAATTTGGTTATTATGTCAACATTATTCAATTTTAGAGCAATTTTCATGTAGTTTTCCACGTGGAATGGAAATATATTATAAACTATAATTACTGTACGTGTTGCGTGTATTTTCTGTATTCAAATTCGGATATTATTAAATTTGCAAGTAGATTTCCGTAGTTTGAGAAATGTTTTTTCACGGCAGACAGCATCAAAACAGACCTGTCTTGTTACCGAAGTCATCCAGATGTTGTGTGACGGCATTAAACAGCGCATCCTGCTGTAAATAGATCTCTGCAATACAAACACTTTTATTATTAATAAGGTGAACATACAAGATGTGGGAAAGGATATGCTATGACGGAAACATGCATTGGTTGAAAGATGATAAAAAAGCCAAGGAAGACCGCTGCCACACAGGAAAAAGCTGTGACTGTCTTTCTTGCTTTTTGTTTCAAATCAAGAAAGACCGCTGAGACAGCGGAATACAAATACTACACTGTATTTGTATAAGGTACAGATCTTCTACCACCCAAAATCTAAATGACCGTTACCTTGACCTTTCAAGGTAACTCAAGCCAAATCTATTGATGCACTTGTACTCCTCATGATTTCTTGCTGGTGTTTAATAGTTACATATGGCTTAGCTCGTGTCATTTATGACATATCTGACCTCGAACTCTGAGTGACCTTGAATATGACCTTTTAATGGCACCCAAGTTCAAAGTTAATGGTGCAGTTGAACTCCCCATATATGACTTCCTATTAATGTCTAATAGTAACCACGTACCTATCTGTCGTCGTTAGGTGTGATGGGCACTTGAACCTTTGCACCCATCTCTTATCAGTGTGCCAAAATTTCAGACACCTACAACCACCCATATTTTTAGCACAATCGACACATTTCTTCCTCGGGCCAGTGGGAAGGCTCGCACAAAAATTAACTTGATTTGTATACTACTTTTTGAGATACTTTTTTTTCATTATAATCTGCGTATACACGCACAAAGTAAGAAGCCCCACCTAGCTAAGCCATAGGGCCGGGTTTAATAAAGATTTCGATTCCAGGTTTGAAAATAATCTCTGTCACTGTATATTTCGTAGATAGTCTTCTATAGTGCATAAGTAACACATTAGCCAGGTAGAATAAAATAATTACTTACTGTCTACGGCCCGTTTCTTCCTTGCAGGTTCCCCGCCCGTTTCCTCTTCCCCCTCTGTGGAATTCCGTACAGGGACTCCGGCACTACACAGGGCACTATTCTCTGGCGGCTCCACCAGCACCATGGCCTTAGTGGCGTCCCCGTTCTGGATGGGGAAGCCTGCGGCCAGAACGAGGTGTTCCGGCGTGACGTACGGTAAGGGCTCTGTGCTGGAATGCCATACAGAATGATTGCAGGTAGCTGGTAAATTTCTTATGCTATGTCTCCTAGTCGGTGCAATACACAAGCACACATATTCTCTGCGAATTAAGCCCGACCTCCGCTCAGCTCATATCAGACTTTAGAAAATTTGTTTCAGCACCGTTCTTCGTCTTGGACTCTTACATATAACCATAGCGGATCTGTTAGCCAGTGAGAGAGGATTTAGAATTGGTCGTCACAGGCCATCTAAGCAATGGTGAGTAGGCAGGCAGCCAGCCAAATCCAGTCAGTACATACTAAAATACACACATACACAGATGTTATATCTCAAATCCAGTCATTACATATACTAAAATACATAAACAGATGTCACACCTCAAACCCAGCCATTACATACTAATATTCACACATATACAGATGGTATATCTCAAACCCAGCCATTACATACTAACATTCACACATATACAGACGGTATCTCAAACCCAGCCATTACATACTAACATTCACACATATACAGATGGTATATCTCAAATACAGCCATTACATACTAACATACACACATACACAGATGCTACATCTCAATTATTGTGAGGGTAAAATCATGGATTTCTCTCACCAAATGTGTTCTGTCGATCTGTTGCCAAGATAATCATTCTGAACATCTACTAAAGATCGTTCAAAGAAATAATAGATTCTAATTAAAGATACTGTGATGTAAATCAAATCAACTACGACACAAATGAGTCGATTAGTGTAACGAGACTGGCATAGAATCAACTGCATCTAGTCGGTAGCGTCGCATCAATAATTTATATCTTATTATATTCATACATATAGATGTTGACAACAACGAAGCCTATCAGGCAAGTTGCCTGATACTAAAACACCCAAATTGCAAACCGTTAAAGTTTATTTGATACAGGGGATCTCTGATAGCAGCACCCTGTTGTTGCCTTACGTGTTCTTGTTCCCTCTCCCTGGGCAGCACTCCTCGAAATTTTCCTCTTTGTTACAGTAGTCGTACACATACTGAGTCAGCAGGCTCATCATCCTGGCACGAAACGTCTGCCACTGAAACAGGATAGCAAGAATTTTTTTAGCAGTAGTAATCACGAATCATAGTTATTGATGGCAGTGCTTGATGTTCTATGATTGATAACATAAGATCACATAGGAAGAGAGGGTATTATTTGTGCTATGTGGATGGCCAGGATAGAAGTAACTGTAGTTTTGTCAACGGCAACCACTTTAGCCCCTATTACAACCAGAACCATCCTGATATTAGCAGCGCATGTGACTGATGACTGATAATTGATTAGTTGTATTTAGTAGCAAAACGAACTGTAACGAAATTATTTATTCTGAGCCCCTAGTTTCTAGTATGTAGCCTCTCTACAGCACATACATGCACTGTTAGCGCGTATACACACCACTTTGACTTTGGTACTGG
>JAAUYG010223459.1_pt1 | contig 10748 bp, 9 predicted proteins | sample 7278091 | NCBI WGS metagenome assembly JAAUYG01 (sample SAMN14350201, study PRJNA611818) | marine sediment metagenome | isolation source: surface marine sediment (0.6m) | place: French Polynesia: Moorea | collected 2018-08
GCTCAATTTTGACCCCCTGGGGTATAAAGAAGGTATATGTGCAACTTCTGGAACTTTGGCCGCTTGCCAAATTTCATGCCCAAATATGGCAATTTTGAACATTGGTGCGTATCTCGGAAACCGCTGCCTGTAGAGCAAAAATAAGCTCAATTTTGGCCCCCTGGGGTAGAAAGAGGATATATGTGCAACTTCTGGAACTTTGGCCAATGGCCAAGTTGGTTCTCAAGCAGAGCGTCAAGGCCCATGGGCCTCTTGTTTACAAAATCAATTTTTTTTTCAAAGTGATATAGAGATTGATTCAATGCCATATTAAGTTCTCATAAAGACATCTGAAGTACCGCTACATGTTTATTTGGAACATTTGTTTTGTCATAATTTATTTCAATGTTTCTCAGGTTTTAAATACATCATACCTTCGTACGTAAATATATCCTTCAGTAACTGTTCTTTGTTTTCAATCGAAGTTAATCAGTTGGACGTATCCTGGGGCTTTTTCCCTGTCACTGTTCTTTCAGCTGTCATCCCAGCACCACTATGACTATGGTATGCGAGCAGTGAAGTCTGTGCTGACGGCTGCCGGGAACCTGAAGCTACGCTACCCAGAGCAGGAGGAGGATGTATTGCTGCTGAGGTCGATCAAAGACGTTAACCTGCCTAAGGTAGGCAAGGCTGATGTCAACCTTTCTGCAGGGACTGTTACCTGCACAGCAATATACGGGTACCTCTGTCATACATGTACAATCAGTTGATATAAGGACTCTGAATTTTATGTTAAAATGGATATAAGGTGTACTCTGTTTTACAATCCTTCATTTTAAGACCATCCTTGATTATAAGGTCACATAACAATTTTGGCCCAAAAGTGTATAGTTTGTCTTCTGCATCTATTGAACATTTATATTAAGAACAACTGGAATATAAGTCTGAATTTTCCATTTTCCATGGCTGCATTGTCTTAAAATAGAGAAAATGCTGTATTGTACTTCAAAGCATGTCACATGTTTCTGATGTAAACTCATGTTCCAGTTGAAAAAGCAGTAAACAAATGAATGTTAACTTAACTGTAATTAATTTGACCTTATATTGAAGCATCGAAAACGCAACAACTACACTGCTATTTCTTCTTTGAGCTATTCCTTCAATGAGCTGGTCTTAAGTAACGTATGGTCTTACAATAAAGAATAGTTTATAATATCACAATTTGTTGGATTGGCCAATGTGAAGTAACTTAAAAGGCAGAGAGATTCTGCCGAAAATTCGGGAACTTTTTCCACCATTATTTGACTCTGTGTGTAGAATGTTTCGTTAGAAACTTAAATCTGTTAAATTTAAGTTACACACTATCATGCTATAATGCATATGAAGTGTGAGTGTGAGTGATATCACAGTTTAACGGCACATCAACACCAAAAGGGTCATACCGTGCCAAAACAGGTGATAATGAATGCAACGTCAATTTTGGTCGCTACAGCCTAAGACCTGCACTGTGTGAGAGCATTTGCTATCAGGCCAAGTCTGAACAAAATGTCCAACAAGACCTGATACCCAGGGTGCGCCACGGGAGGCTGCTCTCATGCACCCCATAATGCTTATGAACTTATCATGTGTAACAAAACCTAAGAACTATCAGTTACAATGAAACCTGATCGAAGACCGCACAATCCATGTTGTCATGAAATCCCCTGTCTTGAAAGGCCAGGCCAGGTCTTGGAAAAAAGTCATACATTTTAATATACAGTGAAACCTATATAATGAAGACCCAAGGGACCAATAAAATATTGTCCTTATGCAAAGGTGGTCATAGTATACAGGTTCAGTAACATCTAAAGTATACCCCTGGGAACCTTTAAAATGTGGTCTTCATAAAGAGATGATCTTTATATACAGGTGGTCTTTAGAGCAGCTTTGTCTCCAATTGAACCTGTCAGTGAAGATCGCCTATGTTAGTAATGCAGTACCATTTTTATGGTAAATGTAGTGGTTGTTAGGATAGGATAGAATGTTTATTTTCACCTTAATATAAAAAGTAACAAATTTTACAATAATGTTAACAAGGTGATGATCATCCAGGCAGCAATGCTGCTAACTAAGTTGGATGCCTTACAAGTCTTTGAAAAAAGGTACAATAAAATTCTTTGAAAAAAAAAATGAAAAAAAGTACAGTAAAATATTACAAATTGGCTGTGTTGGACTCAAAGTACATACAGTAATTTCCTTATTATTATTTTTTTTTAAATATTAATTTCCCAATAAATGTTTCTTCACCCTCTTTTTAAATATGCACAGAGTTTTGCTATCTTTTGTTTCAGGCCAGATTCTGTTTTATGCCCTTTCTGACCCTCTTCACTGTGCTCTGCCTCCCAGTTTCTGTCCCACGACATCCCCCTGTTTGAAGGGATCATCTCGGACCTGTTCCCCAGTGTCCAGCTTCCCAAACCAGACTACGGGGCCTTGGAGAACGCCCTGAGGGAGAACCTGACAGCCAGACACCTCCAGGCTGTACCTTGGTTCATAGAGAAGATTATACAGGTTTGCTTGTTATATATATATAAAACAGGTTTGCTTGTTATATATATCTCGAAATAATTAAATGCTGGGGTCGGCGAAATAAAGCGTGTCATTTAAAGACAGGAAGCTCATGACAATTCCTCTAGATGTCCAACAGTTGACATTGTCACGTATTGGAGACATGCATTTCTGTCACTGTGTCCAGCGATTATATATGCGATATAGATTACGTTGTATCCATGCATATCACATGATCATGGGACAGCATTTACATTTGATCTAAATGAAAAATATTCAGGAGGCATATATTAAGCCTATGCACATAAGCCTGCACATAAGAATGTAATAATACACTGATACATGCTTTATTTGTAATATGAGGGTCCCAGAGTGTATTTAGTGTATTGCTTTCCATATTTGCTTGTTTCCAGATCTATGACATGATTCTGGTCAGACATGGTCTGATGATTGTTGGCGGGCCTATCGGCGGGAAATCGTCGGCACTGAAGGTCCTCGCCAGCAGTCTTGGGGATCTGGCTGATAACGAACAGATGGAGGAGTTCAAGGTGAGCACATCTGGCATTAAAGCTCCAATATGCTCTCTAATAACTTGTGGGGCTTATAAATGCCTTTTCTGTTCAGGAATAGATGTTGCTGGAATCAGGATTTCTAATAGAAAAATTATCACTACACATTGAGTTTGTCGAAAACTGGATACAGTTCCCACACTTTTAGCGAGCTTCTCACTGCCATCTTGAAGGGAATTTGCATAGGCTGTCCTCTCTCATGTGACCCCACACAGTCAGTCACACGAGGAGCTTTAGGGTGGTGGACGAGATGTCTATACCCTGGTCTCTGTTTAGGATTGGCTGCTGCCTGTGTATTTGGATGACCTGTTGTATCTTCCCCCTCTGTGTATTGTCCTTTCCATGTAGGATCTCCACATTGTCCATTTTGACCCTGTGACCTGAGTCTTTTTAATGTTCCCCTGTTCTATTATAGGTTACACAACATACTGCCTCTGTAAGATCTTTACAGTATGGTGGTCCCGCTGTTTTAAGTGGCCATGCAGTTTCTTAACAGAACCTGCCTTCTTTAATGTAACCACAAGTCTACGTCATGACTCCTGCAAATGCAGTTAGTACCCTCCGTCTCTTGCGAAAGGTCACCTCTCTAGCGACGGGGGTCACATTTTTCTTGGAAAATTGGGTGTAACATTTGGAGGAGGAGGATTACTGTAAATATAATGTCCTTGTTGCTGAATAAATGTGAAACATCTTATGGCATAATTTACGAGCTGAGCTGACATGATGCGACTTTCCCCTGTCCCAGGTCTTATACCGTATCATCAACCCGAAAGCTGTGACAATGGGACAGCTGTACGGCAGATTTGACCCCGTCTCACATGAGTGGACAGATGGTTAGTATGGGCAGGTTGTAAATTATTACTGCTGCGTATGCTTTCCTTGATCTTATGTACTTTAGTGGCTTCTTGAAACTAGAAAGTTAGAGTATTTTGAAGATGACATATATATATTCGTTGAAGTTGTATTTGATGGCTTTGAAGCCAAGCAATGTAAATACCATGCAAACAGTGGAACCCTATGTTAAGACCAGTCCAGACATAAGACCATCCCAGAAATAAGACCACCTCAGAATTAAGGCAGTGCCAGAATTAAGATCAACGGCGGAATTAAGACCATCCCAGAAATAAGACCACTTTCAAGTTGGCCTGCATGGGTTGTCTTAATTTTGAGATAATATTCAGTGTACATGTACCAGTAATTAAGCCCAATCTATATCTCTTTCTAAGCCTCAAAGTAAATGTATGTCTTAAGCATGACAGACTTGGCATAGAGTAACTTGTAGCATAGTGTAGCTGTTAAGTTACATAGGAATACACTGTATAACCATTCTACAGAGGTCAGGTACCTTATCTGTATAACCATTCTACAGAGGTCAGGTACCTTATCGTATGTTTTCATAGACTAATTTTGCATTATCACTGACACTATGAATCCATTTATACTGTCCATACTTGCCCAAGGTAACCGGCACACAGCACATTTAAGATTTCAATTAAATTAACCATTGATCATGTGACATTATCCGATGGGTAGAGTATATCAAAAATTGTCTTTGGCCCCATATAGACTGTTAATTTAGTTGAACTAACAATACATGTGGATAATTGTTAAGCTAAAATAAATGGAGCAGTAGTTAGCTTATATACCGTGAAAGTTCCATTTAAAACTGCACTTCTAATTGAAGCCGCAGTAGGCCTAGGTCATATATAGTCTAGTGGAACGTGTATGTATTAAAATCCAATAAAGTATATAATTGAGTCCACAACCCCTGTTGCAAAATAGTAGTAGTAGTAGTATCTTTATTTCAAACTGAATCAATAGATACATGTAAAACAAGTCAATACTCATCATAACACATGTAACATTACAGTCTGGGCCCACCCACCGTAGCTGTGAGCTGTAACCTGTCCCATTCTAAGTGATAGTAATCAATTAAGTTTTACATAAAGCGACAGGCGGCAGGGGCCTTGACTGATACTGACTGCTACGTGAGTTCATGTTTGGCAAGTTATTGAGAAAGATAATCTCTAAGCATATGTCAGTGCCCTAAGAACATATGTGGCTCCCGTGCTCAGTTTGATTTACATTTTGACACTTTGTACCAGTAAGTCAGGAAATTATTTATAATTAGAAGAGCATCAGTTTTTCCACCAGAGAATATCACATAAAGTGTTCAATTAATGTTTTATATAAAATGATCAGTTGGTAACTTATACCGTTGGTTGGGAAATCAACGTGTGGGCCTGCCGGTATAAAATTCTTAATATGGCTGTATTGTAGTTCACACAGAGACCTTTGGATGATTTGCATAAATATCGAAAATTACATTGTAATAGTACCCACGGCTTCGATTGGAACTTTTACGGGTATGTGGAAGTATAGTAATGGATGACACAGCAAGATTACAGAAGGACTAACCTATGATAGTTTGTGTGACAGCAGAGCCCAACCTTCCCCCCACTCTGCCCCCTAGGTATCCTAGCGAACACTTTCCGGGACCATGCCTCCAGTACCACAGAGGACAGGAAGTGGATCGTGTTTGATGGTCCGGTGGATGCTGTCTGGATCGAGAACATGAACACCGTACTGGATGATAACAAGAAGGTATGCTGTAGTATAAAAATACACTTGGGGCATTATAGGGGATGATCAAGGTGAAAGCTGTACCGGTAAATCTAGGCTACTGTGAGTTAACTTTGTTTCCTCAGTTACCTGTATCTCAGCAGTGTAATATTCTCTAGCTCAGTTAATTGAACATATCACCATTATTATAACAAAGTGTGTGCCCAAGTAATGTCAACATTAAGCTATTGTATGTTAGGAACATTTTTTTTTCTTTATGCGTGTATGGCTCATCTGACTGACTAAATGACTCAATCCATTCTGCACAGTTGTGTTTGATGAGCGGCGAGATTATCCAGATGAACAACAAGATGAATATGATCTTTGAACCAGAGGATCTGGAGCAGGCCTCCCCAGCTACTGTATCCAGGTATGTTGACCTCCCCAGCTACTGTATCCAGGTATGTTGACCTCCCCAGCTACTGTATCCAGGTATGTTGATCTCCCCAGCTACTGTTTCCAGGTATATGTACCTCCTCAGCTACTGTATCCAGGTATGTGTACCTCCCTGCCTATTGTATCCAGGTAATATCTCTTCCCTGGCATCTTTATCCAGGCATTTGTGTGTGATTAAACAGTGATAGTAGTAGTAGTAGTTTTATTTCAGACTGCACAGTGAATTGTAATGTTAAACCTTTGAGAGCTAATTAATTTACTTCATCTCACTTTTTATGACACAACCTCCACACAGTTACTGACATTTATCATGCACTGCTGAATTAATTCTCAGGGTGTCAATGTCTGACCTGTTCAACTACACTGTCTGACGGTTCTTTCTAAAGAAACACATTTAAAAAGTCACTGGGGTTTGGGATAATCCATAGCTACACAAAATCACATAGCTACTGTCAAAATTGCTACCGACAATCTCTGGCAATGGTTGTCCATACGCATACCCCAGGAAATTCTCATGGTGTGGTCGGTCATCTGTTTGTAATATCAAAGGAGGTTAATAATCCTGTCGCAAACAACCAAACTTGCAACATCAAATCCTACAAAGTTTCCGACAGTACAATCACTGTTACTTTCATCTGAATATCACATCAAACTCACTTTAACTTGATTTTAATAATGAAATAATCTCTGCAATGTTCGCCATTTTACCTCAGGTAAACAAGCAGTCACATGCACAGAAAGGGTAGCCTTGATTTAACAGTGGAAAAAGCCCAGATTAAATTGGATCAAAGTTGACAAATAACAGTCTATATCACAAGTATAAGACGTATCTTTCACCAGACTGGTTAATGCGTGGGTCAGGCAGGGACATAAACATGTGTCTATAAGAGCATGTCCCCCTGGTGGCTATGGATGTGAATACGCTGATAAAGGGGGCTGCTCAAAATGGCTTTTGCTGCATTATGCAGTATATAATGGCACTGCTACCACGGCTATAGATGTGACTAGGATTAAAGGGTTAATACAATGTTTTATATAATGTACAGACTGGTTACTTTTTTTAGCCCAGGCTGGAACATACGGAAATGTAACAAGAAATTTAAGGTACCGTTGAAACAGGTATGTGTTTGGTAGCTGAAATTTAAGGACCATATAGCCGAAAAGGACCATGTTGAATGTATGTATGATGCCTCCTCAATTGCTGTATCCAGATATATGTATGTCTGCATCCCAGACTCTGGGATGTCCCGCTGTTCATGCATACACAAATAAATCATTGAACTTGTGCGATAACCATTAATAATGGTGTTAGAAAAAAATAAATGAAGTGAAAACATAAAATCGAGAGATCTGAAAGTACATAACCATTTTATGTACAACTTTTAGCAGAAATTGTTAGAAAGTTACTTGTAAAATACTGGTATAAATTAGAGTTGGGGAACTGCTTAATGTTTCACTTTTTTCACAGAGCTAGGACTACATGTAGGTATGTTACTCAGGCAAGTTCAAATGTCACTATACATATTTCTGGTCTGTACTTCCAGATGTGGCATGATCTATATGGAGCCTCTACAGCTAGGCTGGGACCCCCTGGTGGCGTCCTGGCTGGAAACCAAACTACCGGACTGTCTGGATCAGGAGCAGAGAGCCACAATCAAGGTAAACACTGGCATGACTACAGCTAAATAGGCAGTATTTGGTGGAACAAATTCGCAACATGAATCAGTTTCATTCATAAGCCAAACTCCCCTTGGTCATAGGACTATCCTTTAGCCAGTCTCATTCCATCATATAAAGCTTTGACCAATTGCAGGGCATCACATTTTTCAGGCCTTTGACTTCTGTCAGATATCTTCTCTCAGATAATTTTCCTGCCAATGGGTTTAAAATACTGTCTCCCTATTGTCACAAATGAAGTCATTTTGCTGGCATGTGGAACTTCCTATATATGCATAAGGTCCCTATTCTCGATATTGCCCCTATTCTCGATATCCGACTACTTTTTCCATGAATAACTTAATATGCATGCAAAAGTGCAAATGTTTGAAAGTTTGGTAGGTATCAAACATTCATGGATTAGACTGGATTTTTTCATGTGATGGCTTTTATTGCTCCTGGGATTCTTTTTTAATATATTTTCCTCATAATAAAATAATAATATTAATGATTTTAAAACTATTCTACCTACAATTCTACCTGCAAATAAGATATTGAGAATAGGGCTCTACTACCGAAAGATAAAAACTTTCTCCCTATGAATGTTTACATTCAAGAAACTCTGCTTGGTGATAGTAGTTGGAAGTAATTTTGTTAATAAATAATTATTTATACCTTAACATATTGCATGAAACAAAAAATTCAATTTACCTCTCACTGTTTAAATATTTCGACTAAATAAAGTCTTGTCATATCGAGAATTGGAGCCTCCGGCCTAAATGCAGCATGCAATTTTCCACATGTACTGATAATGTACATTCTACTGTATTTATGCATGTATAATACCATCTTGTTATATCGTTAACTATTTATAATTCTTACCTATTCTTCTTAACATGCTCCAATTCTTTGAAAGAGCCGTGTGTATCAATCATCTAATCTATGGAAATACTATTGACATTGGGTAGCCCCGCTGTTTACAGAAGTGAGTGTTATCAAAGTTTAACGGCACATCAACACCAAAAGGGTCATACCGTGCCAAAACAGGTGATAATGATTGCAACGTCAAATCAAGTTGCTACAGTCTAAGCACTGCATGTGTGAGAGCATTCGCTATCAGGCCAAGTCTGAACAAAATGTCCGACAAGACCTGATACCCAGGGTGCGCCACGGGGAGGCTGCTCTCTGCACCCCTCTTTAGGATGAAGCTTCTGTCCTTCCTATATCATTTTAACCTTTTACGAGAGACCCCTTTGTTGAATGATCAGCATTAATATTATTGCTAATTATGCATGGTATTCTTCTCTTCCCAGATGCTCTTTGACTGGCTGGTTCCTCCCTGCATCAACTTTGTCACCAAATACTGTAAGCACTTTGTCAAGTGTCATGCGATGCACCTGACGGCTAGCCTACTGACATTGTATACCTCCATGTTGGAGGAGGTCAGGTAAGTACAAGATCAAACCTGGTATCATTGCCCAAGTACAGCGTTCCCTATATTTTATAACCCTTTATTTTAAGACCACCTTAATTATAAGACCACTTAATTTGACCCCAAATGCAGATTGTTTGTGCTGCCAAACCTCTATTTTAAGACAACTTGCCATGTACGACCACATTTTCAGGGTCTCATGGTTGCATGGTGTTAAAATAGAGGGAGCATTGCTGGAAAGTATACACTGGTCGCTCTAATTTAAGATGACCTATGGGACCAGGAAAATGTGGTCGTGCATGGCAAGTGGTCTTAAAATAGAGTCTGAGGTTTAGGAGCATACCGCATCACAAGTTCAGACCAAATCAAGCAGTCTGACAATCAAGGTGGTCTTAGAATAAAGGGTTGTAAAATAGCGGGATTACTGAAATACTGGCTGAGACTCCTATGTAATGGACTTTTGAATTATGCAATGACTGGCCTTGTTACAAATTAGTATCCAATCAGATAGCTTAAAGACTTCACCTGCTTTTTAATTAAAGAATAAAGACTTGTACATTTGCAAAAAGAACTTCACTGCTTGCTGTAGTGTAGTTATGTGTGTGGTTTTCAGGTCAGCCAATAATTCAGTCACTATGGTCTGTAAGGTTCAAGGCCATGTTCCTGCAGTGGGGTTGCCTGAATATATAAGCATCACATGGTAGCAGCCTGCTCCCTATGGTCGCCTCTGGGGAAAAATATTTACAGTGGAACCTCAGGATTTAAAGGTCCAAGATGGCAAAAGCCAGGTGGTCTTAGCTTGGAGGTGGTCTTAATTCTGACACAAAATAGCACGCTCGCTTGTCAGCTTTAGTCAGCTGATAAGTAGGAAGGCCTCTATTATCTGGCATTGTTTTAAATAAGACCTCATTCCACTGTACTTATTTCAATCACACTTTACAGAGTGCTAGGGAATGAAGATGACGATGATGATATCATGATGGGAGAAGTTCCCGCAGAGACAGAGGAGGAACTGGAACCCCCGGCCCCGACCCAGGATGACACGGAGGGCGATGTTAAACTCTCGCTCACTGACCAGAAACTCCAGGAGGAGAGATCCAACATGGCAGTCGCTCACTTCCTGTTCTCCGTTGTTTGGTCTATCGGAGCCACACTGGATGGGCCATCACGTCTCAAGTTTGATGAGTTTTTCCGCACTCTGTGTGAAATGGATCACAGTGGGAAATACCCTAGGTCAGTGTAATCTGGGTTATAGTCATTCGGTCACCTTTGGTGTTGTTGGTATAAAGTAGCAGTATAAAGAGGAAGTACTGGTAATTCAGATTCCAAACTGCTTCCCCCTAACTGGCCGCAAAAATGTATTTCATTTATTAGAGCATGTAAAAGGGCATTACAGCTTCTGGGCTGCTAGTCCAATATTAAAACAACAAATAATTATACATGTACATGTATGTCAAACAAAAAAATGTACAGTGACTGTAGATTGAACAACTTCCTGGAAGACTATAAGTTGAATCACCTTATAGATTTACTTTCTATCATACACC
>JAAUYG010022115.1_pt1 | contig 10747 bp, 5 predicted proteins | sample 7278091 | NCBI WGS metagenome assembly JAAUYG01 (sample SAMN14350201, study PRJNA611818) | marine sediment metagenome | isolation source: surface marine sediment (0.6m) | place: French Polynesia: Moorea | collected 2018-08
CTACTACTACTAGTAGTAGTAGTAGTAGTAGTAGTAGTAGTAGTAGTAGTAGTAGTAGCAGTATAAGTACTAGTAGTAGTAGTAGTAGTAGTAGTAATAGTAGTAGTAGTAGTAGTAGTAGCAGTAGTAGTAGTAGCAGTATAAGTACTAGAAGTATAAGTAGTAGTAGTAAGTCGTAGTAGTAGTAGTAGTAGTAGTAGTAGTAGTAGTAGTAGTAGTAGTAGTAGTAGTAGTAGTAGTAGTAGTAGTAGTTCAAACCAATCAAACGGCCTGTTTGAAATTCAAATCTCCATGCCATTAGCGGTTTAGCGTAGCCAGTCGATCTCCCTCCCTCGCTATGTCTCACGCTCGGGTGGTGATGACTGACAACCTGTGACGAGTGTCGCCAGAGTTACAGTCTGCCCCCCAGCTGCCCGCGTCCGATTATGAACGATGTGTAATGAGTCGTAATGCGCACTCACGTTCCGGATGTCTGCGGTATAATCGCCCGACGGCGCCACACTTATGTCACCCGCTGACGTGGACCCAGACAAACCTGTATGGAGCCCGTTACCCGAAAAGAAAACAAGATAAATAAATAAAAAAAATAAAATGAATTTCACGAAGAAACGAAATTAAGTAACTAAGATACTTTAGGATCCGCTTGTCGTTTCCATGGACAAATTTCAATTTCTGAATGAAAGTTTCTGGAAGTTACCATCTCACCAAAGAACAAAAAGAGATAAGTAATTGCTTCCTAAGTATTTGTTTTAGATTGAGGTGCGTTCGAGAAACGGGGCCCTAAAGGCCAGCTATCATCATCTGACGCGACACGTAACAAGGACAACAGTACAATGACAGCGCCACGGCTTATTGTGCTGTCAGCGTTAATGACAGGTGTCACAAAATATTGGGCCGTCGTGCACGAAGAGTGTTTAAATGCAGAAAGGGAATATCTGGGGTTTAGATATCTGTTTCGCGGAAAACTCTCAACAGCTGTCTGCCAAGTGGCTTAACCATTTGCAATCTCTTATTGAAAGGATTATTGAATTTTGTGCTTCCTTGCAACAAGCAAATTTGCAGACATAAAACTGTGGGTGCCAATATTTCATAAAACAACACACAACACAAACAAACGCAGTTCCAAATAATTATTTGATAGCTGTCCAGATCCCAATATTTGCTTCGAGCAGTAGTCCATCACCTTCAACACTATTGTTCGATTTAAAACGAAGTTTAAGTGAACAGAATTGAATCTAGTAAGAATAATGATTGGTTTGGAATATGAGTGGAGTCAAAATTTTTACAATTATGTACATGTAATTATTCAAATGAAAATCCAGATATAAAAGTTATAATTGTAAACATGTGTATTAGGACTCAGAGCCAGTTTATTAACTTTCTGTGCTATATATTTCTTTAAGAGGCAAGAGAAACAGATTCTTACGTCTTTCTTTTGAGATTACAAAGCTTGAATCTGGAAAAAAACAGTAGTCCAAAATGGATGCAGACACCATTACAAAATCTTGGTCACTCGTGGAAAAGTACAAACAAACGAAAATCGAAGGTCAAACACTGCACTTCAAAAAGGCACACTATCAAACAACGAAACCGACAACCGTATCAAATTCTGCACATCTAGGCTAACATGAATTAGTTCCCGCAATAACACGCATTTCACGGTACAAAATATCGCCACACGAAGAGTCGATCCAACTACCCCTGGCTACTCTGTTCCCTTTAGCCAGTCACACCAGGGCTGTATTATAGCTTCGATCAATCTTGAGTGTTCAGTCACAGATTCCCGGATTGTTTTGTAGAGGTTTTTCGCTTTCTACTGGGTACCTTTGGGATATTTTCCTACCAAGGGGTTTATTGTATAAAATACTTTGTATTGGTGTTGTAAATTATCTCTTAGAAAGCTCACATCCTATATCCGTATATCCCCTGGATACGGTTCAGAAATGATGGCACAAGACTACAAGTTTCCTGGTCCGCATCGAGACACCAAACAGACGTTTACGTATCGGCATAAGTTGCTAGGTTACCTTTTGACGCTACCCCCGGAGAGATTCGACCTAAAAGGAGATGGCATGAAAGAGACGGAAAAAAATGTCTTTTGCGCTCTTCTCTTGCTCGTTAACCTCGTATTCATTGTAATGCAAAAGGGACTGATGGGAAACCATGCGCACGCGGACGTCTGCAGAGAACGTCCGCGCGAGCGTGGCGCTCCTTGGAAAGATGGACACTGCCGAAAGGAGATGTGACATTAACTGTCGCCTGGAGGACCTAAGCGTGGGAGACGAGGAGGCCAAGTGGTCAGACGTGAGGTGACGCAGTGCTTTATTGTCACCGCCAGCAGCTGCGTCTCTTGACGACTGTTACCTCCCTCCTCCCCCACCGAAACATGAAGATGACCTTGCGCTATCAGATTGAGCCGCGGGAATCGGGACAGGGGGCCGTAATGAGAAGCCGTTTCTTCTATTCGGAGAGTGTCTCTCTCTTTGTAGGATGAAGTCCTGAGGCAATGGCATTTCTGATGTTGCTTATTGCGCCAGGAGGCACCGGGCAACTGTGTTCCGAGGATTCTGAGTATGACCGTCTATCACATTCCATATCCAGATGGTGTCCTCATATTACTCAATTCTCGGTAGATCTTAGGGCAAGGTACATGTAGCACAACCCTAAATAACGACTTTCGCGTACCAACGAAAATTGCTACTGTGTAGCACATAATAAATGTCAAGCATATCTGCGTGATGCAAGAGAAACACGTTTTTACTAATTTTGATAATTGCTGCTAAAACCAATGAAAAGCTCAGATTGTTGTAAATTTAATCAACATATTATATATCACATTGTCAGTGCAACAATATTTTGGACTGATTCATGTTACAGAGTGTGTACTTTACACCATTAAAAGCATTCTGTCAAGAAGGCACAGAAGTCCAAATATGTATTCGAAAATTTATTATTGAGGGAGCATAAAATGAGGAATTAGCTGTGGGGATAAGGTACATGTACGTGTATACAGTCAGATATATGGTAGCTACCGGCTGGACTAGAGGTTGGATTTGTCTAATAGTTATGCTCATTGCAGTTCGAATATTATAACTTTCATGTGTATATTAAATTTTGGCAATGCGCACGTCTTATGTTTCGAGTCACTAAACTATTTTATATCCTGTTTTTAAAAGAGGACGCGATGTTCAAAGGGTTGATACGCACACTACAGTATAACCGTAAAAACAGAAGAAACAATGTCCAGTAATCTTGAAACACTTTTGCCTTACTTTCTTAAAATCTCTTTCGTGTCTGTGTTTTGAATACATAATTTCAAAAGAGAACTAAAATAAGTATATATCTCAGCGGACGTAGCATTCGGGACATAATTTAAAAACCATACCATGGCCCATAAGCCTCGTGTTCCATTGTATCTCTTTCTTTGTCTAGAACCAGGGCAATATACCAGTAAAATGGATGACCCCTGCTCCAACATGTAACAAGACGCTCGTTATTGCTATGTTACGAGACATCCCCGTGTATTTATGCTCTATTCCTGCGTCTCGTGTAGCGCCTTGGGGAAACACTCACGTCTTTTACCTGCTACATATATCTGCGCCTCATGGCTTAGCCCCGTTTGGTACAATAACCGCCCCCCCCCCCCCCCTACCCCATGGTTGAAGCCAGGGCGGTCTTTATTCTTGGGTGGTCTTGCGACTGAAACAAAATCATAGGTTCTAAAATTTTCGGGCCATCGATGAGTAACGTTAGTTTTAATTAGTAGGATGGTTTCGTATTTTTTCGGCACTTTCGAGTTCCGCCGTGTATCGTGCATGACTCTAAAACACCCGCGATGCCGCATCACACTGAAAAAAAAAGATTAGGTTTGCAAGTATATACACCATGTAGCGTGTTGACAGAGTAGCGTATCACCGATATAAAAGATGATCATTTCCTTCTGCTAGTAAGTAAAATACAGGTGTAGCAGCCCCTTGTCTTAAAAATACCAAACTTCTAAACTATTTTCCATGCCTGGAAGAGATTAGTTTGCGCCAAATGATTAGTAGTTAATGTAACTTCTGAGTAATTTCTATTACTGCGAGTGCTAGCTATCTTGCAAGACAGTCGCCCCAGTAAATGTCTATAAGCAGTCAGTATGATTAAATGAAGTCAATTTCCGATGTAGTTAGAAGTAGATCGCAAACATGAAAGCAGGTTTGGCACAATTGCCTCCGAACTGCTACTCGTGACTTACTTGCTGGATATACTCACATGGAGGCTTCCCAGAAACTTGACAGTTCCGTGTAACGGGGAGACTTTCAACGTGACAGAGTGAGGCTATGTGGAACTGAGGATAAGCTAGGCCAGTCCAACGGCCTCCAGTGTTTTATTTTTATTAATCGTGGAGAAGTATTACGGGCACTGAACCCAATAAAACATCATTAATTGACAAATACAACTGTGGAAAGAGTCAGTCGGGGTCGTTGCTAAAACTTGTAATAGCACAAACGACGAACTGTTAGAGACGATCTACTCAACATAAATTCATTTGAAGCTACACGGTATTTCCAAAAGTCGTGCTGGCTTATGTTCTAGCCATATTATCCGCCTTTTGGACTCCCTATAATACGACGGGGTGCGCATTCAAAGTATTCTTAAGTATAGAAGTGTTGTTGCCATAAAAAACTAACCATTGGCCTTTAGAAACTATTGATTAGCCGCTCCTATGACTCGGAATTTTACTTGAGCAATGTTGTTAAACATATACAGAGCCTTTGGAGTTCTAGCCCTGTCATGTTTCCATGTCTGCGATGATTGAGTCTGATCCAGTGCTCTAGGAATACGACGGCACCAAATGTCATCCGACCTTGGGACGCGATGAGCGATAATCGATAAACCTGATTGATTGACCTCGTTCGCGTCGCGTCCAGTTACTGACGTAAATCGTCGGGGTGTAAGGTTACATCCGACACCTGATAGGACTGCATGGTGCAACTACGTCGGGGACAGCTCTTCCGTTTGTCATCACTCCTCCCTCTTCAAAAAAGGTCTTTGATTTTTGTTGTCCAAAGTTTTCATTTGGATATCGGGTTGCATTGGACGAGTCAATTCGACTAACCAATGGCTCATAAATGGGCAAGCAGGAATCGAGGTTAAACCAAACTTCAAAATTAACACTAAAAATTCAGTAAGGAAAATGCTACGATCAGTATAAGTTCTCTTCTGGTGTTCCTAAGCCGCAATGAGGTTGTGGAATATGCCCAGTTGGCCTGACTGCCACAAATTTGACAGCTTATATTGAGCAAAGGGGAAGGAAATAAATTCTGACTATATTGGGCAAAAAAGCGACGACTGGCTGGGAAAAGACTTTAAATTTGTAGATCTATGTGAAAGGTTTTCTGCCTTTTTATCATAATGCTGGATCAGTGAAAAACAATAATGAATTACAGTGAATAATAACTGTGAAGAACAAATCCACCATTTACACGTATTTCAGTCAATCAGTATAACTACTGTGCCTAAGACTCCTATAATGCTTACTGCCGTAAACGTGAGTTGATGCCGAAATAAATTGCACAGAGCGTCGATTAGTTAAATATTGATAGCACTAGTACATTATCGAGATTACACACATATTCTGCATCATAACACAAGCTCTAAAAACATGAGTGAATTCTTGTAACGTGCAATGTAGCCCATGCCGTCCAGGAAATAGATGATATATCACCGTACTACACGCGTTCCATTTTCTATGCCAAGGTGGCTGGTTATTGCCCGGCGTCTCCAGGGGGTAGACCTGGGGTTTGTGGCAGAGGGCCTCAGATCGTTCATCTCTGGTTTACCGAGGGCGTTTGACCTTTGATGTGTACATGCATACACACACAACCGCCATCTATCAAGCGATCGCAATCTTTCATTCTGTTGAACGAGAAAACTAATGAATTAACGACTGCGGTGCCCCACCAGCTACGCCCGTGGTTTTACCTTGTGGCCCTTGTTGGGGCGGGGGGGGGGGGGGTTCGTGTCCCAGGGGGGCATCCAGATTAATGATAGCTTTCGTAGATCGTTTGAGTAAAGTTGACACTCTTCATAACAAGGACACTGAGATCACATTAATAAGTAGCAAGTGTCATGTGTGTAGCGGCCAAACTGCATACATGAGCATGTCATCCCTTTGACGCAATCGGTGATATAGAAGTTGTCATCGCTCACAGTTTCTGCTTGTGTCATCAAATTGCGTTGACTGTCGAGCAACCAATGTGGCTAGACATTCCCTGTATACACAATGATTTGGTCCATGGAAAACGTCGACAGCATTCAGAGTATTTAGACACCAATGTTGAATGTGTTGGATAATCCCTTATGATAAATATGACTTGTCCACGCATGAACCAAGCAAGTGACGTGCTTGGGAAGGGTGTTGAAAAAAGTAAGACTATATCTTAATTAAGGATGTTGTACCTGATAAAGATTAATAAAGCTAAGCTGGCAGATGTTCACCTTGGCCACATCTGATAGATGATGTTTTGAAGGCCCGGTTAGCGTGCAGCATGTCACACCTGGGATGATCTGGGCGACGGTCATCGATGAAAATGAAGAGCATATTGTGCAACCAAACTTTTTTGCACCAATATGCCATGCGTCAATGTGTACGCTGTTACACAATCGTTAAAACGTTATATGCAGTGAGTGAAACTTGTATTTAATTAATATAGGGATAATCTGTTACTTAACTGCAACTCCCTAATCCCCGGTTCTATTAAATACAGCAACACAATTAAAACCATGATATGGTCAATGCCAAATTGGGCTTAATTCTGGGGTGATTGTAATTCTGGAACAAGACAACATTGCATGTGGCATTTGGTTGATTAATAACTGCGGTGGTCTAAATTGGAGGGTGGTCTTATTTCTGGGTCGGCCCTAAGGCGGGGTTTCATTGGACAAGGAATTAACCCAGAGAATTAAGACCACAACATCATTCCGAACAGAACAAGTCCCTTGGGTGTCTATCCCTAATTCAGAAATTTTACTGTACAGAATATGTGAAGACATAAATACAGCTCTACAACTTACCAGCTGCTGGTACTGCCACTGAAGACGACCGTCGTGGTCTGCTCTGCTGCGGAACTGATCCACGAGAGAGTTCCAGAAGAATCCGCGAATCCAGTAGTATCCAGATCATATCCGGGGTTGGTGGAAGACACCCACGGCTGTGTAGTAGTGGGGGGAATCGAAGTGGAGCTGACAAGAGGTTCTTTTCTCGTGCTGACGTCACTTCGGAAGATCCATTGGTCGACGTCTCCAGATCCGGATTCGGTTTTGAGCCAATCGTCGTCTGACACGTCCTCGTTCAGGATCGGGATACGGAAGCCGTACAACGAAGAATTGTCCGCTGGAATTATGTCACCTGAGCCTTCCATGGTGACGGGGGCAGCAGGAGTGACTGCCTTTATCTTACATAGGTCTTAATCCTAATCTACGTCCACTGCCTCGTTTGTAGTGTAATCCTAAATGCTGTCTCAGACACAGACTCTGTGTCCACTTGGTCACACACAGGTGGCGAAAAGTTCAACTGCAACGAAAGAAAAAACAAGCAAAACTGAAATATAATGTGCTACTGACTACATCACAGTCGAACCTGGCAAAATTAGAGTGATAAGAGGAGTAATCAAGATTATGTTGCTGTATACCAACAAGAAAGCATCCTTTAATATAAGGATATTTGAGTTGTCTGTTCAGGTGGATATTTTCTGCCTGTGCCAACACGTAGTTTTAGGAGTTGTGTGAAGGATCACACCGTCTGTCAATACTCGATCGAATTTTGGGTCATTCCAATAATTGTCACGGATTGGGACCCATTCCATTCCACAGCGCAACCCAAGGTCACAAAATCGACATTGACAGTCTCGAATTTCCATCATCTTATACTGGTGATATTATGTTTTCGGGGGAAGTCTTAGTTCTGAAAAGGTTCACAAAACTATCAAAGTACCTGGAAATTCAAGTGGCGTTGGTGGAAAAAAGTATCTACTTTATTTAGCATTATTATGAGAACAAATAACATATTGCAATGAATACATAAAATACTTAGATGTTTTGAAGGAATATAGATTTCGCAAAGATGCACCATATATAAGAAAAAAAAACATTATGCCGTATTCATTTCTAGTGTGTGTGTCTTCGTCAAGTCTGTAAATCTGAATTGTGACAACTCGTGACGTCAAATCCCTTGTTCCAATGCCTCCATATCGCTAAAAGCGTTCGCCTGCATCTCATCTCGAACCGCATGACCGGACGCATGTGTCTCGGCCAATGACCAATGACACTGCCGATCAATGAGACATTATTTCCCAGCACTGAGAGCCATTTGAATTGCTATTAGTGAAAACTTGTTGAAGCACTTTCATCCAAAACAAATCGATTCGGAGGAGGCCGGCCCTGTCCTCAGGTAGTCTTATAGTTATATAGGCCTACTGTATAATTGTTATGTCGGGCTTCTATGCGTTTAGACAGGATAATGGGGAGGTCACGGTTGGGGATACATTGTAAAATGTTTCCTTTTATATGTGAAGGGATTAACCAAGGTGGTGAATGATATGTATATTTAATCATCGAAATTATTTCGTTACAGATGTTAAGCTACAAATACAAGACAAGTATAGTGTGCGTTAGATAAGAAAGTATTTAAGGGCTAAGTCCAATGAGATAAAAGTATAATTATCAGCGAAAGAGATGGATAGCTTTAGATTAATCTGTAGCACATGTTAGAGTTATTTCTACTGCGCATGCGCAGACCTTGCTCTTGACATTGACCCAACCGGAAAGTGGAAACACGATCTTTTCCACGGTGATTTAATCCGTAGACACCTTTTCTGTAATCTGTCCAAGATGAAAGCGCGTCTCTTCGCGCAGGAGGAGAACCGTATCAACAGATTTAGATGAATGCGGCGGAAACGTCGGCAGTTCCCATAAAAATATGCCCGCCATGTACTTCCGGTTGTTGTGCGGGGTATGTATCCATGAACCACGGTGATTGTCAATGGCAGCTGCCCCTACAGCAGTCTGACCTTGCTTAGACAAGACTCGTGGTGCCATAGCATAATTAAGGCGTAGAAGACCAGACTCACGTCCATGTATAGCTGGATTGGTCATGCTCATTTAATCCAGGAAATACATGTACAGAGTAAACAGGTTTGTCCAATTAGAATATGGATAGTCAGGCTATGTACAACATAAAGGGAAGCAGGCCTATCACGATGATAGCATTCGATATATACCGGGTAATTGTAATTCGACGATGCAATTCTAAACAAACTGTCTCCCATTGATTAAACTTCATTGATTTAAAATATCTTATGAAAGCCCAGCAGATTTATTTTCGTGCTTATTGTACATGTACGTGTAAAATTTGCGAGCGACAACTGGTACAGTCTCCTGCCTCATATATATACATCACGTAACCTGGTTTCGTTAGTGTCAGGTTGGGCGAAAACAACGTCACTTAATCAACCTTTCCAGGGCGGCTGTCTCATCATTTTATGGGCTCAAATTTCTTCGTAAAATTAGCTGCACGAACAAAGCAGGGCTAAAATGCGGCAGATAAGCATTTCCTCTGTATCTGCATGGAGTGTTGCAAGCAATGTTATCCTTTTTGTTTGTTTATTGTTGCTTTCTTTAACTTCACTTTCTCAAACACTGGCGTGTGTACCCTAACTACAGTCCAAAATTTTAACCTCCCCTATGATGAAAAGAGTGCACCACAAGCAGGAATTTCAGATGCGATTTTTTTTCTCCACCATGAACCTGTTGCGTTACAGCCAGCTTGTTGCCATTGATCGCACGTGACGGCAGCAGCCTTTCGCCACGTGACGCGCCTGACAGACCCCAGGATGCACGTGGAGATTATGGCTATTGAAACACGTAACAACAACAGAGAATCGCTGATTACCAGCTGACTGGCAAACGCCAAAATGCCCGTTACGACATGAAAACGATGAGAGTTTTGCCACTCGGTTCTTCCTAGCTGTCAATACCACAAAGACAGCTTCCCGCGACCTCGCAGTTATTCCTGTCAGAGTGAGGACACTTGACGACTCTCGTCACCTGGCCGATAGCAGAATGTTACGTCGATGATTTGTCGGTGTTCGTGTGACATGCAGAGGTGGCAGTCGCAGCAGCTAGCATGTCATTGAATAAAAGTCACTTAGGACGTGCTACATCACCGGTGTAAATTAAAGAATGGATTGAATGATTTTCAGCTGAATTTAACACGACGGAATATATTAGAAAAAACTGAAATACACACATAAACTGATAAATTTCACCGATCGGTGTCTGATCGTTTTACAGCATTAGACTCCTTGTTCTGAAAAATAACATAGTGAATCAATGTCAGACTTGCAGGGAACCGCGATGTCCTAAATTTAAAGTTAAAGTTTTCCACTTTCGAACTAATATACTCAGCTTCAGTGATGCCTGCTTGGGTAAGTCTAGGTATGTAGCATAACGCTAGCACTCCTCCGGTTAGGAGACACAGCATGCAGTAGATTCTTAGCACATCAAATTAAAAATATGGCTGATAAAAAGTAGTAGTTAGTAGTTTAATATAAAACAGCAAACGCAGTTTCAGGTCTGTTTGGCTTGCAGAGGAGTAATATTTGGTATTTTAGGTGAAGTGGAATGATGGCATAAATACAAATTAATAGTTCATCATTACTTCCTCACCTTTTAGTTACAGATACCTGTGTTGGGCATACCCTCC
>JAAUYG010029663.1_pt1 | contig 10747 bp, 8 predicted proteins | sample 7278091 | NCBI WGS metagenome assembly JAAUYG01 (sample SAMN14350201, study PRJNA611818) | marine sediment metagenome | isolation source: surface marine sediment (0.6m) | place: French Polynesia: Moorea | collected 2018-08
AAAATCGGAAATGCACGGAATGACTCCAACTAACCTTAAACACTTAACAGTGATAAGTACTTGATCTGTGTACATGAAAGACTTAACTCTGAGGCAGAAATTTTGGTCCGTTTTACTCGACGACCAATGGTTTTCGAGATACAAGGTCAAAAATCAGAAATACACTGAATGACCCCAATCTGAACTTTAACCCTTAACAGTCAAAAGTATTAGGTGTATACACTAAAGACTTAGTCCAGAGGCCCGTCAGTTTCTCTATATGAACAGCGGTTTTCAAGATACAAGATCGCCGAATATCAGAAATGCGCACCAGATGACCCCAAACTGAACTTTAACAGTCAAAAGTACTCTGTATGCACTAAATACATACCCTTGAGGCCCAAATTTAGCCCCTTTTGCTCTATGACTAGCTGTTTCCGAGATACAGGTCGTCAAAAATCAGAAATGCACTAAATGACCCCAAAGAGTATCCTGTATACACTAAATACGTCAGAGGCCCAAATATTGGTCTGTTTTGCTCTATGACCAGCAGTTTTCAAGATACAAGGTCTCCGAAAAGCGGAAATGCACCAAATAACCCCAAACTGAATTTAAACACTAAACAGTCAAAGGTACTCTATACACTAAAGACTTACCCCAGAGCCCCAAATTTTCGTCCGTTTCACTCTATGACTCGCCGTTTCCGAGAGACAAGGTCATCAAAAATCGGAAATGCACCAGGTAATCGATTGCGAATGACCCCAAACTAAAGTTGAACACTTTAACAGTCAAAAGTATCCGGTATATATACTAAATAGGTACTTACCCCTGAGGCTCCAATTTTCGTTTGTTTTGTTCTATGACCAGCAGTTTCGAAGATATCAGACATTTTATTATTCCTCATTGACTACCATGTTAAACAGCCAATAAAAAAAAAATCGTTGGGAAGCAGGCTCAAGCAACATACTACAACTAAAAGGCCACATAACCTCAGAAACAGCAGACAATCTAAAGGATTCCTGCCACAGGGCGAAAATGGGCAATGTAAATACAAGAATATTGGAACGAGAGAACAACACCTGGAGGAGAAAATAAAGGCCATCCAGATCCACAAAAAGCAGCCCACCCGAAACAGAGATCAGGGAATGGAGTTCCCATGCAGCCATCAGCCTGAAGCTCCTCTCGTGTGGCCCTATGTGGGGTCGCACAGTGATTGAAATCAGCCCACACAGATACCCACGGACAGATACCCGTGAAGATTGCCATGAGATGCTTGCCGAAAATTTGGGAACTGCATAAATTAAGTTTCAAAACATAGGACTAAACATCAACACGTACATTAACTAACTTGTTTTGTTGTATACATCTTTCACAGTATGCTATCCCCATTACCAATGCATTTTCAGCTCACTTCTAAAGAACTATATGCAAGGAAAATGACCTTTCAAAGATAATTAACCATGGGGTCAGATTTTCTAGTGTAACGGGCTGCTGTTTGGCCCTGGGTCAGATCTGATGTTGCAGGGTTTACCCCCAGATACTCTACCTGTGTATGTACAAATGCAGTACAAATGTAAGAGTAATTTACTGAGGTACTTCTCCACAAACTAAACGGGGGCAAACTAACCAGGGTCAAACCATGTCAAGTGTAAAATAGGGTAATTGCTTTTCCACATAAGTGTTCTAGTCACACATGCTCTAAAACAAGGACTATTTATATTCGATTCATTTGAAATTAAGTCATTCACAGTGCCCCTCAGGCATTACTCCTAGTAAACTACTTAAGCCCAATGTCTGGTACATTGAGCCAACTGTCGGTACTTACATTGTGGGACTTAATTATTTCCCGGTGGGATATTTTGGAGCATTACAGCACACGTACCTAGCTTGTTCTACGTATAGCCACCAATCTATGGCCACTATACTTTCCTGTTATAGTGGGGCTGAAGCACCCAACACAGTGAATCGAGTGCCTCGATGATCCCAACTTGTTGTGTTGTAACTTTAAAAGTGTATGTGTGCGGGAGGTTTCTCTTGTGTACTGCTTTTATGATATTTATTAGGTGGCCGACATAAATCAGGTATCTATCTATAGCTGCTCCCCCAGTCGATCATTTCCGCTAGCTAGCACAATATGTAGCAGAGCAAAGGGATCCAGACTAGCTTTGTGGCATTAAACTGTGGACAGAGGACTTGGGTGGGGTGGAGTGGGTGGCGGAGTCGTTATGACATGTGAACTTACTATTTTTGTTGTTGTTGGCCAAGAGGGGATTGTGAATACAACTCAGCAACCGACCTTTTAGCCTGAAAGGCAGGAGCTCAGTTTACCATTGAGCTGTTCTCCTACCGTCCGATGCATATGTCTCAAACACTGACCATGCTGACAAGAGTTGTTCTGTGAAAGTTGCACAGTGCCGTTCAGATATCCTATTTTCGGGACTTACCAAATATCACAATAGCCGTTGCATGACTGTCTGTCAGACAGGCTTTCCATATACTAGTACTAGTGTTGCGTTCGAATACAAAGGTCCAAACTGCAGAAAATCCACTACTTGTTGGAACAAGATACAAGCAAGCGCTTGAAAAGCTATAAAGCTTATGGTTGCTATCGGTCGTTTGGCACATTTTGTTATGCAGTTCGTCCCTTGCGTCATGTTCAAAATGGTTTAAGTACATAATCAAGTTCAATCTACAGTGTGATAATGGCATTTAGTCGGGTGTGGGCGATAATGAAAAGAATTCCAACAGTAAACACTGGTAAACCGTGGTATAGCCGCAAGTGACTATACACTATATAGTAACAACTCTTTGTGGAGCCATCGGCACAAAGGGTCATTCACAGTTACCGTGGTATAGTTTGACTAAGGTGGCTGTCTACAGTAGTTACTCGTTAGTATGTTAGTTTGTTACGCCAGGATAGTCTAGACTAGATGCAAATAGTTGTAAAGTACCCAACTATACTTCATCTCTGCATGTACCTGCCTGTGTAGAATGGTAGACAGGGGTGGGGGTGAGTGGGGTGTGAGAGTGGAGTCGCCGGGCCATCAGCCAGGCTGCCGTTGACAACAGCGTGGCTTCACTATCCTTTTTTTGCTGGTTTAAATATTGATCATGCTTGGCCAGGGCTGTTGTTTAGGGAGTGGTTCGTTCGTGTGCGAGCAACAGTTAAATACTAGTGGGCCGCAAGAACTTTCTGTTTCCATGTTTTTAATTTTTTAAGTTTTGTATTTTTTTGCCAGGCACACATCCTGGGATTAGCATTTATCACCACCCAATAAACTACGAAGACATTTCTGTCACTGAAATAAGTCTTTATTGTATATTTTTATTGTAAAGGTCCTGTAACATGAGATACACATTTATTCACATTAACATCGATATATATTCACATTAACGTCAATATATACATTCACAAGTAATGTTATAAATCACAACATGACGACCATGTTAGATGGAGGAACAAGCATTTATTAACATAGTAACTTGAAAGCAGAGCAATATATGTGAACGCAACACACCAAGAAGTAATAATAGAGCATAAGCACAAGCTGACTGGTTGGGGAACGGAAATAATAAGCAACACATAGCAAGTTCGTTTATTATTGGATATAACAAGGAACTTGATTTATTTGGAGTTCAAAAAACACAAGAAAGGTATGTAATTCCGAAGCAAAGACAAAGACATAGAAACTGGTAAGGTGTGGAAATGTGCAGAAATACTTTAGCAACACAAGAATAACTGGGATTGGGGGTGGAAAATAATAAGCAACACAAAGAACTGATTTTATTCACGTACGATGACATCGAATCAGTAGCATAACATAGACATAGAACGTGTCTAAACATAAAAGTCAACCCACATAAAAATTGTCCAAAGGAAATTTCACTTGCATATAAAATGTTCACACATGTAATTTGCATTTAAAAGTCCACACACTGCATAAAAATATCACATATACACAATTAAAAATAGCACAATAAAATAAAAAATGTCAACACAAACCAGTCCCATGCTTACAAGTTAAAAAAAAAAACATTATGAAATGTCACATATATTTACAGGCATATTTATATCCATCTATACAATTTAAATAAAGATCACAGTAAAAAATGTCAACACAAAAGAGTCCCATATTTACAAGTAAAATACATCATGAACTTGATGAAATGTCAAGTATATTCTCAGTCACCTCATACCTCACTCTTACACCCTGGAACTGGTGGACACTGATGTGATGCAGCTGTGAGATTAATCCCGTCCTTGTTGAAGCACTCGGGTTGCGGGATGGGCCGGGACGATCGGGAACACACTTTCTTGAACAGCTGGGCATATTTCCTTCCAAAGTGGGTTGCGAGGCGATTGTTGACGGCGAAAATCCTGTGGTTGACGTCATTGCCTCTGGCCTGGGGGAAAACCGATGCCACCATCGTCTGGATTGGTTCCAAGAGTTGCATGAGGCAAAGAGTGTCTCCAAAGAGCTGATCGACAGTCACGCCTTCCTGTACACACTTTCTTGAACAGCCAGGCATACTTCCTTCCAAATCAGATTGCGAGGCGACTGTTGACGGCGAAAATCCTGTGGTTGATGTCATTGCCTCTGGCCTGGGGGAAAACTGATGGCACCATCGTCTGGATTGGTTCCAAGAATTGCATGAGGCAAAGAATGTCTCCGAAGAGCTGATCGACAGTCACGCCTTCCTGTACGTTGTTACTGCCCACCACTAGTAGAACTTGGGACACCCCTTGCAGCCACTCCGGTGGTCCTGGATCCGGTGGTGTTGGTGGCGAGCGGTGATCCCGGGGTTTACCCAGATGGCTGTTGTGTACTTCCGGTTCAGAACTATATCTCGTGGCCTGGATCTGTAGGTGGTGCTGGTGGGGTATCCACGTACCAGTGGTGTTTGGTAGGTTGATACATTGGGTGCTTCCGGGTGCGCCATGCCCCGTAACATCGAGTCTGATGTTATCAGGACATGGCGCGGCATGTGTGTGTCCTTGATCTCACCGTGTAGCATTCCCAGGGCATTCTCTCCATCTCCGTGGTGCAGCCCTCTGCCCCAGAAGTCATTGCTGGTGCCCTCCATGAAGCAGGTGCTGTACACCAGCTCCTTCCGGTACTTGGTGCAGCAACGAAGCTTGGCCAGTTGAACCTCCTTCATCACCTCCCATGCTTTCTTCCTACTGTCTGCTCTCCATGCTGGTGAAACATTTTACCTTCTTCAGCGTGTTTAGTGGAACAACACAGTGGTGGAGCGTGTTCCACTGCACAATCATCACCATTGACAACAAAAATTCCAGAATATCATGTCGTTGCAGGCTGCAGTCGTGCAATCACCGGGACGTGGTTCGATGGTGGCTTTGTCAAGAAGGTAAGTTGAAGGACTGTGAGTCTGTCCCTGCGCCAGATCCACATAGTGACGTTGAAGTGTCTCCAGAAGAAGGTGTGGTGGAAGTTGCTGATGAGCAGGACTTGTCAGGTGAGGTAGAGGTAAGTGGCGACAGTCCAGGCTATAGATATCCTCCAACTGGCCAACAGCTAACCAGAATGGTAGAGTACATGGATAGTCAGAAATCAATTCTGCCAGAGACTGTTACAGATGTGGATTATCACCCGTCCCGGGTTCCAGAACGACTTGTGCCAACAGAAGACACCTGCTTCTATTGTAAGGTCCCATTAGGTAGTGAAACGAGGGTAACTAGGCGAGCTGCTGTGATCAACCTGGCTTCCAAACCCATCGTTGTAATTGAGACCTACTTTTTGTCACGATTGTGGTGCACCCTATCCAGCTATCACTACCAGGAAATTGGGCATGGAATATTCAACTTCGATGACCGATTGCTGGTAAGTGTTCCAGTTGTTATGGAATTTCAGAGTGCGCTCGTAAATCGCATGGCCATAGGTTGAGTGGTGTCAATGATGGAATAAGACTTTGCATTACATTGAATATCACCAAGACATGCTAAATGCATATCTCACTTTTGAGGCCATGATTGACCACGGGTATGAATTTTCATGCGTTTGTTGTGGCTACCACCCCAAGGTCTTGATCCATGATTTGACTAAAAAAAGCCGTCTTCAAATTTGAAGCCGGAAAAGCCCCTGTCCGACATGTCCCAGAGGACACACAACCAACAGTAGACACTGACCAGTTTTGGTCTGATGTGCACAAGATATATTGCACAGGGAGTGGTGGTGGGGGAGGGAAGGGGATCAGTCCTTTCCGTGTGCCTGCATGTTATGAGAAATGGGCTCCCAACATCATTTGTACATAGGGCCACAGACACGTGACAGCCGTTCCCTGCACAGTACTGAGTATGAGAAGGTAATGAAGACGGAAACAGGTGATCATAACCCAATTCCAGACACACCTCCTGGCTGATGAAACAGTGGAAAATGTGCGTCGCATTCTGGGGCTCCCATTGACCCACTGGTAGAAGTAGTAACTCTCGAGGAGTCTCGGATGACCAAAGTGTGGCATACTGTATTTGACTAAATGCTAAAAAAAAATACGTGACAAAGTTACTGAGCAATACAGGATTTGGTGCAGAGACCTTTCTACAAAAAATATACTTCACAATGGGCACAGTGTTCTAATGTTAAGAGCTGTTGAAAAGTCCCAAGCTATCATCTAGTTGTTCCCTGCTATGGAATACATTGTATTTCTCTGATTTAAGTCCCTTTCTTTGAGAGATGAATACATATACCATGGTTTACTGCCACTGGCTGGCTCATTTTATGTCATGGAGGCAATTGTTATTGTTTGATAATATGCACTGCGTGGTATATTATCAAGTACAATATGCATGATATGTGGCATCCGTCATGACTGAGCATATTGAATGAGCAGTGTTAAGACCAATATTATACTGCATGCCAGAATGCATCCTTTGTCTGATCTTTATATTTTCAGTGACAAATGTAGTGCCTTGGACATGCAGTGACCACATGTAGCACCAGTACAGAAATGACCAAAGAGCGCCATTACCTAGGCAGAGAGTACCAACGTGATCTTTCTGAAGGTGTTTTGACATTTATTTCAGCTGATATTTAGCAATAGTTAATAAATATGTAATGCTTAGTTTATATGGCTTTTAGCTCTGCTTTTTGCTGCTACAAAGCAGAACTACTGTTGTCATGTGGGTGTCTGTTGTCTATCCCTCGAACGTTCACCAAAGTAATTTTTTTGGAAACCAGCATGCAAATTAACATCATATTTTGAGGAATGGTACCTTTCCACCATGTCACCAGATGATTTTTTTTTCATTTTTGCAACATGTTAAATTCTTGATTCTTTTTACAAACTTTCTCATAACATGGGACCATATGGGAGGAAAAATTTCAAACTACATCTCCTCTGAAAGTAAAAACCAGATTCACTCCCCAAAATTCATGTATACTCCACATGCTCCAAGGGAGGGTGTCTACCAAAGTTTAAAATTTTGAAGTTTTGTCAAAGTTTTCTGTTCTTTTTTGAAACGTTTAACATGGTAGTCAATGAGGAATGATAAAATGTGTGATATCTAGAAAAGGGCTGGTCATAGAGCAATCAAACAGACCAAAATTTGGGGGGGGGGGGTAGTATTTGGTGTATACAGCATACTTTTGCCTGTGATATGTTCAAGGTCAGTCTGAGGCATTCAGTGCATCTGGGATTTATGTCAACCTTGTATCTTGGAAATGGTTGCTTATAGAGCAAAACAGAGTGAAATTTGGGAGTCAGGGATCCTAGTAACACATATGTGGGGTATATTTGGCCTTGTAGCGTTCAAGGTTATTTTGGGGTCATTCGGTGCAGTTTTCTCAACATGGCCTGTAGCTCAAAAACAGCTGGTCATAGAGTGAAAGGACTCAAATTTGTGACTCGGGGATACTAGGGGTATGGTGTACCTTTTACCTTGTAGGGTTAAAATGTACCTTTTACCTTGTAGGGTTAAAATGTCATTTTGGGGTCTTCGGTACACTTGTCTCCAAACTGGCCTATAACTCCAAAATGGCAGGTCATAGAGTGAAACTGACTGGAATTTAGCATTTACTAATAATACATATATGGTGTACCTTTGACGTTGTGCTCGAGGTCATTTTGGGATCATTTGGTACACTTGTCTCAAATTGGTCCGTAACCTAGAAAGCGTGGTCATAGAGCAAACGAACTAACAAATTATACGGGGTACCCTTGTGCCTCAAGTGTAAGTATGTAGGGTACATTTACTTTATTCCTTGTCTAACTTAAGTCATTTTGGTCTTCAAATTTCAAAAGTAGGATTAGTCACCTCAGCTACACAGCTAGTAGTTACATGGCTGTTATGAATAAACCTAGCGTCAAGGTCCCTGGTTCTCTTGTTAGTACTGTTCCGTATTTAACATATTTAAAGTCTATCCATATTTACAGTATCAGTAACCTTGGTAAACATTATGTGTTATATATTGTAGACAAAAAGCCCCCCCATGGATACAGAAGGTCCCAGAGTGGAACAAATGCTGAACCAGCAGGATACCATCACCCTCATAAAAGTGTAATTCCACGCAATCATCACAGACCCACTATGGCAGGTAGCACGGATGCTAGCTATGATACTGAAACAGATTTAGATGCTTCTAAATTTGGGACTGTTGAGTCCTTATCCACAATTCGATCAGCTATGGCCATGTACCAGCAACAGAGGGAAGAGGAGAGTGGTCCAGACGTCCGTGATGTCTACAGAGAACTACAACTCATCAGTGATAAACTAAAGGTTGATTTGTAGCTACAGATAATACAGGACTGCAGGAGTCCCTATTTTTCTAGTTTTAGATGGCCTGTACACACTAAGTGATTGAATTTTACCTTTTCAAGTACATTTATTCAGACTTCACTATTCTGAATAGAGAAGCATATTGAAAAGTTGTAGTGTTTGTTTATTATGTACCGGTACTCTTACTCTTAGTAATATGGCTCTTATACTTTCAGTTTGACATCACAGTCTCTTTAAGACCTTTTTCAATTTATGGCATAGGTGCATGGCCTTAAAAGCAAACCACACTGGTGTAATTACATTATTGGTAGCAGTAATCATTACTGTTATATTTCCCAGCATGAATATCGGGTGTTGTTGTCAAGGGAACAGGCACTGAAAAAACGTGAGGCCTTGCTGGCTGAGGCTGAAGCCAACTTTGATGTCACTGTGGACAAAAAAGTTTCCAGCCAGCTTGAGGGACAATTTGAGGTAGCACCGCAGTGAATAGTGTTTTATAGCAATATGCCATATAGCAAACAACTACCGGTATCTTACTTACAGTGATTCATATTGATCAAAAGTAATGTGACCATCTTCAGTCCTAACTTGGTAGTCTTCTGTAACCAGAAAGCCATGTTTAGACATCCAAAACACTGTAAATAGCATATATTTTCCTACTTTTTAATGCAAATGTGAAATAAATTCTTGAATGGAGCACGTCTCTTTGTTTTATTTCCTTTTACGTGTCACATTTTCAGAAGCAGCAAGCTGCAGTTAGCAAGTTGGAAGAGACCCTCAAAGAGAAAATGAAAGAAAACAGGAGAATGAAAGAAAACTTTGAGGCACTGAAACATGCCAATGACATCTTGAGAAAAGAAGTACAGTTGTTTACATTGTTCCCATCCCTTCATATCAAAATTTTGTTACATTTATTATTCAAATTTCCCTTTACCAGTATATAGTTGTCCACGCTCCAGGACACTTCTGTTTTTTAAGCTACTGCTTGCCTTGTGTTTGTGCATTTGTATCGTTTCTTGATCTAGATCTTTCTTATGTCCACTGGGTAATGTATAAAGGTTATCTCATCATGTTTTGTAATGAGTGGAGGTGGTGAGGAGGGAGTCATTGTGCTATACCTCACCCATCACTTTGTATGATATTTATTTTAGTTGGAGAGTTTAACCTGGTCCCACGAGAAACTAGAAAAGCAGCATGCTGCAGCAGAATCCAGATTGACCAACCTTCAGGTAAGGTAGATCCAGAGTCCAAAAATTGGCATTTGACAATTAATTCATTCATTATCTAAAGTCGGTTTCAAAATGTAATATTGCCATTAGCTCTGCTAACCTGTAAGTAGCATTACAGTTTGAAACCTCATGGTAAGAATATATAAATTTGTGTGAATTTGTACATTTTTGTAACAAGGATGTTTTGTATAAAGGATGTTTTTCCTTTGTGCAAGAATTGTTTCCATCAGAAAGTATAATATCCTGTTCTGGTTTTAAGCACTGTTTTGAGCCCGAAGTTTTTGACAATTTTCGAAAAAGGTGTGACTTTTCTTGCATAATGTACAAGTTATAGACATAATTCCTGTTACATGCAGCTATTAACAGGTTTTTGTTTTCCTGTAACCTTACGCCAGAGAAAACGCGAGTTTGAAGAGAGACGTAATAACCTTCTTCCTCTTGACCTTGTGGAGAAAACCAAGAAGGCAACCGGCCATAGTCAACAGACCAGAGGATCCAAGACAGCAGGACGAAAAGTGAAAGTAATACAAGAAAGACCGCTGGTACAGGGGACAACCCCGCCGCCAACAATTTATCTTTTGTGACATCCAGATTACGGTGTTAATAAGCCGCAGGCAAATATATGTATACCATACAGATCTGCTATCACTCAAAATGTGAGTGACCTTAACTTGGACCTTCAAAGTCACTATATGGTTTCCTATTGATGTTTACTAGTAACATAGGGCTTAACTAGGCTCCTTTGCGAGATATAAGGCTTTGAAATCTTGGTGACCTTGACATTGACCTTTCAAGGTCACTCAAG
>JAAUYG010105743.1_pt1 | contig 10747 bp, 10 predicted proteins | sample 7278091 | NCBI WGS metagenome assembly JAAUYG01 (sample SAMN14350201, study PRJNA611818) | marine sediment metagenome | isolation source: surface marine sediment (0.6m) | place: French Polynesia: Moorea | collected 2018-08
AAATATTTGGAATTGCCGTGCGATGGCATTTTGCTGGCCGCCAACTGCCCGCCGTGGGCTTCCCACGAAAAATCGTGCTGGCGCCGCTTATTTGTGACCTAGGCATAAGCCACAGCACAAGGCATTCCTGTTATCTAGCCGAGAGATACTAGAGATGACAAGCGCATGAATGGCAGTTTTCAGAGAATCCTGGGTCAGTCTCTTTTTTATGAGACCAATGCTTCGCGTGTGGAAGGAAATACGCCCTTCTGCAACATTGTGCTACACCATTGTTATCATGACGTTGCTGCAAAACAATCAAAATAACCTGTTGAATGGTATTTGAGTCAAGCTGAGTTCAAACTTTGCTTTTATAATACGCTTAAACGAAACATCACAGCAAACACCAAATATTTTACTAAATTAGCTAAGAGGTACATAACATGCACACAAGCATGGACAAGTTACCTAATGCACTATTAAAATTGTGCATACAATACAAATACTAATAACTTTCCACAAAATATTAATTCCTATATACACATTGTAGCTCTTACTATACTATCTATGCCACAGAAGTATCGTCTGACCAGGAGATATTTTGACAGAAAAGATGACGAGGAAACTAATCGTGGCCGCTCCATAATTACCGCCCTTTCCCCTCGCCGTACAGGCCACGGCAGACTTTACTGTCAACATTCTAGAAGACTTGTGACAAGTCCAGGAGATTGGGGGCTCTCTTTAGGAGGCATCTAAAGTAAACACTAATCCGACCTGTTGCTGCGGTGACCACTGCAGCGATCATTTGTTATAAGGAGAGGTGGCTGGCTATTCCCATGTGCCACCACGCGACAGGACATTCACTTGTCAGAAAGCCCCTGGCGACATGAGCAAAGTCGTGTTGAGGACTCGGTAAATATCTATGCAGGATTCGGGAGTGACAATGTTGGTGGGCGGGGCAGGATTCTTGGAATATGTGTATCTATAAGACCTTTAGAAAAAAACGATGCCAGCGAGAGCCAGGCTGGGGCGGCTTAAGAGGCCTAGACACAGCGCCGACAACCCAGGTACAAATGCACACGTGCCTGGCTTTCTTGTCAGTTATATGGGTTCGTAGCGATATTTGATACAGTTTCGGGGACAAAGCATCTAAAATTCTTTGTTGCTTTTTGTTTTTCCTCACTCAAACCCCAACGCCGTCTTACGTCTCGACATGGAACTTCATAACGGCGGATCTAAAGGACGATCTCCTCGTGGCAATGCTTACAGCACGGACGCCGATGGTCCCGGGCCCATGCGCGAGCCCCTTTACACAAGTGTCCGCAGCGACGAGACAAACATGCTCGTTCTTCCGGTCTCCATGTATCAGGATTGGTTTGAAGCCATTCTGGAAAACCATGGCGACGCAGTGAGAGAGAGACTGGAGGAGAGCGACTCCCAGGAACGACAAAGGTTGCTCAACGGTTTCTTCGATTACCAGGAGAACGAACTGTGCAATATCTTCAGCTATCTAAACCACTGCCGCTTCAGGGTAAGCCGGCCGCTGACGCTGGCAGTCATGTACGGATCTGGTGACGTCAGCAGAGTCCTGATCCAGAACGGCGCTGATCCCAGTTTGTCGGATAATGAAGGGGAGTCGCTGCTGCATTCGCTTGTCACTTACTCAAATCTGTGTCACACGCGGGAGAGCAGAATGGCTAGCTCATACATGGATTTCATTGAGAATTTCTCACCGGAGGAAAAGAAAGAGTTGCTCCATGCAGAGAACAGCGACGGACTGCGTCCTCTGGAGTACGCCGCCAAGCTCGGGTGCACGCAGATGGTCAGAGCCATCATGGAAACGCCGGATGTCTATTTAGCACGCCAGGACAGGAAAGGCATGGTGCTTTACCAATGGTACGACGTCACTGAATATATGACGTCACAGGGGTCAGAAGACAGAAGAGGTAAGACACCAGTCGGGTTTCTGGCATTGATGACGGAAGCGACCATGAGAAGGACTGGCACGGTCGATCTGTTTCAATGGATTCCTTTCAAACAGTGGAAGCATGTCCATTTCGCACCCAACAAGCCTTTCATTCTTGCGTGGTTGCTGTTTCGCATCATTCCCGTATTAATGTATATTATACTCTTAGCTGACGAAGGACTAATACGCAAGGCCGGCGGACGCACAGAAGAGGGGCGATATCGCAATGCCGAAAACACGACGGCTGCAATCAACGCCAGTGGATCGTTCGTCTATTGTACTGGCGTCGTGTTATACCGCAGCGACAGAAACCTAAGTCTTTGGCTGACATTCTTCGTCGGCGGTTTCGGTTTGGTGACCGTTGTATTCGATGTCGTAGAGTTACTTGTCATTAACGTCAGGCGTGCCCCGCGCTATTTCTGCCACCAGCATTGCTTTGTCGTTCACACAGCCGTTCAGTCCATGATGTTCCGAATCGGACAGTTCCTTCAAGGCGGGCTGTTCATCGTCATTGGAGTTACGACGCACCTCACCGATTTCGAGGACTTCACCGAGAATTTCGGCGCCAAGCTGAACCTGGCATTGATGATAATGACAACCATCAGCATGCACTTCTTTCTGCAACTTGCCCCGGTCCTTGGCCGCTACGTCATCACGCTGGAATGGATGTTGAGGGATCTCCTGCACTTTGGCATCATCTACCTTCTCTGGGTCGTACCGTTCTCCTACTACTTCATGGTGTTCTTCAACCTCAACTCGGTTGACAGATGCGTGGAAGCCTTCTCCGGATTCTGGCGTTCCCTCTACTCCACCTTTACCATAATGCTGAACATGGTAAACCTGTCTGAATTCAAGGTCAGAGATCAAATTCTGCTGGACCTCATGCACATCGCGTACGTGTTTATGATCGCCATTCTGTTGATCAACTTTCTCATCGCTCTGATGGCGACGTCCGCCACGCGCGTGGCTCTGTGCAGCAATCTGGTCGTCAAGCTGGAGAAGTTGTACATAGCCCTGCTGCTGGAGTACCGTCTCCGGTGGTTTCTGCCTGGTTACTATGACAGACAGAGGCGTAGGTACATGGTGGTGGAAGATGGCAGGTATTACCTCACCAACATCACATATACCTGACTGTATAGAAAAGGTTTCATATTTGGGGATCACTTGCTACCAAGAGTCTGAGGATGGTATAGAATTGCGCTTCAGAATTAAAATTAATAACAGTTACCACGTGTATTGATCTTAATAAGACGGCGGCCCTTAACCTATGCCGGTTTTGAATACCCATCGGGAGCATTTTCCAAAATGATGAATTCAAGACTTACCTACACTGAATTCATAATACCAGCAAGTAAAACACAAGTTGGGCTATCACGAACGCTTTTTTCTTCCGTTGCGGAAGTGCGTGTGCATTTTGACCCTTGGCCTTTCCTCCGTTGAAGAAAAATATGTGAATGCCATCTGATCATACTGCACAGAAGATATGCTAACGCTTACTAATGCTTTCGGTACTGAAATTCTTGACAACAATGGCCGTTGTCAGTGCCCGCATTTCAGCCATCCGCTCTCTGTGCGTCCCGATAAAAGGCAAGGCTGGTGCCAGCGATTCATATTGAGTTAACGAGTTCTACGAGGTTCATGTCTATACGTGGAAGAATTAACCAATATATTGAGAACTCATACATGTAGATTATGTAGATATGGCATTCACGGTAACTGTAATACTTATAATTGCCGTCATAAATTCACGCATTTATTCAACGAGGTCACATACATGTGACTTGCTTAAGTTGTGACGGTATTTCCCGGCATGTTTCAGCACAAATGCACGTGCTTGCTGTCGTTCGGCAAATACATCATATTGAGTATTGTTGAGTATTGTTTATTATGCTTCAAGCCCATTAAAAGATTTGTAGTGGTTAAATCTTATAGTGGCTGTGTACTAGGTCTTCAGTTCAAGCTGAGCGTCAAGGTCCCTGTGCCTCTTGTTCTGAACCTTTTCAACAAAACAGTATGGGCAGTATGGCCAGGCGGCTTGAATTCAGACCTAGGTACATGTACGTGTTTCACATCACATGGAACGACCTCTGTAGTCACCGTGGTACCAGGAAGAAGAAGAAGAATTGCCCTACACCCTGATACGTCGAAGTGGCGCTGATGTAAATAATGTCTGTCTGAAAACACAAGAACAAGAGGCCCAGTGGCCTTAATTGACCTTTCGTCACATGAAACCAACATATTAGTAGCTTTATGGATAATGGCAATATTGCTGAGGTAACCTCTTCAAGTGCCACATGCCGGTATTCTTGAACATGTGATAGCTTGCCAGGAAAAGTAACATCCTGTATTCTCCCGTATTCTCCCCGATTCCCATCCTTTCAATAACGTTTGGTTGACTCTAACTGAACGGAAACTGGGGAAGTAGTAGCCTTTTGAAATCCTGACATCGGAAATTTTGCAAAGTGCACCAAATGACCCCAAACTGAACTCATAGAATCAGTCATGTGAAACACACTACATATGCAGTACATAGGACCACGAGTCCCAAATTTACATCGTTTTGCTCTACGATCAGCCGTTTTCCAGATATTGCACATGTTAGGATTTTCCCATTGATTCCCATGATAGAATTTCAAAGTGCCACAAAATTTTAAATTTTTGTCAGATCGCCAAAAAATTTAAAATTTTTGTCAGATCGCCAAAACATAACTAACTTTATATTCCTTTGTGGCAGCCTTATTTATTATAAAGTTTGGCTCAGACAGGTTAAAATCTGTAGCAGAAGTAGCGTTTGAAATTTGCAGCCCAATATTGTCCTGTTAACAAAAAATTCAAAGCGCCACAATTTTTTTTAATTTTGGCAGATCGCCAAGAAAAGTAATAGTCTATATTCCCATATGACCAACATACTTACACTAAAATTTGGTTGAAATTAAATGAAAACTGTAGGAGCAGTCGCCTTAAAAAATTTAAACATCCGGAAATTTTGTAAAGTGCACCAAATGACCCCAAACTGAACCCATAGAATCAGACATGTAAAGTACACTTGACATGGTGTACATAGTACCGCGAGTCGCAAACATTTCAACCCATTTCGCTCTACAATCAGCCGTTTTCAAGATTTTGCACATTTTGGGATTTTCCCATTGACTCTTATGTTAAAATTTCAAAGTGGCATAAACTTTTTTAATTTTTGGTCGATCACTTAAATATCCATAACTTTATATTCCCTCATGACTACTTTATTTATCATAAAGTTTGACTCAAATGGGTTGAAAACTGGAGGAGTAGCGTTTTGAAATTTATGATCCCATGGGGTCCTATGTTAACGAAAATAAAAAAAAATGTAAAAATTCGAAAATTGAAAATTTTGTAAAAAGAAAAAAAAAAAAAAAAAAAAGAACGGCCTGGAGATATGGTGGACAGGGAGTTGACCATAAAATTTGGTCTGGCCCCATGCAGCGGTTTCTGAGAAACTTGAGTTTACCGACGACTAACGGACGGCCGGCCCGACTGATGGTCGAGACGGACAGACGGACCACGGACGCCTGCGAGACGACAGTAGCTCTGCTGTGCAGTAGCGCAAGAGCGGCTAGAAATAGGAAATTCGACACCACTATATTAAATTTGTGTTTATAGAGAAACTTTTGAGATCAACTTTATTTTACGAACTTTATGCACTCGCACCAGTCACGATATCAAGATTTCCACCACACAATTCTGGCATATCGCCCAGTCCTGGCTTCATACCATGAGTGACAATTTTCAGTGAAAATTTAGTACCTATAGGTAAACAGGTTTTTCATAGCTTTTATGAGGTTTGTAATATTAAAAGGACACCAACATATACCACCTCATGTAGTTGCGAAATGTAGCCACATTGATCTACATGTAATGTCTCAAATTATTCAGTAAAGAAATTTTTGCATAAGGGATTCCTTCAGCCTTAAATGATCCTTTGTGTACATGTTTAAAACATTTTTTGCAAACTAAGTCTAGTCAGTGGTCGCTATAATATACATGTACAGTTCCTGGTGGGGGGTGGGGTGGGGGTGGGGGTGGAGAGGGGGGGAGACTAAATTGTAATGAAAGCTCGTCTTCCCAGAAGGCAACTATTGGCCGAGTTGCCGATACAACTTCCTAGTACTTAGAACTTGGTTTATACTGCAGAAATGCAAGCTCTTGGTATAATTACGTACGTCTCCGTCCATATATTCCTTTTACATTGAAACAAAACTTATAAATTCTAAGAAGTGCGTAATAATTCAATTAATGGAATCGTGCATACACATGATGTACATGCAGTTCATCTTGATATTGCTGTATGACTAGGTTTTGTACAAACGTCGGTAAGAAAGACATCTGTGTCGTTGAAATAACTGAATGAGTAATTTTTTTTTCAGTTCCGGCCCGAAAATTATCCCCCCCCCCCCCCGCCAGAAAAACAAATTGACAACACTAAAAAAACATATCCAACTCCCACCGAATATCAAAGTGCTATTACACAATGCATGTGTAGGCCTACCCCCAAAATGTACCACTTCAGTTTTACATAAAATCCGGCATAAAATACTTAAAATCAGAGTACTCTGCTCTGAAAATTTGCAGTACGCGTATGGATGTTGCAACATCAGTCTCAAGATTTAGAAAATCATAATGCACTATTGAAAGGCAGGCTGCTGGGCTGGATAACTGAAGTGTGGCTGGCCTATGCCATGTGCTGCGTTCACGCAGAAGGTGGAAACAAACACACGCCACGTTTTGCCTTGCCCCGGGCCTTGCCCTACGCAAATCCAGACGCCCCTAGAGCAGCCTCGTTTTGGCAACCCCTGAGACCTTATAAACAGCGCGCGGGCAGCAGAAGAAACAACTTTGATACACACAGATGGGAGGAAGATGACAGTGCGGCTGTTAGCGTGTTTACTGCTGTTTCTTGTGCTCTCTGCGTCCCCCGCCGACCAGGATGACCGCCAAAAGCGAGACATTTCCAGCATTGACCAGTAAGTGGCTACATTAGAGAGGTTGTCTTTTAGGCAGTTTCTGTATGAGCGTATGATATTCTTGTGTGGCCTTCGTTTCGCCCCTCGGGCTATAGATGCTATCAGACAGGTGGCAAAGCCAGCAAAACGCTTATCAACAAACACCAATACGCCCCCTTATTGAAATACATTGGCGCACCGGATTTGCACTTCTCTAAAGCTACATGGTGTGGATCTACCCAACAGATCTACCCCGAAAATCTACCCGTGCAAATATTGCAGTGGGGTGGGGGCGGGGCGGGTGGAGTCAGTGGGGGTGAGGCGACATATGGGAGTCAGGTGTATATCTGCCTTTACTATTGTTACGTCTGCGGTAAATCAATTCTGTATGGTTGCACATTTTCTAATGTGGCTATTTTATTTAAAATTCAATTAAAATATAAATCTTTTTACACAGGGAGGGCATGTCGCTACAAGGGAATCTTTGCATATAAAAATATGTTAAAAGTAATTATGATCCATTCCAGCCACTCTTGAAGAAGGCCAGAGATATAAGCATGATAAGGTTGACAAGAGCTACCTATGTGTGCAGACAAAATCCACTCTTAGCAATGCCAAAAATTGTAATTTAGTATAACTGCGATCAAAACCCAAATCAATGCGAGGATACAAATAATGTACTTACACTTTACGATTATCATTGGTATAAATTGATGCATGTAGCTATACATATATTTGTGCATCAGTATATTCTCACAGCTTCCTGCTAGTCACTGAAATGATTTAACCAAATTAGCTATAAATGAAAATTGCTATCAGTCACAGGTTTGGTTCAGTGAGCATTTTATGATATCTTGACAAAAGTATTGTAGCCTGAAAAACCTGGCTTTTCTGGCTAAAAGTATTGGTGTTCTGGGAGTGAAATACTATAACCAGGTGCCTATTTCAGTGTCCATAAATATTCTGGTTATTTTGTAGCTATAATTACAGTTTAGCAGAGCCTTACTAGCCACTTCCTGGCTTATTTTTTTTTTTAAAGTAGCCACGTTGACTATTTAGCTCACTGTTCAACAGCCAAATTGAGAAAATCTTAGCCTGTCATGATTTTGGCAATCTGCAGTGGAAGCATACATTCCTGTTGATAAATCTGTTTCGCCTCCATCCTTCATCTTTCACCATTTTTGGATGGACGTGGCATATTTGCAATAAAAAACAATGTTGAAAAAGCTACAGGTGTATGGGACAGGTTTTCTGGCTACCCATATTCTTCATTAACCACTGGAGCCAATATGATCAATCTGTTGTATTTCTGAGCTTCTGATAATAGAGACAGTTCCTTAACCAAAAGATCTTATAACTGACTAAACTATATTATAGCAAAAGCACATGCTTTTAATTAATGAAATATGGTAACTGGCTAGAATGTACATGTACTTAACTGCCTACACTGTTGAACACAACAGTAAAAGAGTACAGGCAAAAGTAAAACAGTTTAGGCAAAAGTACATGTATATTGTCTATCGTCAATGTTTGCAATTTGTGTCATTATTTTCAGACCACGAATCCTGACACAAAGTGGTCACCTGGTCTTCATGACTGGGGCCAATCACAACATCACATTCCGATCGTCAAGTGGGGGTTATGTAAATATAGATGGAGAGAATTTTAAAGCCCTTGCAGACTCTGTAAGTATACAATTACATGTACTGTAGTTTATAATTGGAATACAGTGAAACCTGTCTTTAAGACCACCTGAGAAATAGGGACAACCTCAACCCAGGAATTTGGACAGCTACTTCAGTCCATAGGCCTATTCAGTATATAGAAATGGACCTGACAAATAAGACCACCTCAGAATTCAGGAGAGTTTTTCACAGTCCCTTGGGTGTCCCAATTCCCAGGTTCCACTGTATATACATGTATGCGGGATATTGCCCTTTGATTACTACATACATATCATAACTGTAACACATGAGGCTAGGTAGTTTGAAACTTCCTTTGCAATGAATTTGGAATTAAGACCCCCTGTGAATAAAGACCACTTCCCAGCCAACATTTTTCCTATAACATACAATCAAACCTACTCATTATATAAAGACCACCTGCATATAAAGACCACCCATGTATAGAGACCACATTTTGTGGGTCCTGTGGGTGGTCTTCATATACAAGTTTCACCATGTTCACTGTAGTCCGAAAAGTCCCATTAGCGGTCTTACTTGTGAGGTGTTACTGTACATCAAACATGCTTAGACATAAGGTCTTGATTCTTACCCTAGTGATAAAGAGGTTCATTGGTAAGGCCTTTAATTCCATACATGTACATTGTGTTTAATCCGCTCCTTCACACTATTTTGACTTTAAAATATGGTTCAATGGGTTAGGTGCTGCTTGGACTTTGCTACAACTGAGCACAGCAGTTCGTTAACATTTCTCCCGGCTTCACCATATTCATTGACTACCAAGTGGACTAAGAGGCTGTTTATGTGAGCATGAAATCATGTGACTTCCAATGATACTGCTGCCTCAAAATGTTGGTTCTATATATTCTTGCATCAAAATGAAAATATCGAACAACAGGTGATTATGTAGGTGCTTGTTTGTACCATGTGTACTGGCATGGAATGATTACGGGGGTGGAGGGTGGGAGGGATCGAGGCAGAGCTCTGTTAAGATACACGTACATCTACATACACGTATTCTGCAGAAGATCTACATGTTTACCATGTTTACCGTAACACTGTTGTTATATGGTTATCATGTTAACATGGTTAAGGGGCCAAGCAATTTCTGTTCTAAACATAAATTATTACGGGTAAAGCCCCAGAAATTAATCAAAGTCCAGTTCACCTTGGCAACCATTGTCTCCCTTTCATCCCAAAACATCAGGTTTGGACCTGAGATTTTTCTGGCAATCAGCTAGTCAATGTACTTAAGATACCCAGGGTAAAATCATTTTTCTGGCTGAAGGGCTGACTTTAAAATTTGAGCACCATTGCGTTAGACTGCATTGTTTATTAAGACATTTTCATGGATACTTTTGGGTTGACCATTTGTGAGTCATCTTAAACATGTTAAAAAACCGGCGGTTCCACTGTAAACATGGAGCCAGCCAGCCAGTCAACCTGTTATCATTTTGGAGGTGTGTGTGTGGGGGGAGGGGATAGGTATTTATCATGTTTATGTTGTGAGACATTTAATCCTGCGACTGGTTGGAAGAGGTGTGAAAAGCAAAAAAAAAAAAAAGAAAGAAAAACTCTTAGCCAGAGCTTTCTGCAAATTACATGTGTGTTTTAAATAGTTCTTGGAAGGCGCTGTGACTGACAAATTTATTGACGTCCGTAGCCGATTGACTTTTAAGTTAATCTCCTTGTTTTTTGGTGGTTTGAGGGGCGGGTTGGATTCGGTTAATTCATCCAGGAAGGACTAATTCACCAGTAAACAAAGATAGTGTATAAGTTGTCGTGGATGGTTCTGTGAAATACATTGTAAAATGGTAGAGTTTAGATGCTGCAGTATGCATGGTATGAGACATATTTTCTTTTCATCGCGCTTTTTCTCGGATTTTGATACCAGATTAAGATTATAGAGACTACCAGAATGGCACTATAAATAAGAAGGACTGCTGGGACAGCGGAAAACCCCGCCAGCCAACAAACACCCTTTTGTGACATCCAGATTAAATTGGCAATATTACTGTGGGCAAATATATCTATTCCATACAGTTCTCGTACCACTCGAAATCTGAGTGACCTTGAATTTGACCTTTCAAGGTCACTCAAGGTCAAAACTGATGATGTCATTGGACTCACCATATATGGTT
>JAAUYG010261415.1_pt1 | contig 10747 bp, 14 predicted proteins | sample 7278091 | NCBI WGS metagenome assembly JAAUYG01 (sample SAMN14350201, study PRJNA611818) | marine sediment metagenome | isolation source: surface marine sediment (0.6m) | place: French Polynesia: Moorea | collected 2018-08
AGGGGAATGCAAAGACAACGATCACGGAACAAACAAGCGGACCTTTATTCGAATGCAAGAAATACAAGCCGAAAACAGCTTTCACAGCAACGAGCAAGGGGGAACAGATTACCTCAAACAAATCAGGAACAGTTTTCATCAGGCCTGAATCATCAATGACAGTTTTTATGGCCAAACCGTGTCTCACTCCCACTTCAAAATCATTGCAATCATGGCCCGGTGTTATTTTGACAGCACCTGTTTCAAAAGAAAACTTTCACTTTTGAATTGGTTTGCTGTGCTGTGCCACGCTGTTAATTTTTCTTCGACTGCTGGTGTTTCTCGAAAAAAGAAAAGGAAATAAGATACCCGTTCCTTTCTTCTTGTCAGCGTACTGATCACAGACAATGGGCAATTTTTCGCCGCTTATGGGATGCAGGACGTGCTTCTGATGCAAATGCGTATACCTAGCGTCGTCGGGGTGCACCGCGATCGCGGTATCCCCCAACATTGTCTCTGGACGTGTGGTGTCTACCGTTACAAACTCATCTGCAAAGAATGCGTGGGAATACTTCAATTAAAATTGTTGTTGCAACTTTCTCAGCAGTTGAAATTTGGCACTTTTGGCAGGAATTGCATCAAAGGTTATTCGCGCCACTTCTCTCGTCAACACTTCCACCCACCTGACTCATGCACAGGATAATTGATTCTATACATCAACCCGAAGTCAACCTTCTTTTTGTAGCCCGGAACTTCCAACTTGGTGTGCCCATCTATTTCTACATTGTCAACCTGCAACAGACTTCACCGCGTCACAGAAACTTTTCAGACCAACAGGTCTGCTGACTCTGCTGGTGTTAGAGGATCCAAAAATGCATTATGTATTTCAGAAGGCACACAACGGTTTTTTGGCGCAGGAGTTTTCTGTCTTATATACCTCAATGTCTGAAATCGTAGAGTTGAGCGCACAAGACCAGTTGACAAGTCGACTGCTGCGATAGATCAGGCCCTCTTCATAAAGCTTGACAAATGCCTCTGTCACAGCCTCGCACAGTTTCTTCGAAGAAGACAAAATCCACATTGACACCAGAACTGCAGTTCCTATTTTGGGCCTTCCAAGCAACAAGAATGCATTGTAACTCGCGTACGTACCACATAACATACAGCGTGGGTCTTTTGTAGGGGACAAGGTTAGGGGGCGGGGGTTGGTGTCTGCGGACAGAATCACACACACACAACTATCCTGATTTCAGAGGTGGGGGGGGGGGGTTGGGGTGTCCGTGGACAAATGCTCAGTCCCGATAGCAACTCACGCGTTCGTACAAACGTCAACAAAACTTACCGGATCTAAGGTAAAGCAGTTGCGACTCCAATCAAGACTGAGTCCCATGCTTCTCATTTGCGAGTGAATTGTGTCTCCCTTTCTGCGATGAAAAGAAATAGAAGAACAGCACTTGGTACAAGTTTTTCAAATTATCATTTTTTGGTGACATTACTTACTGCGTTTTCCACTCCCACACTTTCTCCAAAAACTTTTCTCTGCCGATGTCGTGTCTGGTCTTCTGTGTATCTCTCAGCAATTCCTTCTCCACCACGACCTGAGTGGCAATGCCAGCGTGGTCACAACCCGGGTTCCACAACACCTGCTTGCCGTGCATTCGGTGCCTGAAAACGCAACGTTGCATCAAGGAAGCTTCTGTTTGTATTTGTGTATGTGCGAGCAATGCAACCGTTTTTCAACTGTTCCCTGAGAGGAAGCAAACGTTTTTAAAGCGTTGCAGAACAAAATAACCAAACCATTTGTTCCAGGTGAATAAAACAGCGACAGCTAGACGCATACCATCTGCAGAGTGCGTCTTGGATGGAGTTTCCCAGGGCGTGACCCAAGTGTAACGTGCCAGTCACATTCGGTGGTGGCAGTACAACTGTGAAGTTACCATCCAACATTTTCTGAAATGAAATATGAACGTTAGCTGCAAAGGTCAAGTCATTGGCTGCCGCAAGTCTGGGCGGCTGATGGGTATGCCACGTCAGTGGGGGTGCATGTCTGGAGGGGGCAGGGGTGCCGTTGACTTTGGACATTGTTGGTTCATGATGAGAGGGACACACACAGAGGGGGGAATCATACACAAATTCCTTCGCGCCATTTTTAAAATGGTAACAATGAACGAAAGAATCATTTTTTTGTACATGTATGTACACGCAGAACAAGCGACTCTGACGCAAAGATGACACACACGATAACATTGGGGGCAACTGCAACAACCTGGTTGTATTCCGGCTTGAAAAAGCCCGCCTGACACCACCAGTCGTACCACGCTGCCTCCACATACTCTCTCGTGTAAACTGAAGGCAGAGGAGCCGACACGTTCTTCTTGTCACCTGCTTTGGTCTTCCCTTCATAGCACAAGCGCGATGATGTCTGGAAAGAACCAATGTTTTGGTTCTATTCATGTAAACACTGCAGCAGACGTTCTGATTTTTTTTCGATCTTGAGGACAAAAACCATTCACACAACAAACCATCAAATTTGATTGACATCAGGTTCTTGTTTGAAATGGGAGTGATGCTTTGTCTGACATGTTCAAGGGTTTAGGTTTGTCCTGCGGATTACATCGCTTGTCAGTGAGGTTGCTGGCACTTTGTTCCCGCAAACACACAGCACAGACTGCGGGGTTTTTTGGGGGACCTGAGGTTCTTTTTTGATGTTTGACATGTTTGATCTTGTCCCAAAAAGGAGTCTGGTGATGCCAGAAAATATTTCACTGAGTACAACTACACACCTTTGCAGACTTGAGTTTCTGTTTCTCGAGTAACTCCTGTCTTCTGGCTTCTTTTCTTCGTCTCTTCTCCTCCTTGGTGCTGGCCTTCACAAGATCAGATCTGGAGAGTAGCCGTGAACCTGAGCCTTCAAGGACACAAAACAACACCAAAGGGAAATTCATGATCATGACAAATTTCCCTTCATTCATGGCTTGAGTGTCAAAAGACCTCGCACGGAAACAATTTTCATCAGTTGTTTTGGACAGATCTGGGAGCAGTTTTTGGGAAATGCAGGTAAACCTCAAAAAGCTCGAATTTAACCCCACCAGGTTCAGCTCCATCCAACTTTTTGCTGGGTTACCATGTCAACACTTCAGGTTGCGCCTCTTTTCACTCCTTCAGTTGAGTATCTCCCTTGGACCTTGGTACTCTGTTGTCTCATTGCACAAATCTTTTCATTATCCCTTGGGTTGAGTTCTACTGTTTTCTCTTTTGAAATGACAAACCTCTGAACTTATTGGCTGAGTACCTGGTCGGCTCTTGGGAAAAGAACTTTCTCAACCTGTCAGTTAGAGGTCCCTTTCTTGCCCTCCTCTGCATTGTGAACTGAACATCTGTCTCAACCTGCACTGTGTTTTGCTTTCACACAACGAAATCTTACAATTTCTACCAGCCTTTTTGGAAGCTTGCTTGGCTTGATCAGGCAACACCCCATTCTCTTCCAGCGGGGGCACGTTTGCAGTCAGGCACATCAGGGTCAAGGACTCTTCAAGCACTTAGACACGCTGTGCCGGGGTGTAGACTAATGTTGTGGAGATACACCCGTTCACCCCTCCTTTTTACTTCGCTGCCTTTCAAATAAGCGCGAAGTAGTATTGGAGCTCGCAAGCAATAAGACCTTTGCTTACCCCCCCCCCATGGATGCGACCCCTTGCCAACCATCAACCAAGTAAGGGCCAAAGCACCCAAAACCACATATGATGGTTACCACCATGATATCTCACAAATGAAAATTTACATAACGCATCTCCTTCTGATGTGTTGAGGAGAACAGAAATTTTGTCGTCATGGGGAGTCTTCTAGTGACAAGTCACAAAGAACAAGAACGCTTAGTCAGCGGAAAAGTCGAGTGCCCCCGCTAGGCTGACCCCCCATGGGCTGGGATCCCCTGCTGGGCTGGGACCAGCCCCCATCCTCTGCATGGCTGACCCCCACCCCAAGGTGAGACTGGGACCCCCGACTCTGGGGTACCCCACGACGACACATACACGACTCCATTGGGCCGTCCCGGCTTGTGGGGACATTTTTTGTGTGTGTACATCTGTACAAGGGTCTGCCAGGTTTTGGGTGAAAACCATCCTGGGAAAAAATAACTGCGCAGATACCCGAATGACGCAACTTCCAGATCCCTTTCACTGGTACTATCTGCGACAAAATTGCTCTTACTAAAGGAGGAGAACATACCACACACACAAAGGGGGTTTGACCGACAGAACAGCATCATGTGAACTTGCGAAAAGACCGGCCACTGGGCGCTGCCATGTTGGTAACTCTTTTGTGATGGAGGACAAAATTGCGTTTTGTTGTGCCTTCAAGGGCCGTCCAGATGTTCCAGTAAATAAGAACAAAGAGTTTTCGACAATAGGTAGCAATAGCGTGTACAATGTGTATGAGTTTTCTGGCATAGTTTATTATCCAACGTCATTTCATCTTTTCCAGCAACACTGCTGATGTACGCCAACGACAGCGGGCACATGATCATGCAATGAACCAACCAACCCGATGGCGAAGTCAACACACTTGGCCTGCAAAGATTTGCAAGGGTATTTGAAGACTTTGCCCAGCCACGTTCTGTTGAAGCTGTACACACATCCAGCTACATGTCTTGCAGTGTTTAGGTACGTTAAGAAAAAAGATTTTCGCCAGTATAGGTCTCATGTTTGAGGTGAAATTTCAGACTTCAGACCCCCAAAACAGAAATATATATACATAGATAGTCAGTGTCTGGAGTCACACACTTCAGGAGACGCGGCTAAAAGCAAAACGGCCTTTAGGATCTACGTTGGCGCAGTGTCGCTGCAGTGTTAAGAGTCTTGAGACCCCCCCCCCCTGCAGTCCACTACTTGTCAGAAAACTCGATCCCCCCTCAGACCACACTGCGTTTGGCGGGTTGGTCACATTACACTGGCCTCCAGCCTGACTAAGTTTTTGGCGTTGGATGCTGCAGCCTCTCCTCCCTCTAACATTCACTCTGAAGAACGCACTTGTGAACCATGAGGATTACAAAGGCGCTTACACAACATGACGTTTGCAACAAGAACATACAGCTACAACTTTGTCGAACCTTACACAAATTCAGGTCACACCAGCACAAGATCACAAAAAAAAAAAAAAAAAAAAAAAGAAAAACACTTCGTGGATACAATAAAAGGATTTCTATTGGGAGGACATGAGCCTGTGTCCTCCTCAATTCACTACAGGTGTGCTCTGATTGGCTGCTGAGAGGAGGACACAAGGTAAAAACGAGAAATGAGGGGCAACACCAAGTGCGTGACCCTGTGGTTTTTCCCTGCTGACAGCGCGTCCCCGCAGATAACAAACGACTCGATTGTTCTCTTTTTCAGGGAACTTCCAACACTTGCAAGGATATTTGTGCTGAGAATCCTGTACGTGGAACAGCCAGTATCTCACGCTGTGGTTACATCGTGGGTTTCTAGTCATCACGCGAGGTGTTTCACTTTTTCTTGTGGACATCTTTCAAATTTTATCCGTTGATTGCAGAATGTGAATCCGGAAAAAAATAATAAAAATAAAAATAAAACAGCACAATAACATGCTTACAAATGTGACTTTCAGTGAAAGTAAAACAGCTTCCAAAGTGTTGAGTGAATTGAAAATCTGGCTGGAGCAGCCGCTGCCTGGTGGTCTTCCTGGGTGGATACTGAATAAGACATTTCGAGAGAATCTCAGAGTGGCTCTTCTCGGAGGGTAAGGCAACAAAAACAACAGAACAAAAGAAAGAGTTCATCTGTTTGTGTCTTTTCATGAACTCCCCGTTTTCCTCACAATGTGTTGACAGTGGTTCCCCATGGATAGGATCAGGCGTTTTGACGGCTGATAGACATTCCAAGGACACGGATCACCTGGACAACTACGCAAAAGAGAGATGGGAGGTAGGAACTCCAATAGCGTTTTATTTGCTTCGCTTGATTGATCTTTTCAATGGATTATTTGTTTTTTTACCCAGGTTTAATTAATTTCAGTGCGTCCTGCATTACATGGTTGGCTCGAGGGAAGGAATCTCTGGAGTGAGCAGAGAGGTCATCGACATCTTATTGTTCTCGGGCCTCATGAAAAAGTAATAGCCTTGTCACTGCTGTAGACGCGCAACATCGACGAACATTTTTGACTTTGGAAAACATGCTTATTTGAAAGCAAGTTCAACATTTTTAGGCCGAGCGCGACTAAGTCGAATCGGCCTAATGGCGTCATGTACTTGTCGTCGTGGAGGACCCCCCCCCCCCTACCTGGCATGAGAACGTGATGGATGGTTGGGGCGCTGGGCCTTTAAGCTGACTAAGCGTTCTTGTTTGTTTGTTTATTCAAGGGAAGAAGGCAGCATCGATCACATAATCACACCGGCTGGATTCCAGTTCTTGTTGATGGACAACGCCTCGCAAGTCTGGTATTTCATGCTTCAGTACATCAACACATCAGAGGTAAAAGAAAAACAATTTTCCTCCTTGTTGCAAATCAAAATGTCACTTTATTGCGGTCCTTCCTGCAAGCGGTGTGTTGATGACACTTTTTGCCTCTCACAGACGCGTGGAATGGACATGGTGGAAACGTTGTCATTTTTGTTCCAATTGAGCTTTACAACATTCGGGAAGGTAGGTTAGGACGACGTCTAACTCAAAACCCACATTTTTGTCCTCCACATCCTATCCACGTTGTGTGTTGTTCTTTTGTTTGAGGCAGGACTATTCAACCGAATCTATGTCGGAGAATCAACTGAGAGTCTTGCAACACCTGAGAGAGTTTGGCTTGGTGTACCAAAGAAAGGTGACGTATTCCAGTCCACATGTTTCTGCCAGCTTTTTTTGTTCTGTGTCGTCGTCATTGTTGAGACGGAAAGAACTCGTGATATTTCTATTGCATTTGCAGAGAAAATCGCAACGGTTTTATCCCACACGGTTAGCCATCAACTTGGCTTCAGGATTGTCGTCCGAATCTCGATCAGCGGATCAAAACAAGGATGGATATCTGGTTGTTGAAACCAACTACAGAATTTATGCGTACACAGGTGTGTAACTTATTTCTCAAGGTAAAAGAAAACCTTCCTGAACATTATCCTCCTGCAGTGAGCGATGTTGAAACAGACAGGGACATAGAACTTTGTTCTTGTTCTCCTTGTAAAAAAAAAGGAGAATATTCTTTGTGCATTCAAGCGGCACCAGTATGGGGTTGACTCTCGTTGAGTCTCGTTGTGTCGGTGTGACCATCCACCCCCACCTCCACCCCCAAAACATTTCTCCTGAAGCCATTACGGTACATCACTCATTGAGACATTGTCACTGTTCTTGTGGCTGGAATGATTTGAAGTTTACACTGATGTGGTGTCCCCGCCGCGCGGCTTGTGTGCTGATACAGCGTGAACTAATTTTTCTTTTGTTTGCAGATTCCGCTCTCCAGATTGCTCTGCTGGCACTGTTCTGTGATATGTTGTACAGGTGAGGAAATCAATTTGCAGTTTGCAAGTCAGTTCACGTTTCCTTGATCAAGAAAGTTCCTGGTGGTGCAAAGGTCGACGTGATATTTTTAGGTTCCCAAACATGTGTGTCGCAAACTTGACGAGAGACAGTGTCCGCAGAGCATTGACAACAGGAATAACTGCCGATCAGGTTGGTACCTTCAAAATTGACAAGACAGTTTGCAGGGCAGGATAAAATGTAGGAACATGTTACAGTGTCAAGGTGTTGGATGAATTTTTGTGCTGTCTATTGCAGATCATTCACTACCTGAAGAGTCACGCTCATCCGGAGATGCTGAAGCAAAGTCCGGTTCTACCGTCCACCGTCACCGATCAGATCAGACTCTGGGAACTGGAGAGGGATCGCTTCAAGTTTTCTGACGGATACCTGTACAATCAGTTCCTCACGCAAAGTGACTTTGAACTGCTGCGCGACTACGCTCAAGTAAGTGCTACGATTGGTCATTGTCACCAGCGAGAGGCGCTTCTTGTGGTCCGTGTCAACTAACCAAACAAGAACCAGAAATTATGAACCTTGAACTGGTTGATGTTCTTCGGATTCATCCTCATCGCTTTTTGTAGGAGATTGGTGTTCTGCTCATGGACAATACTCAGAAGAGGTGGATGGTTGTATCGCTGGATGGACACGAAAATGTTAAGAGATTCTGGAAGGCACACAAGAATAGTAGCTGACAGTCGCTCTATTCTGACTGTTGTGCGGCTCAACTATCAAAAGTGAAAGGGGCGTTGTGTTTTTGCGCCCCGGAACAAAAATTTTGAAGGCAACAGACAAGACTGGTTGAAACATCCTCATGCTCGTTTTTCCCCTTGTTTCACAGTGACAAGCAGTTCTAAGAAAAAAAAAGAGATCAAGTCTAAAGTGGTCGTTGTGTTATTTCTTTTTCGTCTGACTGTAGCAGTGCGTCAAAACGTAGATCTCTTTCGCCATCGCGAATTGAAAACAAAAAATTTACGGTGATTCCCAACGATGAAATGACGTCATGAAGGGATATTCCAATATGGTGGAGAATCAGGGGTATGCAAGGACTAGATAACACTTTTTGGGATTCTGGCGACGCTGCTTCTGCTAGAAGAGCGAAAAAATGAATCAGAGCTGACAATTGCAAAGCCAAATGCTCTGACTGAATTCGATGGCCGAGATTTGAGGTAGGATTGTAGGTGTGTATTTTTGCGTTGAAATGGAAGTTCTCAAAAACGTTCTTAAATATTTAAATCGTGAAACGTCGAATGGAAATCAATCTAAATCTAGATTACAGATGTACTTGATGCTGTAATCTGGAAACAATCAAGATTGTTTTGATATCAGGCGAAAATTTCAGCCTTTTTTCAGTGCACAGATGTCATTTGTCATTTGCAAGCAATTTTCAAAAGCACATTGTGTTGCGCCATGTGAAGCTATGAAGCATCGGTTTTGTATAGGATCACCTCCTGAGGCACCGAGGCGGTGATCCAACTTCTCCTACACATGCAGTCAACCAGTCAAAACTACTGTAAAAACACCATTTGAGCCCTTCACACCTTGATTGCATGGTCGATTACTTGACGGTTGACTGCATGTGTAGAAGAAGGGTGGGTCACTTGTTGTGTCACTCGTGATTTTGATGTTCACAGCATTTTCTGTTTCCAGAGTCAACATTTCCAATGCCATTGCCATTTATCGTTGCAATTTTCCGGAACGAACAAAAAAAGAACGATGGAGAGGAAGTTTGATGTAGATTTCAAAGTGAAAGCTCAGACGAACCCTGGGGAAACTGTGTGCATAGTCGGTGATTGTAATCAATTAGGCAACTGGGATCCCCATTTGGCGCGACCACTGAGTCTGGAGAGAAAAACGGAAGACGGGTAGGCTGCAAACAAAAACGTTTTATCCTGTGTTTTGCTTGTTGTGTTGTTGTTTGATTTATTTCTCCCATTTGTGAAGGTGAAATCTTATCACTGTTGACAGGGGACTTTTGTCAGAGGTTTCTTATCCTTTTGATCACACGCTATTGTTTGGATGGCTTGTTTGGTCACACTTTATCACAACAATGAGATGGACGTGGTTTCAGGCTGGAGTTGTGGACTTGTTCGGTGAGGTTTACCATCGCACAGGAGATCCAGTACCGCTACTTCATTGGGCACATCCAGGATGCTGAAACAGACGGCGAATCGAAGCACGTAATGATTCGTGTCTGGGAAACGAACCTACTCCCTCGAAAATTTAGCGTTCGAAGTAAGTAGAAGGAATGTATCCATTCATTCTGATATTTTTGATATTCGCTGGCCAAAAGACTTTTCTGCCGAAGCTTGATCTCAGTGATGTTCTTCACATTCGGTGTTGAGAGAGTTTTCGCGAAGTGTCTGAGCTACGTCACATTCATGACAAGTTTTCCACAAACTATTTTTTGCAGCGTATCTGTTGTTTTCGGAAGACCATGAAGGTGAAGAGAATGTCTTCGGATTTTACGGTAGGCAGGAGTTTCCACATTCACAAAAAAAGAAGATGGTATTGGGCTGAAATGATGGAGTGTGAAGTTTGGAGCACCAAACTCTGAGGAAAAGGACAGAAAGGTGGAAAATTGTAGAGAAGACCCAACTTGTGCTCTGCATTGGGACACAGATGACTGGAAGAGTGGACAAGACTTTTGGGTGAACGTGATGATGTCAAGATGGTGATGAGTTTGAAAGATTTTGAATGACATCACACGAAATTGTGTACCTCCCAAGCAGAACGTTGGGGCCACATGTTTGTGTGTGATGAGATTGGAATAGTTGCGCTTGAGCCAAAAAACCTATGGATATGCGTGGGTGCGTTGCGGCACGAGATGAAAATTTCTCAAGAAACTGTACATATTCTTTCTTCAGACGGGAAAAAGTCGATAGACAAAGGTTGGCTCACTGGACAAACAGAGATCCACTTTCGCCTTCACAATAATGCCATCAACTTGTGGAAGCGGAGATACAAAGAACAAGTTATCTCAGTGAAATGTACCACAATCGATCTCCGATACAAGGATGTAAGAATTTTTGGGGATTTTTTTTTTTTTTAAATCTGTGTAACTTGGTGCCCAAATAAAACCAACGATGCGCGGTGGCTCACAAAAATGCAATTCTTGAGTCATGTTCACATTTAACGGCGGCGCCGCGGGGGGGGGGGGGGGTTTAGGTGGCGGGGGTGGGGGGGGGGGAGGGGGGGTGGGGGGTGGTGTGCGGGGGGTGAGGGGGGCGGGGGGGGGGGGAGGGTGTGACGGGTGG
>JAAUYG010059650.1_pt1 | contig 10746 bp, 11 predicted proteins | sample 7278091 | NCBI WGS metagenome assembly JAAUYG01 (sample SAMN14350201, study PRJNA611818) | marine sediment metagenome | isolation source: surface marine sediment (0.6m) | place: French Polynesia: Moorea | collected 2018-08
CACGTAAAAAAATGTTACTCACCTCATCAAAGAACTCGAAAGGTCTTCATCTTGGTTCAATGCTGCGATTAGCGCGCAAGTTTGACAACACAGCAGCGCTGAAACACAGATCCACATAAGATTGATTGTCATTTAATTCACTCTGACACCTGAGCAGTGTCTGGTCCAGTGGAACTGCTCAAACACCTGTTGCTTTTTTGCAAGTGGTTCAAAGCTTATCTGTGGTGCAGGTGTTTTCTGAGTTTTCTCCACTTGGTTCTAATCTGTCTGTCTTTGTTCATCCAATCATGCGTAAAATTTATATGCACAATTCTAACCGTTGAAGCTGTTGCTTTCCGTGTGTCATTTTCATTTGGTTCGCAAAACTTATTCCCACTTGAAAGATACATTGTCCATTCGGACCAAACCGGGATCCATTCAGATTTTCTCGACCAAAAGCTGCACGTTTTCAAGAAAAAACTTCCGCCACGCCAAAAATTCGGGCTGCAAATGGCCCGCAGATTTGTTCGAAACATTTTTGTTTTTGCTCAAGCCTATATGTTACAGGGAACCATACCAACAACTGGGGCCCCAAAAGAGAAAAATTGAGAAAATAACCAACCATAAGGGCGAAAACATGATGAAGCCCACACGCCTGGCAGCTATGTAGCCAAGACCAATGTGTGTATCGCAAAGTGTGGGACATGAAAGAAGAAGAGGAGCCCTTCACCAATCCTGGATTCATGTTTTGTGTTTTTGTTTTTTTTTTCTGTATACTTCTTACCATACAGGGCAATTTTTTGTTTCCATGTGACTGCAAGAGTCAGCAATCTGTGCTGGTTCTCTTCTTTTTCTGGTGTCCACAACTTTTGGTTGCAGTGAAATCAATGCCATCGTCGGGTTTACGGGAAACGGTCATTCAGTCCCTCTCCATCTTCCCTTTTCCATGGTTTTTACTGGGGAGGGAAGGTTAAATTAAATTTGCGCACCAGAAATTGAAGCCTCTCGCAAAGAGAAAAGGTTGTCTTCCAACAAAAAAGTTGCGCGTACACAACGCTCATTTTCTGGCAATTTGTCCATTTCTTTTTCATTGTGTGCAAGATTTCTGGTGCATGGCAAAAAAGGGACAGGATCTGTCCACCAAAAAAAAACTGAAACGGCTCAGGGGGATATCTCATGACAAATCATCGGGAGGCACAGGTCACTTCCCTTCTTTGTTTTCACACACAAGCTCAGCTGAAGTCACCACCGGATACATGTTTGGGATGCAGTTAACCAATCACACCGAAAATTGATCGCACCCATTCCAAATCCACTTATTTTATCCATGCTTTTGTTCAGAAAACGAATGGAAAATTTACAACGACCTCTTGATGTGGGAATGTACTATCTCCAATTGTGTCTTGATATTTCGGAATAAATGGGTGCACAAACAGGATTCGGAGGCAAAAGTGAGAGACTATACCGAACGGAGTGTTTTGTCTCTGTCAATAACCTGCATGGGCTGGATGAATAGATCACGCAAATGTCATCTCTGCATGCCCACCCCTACCCACAATATGTACGCATCAATGGAACTATTTGTCAGACCTCGAAATAAACTGAGGGACAATAAAGGTCCAGATTAGATTTTTTTTTCTCTATTCATGAAGCCTGATCACTTCCCGGTATTTCCTGCAATCTGCATCCGGTGAATCTTCTTCACCTTCCATACACAGGTCCCACTTCGGGCATTTTTCTGTTTCTTTTTCTTTTCAACCAACAATTCAAATCATAAATCCTCACTGAAGTGTCACCTCTGCACAGAAATTTTTCTGTCCCACTGATATCCCCTCCCTTTTTGGCTGAAATAGCAGGGAGTTGACTGGCGTTCGAGTTCTTATTCTGAAAATAACCAAGAACTGCAACGTCACAGCACACAGGCATCACACGTGTGAACAGAGTTGTCTGAGTACAATCAGTACAAGGCATTTGGCAAAACTTTTCTTTTTTCAAAATTCAAGTTTTCTCGTCTTGTTTTTGGTTCTCCAAAAATGTCGAAGTTGACATTTCTGCAGTGTCAACAACGGGTTGACACAAAGAAATTTGCTCGAAGAGGCAAATTGAAATTCTGCCCTGCAAGCAGCCTTCAGCTCTGACAAAAGGGCTCTGTTAAATTAATTAGTTTACGCTGACACACAAAAACAGAAAATTAGAAATGAGAGAAGGAAGGTGTTTGTCATTTCAGAAGTGCATTCATTCAGCATGTCAAGAAATCCGCGACATACGACAGAGAATTTTGAACAAAATGGTACGCGCGGCCTGAAGATGCATCACGGTACAACTGGTGCAAACTGCCATTCCCCTTTTGCACTTGGAAAAACAAAAAAAAAAAACAAACACAAAAAAAAAAACAGGGGATGCCCTCGCGACACTGGTGCGACTCTCATTTCTGTTCCATCCAACAAGTAAGTAGCTGCGCGACAACTTTGTTTTATCAGAGACACTTTTCAGCAGCAACACCATTAAAGAAAAGAAATCCACCTCTTGGTTTCCAAAAAATCTTTCGGTTGGTCTTTCGTGGAAGTGAAAAAGCAACTTGTACATACCGGCCACAAGTTTCATATCAGTGCACACAGGAAATCCCGTCTTCTCAACTCCACTTCTCTGTCAAATGTCACAGGAATTTCTTCTTCTCTGATTCCTTTCACCTGTTGAAATGAGCCAGATGAAACCGCGAACAATTGCGGCCACCGCGGGCAAACAGCCTATTCTCTTTGAGAAGGAACAATGCGTCTGTGTGTGTCGTGCTGGGCAAGAAGCTTTTTCGCAATTAGCTATTTGAATGATCTCCACAACAAATCAAAGGTTATGATGAATGACTTTGATATCAATGACTTTTTCGAGTCTTTTCTGGGCCCAGTGACATTAAACCCGTGTAATGCATTGCGAAGTCTCTGCCACTGGTTGCGTTGGTTCAAGCCGCCAGCCGACAGAATACAAAAATAATTTGAAAACCCCGAAACAGAAACGAATTTTGTCACAAGCATAAAAGGTGGAAAGACATTTCTCAGGTTCAAACCCACATTTGGAGCTGTGCACGACACGCATTCTGTGTGTACTGATGCTTTGTGTTCTCTTTCAAAAGCTTTCACATGTTGACATTGCAAAAAGTTTGTCCTGCCTCCTCTTTACCTCCGGTTGGCACGTAACACTGTGAACAGGTCGTTGATAAATCTGATGCGGAGCCGACTCTTTATGAACTACTTCAACTTGACGCAGTGACACAGTTCAAAGTGACAAACGAAAAGTCCAGTTGTTCAGCAATGTTGCTTTTTGAGTTTTTTTTTTTTTTTTTCTGGCAGACACGCACGTGCTGCCAGCTACAAAAAGGTGTGTGCGTGTTCGACATCGTGGGTTGAGAGTCAATAACAAATGTCAAAACTCTCCCCAAAAGCGTTCGCGCGCAGCGTCAGTCATGCCGGTGTGACGTTGTGATGATGAACGAACCCCTTTCGCAAAGTGCCCCCTACCCAACGGTAAGGCTTTTTCTGTCACCTCAAGGCCCCAGGTCTTGGGGCGAGGCGACACTGGATCCTATATATAACTCTCAGACACTCCTATTTGTGGTCAAATGTCTCCTGCGGAGGGGGTGATCGACATGTCACCACAGGCCAGCCCCACCATACATACGAGTGAATGGGCGTATTCCCATAAGATATATATCATCACAAGACAAACTTCTTTTCCAGGGGGAGGGGTGTCTTTCCATGACACGTCACCAGTAGACACCCCACTGGCTGCAGGAGCAACTCTTCCTCGCGCAAGCACAAGGGAAGGGGGAGGGGTTCACCTCGCCGTGAAGTGGTACATCTCCATGCACAACGTTTCACTGGTCTTGAATGCGGGATTGTTCTGAAGGCCAATGGTGCAAGTGGACCGCTATTTCTTTTCGCTTGTGTTTTACGAAACGAACGTGCGCGACAGAAAGACAACAAAAATCTTTGCTCTTCACAAAATTCCATGCAGTAGAAAACAGCAGGTGTTTGTTTTGTTGAACGACAACGAAAGTTTAATTTCATGGCACTGGTCTTGTGTGGTCATCATACATTCCTTTTGACGAAAAATTGTTCTTAGCAATTAAAATTAAGGGAATAAAATGGCAAAACTGAAGAAAGCTAGTCAGAAGAAAAAGCAGCCTTTTCACTCCAATCCCTTTGTTAAACAAAATGAATGGGGACATTTTCCTTTTGATTGGAAAAAAAATAAAAGAAAAAGGAAAAGAAAAATGAAAACAGCTTCAGCAGTTGTTGATTTTGCTGACTGTAAAATGGACGCGATTCTTTGGCTATTCTTCAATCTGGGCAGTTCTGTGGCATTGCTCTACGATACACAACTTTCTGGATTCACCAGAAAGAGATCCGCAATAGGAACTGATACAATCATACAGGCCCAATCTGTATCGTTTGGAGATGTTTGAACGAACATTTCTTGTCGGATATTTCAAAGGCATCGGTTGAGCATTCGTATCTGACTCTTCTGGCACGTTTGATGGTAACTGACTCCGCTCATCTGGATCATTGAAGAAGCCAAAGCCATCATCAAGCATCTCATCATTGCCAGACAGCATGTTATGCAGCACACTAAGGACCATTACTGAGGCCCGTCTTTTTTCTTTGAACCTCCCCACACTTTGAGACAACCAAATTTTTATTTTTGCCAGACACACATGAACGCACACCTCCGAGTTATAAATCCGACACTGTTCAAAGCAGCTTGGATTGAAGCATTCGAAAAGGTCCTCTCTTGGTGATTGTTCTTGTTCTGCTTCTTGTTTCAGTTTCCCGGATTCGGACAAGTACAACTTCTTCAGGATACACAAAAGCGCGTCCAGGCTCCAGCCAACAAATCCGGGTCCACTTCCTCTCGTCGTCAGGTGCGACTGAGTCAAGCCGTGTGGATTCGTCCAAACTTCCGCTGTGTTATCGGGAATGTCAGAATACACTGGATCCGCCCTGAAATCAAAATGAGAGAAAATTTAACCATCGAAGGCAAACAGAAATCATGCAGAGCGTGATTTGTCTGACGCCGAATTGCCAAGACACGTTGGACACGTGTTGGAATTGTCACTCTTGACGAAATCACTTCCGGTCGAAGAAGGAAATCAGTTTCCTGATCATCGTCATTTTTTCATGATTGCCTTAGCATCTGACAGAGACACAAATTTGTCAGGCAGGAGCAGAAATTCGAAAACTAGTAAGCAAGTCCAAGGACTTGAGAATTGCAGCCATGGCCAATTTGACCATAAAATATTTGAGTGGAATCCAAAATCATTTCTGATGTGGCCATAAAATATTTTAAGTGGAATCCAACATGAAATATGCACAAAAAAAATTTTAGTGCTAAGCAAGGGTTTGCTTAGTGCTAAGCAACTTTGCTTTGTGCTAAGCAAGGCTTCTGCTCAGTGCTAAGCAAATTTTGAGGCAATTTTTTGGCAAAATTGGTTCAAAATTGCTTGGCATTAAGCAAATTGCTCAGCATCAAGCAAAATTGGCTCAAAATTGCTTAATTTTTTTTTTTCAAAACTGCTTAGCATTAAGGAAATTTTGCTCAAAATTGCTTTTTCAAAATTTTTCTGTCAGCCATCAACTTGCTTAACAAATTGCATGATATTGTGTCAGAGCTAAGCTACCACCAGAGCATGAGGAGGAGGAAGCCACCTCACTAATCCTGTTATTTATAACAAATTTTTTTTTCTATTTTGAAGTCTTACACAAGAAAACAATAGCCCCTGTTGTTCACCCATGTAACAGGGCTACCAAAACTACAACCAAATGGGCTGGAGTGATACCAAGACATCCCCCGCTCTACGAGCGTGGCTGCAAAGAAAGGGCGTCAGAGAGAAAACACTCGACAGATTCGCCTTGCTCTGAACATTTATGATCTGTCAAAATGCTGCGCACAAAACGCTGGACTTGGAATTTGTCTCCGTCACAGGGCGAAATTTGATTGATGAGAAGCCCAAATTTCCGCAGGTCAGCCTTCTCTGAGCTCCACTGATACCTGCTCCATAAATCATGAAAGAAGATTCATAAATGAGAGGCTGCAGGTGTTGTGTGTCAAAGCAAACATTTGAAGGACAAGAGGCGTGCTCGAACCAGTCCAATAATAAACACACAAAAAGTTTCAGAGGAAATGTTTTCTGGGAACACTGGTCAGCCTTGGGAATGCATGTGGAATTCGTTCCTCAAAAGTTGTCATCGCACGAGGCTGAATCATGGGGCAACTGACTTTCAGATACTGGCTGAACAAGAAGAGTTTACCAACTGCAATGGTCAGCTCAAGTGCCCTTGCACAAACACACTCACACTCGGACAGATTGAAGTTTGTTGAAATGCAGTTTTATTCTCTTTGGGAGCAAGATCAACGGGTGAAGCCACAAACACCTTCTCTGACAGGTAGAAACACACAAAACAGAACGTTGCAGACAGAGAGCGCTTCGTTTTTCAAAGGTGTCGTCGGATCGTGAGCTGACAAAAAATTTTGAAGTCTCTGTAGATCATATGAAATTCACACACAATGGTCCGTGAAAAAAAATGTTTTGCCTTGGTTGAAGGTGATACAGTTGTACATGCAGGACTCGAGAATGTACATCATCACACTCGCAAAGGACTTGTCAAAGTGAGTATTGTCCGTAAGTCGACTTTGAAGAGGCTTTTTCCCACAAAAATCGAAAAGGACGACAACACAAAAGTGAATCTGCGAACGAAAGAAAGAGAATTGGCGCACAAGAAAAACGAAATATTTGCTGCCCATGCACTGTTGCAGGAGGGAGGGCGATGCCGTGTCAGTGGCTGCATCAGTAAGTGCACGGGGTGGTGTGTCAGTGGGAGATGGTGCATCAGTGAGGGAGAAGGGGTTGGCACATTAGTGGGGGTTGTGTTTGGTTGGTCTTTTCTTCATGGGCCTATATATGTACATGTCCAGAGGGAGCATGGGCACCTTTGTGTAGGGGGGGGGTACCTGAATGAAGCTTGTGTTGAGGCTGAACCAGGTCTGCTCCTGGGGAGAGCGACCGAAAAATGAACAAAGTTCATGCCAGTGCAGGTTGAATCCACATGTGGACAGGCTGCGCGTTTCACCTTGACTGCCAAGTCGACACCTTTGTAGCATTAAGATGGGGGCGGGCAGTGATTCACTGACTTGAAAAGTTTGTGACGTTGATGGTGAGTGTGAATTTGATACCTCGCTTTCAGTTTGGCTGCATGTGACATTTCGTGACAGAGCATGCTGGAGGTTCCCGATGCGCTGCCTTGGGTCAAACGGCCTCCCGCACTTGTACCCTGTAAATCGTTTGTTTTGTGGCCCCCAACAAACCATGAGTGTGCGACCCCAGAGTTTTGTTCTATTTTCCAAGGTGTAAGTGTCGGAAGGCTGGATTTCAGGAAGACCATCTCTCCTGCGGTCACACCAGCTTGTCATGAGGAAATGGAATCAACCCAAGAAAAAAAAAACATGCAGCTGACCATTTTGATTGTAACTCAATTTCCACCTTGAGCTCAGAATGATAAAAAGTGAAAACAGGCTTCAGAGGCTTCAGAGTTCACAGGCCGCTTCGTGGACCCTTGGTTTTCCCAACTCTCTTTCTTTTCTTGTTCTGCGCAGAAACAAACTCACCTCATTGCGTGGTCCAGGACAAAACTGTTAGTCAAAGCGTAACAACTCCACAGCAGCGCTGAAAAGAAAGAGAAAATGCCGAAAGTGGAACACAGAGTGGAGAAGCCCTTTTAGTCCCGCAAAATGGAACTTGTTTGTTTCTTTGTGACGAGTCTAATTCTGAGTTTCCCCCTTCGCCTGACAATGTAGCTCTGATCAGGAACAGGAACTGGATGCTGACCGCACCAACAATGCCACGAAACATTTTTACTTGGAAAACAAATCAGCGTTTTGACATTTTGTTCACAAAAAGGACATTAGAAGAACTACATATACAAAAGAAAAATGAAATGTTAACTTATTATGGGCGCCCAAAGGATCCAGGATTTCTAAAACCAAAAAGTTTGACCCTGGGTTGGGGCTAAGTTCCGTTGAGAGAAACTTCATCCTTTTCTGCACTTCAAAATCCTTCATGAAGGCTATTTTTGCTGAAAACTCCTGTGTTACATTAGGGTTGTGGTGTCCCCCTTGCGTCCACCACTGAATGGAGAAATTAAGAAAGACACGCTCAAGTGAGAAAAACATCACGCTTTTGCATGACTTGATTCCTAAGATGGAAAACTCCGCTTTTCTGGATGTAATGCCAAACGGGTGTTTCGTCTTGAAAGTCAGTTGAGAGAGACAAAATGAAGCCCTGAATCTGAGTTCCACAGTCAGATCTGTAGAGGAATTTGTGTCATCCGCATGTTAGCAACTTGACTTCTTGTGCAGAGCTATAGAGTGTGACTCAATAAAATAAATGTTCAAGAGTCAAATGCAACGAAATAAATGCATAGTGTGCGAAATGTTTTGGACACGGTCACGTTTCCAGAGATTTCTCTTCCATGGTTTGAATTTTTGTGGACATATTTGAGTGTCATAAATTAGTGTAGTTGGGCATTGTCTAACTCTTCGTGAGTTGACATTAAGATTTTTGCACATGGCATAAGTGTGAGAGAACGCAGGAGAAGAATTGAAGGGGCAATTATAGGAACCTGCGGATCTCCACACTGATGTGTGGATTCCACTGTGTGTGGATTTTCCTTCTGAATGTCGCCGCAATGATGAGCAGCCTGCCTTTTGAACTCTCTTCACCGAGGACTTGTTCTGATCCCAAGTGCTTCTGTGCAAGGGCTGTGTTTCTTCACACTGATTAGGCGAAAGGAATTTCCAAGTGCTTTTTAGGATTAGATGCGGCAAAATATTGTTAATTTACGTTTCTATTGTTTGTGCTGACAGTTCTTTTTGGGATTTTTTGGACCAGTTGATTGCAAATGACAAACAATAGATCTGCTGTTGGGTCACTCACAACAACTGAGACCTCAAGAGACACAAAACAAGAAAGAAAGCGTTGATGATCTTTTTTCTGTTGTTTTCGCCTTGAAGTGCTTTCCCAGTATTTTCCTTTTCCAAACTCTTGACATGGAAGAAAATGTGCCGTCAAGATTCCAGCTCCATTCACGTGTGCACAAGCGTTCAGTATTCGCACTTGCAGCTGATCTCTGCCCATGGCACAATGGACTGAATCGCTCAAACAATAAAGCAGAGACAAGCTGCAGCTGAAGCCGGTTGTGTTTGGGTTGGTTCATTGCTGCGAACCCCGACCTGTACTTACCGGTATGCACTTCCTTTCAGGATACTGAATGTGTATTGACACATATATGCTTCGCCATTTATTTGCCTTTCAAACCGAAGGTTCCTTTTGTTATTCACAACAGAGCGACATTTTTTACAAAGGTGCACTGAGGGCTTCATTGATGTATACACCTGGAAAACTTCTTTTTGGCTGTCCGATGTGTTGTGGGTTCAAATACCCAGTCAGAAAGAGAACCTCGGGAATGTCTCACAACTGGAATGTGCCCAGAAGAAGCTGGTTACCGACCCACGAAATGATCATCATCGGTTTCCATGTCCATGTAGCTAACACACTTCAAGAGGAAACCCAGGGAATTTGGGCCTTGATGACGAGCACCATGCACAACTGGGAGCACCATGCACAACCAAAAAATCACGCTTTAGTGACACAAAAAGAAAAGCACCGTTTCTGGTATTCACAAGAAGTTTTGGGTTTCACGTTGGTTTTCAATCTCTCCAGCTCATTGGTGGGTCACTCGCTGGAGATGGAAATAAGATACTTTCCTCTCGGTTAGCAAAGAACACAAAGGAATCGAACCCTAACGCTGCAGACCGAAAGAAACCGGGGGAGCTGGGAACCCAAATGGAATGAGGATGCCCATCTTCGTTGTCTCGCTGGGAGCGCCGTTTGGGGACATGGCCACAAAATTGCGTGTTGTTCTTCTGGAACGATTTTCTGTCAAATCAGTCGCGGTCGTGATGGGCAGGAAGCCGCACGTAAGTCACTGCCTGTTTCATGGAAACATTTGAGCGGAATAGCGAATGCAAATTTCCGAGGAAAAGCTATGACCTTGCGCCAAGCTGTCGTCTCAGAGAACCTCACTATAGTGTCCCGAACCAGGTCGCTTGTATATGTTCAGCTAATCAAGTTAGGTTCGCTTTTTCATGACATCACGCCGTTCTGTGCAGGCTGATAAACACAAAATATTGGACTTTTTGCTGGAGTAGATTTTCTATAAATGCTGTTAATTTTCCAAAGAAGACAGGGAGTTTATCCACTGAAGTTGCTGCAGGCAACTGAAGTAGATAAATGCAATCTATCTTCTGAGGAAAATTATGCATTTATACTCCAGCAAAAAGTCCAATATTACATTTATTTTCTGAGAAATCTTTTTCTTAATTGTCAATTTTATGTGCACTGTTAATGGAAATTAATCTTTTATGAAAAAATGTGTTCTAAATTGTGTCTAATTTTTATTTTTTTTAGCTGATGCTCCAATTGATCTGGATTCATGGCCAACAGTCATTGTTGCATATGAAGCAAAAATAGTGATCCAAGAAGTGCCAGAACAACAAATTGAAGTACAAGAGGAAACAACTGCAGTCCAGGAAGTACCAGAACAACAAGTTGAAGTACATGATGATCATCAGCTGCCTCAGCTGCCAGATGACCCTGATGCAGTGAACATCTCCATGACACAAGAAGAGATGGCAGTTCTTCTTCCACAAATTGAAGAC
>JAAUYG010053488.1_pt1 | contig 10744 bp, 9 predicted proteins | sample 7278091 | NCBI WGS metagenome assembly JAAUYG01 (sample SAMN14350201, study PRJNA611818) | marine sediment metagenome | isolation source: surface marine sediment (0.6m) | place: French Polynesia: Moorea | collected 2018-08
ACTACTCTGCTCCGCGGCTGTGTGTGGCGTTTTTCCTCTTTCTCTCGTTTCCCGCCTTCGACTACCCACCTTGCGGGGGGGGGGGGGGGGCCGCCCGTAGCGTAGCGTTATACTCTGAGCTACTCTGTGCGTTTATATTGTGATTCTCGTGTAACATTGGTGTATTTTCCATGCCCTTTTACTGTGGTTTATTTCTTCGTATTGGCAGATTATGTTCCACATCGCTCATTATACTGGTATTGCTATATTGTCACACCAGAGGTCGCAGTGATCCCCGCGTATCAAAAGTCATCCTGCTGTTCACGGTTTTGGACTCACCAGACTGGAACCGGATCCGTGTAGTCGCTCAGAGAGCCAAGTCGCTGGGGATCCGGATTGGGGTGTTGGCCAGAGTACAGGATCCTGTCAGTAAGGAGAACGCCAGGAAGCTATCCAGTGGAAAAATGGTGGCGTTTGGAGACGCAAAGCAGCTTCTTAAGCAACTGCATGAATTTATTAATACTGGATTTCTTTGCAGAATAATGAAGACTGACGAACCGGTATGTACAGTGTCACAAACCATTGGATAGGTTAAGTGTTCCAATATCACAGCATGAGAAATTAGCAATACCAAACACGCATTATGAAGAACACTGTTATTGAGCGATTGCTAGAGTAACATTTGTGAAAAGTGTATCATAAAGAACACTGCTATAGAACGATTCCTCTGGTAAAATGTGGTCAAAGGGTATGATTAACATTTTGCAGCACACAACGTAATGTTTAAATAACTTAGTAACGTGTCGTCTGTGTAACCGGTACCATTAAAAGCCAAGTTCAACTTAGGCTTGTTCGTGCATGTCTGTTCTATCCAAGAACATTAAACTTAGAATTATGATGTAAAGTTGCATTTTACCTAGGCTGTACACAGAGGCAGGATTATCAGGCAATGGCAAATACAACTAATAATCGTATGTAATTATAATATTCTCAAAACATCTGCGTCACATTCAAGTTGTGTTACTCCAGTATTTCTCTTTCCTACCTCGGATATATATAGGGCTCCACATGGGTCCAAATAATTTATATGTCACACGTCACTTTTTATTTTTTCCCTATGTCACCATGTCACTGTTTATAAGACCTGGACGTCACTTTCTACCGTTTTTATAAAAGGACACGTCGGATTTCTACAACTTTTAAAATGGCCGTGTCGCACTTCGTATTTTACCTATGTGGAGCCCAATATATACTGCATACCACATCCTTGTAGATGATAGCAACAGGTTCATTAAACTTGATGCCGAGTGGTTGTACAGTACTAAGAATGCACTGGCCTTATCAACCTCAGCGAACACATCAGGGTGTATTAATTACTAATCAGTAATACAGTATGTATATGTTAAAGTTAAACGCGCACATTTTTCTGCGTATTACATTATTTAAAATTTTCTCTTGCCGAATAACTAGTAGGTCCAAATGCAGTCAGTAAGTTACATCTATACATGACTCTGCTTTTCTAGGGTCCATCCCGACAGTGTGCCGGCTACAAAATGGATGTCGTATTTCTGCTTGACGGGTCCAAGTACATGGGGGAATCTGATTTTCAGGTAAAGTCACATCCAAGTCAACGTGTATACGATTCACATGACACTAAATTTTAGATTATAGACAGTGCAGCCATTTGGTGATTAAAAGGACGTTGCAACGTCTTCATGTACTTGGCTCCTTGGAGAGTGGGCAGTGGTTCCGGGGTTGATTCGCAATATGCGAACACTGCAGATAATGAGTTTCAGTGGACCTATGTCACAAATAGGCAGTTTGATGTAAGCACTCATTTTGTCAAGGAGCTAGCGCTCTATAAGTTGTTCATGGCAGCTCCCCTCACCACAGTACAAAACCTAAGCCAAATTGTTTAATTTACTTCAAAATACTTTGAGCACGGGTTATACTTTTTGAATTATTGTAAAATAATTCATCTCCACGCAATATAAGTACAGTTGAAACAATATACATGTACATGTAGCACGCTGAAAAACTATTTCTCATCAATTCATACAAATCTATCAAACTGTAATTCTACATAAACGCAGCAAATGTACATGTATGACCTACTTTCTCTGGTTGGAACTGTCCATAATAAATGAATTGACTGTTAAAACGTACATGAATAATAACTGCACCACCGAATGATGGGTCCGGTGATGTTCAAACAAACAAACAAAAAAGGATGTACTGCCCTCAAGAATTGCATTCTTTGAAAGTCCGCGAACCCAAACACATTTACGCATACATGTACATCCTACAGTATTATTATATTATAGTAAACTTCAACATTAAAAATGCCTCTTTATCGTCAATTAATCTGTTCTCAAATTGCTGGGGAGGGTATCCATTCTTGGATTATTTTCCATACATTTTTCCCTTTTAGATGCTCCTCAAGCACCCAATCCAAGGACCCCTGGTGACTGGCCTTTCTGATGAGGGCTTCAGCTATAGTGTCCTGCAGTTTGGCAATAAGGTGTACCAGGAGATACCTCTTGGCGCTGCTCATAATCTTCAAACATTTATTCCCCGTGTTCTAAATATAACGTTTAGAAATGATGAATACAACGACGTAGAGGGTGCTATCAGAGCTGCCACACAGATGCTGGAAGCTAGGTAATCCTGCTGCTGTTTCTCCTCCTTGTACTAGTCTTGCTTTTTCTTGTTCTTCCAATCATTTTTCTCCTTTTCTTTTAATTCTACGCCTATTTTCGTTTCCTTCTTTTTCCGCTTTTCCTTCTATTTTCCTTTGTTCTTGATGGCTTTCCTCTTCTGGTGTTATTATACTGCCTCGTCTTCTCCTCTTTGTATCTAAGTTGCCGCATCAATCCAGGTAAAATTTAAGGACATAAGAAATGCGGTGGGCCAGGAACCGTCGTTTTTGTGAGAAGGTGGCAGCCATGAAAATAACACTAGTAATGAGAACCGAAACGCGCTGTAAATTATTACGGTGGTATGGCAGCGTTCTCTTCATTTAACGTGTTTCAGAAAGCCGAATATACTTTTCTGAATATTAATTTATCTATTTTGTCTCAAGGCCTACAGTCACTTAGGCACGCTTCAATATTGTCATACGGCGCATGTTGCCATTTTGTAACACACTGACACGGTGAACTGTTACGTCATGCTCGTATTGTCACGCATTGTAACATTTTCGCCCCAGGGGCCGCAGAGATCCAAACGTAACGAAGGTAATCCTATTGTTTTCGGCTCTGGATCCCCCTAACTGGAATCGGACCCTTATGGCCGCCCAGACAGCCAAATCCCTGGGGATCCGGATTCTTGTGTTGACGAAAGCGGAGGATGTCGTCAACGTGGACAAGTACAGAAAGCTATCCAGTGATGGGATGACGTGGTTTGGGGAGGAAAAAGATCACATGAAGACACTGCATGAGCTCGCCAATACGGGAACGTTATGCAAGTTGATGGAGGCACCTGCCCCGGTAAATATATTTACATATAGCATCGCAAAGCATTGGTTCAGTCCTATATTTTCAAGGTATTCTGACTGAGCAGAACCAGAACATTCACATATAAGCGCACATGAGTGTCAAAGAAATAGTAGTTGTTTGGGTTAACAGAAGAGAAAAAACACATCTGTCCCGTTTATCGCATTTACTAGCATAACACATATACTACATATCGTAGTGTGTACCTGAGTTACAGCCAACCTGAAGCTGGATTGAGACTCCTGGGAGCACTTTTAAATTAGTCGCGGTTTTGTAGGTAGGCCTACATGCAAATACATTATCCCTCTAGTTTTATTTTGTCTAGACTCTGGCACATTATAGCGCCATATTTGGAACCTACATTGGTATTTCCAGACCAAGCCTCGCCAGTGCGAAGGTTTCAAAAGCGATTTTGTGCTGCTTTTGGACGGATCCAGGCACATGGGGGAGAAGGACTTCCAGGTACGCTAGCAAGTCTTACATGCATGAAGTGGCTTAATCATGCGTAATACTAGACAGTATATGGTATATTCTGTCTCACAATAACTTCATTGGAACCTGCTAGAAGAGCTTTGTTATAGAGTTAGACGAAATGACTATTTTCGTGGTAGATCTTGCAAAGAGCTGCTATTTTTTCAGCAGCCACCGTGGTAAAATTAACAGCTGCACATATGTACATGTACAGTTGAACTGTCTGGTCCCTTTATATATATTTTCAAATGTGTTATCAACGATTTATCTGTGGGAAATCAAAATATAGTTTTAGTTTTGACCTTATTGCTGATGGAAGTTCCATGTATGGTCGGAACGACATATACTCTAAAAGTTTAATACAAAGTGGCCTAACTGATGTACCTAGATGTTTTAGGAATGCAAGCTCAGTGTAAATACTACGAAGACGTGTACATGTGTAATAAAGGTTTGGTCAAAACAAAATGTCTGAACCAAGGCAAGTGATAACATACTTCTTCATAGTGAAACCACGTCGTGTCCTGGTTGTATCCTGGATCAGTATCGCTGATGGCACGTTCATACCAGCGCCTTGATCTCAAAGCTGTTCCAAACGTTGGGGATACTTAAAATACGTTACCCAAGAGTCTCATCTACTTCACTTGTACAACCTTTTTGAACCATGTATAGATTATTGCAAACGATACAGAGCTGCCAATAAGTTATGATCTTCCTGTTCAAAGTATTATCAATGGAGCTACCAGGATTATAACATAAAATTATGTAAATGTACGTCCGACCACGTTGCTAAAACGGCTAGTTGCTGAAACGGATTATTTTGAAAGTTCACTTATTTTAAGTCTGTTAATGGCGTCGCGCTATCGTACATGCAGGTACGCGGAATTTTCGTTAATATTTATTTTTGGTCATAGGAATGTCAGTGTTTTATTTAAGCATTCCTTCCAGTGCACGGTACCAACGCCTGAGACCTCTCATCATGCCTGATCATCTTAGAAATTAGCGAGTTTGAGAACCTATACAAAGAATTGTACTTTAAAATGTTCCACGTTTACAATATGTTCATATGTATATATTTTTATGCCAAAATAGTGCTTGGGCCGAAGAGTACTTTGTAGCGTACAAGACTTCTCTGTAGAGCAATATTTTAAAAATTAAAAAACTTGACCGTGGGCGAGCCAGTTGCTGACATTCTTCTTGGCTCCCAGTGTAAACAATACACCTTAATACCATCACGTAATAACAATATGACATAAAATAAATAACTGAAACATGGAGTTAAAAACACTTGATCCCGGAACCAAAACGATGGATGCAAGCACTAAAATTTAATATATATGTATATATTATAAATGACATTGGTTGATGTTGGTTAACTTTGTTAAATTGTTACTAATACCATTTTTTAGATTAATCAAAAAAAAATCTAGAATTATTTACTTTGTATAAAATTGTATTTCAGCTCGCGGTTTTAAGGTTTATCCATGCGATATCAGTGTCCGAGATTTCTGACGACGGTATCCGGATCGGTGTAGTCCAGTTTGGCAGCAAAATCTACACCGAGTCCGTGTTGGGTGCTACCCATGACCTGAGAGCGACACTGCGTATGATGCTGAATATTCGGTTCAGAAATGATGATTACAACGATGTTCCCGGGGCCTTGGAAGCCGCTATACACATGCTACATACAAGGTAAGCTACTTTTAGGCTTTAAAGCTCCAACCAAGTCTTTGTACTGTAGTTAAATTTTGGAACAAGATGTTGGAGTTTTGTTTGCTTTTGATGCTCAGTTGGCGGGCTTTGTCTTGTTTTTACTTTGTTTTAAATTTCTCCTGATCTTTGCTGCACACTACATGTGCTGTTAGTTGGATGCTTGAGATACCTAAGAGATGGTAACTTAGAGAGTTTTTTTATGGAAGCCCATTGGTATCAGGGGTCATATGTAAATTTATCTGGCGGCGGCCGCCGCTTAAAATTATCTGGCGGCCGCCACTGAAACTAATCGCCACAATGGAATATCTTCTCACTAATGAACTGCTCTCAAATAAACAGTTGAATTATTTCCCAAAAGATCAACCGTTCTACAGCTACTTTGTGTACTGGACGAGTGGACTAAGATACTGGATCGGGGGGCCCCATAGATGTCGTGTACTGTGACTTCCTCAAAGCATTTTGATAAAGTTGCCCACCATCGCCTGGTGGAAAAACTTTACATTTACGGGCTACCCGATTACCTTATCATATGGATAAGAGGCTTTCTTCTCGATCATTGCCAACGAGTCATAATTCAAGGGACATTCTCAGACTGGAGGAGCGTCTTGAGTGGCATCCCGTAGGGCTCTGTGCCTGGGCCTCTCCTTTTCGTCTTATATATCAACTGCCTACACGACCAGGTACAACAAGGCTCGTCAGTTTACAATGTACCTGTTCGCCGACGGTACGAAAATCGTCAAGCCAATTTTCAACCTACAGGACTGCCACCAGCTTCAGCAAACTACACCCAGACAAGTGTAAATTCATCAGAATATTTGTCAGAAAAACTCACAGCTCCCCAACTTTACCTACAACCTTGGTAACACAGGCAAGTACATCGCCAAAGTATCTCAAGAGAAGGACCTAGGCGTTATCATTGACGACATCCTGAGCTTTGACCAACCCATCAACGAGAAGATAAATACAGCAAATAGAGTGCTAGGCACCATAAGAACTTTCTCCCACATAGACAAGGATAACTTCAATCAGCTATACAAAAGCATTGTATCCAGATCTAGAGTTTGCCAACCAGATATGGACACCACACCTTAAGAAGCACACAGAAGCTTTAGAGAATGTTCAGTGTCGAACAAGTAGATGCTGCCAGGAATGAAAAAGCTTGCCTATCCTGATCGCTTCCGTAAACTACAGCTCCCGAGACTCGCCTATAGAAGACTCAGGGGTAACATGATAGAGATGTTCATGATCTTGACTGGGATATACGATTCGGAGGTCAGCAACTTCGTAAAGCTGTCAGATCAAACCCCGAACACACGAGGCCATTTCTTGAAGATTGCCAAGTTAAGACCTAATAAAACGCTACGCAAGTTCTCATTCATCACAAGATGTACGGACACCTGGAATAACCTGCTAGATGAAGTGATAGCAGCCCCCAGCGTAAACAGTTTCAAGAATCGTCTGGACAAGCTCTGGCGCACCCTTCCCCTGCTTAACAACCATGAAGACAACCTAACACCGAGAGATATCTCTAGACCCACATACACGCGTCGTTTACCAAGCTATACTTAGAGACATGATAGCTCAAGAGCCGACAGAAGAGCCGCCCTGAAGGAGCCTATACGTCGCGAAACATCATAGGTTGCATTGGTTATCAGTCTTTCTCGGGCTCACCACGTGCACACCCAAAATAAAGCTTTGTGTTTGCTTGATAATATTAAGTGGCAGCCGCTAGATAACTTTAAATGGCGGCCGCTCGATAACTTTATGTGGCGGCAGCCAGATAATGTTTAGAAGTCGCCCCTGGTGCCAACTCCGTAATTTTCCTTTGCTCATTATTGGGACTACATATATTTATCGTAGTCATTCAAGGAATGCTCCTCAGTTGTGATGTTTTTTCCTTCTCTGACAACATGGAAACGATCATTTGAAAACACATATGACATTATCCGAAACCTAGTTAATGCATGATCTGTGCTTTAAGCTGGAGCTCGATCTTCAGAATAACATTGTCCACAGAAACTGTCTCATTTAACATGTTTAATGTATTTGTCTTGACGTGCCGGGAGTCTAACCCGCAATGCAAGCAGACCCCTTTACCACAAAGGTAATGGTGATATAAGTTAATGACGTCTTTACTTTAACGCTTTTAATCATTTCACTTTTTCTTGTTTCTGCAATCTACTGCAGTGGACGTTCCGACCCTGACGTGCTGAAGTTCATCTTCCTGTGCACGGCCCTGGATCCTCCAGATTGGGACCGAACGCTGGAGATATCCAGAAAGGCCAAAAACCTTGGGATCCGGATTCTTGCATCGGCTAAGGGAGAGGATAAAGTGAATGCGGACAACTTTCAAAAGCTCTCCAGTGGGAGGCTGATGTTTTTCGGAGAAGAGAGAGAACATTTGAGAATTGTCCACAATTTGATAGACAGTGGAAGCATTTGTAAAGCAGCGGCACCAACCAAAACGGTAAATGTGAAACTGAGTATTGTAGAGAATAAAATTAGAACATAAATATGCTTGACTGATGTGTGAAATGTTTAATAATAGGGATTCGTTCACTATTTACAATATGTCACGCTGTCTGATATTGAAACAGTTGTTGAAAGTAGGGATACAGACTAGGACTGGTGTGATTGAATTGTAACAAGTGGAAAGGACCGTTTACATATCATTGCTCAGGATACCCCTAGAGGTACCCAGGTGGATTATGCGATCCTGAGTAGCATGAACCTGTGCTGCATAAACGTGTTCTCCCGGCGTTAAACATTCAACACTGGAGGTAGAAATGTGTGTGTGTGCTTTCATAATAGTGACCATGTCTATGCTATTTTAACGTAGACTGTTAAGGGGCCAGATTCATATTGGAATGTAAGAGTTTTGTCAAACTAATGACTGGCAAGAATTCGTTGCAGATCCCGTCCGGCCAGTGCGCAGGATACAAGGTTGACTCTGTTCTTCTGTACGATGGATCAAAGAATATGGGAGAAGATAATTTCCAGGTCTGTTTAAGCGTTGTGGGATACATTTGCGTGCTGTAAGAGAACAAGTTTCTATGTATGAAGGTGCTACACCAGCAGCGGCTGTGTCCGTGAAGACTTGTCACTTCTAACCGTACAAATCAGTCTCATCAATTGTATCAATTAAACTACCATGTTATATAGGAATTCCGTACGTATTTCATATGCAGCTATAATAAATTTCCCACTGTCTTTATAAATTTTCAAGCAAAGTTTTCAAATTCTGACCATTTCTTTGTCATCTTCAACATCTCTAATTTCATCTGTGATTTCAACTATGAATGGTATTCCGTGAAATGGCATGCTGAAAGTTTAAGAGTAACTAGCTACTTAAAAGACCTATCTCCCGGACCCCGAAAGGTCAAATTGGTTGGGTCATATAGTCTGAGGTTGGGTGAGAAGCCAGCCATTGGTGGGGCCTTACAGCCCCCTTGGTTCTAGATCCAGCTGGTCAACGGTTATTAGTAAGAGCATCTTGACTGAACTGACAGGTAACCACCCACGTAGCCTAGTGATTAGATTAGTCTACTCGGGGTTGGGGAGGCAGGCTTCAATCCCACACCACGTCCCAAAAACTGCGAGGTTTACAGTTCTGTGCTTGACCCTTGGCACTAATGAGTTAGGCAACCGACTGGCCGGCTATGGGTCAGTATAATGGTCTGAGTGATTCCTTTTTGGTCACCTGTGGCGGAATGGAGTTAGTGGCTTGGCACCCAAAAATGTCGGGCGCAGATCGTTCGGCCCAAACAAGACGGGTCCAAATTAACTCACCCGCATGCACCTGCATACACAGGTCGGTGATATGACCTGGAGAGGTTGACTTTAAGCTGGATTCACCCCCCTCCACCCCAGAAAGAGGCAGCTTGCCGCATCCCCAGGAGACCAAGCCAGACGGCTGTAATTGGATGAGCAGTTACCCATCAGCACTCTTGTTATTGTTTTTGTTAATCAAAATTTGAATTTAAGCTCCCACATCAAAAGTTTGGCTACACATTGGCACATAGGTAACATTATAATAGAATATATACAGTTTTGTGATCTACTGTCAGTGGTTAAATATAGTGGCTTAAATCTAGTGCTAATCCATTTTCTGGTTCTCCTACAATCTTGGTCCTAAGTCGCATTTTGGTCAGCGGAGTGCTTTGTCTGGGGCCGTCAGCCATACTGGTCAGATCAGCTTGGCTGCTTTTTTGTAGTCGACCACAGATCTTTAATAGCCGTAGTGTTTAATTGTCCAAATAGTACAATAAGAGCATATGATGGAATAATTCTGATTAAAAAAATAAAGAGCAAAGAAGGGTGATAAAAACAGCATAGGTAGGCGATGAAAACACTAATTGTTCAGCAAAACGACCGCATAACTATGAGTAAGACACAAATCCTCGCAATATAAAAGATGCACAGCACATGTTACAAAGAATCCGCTCTCACCGTATGTACATTTTCTTTTTGAAGATGGTAATCAAGACTGTGGTCAAGGGGGTTTCGGTGACCGGTGTTTCTGACAACGGCCTCCAATACGGTGTTCTACAATTTGGTGACAAGGTGTACCAGGAGATACCTCTGGGTGCAGCTCATAATCTGCAAGAGTTTATCTCCGAAGCTCAGAATATCAAGTTCAAGAACGACAATTACAACGACGTGGAAGGCGCTATTGAAGCTGCCACAGAGATGCTGAAAGCTCGGTAAGTTTGTGATGCTGCAGCTAGACTTATCTTCCTATTCCTCCTCTTTCTAATCTACCTACTACTGTTGTGTGCTACTGCTGCAGCTGCTGCTAGAACTACTAAAAAAAAGTACTACTACTACTACTACTACTACTACTACTACTACTACTACTACTACTACTACTACTACTACTATACTACTACTACTACTGTAGCGTATCAGCCACTTCCCGGGGTTATCTTGTCGTTAAAGGCCAATTGGAGTTCTGCGCAGTAAAATATGGGGGGTGTAAACGATCACTTTAGCCTCCCCGCAGTAAGCTGTAATACGCGCAGTGTATAAAGCCTATAGGGTATTGTTATGGATTCGTCAGACCTTAAATGAAGGAAAGATAGGGCTTATCA
>JAAUYG010146973.1_pt1 | contig 10744 bp, 6 predicted proteins | sample 7278091 | NCBI WGS metagenome assembly JAAUYG01 (sample SAMN14350201, study PRJNA611818) | marine sediment metagenome | isolation source: surface marine sediment (0.6m) | place: French Polynesia: Moorea | collected 2018-08
GGCCTTTATTAGGCACGAAACAATATCGGACTCAGTATTAAGATCTTTCTGGAATATACATTCCAATCGTGTTCTGTAGTACACTGTATAACGTTACAATTTTGCTTAAACTACATATGTACTGTTGGAAGTATTATTATGTCAACATTTGTTCGATAGTAAAGGTGACTGAAGATCAATCATATTGTTTGTCTTCCTGCTCTGGCCAGCTCCCGACACAAATTATTATTATTATTATTATTATAAAGTATTCAAGGTCGGTTGGAATTATTCAGTACATTGCCTCAAATGTCCTCTAATTAGAAAAGATTTGATCATTGAGCGAAGCGGACTGAAATGTGACATACATGTACATGTGGACATCTTGCCCTTTTATTGTTCAAAGTCACTTTTGGGATCGTTCGATCCATTGGTTCAAAATGGGTTCTAACTTGAAAAATGTTTGGCCGTACCATTGGATGGCAAAATGAACTGAAATGTCGACACAGGGACCTTAGTGCAAAATACGTGTGTATATGGGGTACCTTTGTGCGTCGAATGTCAGTATATGAGGTACGCTTACTTAAGTCCTTGTCTAACCATGGTCATTTGACTTTTAAATGTCATATATAAAATGAGTAATTTCATCTACGTGGCCGTTAGACATAAACCTAATTGGTCGTAAGGGGTAGGTGGCCAAGCAGAACGTCAATGCCCCCTGGGCTTGTTGTCTTCTATGTCTTATCATTAGGTCAACACCCACCCTTAACCCGGGTCGATATGGTATTTACAGACAACCATTCTTTTTTTCTTTTTCGAAATTTTAAATTTTTGATTTTTTTTTACGAATTGTTTTCGTTTTCGCTAACATGAGACGATATAGAAGAAAAAATTTCAAACAACATCTCCTCTGAAAGTACACATCAGATCCATTCCCAAAAATCATGCATACTCATAGGGACTGTCTCTACCAAAGTTGTTCAACGAAATGCGAAATTTCAAATTTTGGATTTTTGCCCATTTTTTGTTTGTTTTCCTTGACATGGGACCATGATATGGGGGGTAAATTTGCAAACGACATATCCTCTGAAAGAACACACCAAATTTGCTCCCAAAAATTCATGTATGCTATTGGAGAGGGTCTCTCAACATTTCTACTTTTCAGTTTGTAACACTGCTTCTGAGTTAGAGCGAGGTCTTCACCAATCGGTTACACAAACAACACCGACATTACGCACACAGCACGCCAACTACAGCCTATTTTGTGTACAGTGCATCAATAATACGGTTGGAAATGTTTTTGATACATACATCTGTACTGGCGGATGCTGAAAAGATCAATACTAATCAGATTATTGTAATTTATACCTTTTATTTTGCAATAAGAGACAGCACCAGTGTTAGAGCTTTACGCATGCTGATTAAGTTAATATATCTATTAATAAGTAGTAGGAGGTTGTAGAGTATTAAACTTTTGGTGTTGTGGTTAAAATTGTGGTTTACGTTATCGTTTCCAAGAGACAAATTATTTAACATCCTTGTCCCAAACCTCTGTTAAGCAGATAATTCCTTAATTTTGCTCTGACAAAAAAGTAATTTTAGATTTCCGATCTTCCTTAACATATATTTCAAATACCTAACCCCATTGGTTGATTTTCGGTTTTAGTTGAATCCGCAGTGCGCAAAATATTCAATGAAAGCCGAAGCCTCAAAATTCTTCAGTAAAGACACTACTATTGTAAGCATTGAAAAGACGTTAAATCAAAGATATTACACGTCCATGTATCGTCTTTGGTTAAATGTAACTAAGGAACTTTATATACTCATTTCTGTAACTTGAGAGTTTTTCTGTAAAACTGGAAATGGATCTTTGTGGTTTCCCACTAGCACTGGAACTGGATCCAGATACTAATATTAAGTAGTATTATGTTCCGGGAAGGTGGGGGTATATGGCTTTAATTTGTTTAATGTTATGTCCGGAAACCGACTTAAGTTCACTAATCACCTTGGCAACTATTGTCGTTCTATGCTTAAGATCGCTAGTGGACTTAAGATTTTCTTGTGAGAAACTGACTGTTGATAACGATGTCAGACTCTCTTTGCACAGCGTGGAAAACGTTCTCTGGTCAAAAGTAACCAATCAGAAGGAATCAAAAAGTCAACAGCGATACGAAGAAAAGTTGGGCAGGAAAAGTAGCAGACGTTGGTTTATTGATTGATTTGTCCTTTACGTCGGCCTTCGACCTAGGAAAACCTTATAGCCGACAGACAGTAGCCATAAGTTGGTGATGTTTTGTTTGGAAGCCGTATGATCTATCTTTGTATATAAACTATCTTTGTATGCATGATTTTCCCAAAGTAAATCGAAAGGAATATTGTATGTTAATAACGATACGAAGAAAAGCAAGAAAGGAAGGAAACCCGCCTTCCAGATTATAACAGACGAACCTGTGCCATATGTATAAAGTAGGACAGGAAAAGTAGCAGTTACGTCGGCATTTGATCTAGAAGAATCATATAACTGACAGACAGTAATCCGAAGTTGAGGATCTTTCCTTTGACGTCGCAACTACTCTCCTCAAGGGTATCACGCAGTAGGACCAGGTAGTACTACAGTATTTGTTTACAAATTATACATTAACAACTGTGGATATACTTATACCGCGATCAGGTGTAGGTTTGGCCTGCAAAAAAAACTGCTCCGGGCCACAGTGAAGTGATTTATCAGCAAATTCAGACTTCATTGCGTGAAAGCAACACGCGTATAATTTAATACTACCCACACAGTAATGGCTATTGAAAACTGAGGCTCATTATTATAACAACGTTAAGAATACTACTGTCACGATATATGGCATATATAGTTCGACAGATTGCAAGATTGGGACGAATCAGAAACCACCCATATTTTGAATTGTAGCTTTTTTTTTGGTGACACATGTGACAGGCTACCAGGTGCACCTTATATATTGCTTTATCAACAATATGTCACACCTGTGTCTGTAAATTTTCTTCCGTGCTTGAGCAAGGCGTCCCCTGCTTAAGCACGCCATGCCATATGTTTCCCCAGAGAATATAATGTGCAAACAAGAGGATACTGGCAGTGGAGATGGGTGTGCAAGTCAGATAGAATCGGTGTGGTAAGTCAGCTATACTGGATTTTCCTGGGACAGTTCTGCTGAGAATACTGAACTCTGTATACAATGTGGTCAGCGGATGGCATTCCAGACGGCGAAAGCTCAAAACTCATAGACCGAAATCTCATACTGCCTACTGAAAATAATGCCTTCAAATACAAAAATGATACAAGGGATCTACGAAAAGGAAGGACTCCTTGCCTGGATTACAAATGTGCCAGAAGCACAAAGAAAAGTAGAAAAGCAGCCGACGTTGATCCATTGATTGAATCACGTTTTACGTCAATGTTTGAAAAATATGAAGATCATATTATGCAGTCCAAGTTTGAAACCCTGGCCGCAGTTGTGCAGAACAAATTTAGCTGAGTGATCAAGCCAGCTTTTACGGAAATGCGCGAGTCCGCTTTATCACAGTCAATGCAGACATGGCTCAAGCTTTCAAGTCGTTTAAATCGATGTGGCTTGTATTTTATGCGTTGTTTGCCTTATTTATTTTACACACAGTAACAATATGGTAAGTGCCAAATATCCCAACCCCAGAGAAGTGTGTTTGCCTATGCAATATAAGCCAGTACCGATACCCCGGCCAGTGCATCCTACTACATACCCCCCATGCATCATACCACAGGGCCAGGCATACAGAGCATCAGCTAAGCAGTCGACTTGCCAAATGATATGTAAAAGATCCGGACACACAAATATTGGGATCACGTTAGGCTCTGATTTGCCCATGCAATGCAAATGGCACGGGGCTATACCAGAGTGTTTGCCTGTAGAGCAAAATCCATTAGAGACCCCCCCCCCCCCCATTATCATGCAATAGAGCCAGCTGCCCATCAGCCCATGAAAACACAGCACCCTGTGTAAATTAGAAGAGTTGCGTGTTATGGAGAAGCGCCACGTGTACCAGTAGAAGAGCCACTACTACTACTACTACTACTACTACTACTACTACTACTACTACTACTACTACTACTACTACTACTACTACTACTACTACTACTACTACTCCTACAGGTGCATGTTAGCACCTTAAAAAAACTTTTATACGTTAGCTGTTATTGTGATGCAATCCAGCCAGTATACAAAGGCAGACCAAGGCCCGGGCCAAGGCCATGACAAAAGCAGAAAACCACATATAATGGTGTCCACCACCAGTTATATATCATAAAAACGTCTGGTTGAGCACAGCATCCTCCATGGGGTTTGGTATGTCCTTGTCCAGTCGCCCCTCGACTCAGTTACTGCTCCCTCTTGTTACTGCCTCCAACTTCCAGCTTTCCTAACTTTGTGATGTTTATGTAATCTTGCCTTTTGAGAGATAAAACTTGCTACTCCCAGATGATTTTCATATCAATTAAGTAGCTCTGGCTTTAATCAGTTGTTGATCAGACACGCCAGTCACATATGGTAACAAGCGCTTTCTTTTTTGTGCTGTCACTATATTGGCATAAACAAACAGAAATTAGACATCTGCCTTTTACATTGTATATTATGCTTTAGTCTCACGTGACAGTCTGCTTATCAAACTGAGTAATTGGTTTGGCGAGGTTGGACACTATTTCACCAGTGGACTGTCTTTATCAAAAGGCCCCAAAAACAACATCCACTGAGTCAACATTTTTTAGCTCTGCTTGACTATGTCAGCAGAGCTAATAACATCGAAATTCATCAGTCCCCAATGTCTGTCCATTGTCCGCCATAAGGGTTGCAATTATCTTGTACCTAATGCGTGCATTTCTTTCAAATTTAGTTGCATTCCCTTGGGCTATGCGCTCAGACATTTTTTCGAATTTTTGAATATTTATTTTCTATTTTTTCTATTTTTGTTAACATGGAATGCAATCCAATGGGAGCAAAAATAGCTGCTAAAGATCTACAAAAGGCAGCCGAAAGTTTTCAAACTTCTCTTGAATTTTTGTCTCATTAATTTTCCTCACACAATTATATTTCGGATTGTTTAAATTTTGAAAATTAAAATTTTAATGATATTTTTTCCCTTTCATTAACATGGTACCAAATGGGAGTGGAAAATTATCATGACGCCATTTCACAACAGATCAGCTTTCCCTTTAAAATGTACTGTGACAACTGATTCACCGATAAAATATTTGAAACAAAATTGAAGCTCCATCAAAATATCGATAAAGGGGGACTTTTCCTTTTTTGATTTCCCACCTTCAATGAATAAAACTTCACAACACAGTTTCGTAAAGAAGTCATACATGCTGCTTATCAATGCCAAAAAAAAAAAAAACAGCATTACTCGTGCCCCCATATCCAATGGGGGGGTCATAATATGGGCGAATCTTTAAATTGGAACAATTTTTTAAGTTCTGTCTATACTCTACTAGAGGACTGATGAAGTTGAAATTTGTACATTGAATCTTGAACCTGGGTTCCAGGGGTAGTCATTGATAGAATATATTAGTTAGGCAGCAAAAGGCTAAGGTAGGTAGACTGATCGCCTCTGACAGGATCATAATCCTACCAAATACTGTCAAGATATATCGCTAGGAATGATTGAGGGAAAAATAATGGGATAGGGGTAACAGAAGAAGTAAGTGGAAAAAAGTAACAGAACACTAATGGAAAAAGATAGCAGATCTAGTAAAAACATATGGTGCAGTGTATAAAGTGTGCACATTTGCCAATTTCAGATCAAGGGAGTTTCTAGTTTTCCAGAAGTTTCTTAACGCCTGTTGCTGCATGTCAGATCCACTCTAGATATATTGTAGAAATGATGTCACAACCAATACAGTAAACGACAAAACAATTGTATCAATCCATGCAAATGCACAGAAGATATCAAGACACACAAAAAAGTGTCTGAAATTAAAAACAAAAATCGCTCTTGTCCATGTCTTCTGGCTGGCAAGCTACGATTTGAGGCCCTTGGCCCTTATTTCGCCTTGATACTAGTAACAATTTGAAGCTGACCTCGATATACACATTAAACGGTGACATGCATCAATCATTTTTTTTAATTAGCTGTGTCCCAGTTATAAAAAAGCCAGCGAAGTTTGCCCTTGATATGCGTCATTCGATCTCCATCCTCCTGTATGAAAATTAAAGAGCATAAATCTTTGTGAGGAGAATTAGTTCTTTAAATGGTTTAGAGTGAGACTATTTAATAAGTTAAATGTACATGTCCCATGCCCGTTATCATTTGATAATGGAATATCAGCAACTATATAGTTGTCTCCTCTATCTTACATTAGGGCCAGTTTTAAAAGATAAGACTAGCGAGAATAACATGTGAATAAAATTCGGCGGAGTGTGGAATTAATATGTTTCTAACAAACAGTTCATATACATACATCTGTGACAACCATCCTATAGCAAAAGATTTTTAAAACCCGCCATCTCTCCGAAATTTGGACCCAATGATAAGAGATAGGAGAAAAATTGCGAGTGGCTATAACAGCTATAAGTGGTGAGAGATGGACATATAGTCACTGTTAGACACTAATAGGAAGTCATATATCGAGAATTAAATGGCACTATCAGATTTGACCTTGAGTGACCTTGAAGGGTCAAAGTCAAGGTCACTCAGATATCAAAGTTTCATATCTTGCAAAGGAGTCTAGCTAGGCCCTATTATTACTGTTAACAATCACTAGGAAACTATATATGGTGAGTCCAATGATACCATCACTTTTCATCTTGGGTGACCTTGAAAGTCAAAGTCAAGGTCACTCGGATTTCGAAGCCTTATATTTCGTAAAGAAGCTGAGTTGGGCTGGGTTAGTGTTAGGGCTTAGCTATTAGCCATAGGCTAAAGTTGCCCACATTTGGCTAAAATAAATCTCTCACGCTTAGCCAAAACTGCTAAAGGCCATTTATTCAACCCTGGGGGGGGGGGGGGGGTTGGCCAGGATTTAAAAAAGTTGTAAAACCATTATACCTGGCAGTTTACTAGTTTCTCAAATACCAGAAAGTGTATACCAAACGTACTTTAGATTGTCAATGGCTAGTATAGTAATAATAAGTTAAAGGATTTGGTTATGAAAGCTGGCTAAGTTTATGTGAATTTGGCTAAAGGAAATGAATCTTCTTTAGCCATTTTGCTAAAACCTTTTCTTCTCTAGCGCTAACCCAGGTTAGGGCCTATGTTATATTAAGCATCAATAGGAAACCATATATGGAGAGTCCATTGACACCATTACATTTGACGTTGAGTGACATTGAGTGACCTTGAGTGACCTTGAAGGGTCAAAGTCAAAGTCAATCGGATTCCAAAGCCTTATATTGCATAATGGAGCCAAGTTAGCCATATGTTACTATTAACCATCAATAGGAAACCATATATGGCCAGTGCAATGTCACAATCACTTTTGAACTAGAGTGACCTTGAAAGGTCCAAATCAAGGTCACTCGGATTTCAAAGCCTTAACTCGCAAAGGAGCCGAGTTAGGCCCTATGTTACTGTTAACCATTAATAGGAAACTGCACATGGGGAGCTCAATGACAACATCACTATGATCCCGAGTGACCTTGAAAGGTCAAAATCAAGGTCAAGGTCACTTGGATTTCAATGCCTTATATCTCGTATAGGAGCCGAATTAGACCCTGTTACTATTAACTGACAAAAGGAAACCATATATGGGGAGTCCAATGACACCATCATTTTGACCTTGAGTGAAGTTGAAAGGTCAATGTCAAGGTCACAGATATGTCGAGGTCTTATATCTTGTAAAGGAGCCTATTTAGGCCCTATATTACTATTAAACAATAATAGAAAGCCATATATGGGGAGTCCAATGACGCTGTCAAATTTGACCTTGCGTGACGGGTTGAACTTGAAAGGGTTAATTCAATGTCACTGAGATTTGGAGTAGTAAGGAAGCTGTTCGTTAGGTAAGTAGCCCTGGCTCGGACATCTATAGATACCAATAGTGAATGTCATATAAGGTAGTTTGTGTGACGGCAGGGTTTTCCGCTGTCCCAACGGTCTTTCTTGCTGTAAATATTTTTTCCAGTCACCCGGGTACGTCATCGTCATGTATCATGTATAACTGCAAGTGCAGTCAATACTCTCCCTTCCCAGCTAGTTGGTTGAGCATCGAGTGAGTGTCGATCGCACCCACCAAATCATGGTGATCAGGCTAACCGTTTGGATGGAGTTGTGGAGATATGCCTCTTGATCATCCCACATGTCAACGTTTCAGCTCCTTCATATCTCCAATTAAGATCGCAATATTAAATCCTTTTGTGAGCCCAAACAACTCCGCAAAAATAACTGGCTAAGAAATAAAGCAAGACAGAAAGCAAGACAGAAAGAAAGAAAGAAAGAAAGAAAGAAAGAAAGAAAGAAAGAAAGAAAGAAAAGAAAGAAAAGAAAGAAAGAAAGAAAGAAAGAAAGAAAGAAAGAAATTTGGAGTCGAATACCTCTATACCCATGAGTATCTTGATAGTTCTATGCTTGGCTACATCAGAATACCTAATGTGTTATCGATTTATAAGTGGAACGAGAAAACGAGGTTGTCTAATTATAGACCTATATTCTGAAAGAGCTTCAATTGATGTAAGTGTTTGTATCATTCCCGAACGAACCCAATTCCGCTTCAGTCAACATGGATTCAGATTGCAACACTCTACCACTGGTGCTAATGGAGTTGATAGAAAATGCTCTCTTTAGAGAATAATAAGTTTTTTTAGGTTTTTCAATTTATCGAAAGCCTTTGAAACCTTAGATCATAGTAATAAGCTGAACCATTCATTGTGGGTATATATATACATGTATACACTACAAAAAAAGCTAAGGATATTTTGAAATTTTGTATTTTTTTGTGCAGTTTCGTCAATTGGCCATAATTTTAGTATTTAAATCCAGATATTGACAAATATATTTAACTATTTTTATGTAGCGTATGTGGTCTGTCGCTAAAGAGGGTTGAAAACTATAACTCGCTGTTTGTTATAGCGATACATCATACAGTTTCTGAAGCAGCTACAGTATATCCGCAGTATACTGGGGTCCCACAGGGATTTGTACTTGGGCCACTATTATTTAGATATATACGTTACAGATCTTTTCCGGTCTTTAATTTCATGAAAGTCTCACATCTTATTCGCAAATGATAAATATGTTTCTCAGTCTATTAGACTAAACAGCACAATGGTCGAGTCGACGTTAACGATAATCTTAATAAACTGTTATAGTGAGTTTTCATGGCAATAACATTTCTTTAAATGCCGGCAGCCAAAACTTAATACATCATAGTTAGCAAACGAAAGCCTGTAATTACTATATTATATAATTGTGCATTGATGAAAACTTAGTTGAACGGCTAAACACATTTAAATTACTTGGTATTTATCAAGACTAAAAAGTAACATGGAGTGAACACGTCAAGCACTGCAGGGAAATCGTCTAATTAATTACACGAACCTGGCGGTGTCTTGTATGCCTCCCCAAAATAATTAATGTTGCATAATAAATATAGCATTTTACATATAACATGTGCCTGGTCAAGTTGTGGATGGAAATACACGCAACATTCTCCCATCATGCGACTTCTTAACCCGTTGCTATTTTAAATATAACATATTACATATAACATGTGCCTGGTCAAGTTTTGGATGGGAATACATGCAATATCCTCCCATCATGCGCCTTCTTCACTGTGGACGTCTTACACAGTAGCCCAATAGGACTCTCTATACTACGGTGATATACATATGACGTAGTATAGAGTCCTATTGGGCTACCTACATAGATGCATGCACTGATTTGCTAGGGTTAAACATTTAATTCAAGAGATTCTTTCTTTGGTCACACTGGTCCATCTGTTCAGATCGTTGTGGTAACTCAGGGGAAGACCGATGAAATCGTAATAAGACCTATGATAGATGATAATAGCAAGAGAATCTAATGCGCAACCGACCAGTCTCTTCAAATTTTTCCATGCGTGCAATAAGCAGTGCGCCCGGAGTATAAATAACTTCTTAGCAGGAGAACATTCTTACTGGGGCCATTATGACAAAAAAAGTTGATAAATAGGTACTGCTATGGAACTATTAGTTTGGTGTTTCAAGCCGCAGATGAATAATTATTGGTTTCTAAATATTTTCTTTTCTTGCAAAAAGAGCTGACAGCATAAACAAGTACATAGACCTTCAAATATTACAAACATGTTAGTCGGCAGATTATATAATTGGATTTAAAGAGTATAATAGAATAAGAAGAGAATAAACCTTTATTTAACGTCGGTATAAGCATACACAACTTGACAGTAAAACATCAGCAAATAAGTGCTATTGACCGACACTGTGACACAAGGGGTGAATGCGAAATGAGATGAGATTAAGATATATGTCTTTGGTCATATTGATAATGTGCATAATAAAAATGGTCGTCTATATCATCTTTAACATCACAGTTATATAAAAAAAAGCCTTCCCATTCTAAAGTACACTTTTAACAAGAGGCCCAGGGGCCTTGACGCTGTGCTTGAACTGAAGATCTAGTACATGAATTTGTTTTGAAAATTTTGGAACCGAATATGTTATCTTAGGTGTGCCGACTTCTCATTGCAGTATTCTAACAGGCATTTAGATTTTACATGATAACCAATGTAGTCATAAAGTTTGGATGAGCTTCAATGAAAATTGTGGGAGAAATA
>JAAUYG010240368.1_pt1 | contig 10744 bp, 15 predicted proteins | sample 7278091 | NCBI WGS metagenome assembly JAAUYG01 (sample SAMN14350201, study PRJNA611818) | marine sediment metagenome | isolation source: surface marine sediment (0.6m) | place: French Polynesia: Moorea | collected 2018-08
ACTACTGACCTGATAAACAACAGACCAGATACGGGCTGATATCTGGTCTCCCGGAAGTGCCCACTGTTCCATTGGGTTGCGTGTTATACAAATATTTTGTGGCATAATAAATGTATATAATGTGCTCAACCTATGTTTAATTGGTTGTTCCGAGTGTCGTTAATACCCTTACAGGGAAATGTGTACATAGGGGGGGACAAATGTGTATCTAATGCTTAACCCCCGTGTTCTGTATTTCAATAATGGTATATCAGGCGTTGCACGCCCATCAGGTTTTATTCTCGGAACCGCTATCGAGATCCGAGTGTTTATCGGGTTTCGATATTTTATCGGACTTTGTCAGTTCTATCTCTCAAATTTTTTGCCTAAGGTATATGGGGATACTGTAAATATTCCCATGGGGGGAAGTATGTCTATAGAGTGTTCAACATTTGTTTAATGTATGTTCAGAGTGTATACTCAGGCTTGTAAGCCTGTCTTAGCTAGGTATTCGGAACCATTTATCGGGTTCCATGTAGGACTTGGAGACTGCTTATCAGGCTCCGAGTGGTTATCGGGTTCCGATAGGACCAGTCAATCTCGATCGGACTTTGTGTGTAATTGTATCAAGGTATTATACTAGTATTTGTCGGCAGTCTTACTGTGTTTCTGTCTAAATTAGTCCTATCGTTGGACGCTTTTAGCCGACTCGGAGTTTATCGGGCCTCAAGTACATGAGGCCGGACATGTGTTTTTACAGGCTTCCGAGTGACACAGTCTTCCCTCGATACCATCTGTCATCAGTCTGCTCCATACGGGGCTTGATGAACGGCCTGGAGGGAGGATAGCGGATTGACCAAGCCACCTCTTCCTGCTCGACACACTCTCCCCAAGTTCCAGGGGTATATGGGTCGGGCAGAGTATAACACAATTGCTCGCCTTCCAGTATGACATACCGGTATTTGTCGTCCTGATGGAACAGACTGTTGGGTTGACCAGGGCCAGAGTCCAATCGGGCAGCCCATGAGCGTCCATCGAGTGGATGCCTCAGTATTGGCACTTTCCGACTCACCCCCCGAAGAGGAGTTAGAGCCTGAGTTGGAATCAGTGGCCGTTTTGGCAGTATGGGGCCTACTAGGCCTGTTCGAGTTTGCCGTTTCAAACACAATCTGAGCTAGCAATTTGATTTTTGCTAACTCGTTGGCTTGTGCCCCACGCAACGTTCCCGTTACGTCTGCTGGGGTCCCCTCCACTTGGGCTTGTAGGAGTTGGGCAGTCCGATCTGTGCCAATGCTCGACTGATTTGAGTGGTTGGGCTGAGCAGTAGACTGACTGCTGTCATTCATTTTGTACTCATCTTTATGAGTAGTGTCCATATCCGTGTCTTGCTCACGAGTAACATCCTGCTCCATTTCCGAGTCTTTGGTCAACTCGGAATTGCTCTGGCCCGCCTGACGGTTGGACTGGGCATTGGAGGTGGTGTCTCCATGAAAGACAACGGAAGCACTATCATATCCAGTCACAGACGTAGTGCTATCTTGGGCAGTATGGATGGTACTGCCGAGATTGTCGCTGCTCATAGTTGCTGAGACAGCAGTTGTGTTCTGTGGCTCCTAACGGTGGTGCTGCTCATTTGGGGATGGGCAGATGGTAGTTGACTCTCCGAGTGAACGTCTCGATTGGAACAGCATCGTCGGGACTCGGATGTGACTCGGGGGTTGGGTGGTCTGTCAAATTCAGACCAGACATCGAATTCGAGACTGTAAAGTCTGTGATAGCTGTCTTGAGGTCGGGATTGGGTACTTGACCTGATCCCTCATTAGCAATAGTATCCTCGGCACTCGGGTCTGTGAAGCCAGGGACAGGGATCGCTTGTTGGGCATCATTATTCGGGTCAGAAGTCTGATGTATAAAAGCAACTGTGTGAATTGTGTTGTTGCTGGTTGCGGTAGCTACAGACTGTTGTGTGGTAGTCGGAGCTATAGTAAGAGCAGACTGGTTAGGGTCGCCTGGAGGGGTTGAGACAGTGGAATGTGCTGTCTCGGAAACAGGGGTTGTCCTGCTCGCTCAGTAATGAGTGAGGGTCAAGCGAAGAAATATCAGATTCCTGGCTCACTGTACTGTGGGCCTCAACAGGAATCTCTGCAGATTCACCATGCTCAGTTCTAACTGGGCTGGTAGGGTGTGAAGAGTCACCATTTGGTTGGCTCACTGTAGAGTGGGCCTGGGTTGTTGGCTCGTTAGACGGGCCAGTAGAGCTTGCCAGACCAGGATCTGGAGGCTCAGGTGGTTTGTTGTCTTCCATGGAAGACGTTAGCAACACGGAATTGCTAGAAAACCGCAGAGAATTATGTTAGAAAGTATGACACGTCTATACGGGTCCACACGCTTCTCCAAAAATGGCCTCTAACACACCTTCAAACAGCCAGCCTTTGCCTGGTTACACAATGTACAGTATACTGCACGCTTCAAATTAATGACGCGTTCAGACGACTGTTGCCAGGTAACTGACAAAATACTTAAAAGTAGCGAACTGATCGAACTTTTTAAGTATTGGAGTAGAGGGCCAGTATACAAAGCTATCAGATTTTATTAATATCTCAATCAAATATGGTGCCATGAATTTACTAGCAGGGGTTGGAAATGGGTTATTTTTCCTTCCTGCTGCGGGAAAGCGAGTGTGCGTTTCCCCAATGTGTCGTCTGCTGTAAGAGACGATATACCACACCGAAGTGCGGATATATAGGCGGGTTGGCAGCGTGTGTACTTTGCCGTATGGCTTGGATTAAGGCAAGCCAGAGGACTTTCGGATACTACAGATATTCTGGAGCATGGGATCTACACTGGGGCTTGCGTAACAAGCCAGGGAGACACCACGAAAGTCACGGGGTTTTTACTAGAAAACAATAACATTAGACCTGTAAACACAGGCATGCTGCATGAAGGGCGAGTACAGCAGACGGATATATACATGTACAATGTTAGTTTAATACATGGAAATTAGAAACCAGTGGTCTTAGGATATTTTTTATATAAATAGGTTGGCCACTGTTAAATTAATATTACTAGTAGTATTTACACATTAATTTAACACGTTACTGTCCGTGTGACAGTTATAGAGAGAAGCCATACTACACTAAAACAAGATAATATTTACTACGGGTTACATTACAGTTTTAACATGTTATTACGCAAAATGTATAACACGAGACTAGAGAAATATATACCTACAGCACAAACATTTTAGGTTAATAATTTACTACTTGTACTGGAAATTAGTAGCCCAACTACCATGTAGATAACCAAATATTTAACATGGGCTACAATATTAATATTACACACTGAAAACGATAAGTGACAAGACTGGGCTAAATTACGTATTTACATTGAACCGAGCAATTATTGCTCTATTAGCCCAATCGATATTTACGTTTATAGAGTAAATAACTTACACAGAAGTGTCACTGATTATTTATTTATACTATATTAGATGAATAACTTATAGTGTCTACCGGACCCAATAACATGGGTGGGACACTAAGATAAATACGTTATGGGTCTCCCAAGCTGATCAAATAGCCTCGCATGTATATACAGTGTATTTATGCAATAGCATTTGACCAAACCAGGAGACCACTTAGATAAATACCACTTAAGGTCTACTAGCCCGATTAAATACAGGCTAAAACCTAGAATAAATACTTATTGTGTCTCCCAGCCCAATAGACTCGGGTTGAGACACTTAAGATAAATATTACATAAGGTCTCCTAGCCCGATTAAACGGTCACATGTGTAAGCACAATGTGCAGGACATAATAGTATTTAACCAGACCAGGAGGCCTACTTATAGAGAGAAATACTACCAAGGTGTTTACATCTCTGCCCAAAGTCAGCCAGTTAGACTAAAGTAGTATGTAAAGATAGTACAAAATATTTTTATAAGTCTAGTATCCCAATTAGGATAGGTTGACTTAGTGTGGTTCCCGAACCAACCAGGACAGCCTCACGTGTAGGAGTACAAGGTATAATACGTAATAGCACTTCACCAAACCAGGAACGGGTGTTAGGTTTTGTTGTTTGTATTTTTTTTGCTGAAAAGCAAATGGGTGTGGAATGGCACATAGCGCATAATAAAAGTTAAAATACACTACGTGTGTGTTAGGGTCGAGATACATCCTTCGATCTGGTTCAGGCGAGATGTAAACCTGCAATAAACATTTTTAGTAGGGTACGGAGTCGGAGTAACTGAAAATGAAGGCACGTGACAGAAATAAGACTGTCAACACGGGCCCTAGCTCTGTCGTTCCTTCTGCTGGAAGGAATTTACCAGTTCTCAGATCAAACGAATTCATGCTAGGACAAAAACACTGCAACAAGAGGGACATTTCCACAATTCGACCACTCTACGACTAGGGATTTTTTCGACCCAAGTCAGTGGCTGTCAAATGTACATCACAGCCTCTAAAGGTACAAACACTCCCGCCTTACACGGGGTTGTAGCTGAAAAACATTGTGTGGCAATAGCCAAATATGCCTGAAATAAAATATTAGATAATGACCTAAACGTGACGGATGCCCAGTCTCTTGTTCTGCGGTGTCTGGCTGAAATACAACCGGTATACAATACTTACCAAAATTCCAATGCCAAACTATATCTGCAAGAAGAAGAGAGGTATACCCTGATGGACAAAGAGTTTGTAATGACGAATCATTCGGACGATGCACGTTGAGCTGAGGTCCTTGGTGCTAGGTCAGATGAAGCTTATAGGAGGTCAAGAGGCCGGCAACTGTTGACATACATTTGACGACTCACTCCGATCCTGCTAGGTAACATATTCGACTATGGAAGCAGCAGAAACTATAGCCTCAGGGGGAATGGCTAAGCGAACTGCCCCTCTGTTACCAGGAAAAAGAAGCTGAAAGGCAATAGTAATGAGGGCAGAGACATAGACCCCAGAAACTGCTTTATCACTGCCCATTGAAACTGCAAGTTCAATCCTTGAAATAAATGTCTCTAAAACGGGGCCTGAAACAAATTCAAACCCAAAGGTCACACAGAGACATTAGACACCAAATGAGGTACAGCCTCCCACTCTGGAAAATACAGAGTTAAACTGTTATTACAAGGGCTAAAAATTGAAAAACAGGGTATATACGGGTCCTCTCACCCTCCTTCTTAAAAGAAGAGGGAGAACTCACCCATCGACAACATAGAGACTTAGTTTAAACATTAATACATATGTTACACACCATTGTGTGTCTTCTGCAGGAATACTACCTCCACAGAACTCTAAAGAGAAAGATAATTTTATTATTACATTTAATATTATTACGGTTCCCCTGGCCCGACCAGGCCAGCCTCACGTGTATGAGTACAAAGTACAAAAAAAAAAAATAGCACCTGATTGCAACCAGGAAACCCAAACTATGGAGGGGCCATTATTGCCACTCCTATTCACGTGATTAGTTAGTACAATAATTGGATAGAGAAAGTCAGAATGGGAAATAGTCCCCCAAAACGACTTGGCTATAGCGGGCCTTGGCCAGAAGAATGACAATTGCCAGACTCTCACCAAAAAGGTGGGTCGGAAAACGGTCCAAACCAATTTTCCCGAACCCAGAAAGAGGGCACGACTAGTTGTGTTGTGCCAAAATAGTGTTAGTAAGTGGAGAGAAAGTTTTATTACCACATGGATATATGTATAAGTTACATGTAAATATGACAATAATAAATATTACAAAACATTTAAAATGTACACTATGTACAAATAGCCTCTTAAATAATACAAGTGAGGGTGGCAAATCTTCCCAGGGATACAGTACCCCAACCAACGTCTGTATCCAGAAAGTTCCTGGGATAAACCTAAATTGGCAATCCCCCAACTTTCCCCAAACGACCAAGGCCCCCGACCCATGACCTAGATCACAACAGTTCTAGGGGCTTAACCCGAAAATAGGCACAACCCGCAACTGTCTCCCTAAGGGAATGACTAACGAGTCTGCCTCGGGAAAACCCCATAACTTTTCCCCTAAGGGAAAAATCACACAAGTTTACCCGTACCGGAGGAAAGCCCACAACTTCCCCCCTATTATATAGGACACCACACTGAGTGTGGACCGTAGGCTGTGGCACCATGTACAATAGACCAGGAGGGCATCCCGAGGGATGGTGGACTATATAAAGATGTCTCATGAAATTGAGACTAGATGTCCACAATGGGACTAACGGAGGGCACAGTGCTCTAACTTGAAAGGAGGGCAGGGGTCGGGAAGATTTTGTGCTATGCTATGATGGCAGAGTCACAAAGACTAAATACGCTAGCAGCCAGAGATTTTGTGATATTGTAAGTAATCGTCTTCAGGCCTGGAATAGATGGAGAAAATGACATGTTACGTATAATATCTGTTGGAATGATACAGTATTTTGGGAGGGTTAGGGACAACGGAATAATGTACCATTGTGGGACGTAGCCAGGACATTGGCTCTTTAACACACGGCCTGGAAAAAGAAAAGAGAAAACGTAAACATGTCATTAGTACATGAGTGGGTGGGTGTGGTGTACAGTTGCACACGTGTCAGGTGGACTACCACAGGGGAACACTGTGGAACCACCAATAATCTGCAAAGGATGGATGTCTAGTGGTGATCCGCCTACCAACAGGTCCAGGGAGGCATCAACTGAGGAGAGAAGAACATACTTACATTCGCAGCTACTACCACTACTGTCATCACCGCCACGTCGGGGTTGGACACAGTCACAATCACCAACAGCAAGCCTACCAGGAGTAGTAGGCTGGGGACAAGGCCATCGGTGGTACCTCGGGCAGACCGTAACTCTGCACCTCCCTGTACCAGTCTGGCTCCTGACGTGGTCTATTACCGCGTCTAGGAGGGGCAATGGCACGGAAGGTTAATCTTCTGAGTCTGTGCCAGAGTAGCTCTCTGGACCTGGATCATGAGGGCTAGAATGGACTTCGTTCGAAGGCTCATCAACTACCCCAGGGGAAGTTCCAGGTAGTGGAAGCATAGGAGTCTGTATTCCCTTAGCTCTACATCCACCCAATTCCTCGTCCTGAAGCCAGCTTTCAAGCTCTTCCCCAAAGTCGGGTTGGTAAGGCATGAGCTTGTCCACATCCACAATTTTGGGTTCGGCTCCAGCGTGACTTTGTATCCTATACATGACAGGACTAAATTTGGCCAACACCAGCCAGGGCCCCTGATTTTTATAGCGCAGTTTACCACCACTGACTGGAGGATAAACTCACCAAACCCAATCGCCACGTCGAAAACAAGCGTCATGAATGGCCTCGCATGAGCCGCTCATCTGCCATTTAGCAGTTTTCTTGAGATTGGCTCTGGCCAGGGTATGGGCATCCCTTATGAAGCCAAGTAGCCATTCTACGAAGTTTAAGTATTGGATTGGGCAATAAACTTCATGTATTTGCCTTCCTACCTCATCAATGACTAAGTCAATTGGCATGGCCATTTCTACCCCATAGACCATCCGATAAGGGCTAAGCCCAGTGCTGCTATGGGGGTTTGAGTGGTATGCACTAAGCAGAGCAGGTAAATGGTCATCCCAATCGTCCTGTTGCTCAGATACTACTGATCGGAGCATTGCTAAGAGTGTACGATTACAGCGTTCCACCATGCCATTGGCTTGGGGCCTGTACGCTGTGGAGTAGGTCTTACAATCCGCAACAAATCACAAACTTCCTGATGAAGTGCTGTGGTGAATTGCCCTGTCACTGTGAAGTGAAATTTGAGCACCATGTTTCAGGATCCATTCCTGAACAACAGCATCACAATTATGGCCTCTTTGCCACAAATCGCACGACCTTTCACCCACTTAGTGAAATGGTCTTGCATTACGGCAATGTACTCATTGCCATTAAATCCCCTGACACCCTTTCATTGAAGGCGCCATAGGTAGGTTGTTGAAGCTGGCCATGTCCTCGGATGGCAGCTTTACATCGGCCACAAACAGCACAGCGTTGATACCAGGACTCAACGTCCTTTTGCATGTTAGGCCAGTAGAACTGTCTTTTGATCAAAGCCAAAGTACGGACCACGCCTTGGTGTGCTGCGATTTGTGATGTTGGCAAGCTTTGAAGATACGAGTCCGAATCAGCTGTGGGGCAACAATTTGCCAATCATCAGACAGCCTTGATTCTTACGACGCCTGAGTAAGGCACCATCCCGTATCTTCAAGCTGCCGTACTGAGACCACAAGGCTTTGACCTCAGCACTTTCGGCACGTACATGTTCCCATGACGGCCTTTCTGGGCTATTTCGGATCATACCCTTTACTAGCCTTAAATTGGAATCTTGCTCCTGTTCTTGAGCAAGTTTCTGTAGCTCGGACCACATGGTCGGGCTCGGTCATTTCATCAGGAAATGGCAAACTTTCTTCGATTTCAGCAAGCAAAGACGCTTCTTTAGCGTTAATATCTTGTTGGGACATGGGAAAGTCTTCAGGCTCCTTCTGGGTACAGGCCTGTCGACTGAGCCGTTCAATTACTGACCGTCTGAACAGCCTGTTTAGGGCCCGATCCCTGGTGGGCTGACACAGGCTCTCCTTCCAACTTAGGGTGAGGGCCTAAATACCATAGCAATTTGGGTGCAATGGTGTGTGTTGACGGAAGCTGCTCTGTAGTGTCTCTGAACAGAGCAGAATCATCCTCAATGGGCTTGAGGTATCCTTCAAAGTGCTCCATGTACTGCTCCTGCGTAACTACTGCTCTCACAGTTACCTCTCCTTCAGGAGCTACCTTATGGAGAAGTGGAGCACACTCGGGACATGTGTCACATTTGCAGGGCCTGGAAGTCCTGCGTGACAGCCCGTCGGCATGGCTGTGGTGTTTGCCAGGCCTGTGTACTATTTTGAAACCAAATGGTTGTAACCAAGTGATCCAATGGGCTACTACGCCCTCGGGCTCCTTAACATTATGGAGCCAAATGAGACTACCATGGTCAGTCACCACTGTGAAATGTCGGCCAGTCAAGTAATACGTGAATAGCTCTACGGTTGTTACAACAGCCAGTGGCTCCTATTTGTGGTGCAATATCGCCTCTGACTCGCGTTGCGTGTTTTAGAAGCATTAACCCATTTGACAACTCTACCGCCTTCCTCTTGCTCTTGCTCTAGTATTGCACCCATTCCCATGAAACAACCACCAGTAGACAAAACGAAATGTCCGTCCCTCGTGGGGGTATGCTAACACAGGTGGTTACACTAGAGTTTTCTTAAGAGCTTGGGAAGCTTGTTTGCAGTCATCACCTCATATGAGCTTGGCATCTTTCTTAGTCAAGCCAGTAAGGGGGGTGGCCACAGAAGCAAAGTTGGGTATGTAGCGTCTATAGTAAGATGCTAAACCCAGGAAAGCACGTACATCTTTAACCGTGCCAGGAGTTGGCCAATCTTGCACAGCGGCAGTTTTCATTGGATCGACCTCGACTCTCTCATGCGAAACGTAATGTCCGAGGAAAGTCACCCGATCGTGCATCAGGCAACACTTTGAAGGCTTTAGCTTCAAGTTTGCCTCTCTGATTCGCTGCCAGACCGTTTTAAGTCTATCCAACGAATCATAGAAATTTCCAGCATAGACAATCACATCATCTATTTAGATGAGGCATATCTTCCAGTTAAGCCCAGAAAGAACTAGCTCCATGAGCCGTTCAAAGGTTGCCGGTGCGTTACATAGGCCAAACGGAACAACTGTGAACCTGAATAGCCCTTGTCGTGTAACGAACACGGTCATATCAATATCAGCAGGGTCCATTTTGACCTGCCAGTACCCCGAGTACAAATCCAGAGTACTAAAGTATTGTGAGCCCCAGAGAGCATCAAGAGTGTCATCTATTCTTGGTAGGGGATAGGTGTCCTTGCGTGTGACATCATTGGATTTATAATAATCTACGCAGAAGTGGGTGGAGCCATCATTCTTAGTGACCAAAACAACTGGGCTAGCCCAGATGCACTGGCATGACTCAATAATGCATCGATCCAGCATTTTCTGGACCTCAGCTTCTTCCACATCTTGTTTTGTGATGGGAAGACACCTGGGTGCCAAGCATATTGGGCGATTCTCTCCAGTATCAATTGAGTGAGTTACCAGATCGGTTTGCCTCATATCAGTTTTCCGACTACTAAATACATCTCTGTACTCGTAGATAGCCACTGCAAGCTCTTCTCACTTGCATATAGTGAGATCTTTTGCAACCCATTCCATCAGAGGTTGCAGGTGCTCTGGTAGATCTTTCGGATCCATGCGCACATCCAGACGTTCATGACGGCAAGGGAGATTTCCTCCCTTGCATCTGTCATTATTAACGGTTGTGCGCACATCCAATAACTCCCGATCATCGGAGTCGGAGTCCCAGTCAGCTAACTGGGGATCTACTTGGAGCATTTCTTGAGCTTGTTTCAGAGAAGTGACTGGATAAACTTCTCTGATTCGAGCTCCTGTGTACAAAGTACAGGGTGCATCTGACAGGTTCATCACTGGTAGATAGTGTATCTCTGACTCCGATGCAGTTAGTGATGATCTGATTACCAGACCAGCCTCGGCATACCTCCAACTGTGATCAGCTGGTTGTACCACTGCGTTAGGCATCCCAAAGTATTTGATACCCTTGGTAGCCTTACAGTTAACCAGCACTTCGGTTTGTAGTGGTAGCTGGATCCGCCTAGCAACTTTTAGCTTGGCATGGTTAGCTCGGATATTCTCGGGAATACACTGTATTTCTTGTTTCCTGATAGT
>JAAUYG010262104.1_pt1 | contig 10744 bp, 7 predicted proteins | sample 7278091 | NCBI WGS metagenome assembly JAAUYG01 (sample SAMN14350201, study PRJNA611818) | marine sediment metagenome | isolation source: surface marine sediment (0.6m) | place: French Polynesia: Moorea | collected 2018-08
AAAAAATTCTCTCACGCGCAGCTTCAAAACTGACGCGGGCGTTTTATTTTCAATGTTTTATTTTTTGACGCGGGGGGTGTTTTTCTGATGCGCGCGCGGACAAGAAACATATTACTTTTTTTTTTAGGCCTTATTGTCATTTGAGAAGAAGAAATTGGTAAACTGTAACAAGTACGAATAATGACAAAACCGATAAATGATACATGTAATTAAACTGAAAGGGGAAAAATGATCCATTTCTTGCTTGTATAAGCTAGACCTTTGGACTGTGTCGGGACTCTGTAAAGCCATCAATCATCAGTGAATGAAGTCAATCAGTGCACCCAACCACACGCCCTGCCACAAGGCGATACCTTTACATCACAATATGCGAGACTGAGAAAAACTATCATCGAGCCAGAATGTAACAGCCAGACTGAGTGAATGCAATCACAGGCAGATTCAAATCCAGGCACAAAATGATCTCCGAATGACTAATATCTACCGTGTCTACAGCGCGCGTGAATTCAATTAGTGCAGCCAGCCAAAAAAAATCCTGCAGAACATTGAAGTACATTTTGTACATACATTTAAAGCTGGAAAAAGTATGCCTACCTACCACAATTTCCCGCACGTTCTGGACATTTCTGGCGCAGAATTTCCCATTTTCTGAGGGATAATTCTGAGCGGTCTGTTTAGAAACGCCATTGCAATTTTTAAGTGCAGAATTTTGCATTTTCTGAGCGCGAAATTCTGGAGGTCTGTATAGATTGAAATTGGCGGCAAAGCATGAGAAGATTTAAGATTACTGATGACATGTTTACAAATGGTAGAAATGTCACAAACATCCCATGCACTTAACATGTCATAAAATACTTTACTTTCTTGATCTTAAAGGCCCGGTCACACCAGAGGAACGTTGCTGGAGCGTTGCTGGAGCGTTCAAAAATATTTTTCATTAATAAAAATGAATTTCGCGGGGAAAAGTCCTCTTTCAAACGGGACTTTTTGTGTTACCGCTGCCTCAGTAAACGTACTTCAATAAACCCTTGCACAAACGTCTGCCTTTTGACTTTTGTGTCATATTACTATTCTATATGTGAACTCGGACTGTCGAATGTGTGCTCGTACTCGAGTTACAAAGCTAAACAATACATTTATATTTGTCCTACAACAAAGACATCCACAAAAAATGCTGTCGCAAGTTCGAATTCAACCTGGGACACTTCCGTATATCACTTCTGAGTCATTTGCCCTAGTGCTGTTGACCCAGTTTAGCCATGCCATCACTTTTGTGCATTTTGCCAAAAAAAAGTGGCCTAACATAGATAATTTCATTACCAGCAATTACTTAGGCACAGTTACATGTACATCAAAGGTCTTTGGTTACACGTACATGTACTTCGTGTTACAAGGTGGAAGAACAGTGTAGACATGAAGGTTAATAGGTTAAAACTGGTTCTTAAATCAAATGCCGTTCTCTGGTTTTTTTTAAGGAATTCAATTTTTATTTCCGATAAAACTGGAAAAAAATATAGTCCTCGGCTACACGATATCACTTCGAAAGAAACAGAAGATACGTGAGTTGAGTACTGTGGCTAAAAAATACCATTGGCAATGAAACGGACTTCCAGATGGATTCTCAACAAAACCTGCAACCGTTCGTTTACACAGGCTAAACCCCGTAACTAATGCATGTACGTGTATATTTACATGTATTTCAAACACAAGCTGTTGAATGACAACGTGGGTACATCGTGTCACGATTTTTATATATGCAACAATAACTGCAATTTGTATACATTCCATTATATATGAGACAATATTCGTGACAGTCACAGCGTCATTGTTTACACGTACAGTGTACATTTACACGTAGTTCGTTCATACAAAACAGAATCAGTAAAATTTGCTAACGCAAGCACACAAGCCGTACAGGAACAGCGGCCTGGACGACCGAAAGATGCAAAAATACATAAACCTGAGAATGAGAGGGGGACATTTTTCAAGTTAGGACACTTCTCAATTGAGTTGCTCCTCCCACCCCGCTAACAAATTATTATTACTGTGCGCAGGAGACCTGTTCGTTGCAATCTGTGTAAACGTGACACAATTACTGGCGATTTTACCATGCACGAAGTGACAAAATAAGGTATCTAGTCAATTATACATCATTTAAACTGCACACAAATAGAAAAAATATATATGGAATTTACTTTAGAAAATATTACTCAGATCGACAAAAAGTACAATAGTACAAATGTATATCATGCAAAGGTAATTTTATTTTAACATGTCTGTCTGTGACAAACCTCAATGTTTGCCGACGTCTATACGACTATCATGCCCAGACGAGCATGCGTGCAGATACACCGAAAAAAAAAATCCCATATGGGAAGAGGTCTATGCATATGCATTAAATACAAATAGGTGTACATACGGTGATCTGTGCAGTTATTATGTGGAAATAATCATGCAACAGCGAAATATAAATGTACAAAAATCTCAGTAGGACATACACGTAGGCTATCTTGCGTTATACAAGATGCAAATCCAGTTACAAAATCTCATTAGGGCATATATACAAGTGTCATTTCACGAGTAAAAAAATGATCCTACACTCTCAAAAATTTTAGTAGAAGTGAGTCGTGAAGAAGGTGCATTCAAGGCGTCGATCGACTCGTAACATTTCACGGGCTCATAATTTGTTGCAGCATTACTATATAGTAACCGAAGAATATGATACCTGCTATGGGTGTCAGATGTTGCAGAGAACCTTTGAACGCGCATAAATAATTCCACATGAATAATTCAGAGTCTTAAGACCTAATCGATGAAACTATACTAATTCAATATTGGTCGACACACTTACTATAGCTTGCTATGTGCATGTGTTGGTGCATGTGTTGGTACATGTAATAAACGAATGAATGTTGGCGTGTACACAAAGGTAACTATTGCAACATACATATAGCCTCTTCCTATTTTTCGTCCAACTTATTCACAGACCAGATAAGAGGCACAGAATGCCAAAAAGGACCAAGGACTTGGGCCCAGTTAGTACATTAATGGAAGCAGTCGCCCCGCTGGTGGATCTGTAGTAGCATTCGTCTTTCCACCATTTGTCCTCGTAAACCTTCATCATGTTCGAACGTTTGATCTTGAGGATGCCTCTGTTGAGGACCTCGACGAGCCTGTCCCCAGTGCGAACCACGAACCCGTAAGCGGCGGGCGCAATAATCTGTCCCACTGTCTTCAGGTCGCACGGCTCCTGTTTGGTGTAGTAATTCGCCGTAACGCTTTCAGTGATGAACGCATAGCGTCCCTGCGAATCCCGAACTTTCTGAACGCCCTCGGATATCGTGTTCACGCTGCTTCCGGGGTTTGCCAGCATGTATTCCCACATTCGTTTGTACTGCGGGTGCTCGGACGCGTTGAAGAAAGCCTCGGCGTAGCTGTCTCGCAAAACCCCGTAACTGACGTAGCTCTGTTCCGCGAGATCTCCTGCCTCGCCGATCACGGAGGAGGCGCGCTCTGCGTCGGAGTTGGGCTCGGGCTTGGCCATGAGAACGACGATTCCCAGACGCAGGAGGTCGTAGGTGAAGCTCACAACTCGCTGTCTGGCTCTTGATTTGGTGACCGGGGCAGCGGCCATGTGAGCTACCTGTGGACAGAAATGAAATTAACTCTTCACCCCCAAAATGTAAAAAAAAAATTGTTGCATTTCATTTTGCCAGTATTTATATGGTGATGTTGGTCTTATAGCCCCCTATTTTGCATGCGTCTAGCACAGTTGGCGGCATTGAGTATAAAGAATATTTGGTAACATGGCATTGTCAGATGCAATTCACAAAACTATATTACATGTCAAATTCCAGAGTTTACTCTTTGAACCATTCTGGCCACCAGAGCTCGTTGTGACTACCGCACAATCTCTGTGGGGGCAACAAGACTCTGACTAGGCAGAATGTCTTTGAACCAAAGGAAGCAACAGAAACGTTTAGGGCGTTGATGCAAGCACTCAACGATGATGCACCGGTGTCTTAATTAGGTATATCCACGCAAGAAAATATCCAAATATCTGGCTCCTAACTACTCTTCGGGGATATATCCTTGGCGTAACGCTTGCTGCATGTGCTAATTATGCCTCTGTCATTGGACCATTTGCGGGAAAGCCTATTTAATATGTCATGATTTTGAGATCCCTGGCACCTTTTTTCACAAGATTTAAACACGTATTTCAATTCACTTAGCGACATAAACGCTATAAAATCTACGTACCCCTCTCCTGACTTCACCGACCATGCCGCTCCAGTTTCCGTTTGCCTGTTCGGCGCCATATTTCCCATCTGCCACCAGCTGATACTCATACTGCAGGTTTTCCTGAGCAGCAATGTCGGCCATGACGTCGGCGATGAAACCCTCAAAACCAGTGCCATCTTCTGTTCGTTGCATGTACGGAGGATCCTTTGGGCAAAGAAAAAAGTTCAGCAGTCCAGCATATATCACTTTGTTTATCTGTCTACCTACTTCTATTCTCTACATATCACCCTAATCCCGGAGATGTTTATATACATACAAGGTACTTATACACTGCATGTAATAGCAATTATATAACATGAGCCGTTACTCTGATGACATCAAGCATAAATATTTCTTTCTCAAACCCTCAAACCAGAAAGGACTTATTTATATGCTTTTTTTGGTTCACAGCATGTTCTTAAAACAGAGTAACGTGTTACTTATAGTATCACTACAGGCAACACGTTACTGCGTTTCAAGAACCAGATGACATTGACGATTCAAGAACCAGATGACATGACGTTAAAGATCTATAATGCTGCAAAACATCGACGTTGATTTGAAATACAAAATAATTATATTGGTATCATATAGGCAGCATATTTGGACTAGTCTTTCATATGTTGAAACGCTTGTCTAGAGTATTTGCCATACTGGCCAACAAAATATAAAATATGCAAGGTGTCACAAGTAATAAATAACTCAATCATACAATGACTGTTGTAACTTTCAGCAGCCTTTCTTCGATATATTCTTCCTCCGATTCTTCTTCCATTTCGGTTTCGTTGAACTGTCCATCGGTACCTGTGGAATTAAACAGAAACAGTTGCGTGTAAGAGTCCAAAAATGTAGTTGTCGTAGCAGCAGCAGGCAGTAGCAGGAGGAGGAGGAGGAGGAGGAAGGGGAGAGTAGTTTTTTTAACAAGCGTGTTAGCAAGAGAGTTGCCGCTAGCAGCAAGTTAAACTTATTGCTAGAGTATTGTATGTTTATTTTATGTAGCATGCTATAGCATATCCCCTTTGTACAACTTGTAGATTGTGCTTCTTTGAAATCGAATAAGCAAACCGCACATACTATTTGAATGGAAAATTAAAGATTAATGCATGTACATTGTAATATGAATACCGAAATACGTCGGCGTACCGTAGACAAAACAACCATGTATTATTCGCCCACTCCTAGACAAAATAAAGCGGCCCAAAAAGCAACAGAGCATGACGGAAAATGTCGGGAGGCAGGAGGCATAATAGGGTTTCTGACATCATGGCGGGCCCGCACTTGCATCTTGACTGCATTTGGGCCAGACTGGTGCAAGCAAGCCTCATTCATTAAAGCGCCCTTTTATATTTCAGTTGGGGTCATTTGGAATTGGCCATCCGCCTGCAGTACTCGAAACCTCACAGAGAGGATACAGTAGCAAATCAATGCGGCTTCACTTGCAAAGGTTTACGCCCACGGAGGTGTAAAATTCGATCGTGTTCTAACAGCGTACAGTGAACCGCCATGTCATGGCCTAACTTTCGATATCCAGGTCGCCTTCATTGGAAAGAACCTTATTCACTGTTATTGGAATGCAGATCCCCGCCCTATAAGATAAACGCCCACCAGTCGACTGTAATAAGATAATCATCGCATATATAGGGAATGTTTTACGGCTATTGGCTAACACGTACCTCAAATACCGGTGTGCAATTTAAATTACGTTTAAGTTCACACGAATATAGAGAGAGGGAATAGACATTGAAATTTTGATAAAAAGACAACTTGATGTGATAACATTTCAACGCATGTTAAAAAGTTCTCCATCAATTAGAACACTTGTAACGTTCTATGATTACTTGAAGATTTCACTGTATGTGGATGGTGTTTGTCCCGATGCTAACCCCCTGCTTTCCCATATACAGTCAGCCGACGAACCAAGCATGGTATCCCGTTGTTTGACTGTGTGTTAAAAATCAGGCGCCGAGGCCGAAAGTGGTACTGAACTTACAAGTACTATACACCTAATACTACCTATCTATTTATGCCGGGGAAAGCCTTACCTGTTATCGCAAATAAAAAGAGAGCTAACACCCCGAACAACCAACTTCTGGACAGACGCATGCTTCTTATTATTATTCTTGAAATCAAGCGTGACTACAATTTTCTTTCGTTGTTGCCGCAGCACGGTTGTCGTCCAAACAAAATATTTTCCTCAGACACGCATTGGCACTGGTAGTCCCTCAATATTCCTTTGTTTGGGCAATGTCAGCTGAATTCTAGCTGTCTTTTATTAAAGCAAACATTCGTTCTATAGCACCGTCTGCCAACATAAACGTTTCCCTGGAAGTATCATTTTGACTCATCTTCGGCGAGCAACGGAAAACATCGCTATATGTCCTAGATTACTTCATATGGGAGGTCCTATGTGGTTTTGTCACGCTTTCATGACCCGGGCATCAATATGCTACCACCTGGTTCACCTGAGTTTGTCGCCTCACCTGCGATTCGTATTGTCCCCATTTGCGCACCATTTGCGGCGCCAAGTATGGAAGGCCGCCGCTACTTTTATTCTCACACAACATGGGTCTGTAGCAGGAGTGGATGATGAGAACGCATGGAGAGTACAATTAAATTTTTAAATTTTATAATTTCAAGCGCTTCTTATTTATTTATTTATTTATTTATTTATTTATTTATTTATTTATTTATTTATTTATTTATTTATTTATTCATTTCTGTCTAAAAATACGTGCAATCAAATATCAAATATTTGGCAGATTGCTATGAAATTTAATGCCAGTATTCCATATAGGTATAATTGTTGCCATACGGCCATAAATTGTGCTGTGGAAATACTATATTTGAAAATTTCCCAACTGACCTTGGGCAATCCAACATAAAATGTGCCCCATAATTTGTAGGCCTATATGTCGTACAACAGTCCCCGGGTCCCAAATTTTAGAGATTGGACGTAAAAAATACTGCTCGTCCCATATTATCATCTGTTTAGAAAATCAAATAACTTGTATAACTTGTTTAACATTTCGCAGATCACAAAGATCTGTACTAATAGATTCCTTCATGCCTATGATTGTTTGTTGAAATTGGATGAAACCTATATACAGAAACTGAAAGGGACGTGTCCCACATATATGATCTCGCAATAAAGATCCATGTTTTTTTTAACTTGATAAATCACCAAGAAGAGTAACAACCAGCATTGCACTATGTCTACCAAAATATATTGTGCCTATAAAATTTGAATGTAGCCATGATTGAAACCAGATGGATAAAAACATTGAAAAGCATATCTCAAGACCATTTGTCCCTTTTTTCAAAGTTTTTTTTATTTAAAACGTTAAAAAATTTAACGCTTTTTTTCACTTTCGTTAAAATGGGACCCCACGGGAGTGAGATTTCTAAAGGCACGCTACTCCTATCACAGTTTTGATTTTTTTAAACCAAACTTTTTCTAAATATTTCCTGTGACAGTCCTCACTAAAAACGTTGCTTAACAGAATTTTGAAATTTCATATTTCGACTTTCTAAAAAAAGATTAAAAGTTTGGTTAACATGGGACCCTATAGGAGTTAAAATTCCAAAATCCTACTCCGCCTACAGTTATGATTGTTTTTGAAGAAAATAATTCTGAATGTTTCCTGTGACAGTCCTCACAAAAGTTATCCATTCGGACTCTGAAATTCAAATTTCCTTTTTTTTTTTTTTTTAAAGATTTTGAAATTTATCATTGTGGCCAGTGGAAAAAAAGAAAAAAAATGCCAATATCTTGGAAATGGCTAATCGTAGAGCAAAATGGAGTGAAATTTGTGACTCGAGGGTACTAGGACCTTTTAGTGTTTAATGTCATTTTGCAGTCATTCGGTACATTTGCCTCAAAATGGCCTGTAACTCGAAAACAGCCAGCCGTAGAGCGAAACGGGGTGAAATTTTGGAGTTGTGGATAGTTGTAACATGTGTATGGGGTACCTTTGACGTTTTAGCGTCTAAGGTAATTTTGGGGTCATTTGGTGCACTCTAAATGGCCTTATCTGGAAAACGGCTGACCGTAGAGCGAAACAGACTTAAATTTGATAATCGCGCGTGGCTGTATCATGTATATAGGGTACCTTTGAAATGTTAGTGTTTAACGTCATTTTGGGGTCATTCGGTGCACTTGTCTCAAAGTGGCCTGTGGCTCGAAAACAACCAGCCGTAGAGTGAAACGGAGTGAAGTTTGGGAGTCGTGGGTAGTTGTAACATGGGTATGGGGTAAACGTTTTAGCGTTTAAGATCATTTTGGGCTCATTCGGTGCATTCAAAATAGCCTTATTTGGAAAACGGCTGGTCGTAGAGCGAAAGACTTGAACTGCGAAATTTGGGAATCACGGGTAGTTGTAATGTGTATATGGGGTACCTTTGAAATGTTAGTGTGCAACGTCATTTTGGGGCCATTTGGTGCACTTGTCTCAAAAAGGCATTGTAACTTAATTGAAGACTACTGGGCGTAGAGCGAAATGGAGCCAAAATTCGGGATTTAGGGGTACTTGTAACATGTACCTATATGGGGTACCTTTGACTTTTTAATGTTCAAGGTCATCTTGGTGTCATTCGGTTGCACCTGTCTCAAATGGCAAGACATTTGGGACTCGGGGATATTGATAGAACGTATTTGGGATACCTTTGACCTTTTATTGTTTAAGGGCATTTTCAGGTCATTCGGTGCATACCTCAATGCCAAGTAAGTCGAAAACGGCTGGCCGTAGGGTGAAACGGGTTGAAATTTAGGACTCCGGAGTACTAGTAGAGCATATTATGGGGTACAGAATGCTTAAGGTCATTTTGGAGTTATTCAATGCACTTCTCTCAAAATTACCTCCAACTTGAGAATGGATGGCTATAGAACGAACAAATTGAAAGTTTGGACTGACGGTCTCTAGTACATATATATTATGCATATGAAGTACCTTTGACCTTTTAGTACTTGAGGTCATTTTGGGGCCATTTAGTGCACTTGTCTTGAAATGGGCTGTAACTCGAAAATGGTTGACCCTACAACTAAAAGGGTTGAAATTTGGCAGCTGAGATGTGATGGTATCACGTATGAGGTAATTTTGGGTCATTGGGTACTGGGTTAAAAAAGATTGAAATGTAACATTGTGATCAATGGGAAAATGAAAAATTCCCTTAGAAAATTCCTCCTCATAGAAGGAAACCGAGTGAAATATTGGAACCTGAAGGTACTAGTAGAGTAAATGTAGGATACATGTGTATCTTTCGCCTCGTAGTGCTCAATATCATTTCGGGGTCATTATGTGCAACTGTCTCGAAATCAAGTACATGTACATGTAGCCTGTAACTAGAAAACGGATGACTGTAGACCGAAGCAGATTGAAACCTGGGTGTCGTGAGTATTTCTATAGCCATATATGAGGTACTGTTGACCTCATAGGGATCAATTAAGGTTATTCTGCGCACATATTTCAAACTGATTGTTAACTCAAAAATGGCTATCTGTAGATCTAGAGGCTTCAGACTAAAATTTAGGACCCTGGCACACTAATAAAATTGGCCTTGTAGTATTTAAGATCATTTGTCACGAAAACAGCTGCCCTTGGACCAAAATTGACCGTTACATTTCGGACTCACTAGTCATAAATGGGACTTGTTGCATTAATGTGATTTGTGGTGTTATTTGGTGCATTTGTTTGTCATACACGACAATATATCCTTAATTGTGGGAGAAATTGAAAACTCCAGCTTTTTGCAATTTTTGGCAGATCGCCAAAACAGTGACGGCCTGTATGATTATGATACCTTGTATAAAGTTTGGATGAATCGGATGAAAATTGGGAGAGGAACACCTTTAAGAATATTGTAAAATTGGAAATTTTGCAAAGTGCACTGAATGACCCCATACCAAACTCAAGGAATCGAGCATCAAAAGGACCCTATATATGTGCACTGTAGTACACCGGGTCCAAAATTTTTGTCCGTTTCGCTCTAAGATTAGCCGTTTTCGAGATAATATCCACATCTTAGGTTTTCGCATTGACACCCACGTTAAAATTGCAAAGTGCCACAGCATTTTTATAACTTGGTCGATTGTCAAGAAAAATTACAGCCTGTGTTCCACCATGGTAGCTAATGTCCTCATAAAGTTTGGTTGACATCAGATGAATACTGTAGGAGGAGAAGTGTTTTTAAATTTCCAGCCCCATATGATCCTGGGTTGAGAAAAATTTCAAAGTGCCATAGAATTTTTAATTTTTGACAGATTGCCAAAAAAGTAACAGCCTAAATCAGCCCCAGATTATGATACTGTGTATGAAGTTTGGTTGAAATCTGATGAAAATTGTTGAAGGAGTAGTGTTTCAAAAATCGTGGAATCGGAAATTTTGCAAAGTGCACCAAATGACCCAAAACCAAACTCCAGGAATCCACATTTTAGGTTTCCCATTGACTCCTATGTTAAATTTCAAAG
>JAAUYG010031149.1_pt1 | contig 10742 bp, 4 predicted proteins | sample 7278091 | NCBI WGS metagenome assembly JAAUYG01 (sample SAMN14350201, study PRJNA611818) | marine sediment metagenome | isolation source: surface marine sediment (0.6m) | place: French Polynesia: Moorea | collected 2018-08
AGTCATGTATATAATATTTTTGTATAGTATAAATTGCTCAGCAGTCAGCACCATGTGAATTAACTTTTAACAGCATAAATAGTCCTCACATGCCTGGCTAATCAATTTCTGCCACTTTACGCCATTATATGCTGGCATAAAGTGGCATAAATGCTTTTATGCCATTTTATGCCGGTCGGTCTGGCATAAACTATTTAAGCCGGCTTAAATGCCAACCCTGACACCTACACCCGCCCCACCGAATCCAACTTGCAGTCATTGATGTCAAATGATCTTGAGAGGTTGAAGTGGACTTTAAGCCTGATTCATCCCCCACCCCACCCATGATATGATTGATGTCGGTCAGATAAGTACTGTGTATTGCTGTGAGGCATAGCCTGATATTGTAATGTACATGATATATGTCACTGAACAGGTTTTATGCTAGTTATATATATGCAGAATGTAATGAGGCATAGGCTGTGAATAGCATGTGTAATATGTATTGAACTTCTACTAGTGCAATACTTTCCAATGCAGTATAAAACTGGCAAAATTTCCTCGGGAATTTGTGACACCCTGTTCTGGGTTTTACTTTCAGGGGTGGAAAAATCTGCCTAACTGACCATTTCAAGCCGCTATGGGCAAGAAATGTCCCTCGATTCGGCATAGCCCATGCCATGGCTCTTGGTGTAAGTATAGCCCACCGAGTCCTGATGGTCTTATAAATAATTAACTGTATATATGTCATAGAACACTATGTGAGAATTCTTTTATTTATGCTCTGGTTAGAGTGGTGTCACTATTACCATTACAGAGGTGTCAGTTTGGTGTTGGATAGATTTTCCACACCAGCTGCTAGGCCTGCCCAGTACTGGTAGTTTTAGTGAAGATGTTGTTTGGATGTGGACTAATCATGGTGTGTTGAGTTCACACTTTAACATGTAAAAGATTATTCCTTGGTAAGGCATAAAGATGTACTTTCAGTCAGCCTTGTAAAAGAATTTGCTAGAAAAGTGAGATATTATTTATTTCACTGCTCGCTTCCAGCTTGGGCCATGGCTTGCTGTGGAAATCCCAGACTTGATAGCGAGGGGAGTCGTACAACATAAAGACGAGGAGAAAGCGTGACAGTGATAGAGTACCTGCTAGGTAAGAGGGTGGCTAGTGGTCTACACAGTCGTTCAAACCTTGTAGTATTAAAAACCATTTAGCCATGGTTAAAATCATATCCTGTTGCTATTAGGAAGTGCAGAGAAATATTTATTGGTTTATTATTGGATGTCATAAACTGAGCATAATCATGATAATGGGCTACCGAAGAAATTTGTCGTATCATAAACCTGATAAATGTGATGATTGGCTCACAGTAATAATGAGATCCTCTGCATTTAGAAGTTTTTGAGGTCCAAATGTCATGAAACTTTTGTTGATTTGTAAGGCTATCCCATTAAAAAGTAGCGGACCCTGGAGGGGGTGGGGTGGGGGGTCTGAAAAGATATAAATATATGCTGGGCTGATACAAAGATTTATAATACCTTGTACATGTTGTAGGGGGTGCAGAACGATGCAATACAGTACTTATTGTATTGTGGGAATATCTTGTTGGTTGACTGGATTAAAACTAAGTGAAATGTGTTGCGAGGGGGGGGGGGGATTTCCAGTCCCCACCCCCATCCCCCATATTTTTAATGGGATCGCCCTAAACAAAAGAACATCGGGAACATGTACCAGTATGCTTTTTAGGCTTGGCATCAGTCATTTTCTACATGTCACTACAGTCTATACCTCTAGTCTATGTTGCAATGCTTTATTTCAGTCTCACCAATACCACTAGGCCTGATCTGTGTTTTCCTGAGATGTCATCCGCTAGACCGTCGACATAGGAAAGAGACGAGGCATTCCCTGCCTCACTGTGATCTGTTGCCATGGTTATGTTACTTCCTTGGTTACCGTCTCTCTTCGGAAGATTTACTCAAACTTTGTCATTACATGTATACTGCAGTGCAAAGGTTAATGTAGTCGGTACATGTAGCTCACGTTTAGCTAGGATCGTGTTTAATATCAGATTTACCGTTACTGTACCTTTGCTGCCTTTGAGTATTAATGCAAACAGTGTGTTTCCAAATGGGGCAAATGGCTGTTACTGTTGTTAAGATTGGTCATTTACACTACATCCTAAAATCAAAACTTGGAATACTTTCCAGAAATGGCCTGTTGGCACATGTACATGTATATGAATTCCAAATAAATATGTTGTATATCAGTCAAAGTCATTCATTTTGAATAACCTTTTTTTCTGTCCGACTTGAGCCCTGGTATATATGGAACTTTGTCCTCTGTAGGCAACTGTTTAGGAATCATTGACCTACTGCCTTGGTAAACTGGTAATATGAAGAGGGAGAATTTAGTTAGTGACTTGCACCATTCTGCATACAATTATATATAATTCAACCTGACACATAAGGGAACCCATCCCTAATGAGCTTATACATCACTTGGTTAAGACAGTACACCCTGCAGAGTAGATCTTGCAAATGGGCGAGTAATAACTTTTACAGTGTTTTATATCAAGATCAATTATGTTTAGAGGTTCATGGTGTTAAAGCCAGTATATAGAATATGCTGCCATGACTTGACTATAGTTGTTATTGGTTACTCATTGTTGTTAACCTAATTTGTACACATCGATAGACATACAGTCTGGGAAGTCTTAGAATTGTATCGGTCCAGATTGGCAGATCCTCTATTAATCCAATCCTCTATGTTTGCTTTTCACTCAAGTTGTGTCTATCAAAGTGGTTGGTTCGTCTTGACATGGTCATTGGTTAACAGGTTAATGTGTCTTTATTAAATGCCTTGTTTATTATCTGATCATACCGTATGTAGTTTGTTACTACACAAGTATTAAGATTCAGTTGTTAAGAGAATATATTTACATGTGCTCTGATATTGGAATACCTTTCTTTCTGACTATGGCACAGATATTAAGTGTATTGTCATGCCTGGTATTGATAATGACTATTTCAGGGGCAGTCTATAGTTTGCTTCAGTTTGAAATATAGTTTCAGTTTCGAAATTGATGTCATTTCAGTACTTTCCATATTTGTTACCATAAAGCAACGCATGTTTCCGAAAATTACATCAGCAGCAATATGCGGTTTCCTGGCCAGAACCAGTTTAGAATACACTTCAGGCTGCAGTCTCAAATTCAACTCCCGTGAGCCAACATGTGACAGGGAAGATGACATTTTTGTAGAACGAGCTTGATGTTACCGGTATTAAAATATATGTAACAGCAGTTTGGGTGTGAAAGAGTTAATGTCTCCTTTCAGGTTTTAAACACATAAAATCTCATATGGACACACTGTATTGGTTTTGTTCCTATGATCATGCATATGTGAAATTGTTTCCTCTTGGAAGTTTAGTCTTAAATAAATTATCATTGCAGATATCTTGTTTGTTGTTTGTAGTGTCGGCAGGGACAATAGAAATATTGTAAAGGGCCCAGTTGATAGATTCTACATGTCATATGGAGTATGTTGAACTTTTTTGGCAGGAAAATCGCCTTATATCCATGATAGCGGTTACAGATAGATGTGGAACTCGGGGCAATGTTTGTCTTAAGATTCGAGAAACAATGATGGTTACAACTTAGCATCTGCTCAAGGTTGCCAATTTTCTACATTTATCGATGAAATGTACGAATATTTCGTAAAATTTGCAAATTACCTAAAAGCCCATTTGTGTTATTAATAGTGAACACATTTAGTGGCGTTTATGAGTGAAGGTAATTTGACATGAGGAAGCGTGTACATGTACATGTGCATGTACACATGCGTGTACATGTACATGTGTACATGTACAACTAATTAGATGTACTAAACCACCTTTCACTCACAAATAAAACCGCCATCATTGCTTTACTGAATTTATGGAGTGCAGCACTGGTACTACTTTAATACCCGCCTTCCTATTCCTGCAATCCGATTGGCTAAGAATCAAATTTAAACCTGCATGTGTGTAACCAATCTCAGTGTTGGAAAGTAAATAATTTGAAGTAGCTCCTCGATCTAGTTAGAATCGTGTAGCTAGGTTTGAAACACTGCAATTCATGAAAAACTGGTTTATGGTAACTGGTGACAATTGACTGTGCAAGGAAGGATACTTCATGTGTTTGTTAATCTGTATATTTTCTCTGGCCATTACTGTGTAAAAAGTTGAATTCAGCTCTCAAAACTATTCTGGTCACTCTTTGGTGTCCGGGATTGTTGAGCGTAGAAATTTGCTTTAGTCTCTTAGACAAATGTCAACAAATTTCATCGACTTAAGTTTGCTGGCAACAGTTATCACTTTAGTAACCATAGCGATGGTTCAAACCTAATGATTCGCTCAACAATTACAACATATTAGGAGATGGCTTGAGCTGGAAATATTATAAAACTTATCACCTAATGTACCAATGTATGAATAATTTACCGAGAGAAAAAACAGCATGATTGATTGAAGTAAATCGCTACACCTCTCCAGCTAATGCAAACTAGTGAAAGATTTGTCAATACACATGTAACTACACTGTGGATTGATTATGTAACACACTTACATAATGGGGGCATGTCTATCTAGGCTATGGGAATATTGGGCAATCGTGTAACATGTTCAATGATTGGTGACCAAAATAACTTTGACACAATGATGTCCATTTCAACTATTTATTTATAAAAAATGTTTCCTTCAAATACAATGCATACATATTGAAAAAAAAAAATCACAAAGTAAATGCATACTCTGTTTATATATACATAATGGCGAGACACTAACAATAATACAGATGAACTTCTGATAATGTCCAACCTTCAAACCAATGAGCAATGCTTTGAAAGTTTCTGGAAAGCTGCCATACATACATACATGTAGTACATTCCCCAACATTTAGCAATTAGGTAGATTTTGTAACTTCTATCGATTATGTGAGCCAATGTAAGCATTTACAAATCGAGAGAGCGAAACTGCCATATTACTTTTCTTTCATTCAATTTCTGCAGCCATAATGGATGTACATTGTACAGATGCATGTAATATAAAGACTTACCTTGAGAAAAGCATTCAAAGACTGCCATTATTACTATTATTAAACCAAACGATCACTGTTAATTCTACTGCTGTTTTCTGTACTGTCCTAGGTTGAATACATGTACATTTCTTCATTATACCTTCCCATCCCATTGCCTTATTACTGTGCACACTTTCAGAAGACCATATAAATTACACATTTTACCGGTAACTCAATTCTACAGAGAAAACGCCACTCAATTTTAAATTAAAATCATATCCAAAATTAATGTTTGTTTTTCGCTTCCATTCAGTCTTACAGAAAAATAACTAACACCACATTTCTATGTGAAGTCGAGCACCATACGCTCAATTTACATAAAAGCTCGCTGCCATTCACACACTGACGCACAACACTCAGAAAGCCAGCTTCTTTATGAAAAGGTAGACATTGGAGTCATTCTCGAAACCGTGTAAGTTGTTGGCATCTCCTTGCAACCTCATTAGGAGGCCCCCAAAGGACACATAGGCTGCCCTGAAATGACACAAACAGATATAGGGGACAATTAGATATTCTGTATCAATGGTGTTCTATTACTTGTAGTGCTTGATCTCGCCCTTGTATGTACAATTTCATCTATTTAACATATTTAAGGGCACCCATTACCATGATTACCGATAATTTCAAGATGAAGCAAGGAAGCGCAAATGCACCAGAGAAGTCTTTTTTCCCCCAATGCTTTCACACTTCAAATCAGATCAAGCCAACAGAAGAATCTTCCAATTCCAGCAGAAATTGTCTCCTCAGAACTACAGATCGAGTATGTCCACAAACATGGTAACACAAACGCCATAATGTCTAACTTAGAAACTACATCATGTACATATACCTGTCACAATTAGATATGTCATTCACGCAGAATCAGACACATCAATCACTACAGCATGTACAGCAGTCATCAATCAATGTTGAGCTCTAATTGGCTCTGTGTAGTATTAGGTACATCGACCCAGATCTTCACCTGACCTTCACCTGACCTGACCCACATTTCCACTGATGACCACTCAACTTCCATTATAACCTGACCTAGTTACGACAACCCCTGTCCGAACTGTCTCCTGCCCTGTAAACACCATCCTCCGTCAACCAGTCATCCCTCGGGGTTTCTCCCTTGACTTTTCCAACACTTTGAAGATATATATTGCCGAGGATTGAAGACCCTAAAGATTGTTCTAAAAAATTTAAATAGTAGTAATTTCATTCTTGTAATGTTGATTGAACAAACGGTGGTGAACACTCGTGTATGTGTGTGTATATGTACATGGCAAAATTGTGTATTTTATATTAAGTGAGCAAGCGAGTGATAATAGAGTAGCTTGTGTGGTGCACTGTGGCAGTCCCGCAGTGACTACTCACCCTGGCCGTGACTGGTTGACAAAGTCCGGGATTTCCAGGGCAGGGCAGTCAGTGGCTGTTGTTACGTGGTCACACAACCAGCTAACCACACTGCCACAGAAACAACGCCGGCCACGCCCACCCCAACCCCCCAGCCCCAGCCCCAGGGGCAGGGCAGCTAGGGTGGAGCGGGGTGGGGTCGAGTCAGCCCAGGTGGCAGGCAGTGTGTGAGGAAAGCTAGCTGGTTGTATGGCGTGGCAGTCTGCAGGGTTCCACACTCGCTAATCCACAGTCAATACCATTGACAAAAGGTCCAATACCTGTACATGTGGCTTAGTCCCTCTTAATCTCACGCCGCGACATTCCCATACCTGACTGGGATTTTATATTGGCTGGTAATGAACGAACGGGGGGATTTTTTTCAATTTTTCATGTCTCTGGGTCCAAACACCATAAATAATTTATTAACCAGTGAAAGCTAATGCCCATATTACGGGAGACATCCAGATGCCTGTCGTGCTTTGATTCCTGGTGACAGTGACCCTCCCTGATTAGTGCCAGAATATGCATTTACAGCATTCCAAACAGGCATGTACAGGCATATCTGACACTGCTCAAGGAAGCCAGGGTGGTATCAAGAGTAACTGGCCATGAAAAACATACTGCGACTCCCACTCTTCCCAATTTATTACTAATGATATACATGTAACTTGGACAAATACACCTGTTTAATGAATGCCCTAAGGCAAACTACTTGTACATCATGTACTATTATACATGTCTGCCTTATCACTTTAAGCCTGTTTTGTGTTTCCATGAAAAGTGACTTCTGACTTGTCTGAATTTGCTTCTTTCATCCACAAGCCAAGAATTGAATTTGTTAGGCTTTAAGCTGTTTTTGACCATGCTAACTGATTTACTCAGGCTTAGGAAGCTTATAGACTCAAGAAAACAATGAAAATTTGAACTATACATTATAGAGTTTGTTGCATGAATATGTATAATTCACTTAACTTTATCCAATCACAGACACTGTTACAGATTCCTTACCCAATCTGAGGTCTTGTTACAGATTCCAAACAGCCAATCAGAAGGCTCGTCACTTTATTACAACAAACTGTTACCAAAGCTACAACGTACACTGCTCCTAACTTGTGTAAGCTGAGGGTGTGTGCCTGCTGCCCTGACCAAGCTGCTGACAGCCCTGCCGTTAGTTCCCTGCAGGATTACATACCAGATAATGCATTTACAGCAGCAGACACACTAGGAGTGTAGAATGCATTACTGCTATGAAGCCGGCTAGAGACGTGTATTGAGGCTGTATGTGCACTGGGTGTAGTGTATGTCCATTGGAAGCACAAACCTTATTAATTATGTCCATGTCCAACATTAGCATGGATGACCTAACACTATTGCATCCCTTAATACATGTACCTATATTTAACTCTTTGTATCAACATCATGTAAATCCTACAGTTTACAATATGTTTCAAAAGTTAAAATTAAAAGTTAAAATTTTCTTTAACCATGTTAACTGAGACTTGAGAAATAAAGATGCATTTGACAAATGATATACTAAGTGCTTATTGGCCAGTGTGGTTGTCTGCTGAGTGTTGATTGGCCTGTTCAGCTGTGTGCCAAGTGCCGATTGGCCAGTCCAGCTGCTGTAGAGTGTTGATTGGCCACCGCGGGAAAGAGATACCACCAGCTGTGTTCACAACATACTGATCATGTGACCACAACTGGGAATCCCCTACCAACAGTGTGAGTCCGTCCCTAATATCAGATCCTGTAATAGTCCACCAACTGAGCCATGGCTACGCCAAATTGTCCCAATTCACTATAATCTTAAACATGGTCCATTATTAGACTACATACAATTTCATACATATCCTCAGCCATTATGAACCAGCCAGTTGACGTGTTGACATCAAATAAACCTACAGAAATCTGTGTATTCTATTTGTTTAAACTTTCCTGAAAGATGATCAATGCAACTTTAACTCTCTGACAATGTGGACAATTAAGGAGCCGATTTTCAACACCCATGTGCACAATTAACCCTGGCTAACTTTTCCTGCTTCTCCCAGCCTCCAGGAGAGATTACTATATGTAGAACTGACGTGGAATGTTCTGGGCAGCATGGATGTAACGATCAGCTCCTGATCTTTCACTTGAACTGGCTTGCATCTATTTGCTACAATAAGTGTCAACTGACTCAGCATGTAGTCCTAAGGCATTTTAATGTAGATTAAAATTCACAATCCCTGGAACAATCTTCCTGATCACATGGATCATGCTGATACTAATCCAGGATTACCTCGGCAGGTACATGTACATTTTTGTACATGTATGCTGCATTCTCCGACGACATGTCTAGCCCAAATTGTATCTGCTTCCTTCCTGTTTTTGAGAACTGGCAGCAGATGAACAGAGTTTATAATTTGCCAGCAGTTGGCAACCTCTCCTAGTGGCATAGACTGTAATGCTGGTTGCCAAGGCAAGAGGCCCAATCACAGTGCTGTCCAGAAGCATGTCTTAGCAGACACCTGTGTAATACAGCACAGGCAAGGGTGGTTCCCACTGCAAGCCGGTACAAGTCCAGGCGGTTACCAGGGCCATGCAGTGCCAATGGAAATATTGATATATCCACAGTATGAGAAATAGAGGCACATGCTGACCTGACCAAACAGAACACATGCATCCTCTGTACAGGCAACAGGGAGGCCCATCGCCCCCTACTAATAGACCTACTAGTACCTGTGTGCCTCTCCCTCAATCAAGTCTGGCCACTGGGGTATTGGTAGATATACATGTAGGTGGCTGGTCAATAACTCTGTATGCCCACCCCCACCAGTGCTATTTACTTTGACGCTACACGATATCTGAACCAATGGGTGGTTTATAGTTGTTTGTCCAAAATACAACGGCTCGCTTGGTCTGTCCATTGAATATATTTGGATTGTGTTATATAACCAGCTTGTATAAAGTACAGGTATGCCATGAGGAGAATATAAGAGCTATCTCTAGCCTTGGAAATATTTATGGAAAAAAAGGTAATTTAATGGGTGTGGGTTCCTATGCTGTGACTGCGTAATCTAAGATTTAAATATCAGAAAAATATGATAGAAAAGACAAAAATTATTTATATTTTAACTCAATGCATTTACAAATATTTAAACCCCTCCATTTTTTACCCAAAATTTACCTAATCTCAATATAAAAACTAACTCAGAAATGAGTTTGTTCAAACAAAATACTTAAATAACCACGGTTACCTGGTTGATAATTTTCATTACAGTACTTGGTCAAAGTTAATTTTACATATACAATGTACCTCTAATTCTAAGTCAGTAGGGTTACAACTTTACAGTCAATAGTACTGTCCAGGAAGCTCAGCCTTCTTTAGCACATAAGGAATTTTTTTTTTCTTTTCTGTTCAACACCTGATTCCTCTGGATAAACTGCTCACTCATGTCTAGATCAGTGAAATATTAGTGGCATTTGCACATGTTCGAAAGTAAAATTTGTCTTGTTGCTAGCATTATCCGAACCTATTGTCATCCTACTCTGTCAATTGTCCCTTAACTCTAAAATCAAGACGAATATTAAATATATATGTCAATTGTAAATTTTTAAAGCACTGATTTATCACAGTTGGAGTCTAGCAATTAAGACTTCTACCTATTGACTTATTAAAGAACACTGTCATCCATATTTAAATGTACACGTAAAATATTCTGAATTTGGACTTCAATGTGTTATCTGTGATAAAACTGACTGCTATTTGTAACCTCATCAGCTATTAATTCTGCCACTGGCATTTACCATTTATAGCTATATCTGAAAATAATCGAAAGTACTTTTTAGCCGGTGAAATAGGTGAACTTTAATGTACCCAAAATACTCATGATACAGTAAGGGCAACCTTACCTCAACACTGGAGTTCTTACAACTTCACTTACGCTCACCTATAGATTTTCACTGAACGGTATGTACTGATGTATCCACCACAGTTTTAACACTCCAACCTTTTTAAGTAGATAATATATATATATCGGCAAATAAATTTTGCAGTTGATTTATCAGTCAGCTCGCAGTCATCATGTTCATTGATCAGTCTATCTGTCTGTCTGTCCTTGTGGCGGAGCAACCTTGCAATTGTCCCCAACGTCCTCTGTTATCCGACGTCTGCTCAGACCTGTCCAACCCTCCTGCCTATGACTTGGGGGGGGGGGGGGGGTATGGGATAGTGTAATACCCGACTCATGATAAAAACAAACAATCAGAGGAAAAAGATAAAGCACATAATGAA
>JAAUYG010072048.1_pt1 | contig 10740 bp, 10 predicted proteins | sample 7278091 | NCBI WGS metagenome assembly JAAUYG01 (sample SAMN14350201, study PRJNA611818) | marine sediment metagenome | isolation source: surface marine sediment (0.6m) | place: French Polynesia: Moorea | collected 2018-08
ATCTAGAATCTAGATTCTAAAAAAATGGGGTGGGTGCGGGGGTGGTCTGAAAAAAAGGGAGAGGTGATCAGTGATTGAGCCTTTTAGATCTTTATAGATATCTAGATCTGGATCTATATAGATCTAGACAGTCTAGTCTAAATCTAGTCTGTGACCCTTTTGCAATCATCCAGCATTGTAAGAAGGCCGAATCAGATTTTTATAGATCTATAGATGTAGAATCAAGATCTTTTGCAAATTTGTCGGTTCTAAAAGTGGAAATTCACCCTGGGAGAGCCAAGTTAAACAAAACACAAAGCCCCAGAAGGACCAGATCAAAATCGAGAACAAAGGCGAATTGTGCAAACTGAAAGGCCTGACGCTCTCATTCAAGGACAGTTTGTCCGCTTTGGTCGCAGAAATTTTTGTATTCGTAGATCGGTTCCCAGTCATGCCCAACTGGTTATTGGGGTCAATTGCACTGTTTTTGAGTTCCACTTTTTGGAACTTTTTTCAAACAATCCAAATGGTCAAAACGCGAACGATTGTTCTTCTCTGATTTCAGACGACGTTCTTGTGGACAAGATGAGGCTCTCAACTTTGCTTGGAATGGTCTCACTGGCAATTGCGGTTAGTATCAGGGGTCCAGAACTGGAAATGTTGCTGAAATTGCGTGTGGGTCAAAAGTTGTGTGCTGGCGGTCATCCCTGCAGGTATATATATACTTCCAGATAATCCCTGATGTTTCCAGTGCACTGTTGAGTCCAGTGCATGGCCCAATTGATTTGACTCAAAACTCTCTCCCATTCTGAAGGTGTTCAGTTTGTGCAGTCTGATTGAGTTCACAGTTGTTTGTTCTGAGGTTCTTCCCCAGTGTTTGTTCTGGGCTATTTCTTCGTTTGCTGAAATTTGTAAAATAGCGCAGATTTGTAGAGCAAACCATAGTCAAAGGCCTTGACAATCATCCCCTCTCCCCCCCCCCCACAAGGTTGAGTCATTGCGTCATCCCCTTCCATTGACTTGTCACCCTCTGGACGTGTCCCCCCCCCTCGCCCCGTCAACACCGCAGAATCACGGCAGCGAATGACTTGACATTTGTGGCCTATATCTGGTTGTGTGGTTCTTCCCGAGTGTTTGTTCTTTTCCAGGCTGGTGTTTGCTCCATGTTCTTCTTTGCCTACAGCCTGCGGTCTTTAGATCGCAAAAGGCGGAGCTGTGTCCTGTTGTTTTCTTCAAGGGTCATTTTTGACCAAAATCTTTTTCTCCTTAGATTGGAGTTTTTCGAAAGAATTTTCAGACGTATTTTTGTTCAAAATGTGTGTGTCACAACTTAATGTTGGGCATTCTCCGACTTCTCTGCTTGTGCATTGTTTTGTTTTGAAACATCCAGCATATTACATGTGTTTCGGACAAATCTGGGGGTCACTGGGCGAGTGCAGGAGAATGCGGATTGGAGGCTTCAGTCTGCGTGAATTCTCGTTCAGGCTCTTTATTCTGAGGTTCTTTCTTAGTTTCAGGTTGAGCTGTTAAAAAGCAAGGATTCAGATGGAGGCTCCAGCGGTTTGACTCAGGGGTCTTCTCACCCGCGCTCGCGGACACCGAACGCGATCTGCCAGTGATACTGACATCACTGCCTCACAGCTGCTTGGTTGTGCAGAATTGATTACACAAATCCACGTTTTCCTTTCCAGATTCACAGTGTTTATGGCGCTCCTATGAAGATCACTCAGTCACAATTGCTTAAAATGATCATCAAAAGCTTCAAGACCAGAGACACTGAAGGTAAGTTCCTGCCCGCGTCTTGTCCCCGAACCAGAAAAAAAAAAAAAAAAAAAATCAGATTTTCGTATTTTGAGGGGACAATTTTTTGCAAGGTGCAGGTAGGCAAGACATACAAAAAAAAAAGGATCAGAATTCGGAATGCGTTTTGGGTCGTTGTTTCGCTCATAAACGAAACTTCATGGAGTAAAGGCATCCTGAGATTGTGGCGGGTTCTTGTGCAGTGGAATGAGTATTGCGTCTGTTTCTGATGTTTGAAACTGGTTGTCGAGTCTTCGGACACTGCTCGCTGGAAGCTCAATTTTAAGACTTGATTTGCAAAAAAAAAACCCAAAAAAACAAAAGAAGAAAGAAAGAAAGAAACAAACAAACAAAAAAAAAAAAAACAAAAACAAAAAAACAGAAAGATACGACAAAGATAATCTGTCTCCCGAACAAAGACGCAGCAAATTTGTGTTTTCTGATTCTTTCAGCACTGATTGTCGTCTTCAACGTTATTGCAAAAGCCAAAAAGCAGGTCAAATTGTCGGAGATAAAAGGATTCATCAAGCAATCATTGCCACGCACAGAAAAATTTCAAAACTACGAAAATATCTTAAACAATGCTGCCGACAGAAAAACCAACATGGTCACATTCCCAGGTAAGTCTTAGTGAATGTTGTTTTTGAGTTCATTCGTGAAAAAAAAAACACCAGTTTTTCTTTTATTCTGTCTGACTCGAGTGGTGTAAGTGCTCTTTCTTTATCCGTCCGTCCGTCCGTCTGTCTGTTCTCTACTGTTTTGTTCAAAATGTCCTGCAAAAACAAACTTTTCATCTTGCAGCACTGAAGAAGGCGAGAGATCGTTACTGGAAGAACCGTTCTTGGAGCTGAGAACGAAAAGGCGACAGGACGACAGTTTTGTACATTCGTATCGTTCATTTCCTCGCATGCTGTTGCTTTTATTAATTGCTGTGCAAAAGAAACTATGAAAACTTTTTTTCTCGGTTGTCGATGTTTTTTCGTAAAACTTGCTTCGGTGTAAACATTATTGTTTTGCAAAACGAGACAGGACTTCGAGAGAAGAGTGCAGGCATGCAGTGGCGCTGAGCCTCCCCATGAAATTACTTTCGGCGATAGGTTCAGTTCACCCAAACAGTTCGCTCATGTGCTTGATGGGTTTGCAAACGGAGGATATTTTGTTGCCCATTTCTCTCCACATGGGGACCGTCCAGGTGACCTGGTCCGCCTCGTCGGGTCCATTTTTCAGGAAGCAATGAACCTGAAAGTATTGGCCTTCTTTCCCAGACTCAACTTTGGCAGAAAAGTTATTGATTTGCGAGGCGATAAGAAGTGAGAGATCTGTCAAAATTGCATACCTATTGTATTGAGTCAGGAACGGTGTCCTTCGTGCAGGTCAATTTTTTCAACCGAGAACTTTCCCAAGACCAGAAATTGAGAAGGCACACTTACGTCCTTTTGCAGAACCGTTTTGAACAAGCTGATTTCCACATTGGCCTCTTTGAGCGCGGGGAGCGCAATGGACGCTTCTCTGTTCCAACAATCTTTCAGGCACTCAATCGTCATGCCTGGAAGCCAATGTACCTCTGGGATCATTTTCCATTCAGTCTTGCTGTCGTCCATTTTCGCGGCTATCGAATGTACATGTGGCTCAAAGGGTTGTTTTTCTGTGATTGCACCCTGCTGTGGGCCGTCTTACCGTCATAAGTCACCACGGCGTGCTGATAATAGATGCTTCCACCTGGTGACAGATCTTTGATTTCCGTGGGAAGCAGCTCTTTCTTGACGCCCAGGGTCTGAAAACCAGCATCCGTTAACGGTGCACAAAAGGGTGATGATGACAATCCCGAAGTAAATTTGGCGTATATGAGCAGACAAAACGACCCGCCCATCAAAGTTTAAGCAAAAAGTCACCTTTTCCGCAAAGCTAAAGTAACTTCGGAGAGGAGTGGACACGACGCGCAACTTTTCGCCATGTCGTTCGTTCATCTCGTGCAGTGCATGGTCAGGGTCACCTTGCGCAACTGTGACAAAGAAAAAGCCGCTGTATTGATACGCCTCTGCCTGAGCATCAAGCACCGTATATAAAAAATTCAGAACAACACGAAACCAGGTTTCTATCAGAAACGGGAGACCAGAAACACGGGACCAAACTGAACATCACTTTGGGTGTCTTTTGCGTCAGATTCCCGAGTTTAGAAACTGCTCCAATATACGCTGCGACTCACGTACCAATGACAAAGCGGTTTTCTCCAACAATCTGCAAGAAAACACAACATCATCTAAAGTGCAGTTCACATGGGATGCGAAAGCAGATTTGCAGAAAAACTTGCTTCTAAATCCTTTTATCTTGTGTCCTAAAGCTGTGTGAACACTCCAACGTGTTGCACTGCGTGAAGCCCTTTGCGAGCGCCTTCATGTGCACATCCTTTGTGAATGGGGCCAAAGAAAAAAATTTGTACAAAACGGAATCGTCACCAGGGCCAGGCTCTCAGCACGTGTGAAGCCACGTTTATTCGTAGTTACCTTGAAGGCGTGAATCAGTTTGGTGTCACTCTTCTTCAAGCCAGATTTGATGGCTTCGAAAGCTTCTTTTATGATGTCGTTGACGCCTCTCGTTGGTTCAACGCTCACATCCAACAAAGTAAAACCTTCAGCCATTTCGTCGGAAAGTTTTCCAAAAGGGAATGAGACAAGGCGACATTCAAATACACGTATCAATGTGTCAAGTGGTCATCAGACATTTATCGACCGACTTTCAAATCATATTTTGTCACAAACAGCCACGAGTATTCCTTTTTTTTTTCGTAATCGATATCATTAAAAAAACTGCGCGTCACAGGTTTGCTGAACGTCCTTTTATTGTTTTCATGGTGCAGAGAATATTTGTCGAAAAACCCAAAAGACAATCGTTCTTCTTGGCACACATTTGCATAGATACATGAAGCAAAAATTAACTTATAACTGCAGCAACGGCAGTTATTTTCCGACTTGGTTTGTGGTTATTCCAAATGTTTGATGGGTTTACACACTATTTTCAAGTGATTTCCCAGTTCCTTCCAAAGTGGTAGCGTCCATGCCATCGCGTCTGTGTCTCCTGGGCTACTTTTGAGAAAAATATGAACCTGTAACAAAAAGATTATAAATTCAACTTATTGGTCAAGCCTTAGAGACAAAAAGTTCCAAGAAACCTATTCACCACTCACATCATTTTGGACAATAGTTTTGAAAGCACTTGTTTCACCGTTTCCCCTTTTCATCTCTGACAGAGCTGCTTCTGCTTCTTGTCGCCAGATGTGCTTCAGACTCCAAAGTGACACCTGAACAAAACCACAAAACACAGGTTCTTTTTCTGTCAACGTTCTCCTCAGCCGTGCCGAGCGAGCAGGTCTAGGGTCATCATTTCTCTAGGAAACGGAGGACGGCAATCTGGGTTTGAATAAAAGACGTCCGACGTCCCAGTCAAAATGGGACAATCAAAGAAGGACATATCCGAAAACCAAAATGTTGTAAATCCAAACTAGAAGCCACCAAATGTGTGGATGCCCTGCGGGACCAACCCCATAGTCTGCGGGCACAATTCCCATATTCCCGCACATCCCTGCAGATTTGTCCGAAACATTCTCATTTTTCCAAAAATACAACGCACACACCAAAGACTTGGAAAACAGCCAACCATGACGAGACCTGAGGCCTTCAAGCAGCAAAATGGAAAAATATGGATAAACCCAACCACAAATGCGGCACAGCCAATCCTGCAAAATTCTGTAAATGCCCAGCTGCAAAAAGTCTCATGGGCAATGACGCGGAGAACCTGTGCATGCTGCGAAAACTTGTGATCTTGTGCTTGAACTCGAATCTTCATTACCTTGGTGATCAACATGAATGTGGACCCAGTAAATGTTTCCACCGGGTGAAATATCCCTAATCTCTGTTGGTAGCAACTGCTTGTTCACCCCAAGAACCTGAAACAATATCTGTGACGTGTTGTTGATGACTCTTATATATTGGACGAAACAACACGTTTTGTACTGTGTTGACCAGGAAAGGTGTATATATGTATTCGATTTGGAAAGGACCAAACAGACACGGAGCGCGCATTTTATCCTCAACATTACTGCAGAAAACCTTGCGGCATCTTTTTCAGGCATTCTTCTCATGCCTGATAATTAAGAATTTACCTTTTCAGCGAAGCTGTAGTAGGATCTCAAAGGAGTTGAACTGACCAGTATTTTGTCTCCGCAGTGATTGTTCAGATCTTGCAAAGCAACATCCACATCACCAGCAGGACACAAAACTTTACAAGTTTAGGACACAAAAATGTGGAATGTGCCAAAAACAAAACAAAGGTTGATTGTTCCTTTTTGGAGAACTTTTTGTTGCTAACCAAGGACCCGCACCTACGACAAATCTGTTTTCTCCAACCACCTGAAAGTGAAAAAGAGAAGAATACTGTATTAGCTCACGATATGACACATGACCCGTCAGAATGAGTGCTCTGGACATGTTATGGTTTTCCAATTGAACAGATGATTGGGAAGAAACAGATGGAGATTGATATATACCTTGAACGTGTGAAGTTTCTTGACAGCACTTCTCCTCAACCCATAGGAGACAGTGGCACTCGCTGTTCTGATAACTTCGTTGATGCCAATTGCTGGTTTCACAACGACGTCCATGAGAGTTATTCCTTCAGCCATTCTGACTGCCAATTTCTTTTGCCCTGGCTTTTATCCTGACGTCTTGGCAGGCACAGTTGCAAAAGGTGGGATTCTGCAGGTTTCCAGAATAACACGATTCGGCTTTGCCCAATTGAACCCAATTATTTCAGCGCTTGATGCATTCTGAATGATTCAGGCAGCATGCAGTCCAAGAAATATTGACTCCTGCATGGGTTGGTGTGTGTAACCCTCGAAGACAAACATGTTTTGTCAACAGAAGAGATTCAGAGGGCAAACAGAAACTGTGAGGCACGTTTGCCTTGTTGCTTTCAGAGAATGTCGAATGAGATCTGACTTTCAAAAACGTTTTGGTGGAGTAACTGGTGATCAAGCCCTCTGCAAAGCTTGATGTGCTGGTGGTGGGTCATAACCCTTGTGAGCCAGTTCTTCCTGTAAGCCCCAACATGTAACTTTGGACCCAGCATTCCAGGAAAAAATGTCCATCCAAATAGACAGATATTCTAGTTGCCAAACTTTGGGTTACTGCGAGAGTCGAAGTCGTACATGGCAATCTTGGAATTGGCAGTCCTACATGACAATCTGGGAATTGATACCTTTTGTACAGGTCTTGTTGCCTTTCTGTCTTGTTTTGGGAAGGTTGGATGGCCCGTGGATTCTCTCCTGGTAGTTTTTCTTTCTCTTGGCGAGAAATTGGGCACATAGCTTGCTTTTGCTGTTGACGGAAACCAACAGCAACCAAACCCAAGCATACCCAGAAGCACACAACACACCCAAGTTTTGGTGAATTGACTCAGTTTCCCCCATAAACAGCTGACGATCAATACGAGGCGATATACAACGATATCGCACAAGCTTGCAATGAAGTGCGCCAGACTTCGATCTTTGCTTTAATTCATTGTAGACAAACGTTCATGAGCCTTTTTACGTTCCCGTCGAGCCAAATAAGCAGCAGGGCCTGTGGCCATTAAAAGTTGTTCTGTTCTGAGCTGGTGCTCCTGTGAGCAGCTTCGCTGAAGCAGAACGACCCAGCCAGGAAAGAGGATTATTGACTGTCGCAGCTTCGTCGTCCTGCATCAATACACTGCAGCCAGCTTACCCAGCCGAGTCCAATTTACCTGGTTGTTTTGGGGGGGGGAGGAGAAAGAGATTCGCAGATTGTTGAATGCCAGTACATCACACCTCTAACTTGGTTGCAGTGCTGTGAGGTCGTAATCATTTATAGTGGTGAATCATGTCGGTTTTACTGACAGCTTCAAAGAAGTCGGTACAGAAGCCGAAAACCTCGAAGCCCAAGAAGCCAAAGAAAAAGTAAGTTCACTTTTCTTGTGTGCATATGGCCATCTGCTGTGGTGTGTGTGTGTGTGTTGTGTATATATGTGTCGTGTGTCGTGTGTGTGTGTTGTGCACGCGTGTATGTGTGAGCGCTATTTGACAAACGTTCTGATCTCCTCTTTGCACCTGAGCTTTGTGGGAACAAGTGTTATAATGGCTGCTTCCATGCAGTGCTGGGACAGCTTCATCCATTTTGTCAGGACCGTTGATTCTGCTTCAGCTGGAACTATTCCCCCAAGGTGAAAATTGTGACTTGTGCGGTACGCAGCCAATCGCACCACAGTCAGGGGATAGCCCACACACAAACAATGCATAATGCTCCAAAGTTGACTTTTTCTTCATTTTATTCGTAAGAGGCGCCTGTGTTGCAACGACTGAAGCTACTTAACACATAGGCGTTACTACTGGCGTTGTCATTCAATTGCCTCTTTTGGCATCAAGTCAATGGTTGAGTTTGGGAGTCATTGATTCTGACACCTCTCCCATGCAGAGTAAACAGTGCAGAAATCGAAGACCTTATTTCTGACAGAAAAGTACCTTAGCTGTTGCTCAAGAACAGAAAAAACAGCGGGAATCGTTTGTGTCCTCCAAAGCGTAAACTTGGTGACACAGGAAATCAATTTCTGTAATCAAAATGCATGTGCTTTTGCGGTTCCGTTTTCAGACTTTGAAGCAAGATGAAAAACATTGGAACCGTTTGAACAAAATGAAGGATTCTGGCCAAAGCAAAACATTGCATGTTTGTGGTTGTCATGAAGGGGAATATGATGATTGGGCAGAAATGAAAATTGGCATGAACGGAAACATTTGAAATAAAAAAATGATCCATTGCAATCACGTAATTTTTGGGTTTCTGCCACGCAAAGCTGTATCGATTACAAGTCCCATTGAAGAATTTCTCTGTTTTCATTTGAATCTCAGTGATAGGAACGGAACATGTTTGGTTTCATTCTTTTGCCCATACTTTGCACCACGTTAGGTGCGAAGAGCGTGCGAAAGTTGCGGCAAATGTTTCAACGAAACGGGTCGATTCTGGCCGAGGCAGAGGTCTTTGGCGTTCGCTTTCCGCAGTCTCATGAACAGGCAAAAAGTGCTGAACGTTCAGGCCTTTTCATTTGTCATTGAAACTTTTGAAGCCCCTCAACACGTTGTTTTGTGATGTCATTGATTCCGTGATGCGCTAACCGTTAAATAATTCATGAAATCAATAGATTCCTGGCAACAGTATGGAATATTAGTAAAGAATTTACAGCTGTGTGAATTTGCATGTGCAGCAGAAAAAGCCATTAATTTTCAACTTTACGAAGAGGAAAAGATACGTTTTCTTCGTGTAAGTGTTCATTTCCTTCCAGGTGATGAGGAGAAAACAGAAAGTTTGTTCACATTTCGTCTGTGTTCAAGAAGCATGCAGCCAAGCAAATGTGATTGCTCAATGTTGGTCGTGAGCTGTGTGAACACTCTCATTGGTAACACTGTGTCCCACAAATTGCATTCTGCCTTCTGTAATGTCCTCCGCATCCTATGTGAACGGGCCCTAATGTCTCAGACAGACAATTTTTTGTGAAGCTTCCAACACAGACAGAACAAATTCAGTTTCTTGCAACATCAACGGCAGGATCCAGTGGCAGCAACAGAGAATGCAAAATCAAAGTCAACTGTTTGCATGACAGAAATGTCGTCTTGTGTGAGAGGGTATCTGCTGTTGGCAGAAGGGATTCCACCAGAAAGCAAAACATGGCTCCCCTGACAGCACTGGAAAACTCTCCTCACGGGGTTGTCCAGTGGTGATGATGTGAGTCTGCTGACAGGTGAAGGGAACAGGAAGACACCAGGAGTCTTCTGACGTGGCACCATGCACTTCCTGATCTGTGCTTTCCTTCACCACTTGAAAAAAGATTAACAAGTTTCTGGTTGAAATTGGTTGTTTTTCTGTTCTTGCTCAAGAATGAACTGGACCTACTTTTGCGAGCAGAGTGAACGAGCCCCATGCAGATAGTATTCGTTTGTCCTAAATGCCAAAACATTGTTAACAGATTGTTTGTTACTTTCCGTCTTTCCCTAATTGTAGGGTTCCGCAACCTATTCCAAAGAGCAGGTAAGGTATATATGCAGCCAAACTAAAATGAGATGTTCAGTGAATGCATGAGTTTTGCATGAGTTTTGATTCCATTGCATGCCTGTGCATTTTAGACAATACAGAAATTGAGCGCACGTCTTTTATTCAAACTGACTTGAGATCAATGTGAAGGCTACTTCATGCATTATGTCAAGGTGGTGGTCATTCCCTGTTTCACATGATGTTGACTCTTCTCAGGATTGGAATGAATTTTTGAAGCTGCACCAACTGCAGTTGGCAATTCAAGTCAGAACGCCCCCCTCACCAAGATGTTTCAAGACAGGTGTCGCATCAAACAACTTGGGGGGGGGGGTAACTGCTGCTTCAGTCATCCTTTCTTGTTGATCCAATTGGTCCAATCCTTGGGAACATGGTGTGTCATGTGCAAAGGCCAAATTTTGCAAAAGACGGAGAAAATTGTCCTTTGCCCCTGTTTTGGCAAAAAGCAACTGGCTGTTCAAAATATTCCTTTCTCCTTTGGCCCTTTCGTTCTGAAGGGCCTGAAGAACTGGTCTCAGAAAATCTGAATCAGGTGGCAGGTACAATTGTCTTTCCTTTTGCACCTAATTTTAGAACGTTTTTTTTATTACTTCCCAACGGCTTACCTTGACATTGCATGCAAGTCCTGTTCGCTTCTTTTCAACTTTCTGAAGGCAGTGATCAATAACTTGGTGATTTACACACGATTTCGGGCATGTTGAACACAGAGAAAAGAGTACCACCGAAAAGTATCAGTTTCACAGCACACGCACATGTTTACTTTCAATTTCCTGGAGTACCGGGAAATTCGTGTCTATTCTGTTGCGTTTTGAATTTGGCCATTTAGGGTGTAAATTTTCAGCTGCAATCTGTG
>JAAUYG010024766.1_pt1 | contig 10739 bp, 7 predicted proteins | sample 7278091 | NCBI WGS metagenome assembly JAAUYG01 (sample SAMN14350201, study PRJNA611818) | marine sediment metagenome | isolation source: surface marine sediment (0.6m) | place: French Polynesia: Moorea | collected 2018-08
GCTTGGTCAGGATGTGATGCACATAAAAATAAATAAATAAATAAATAAACCGCTGCTCTGCAAGAACTCCAGGAAAATGTTGAAAGATGACCTAGATCAGACCCTGACCATTGTAATGCTTCCACTTGTTTTACAAAAAGAGCATGAAAGCACAAATATGTATATTTACTTGACATTTCCAGTACAGACACTGGCCATTGTGCAAAAATTGAAAACAAAACGGCCTGGTTAACAGTATGGATGCTCTCAGTATATCCGACGCGGGCATACATACACGCAGCATTCATTATGGTCCACATGGGCTCGGATTTTACTTTTTCATGTTCTTAATCACATTACTTTATGTAGCGGCAAGACAACACGCAAAAATTGGTTTGCAGTTACCTCTGTTGATTGATATCGGATCAAGCCTAACAAAACACGGCTGAAAACACAGCACAATTATAATATTTTAGGTGATGAAGTATATCTCTATATCGAGAAACATGTTAAAGCATATAAGGTATTTGCATCACCTTTAAGAGAGCAGGGCCACGTTATCACCATATAAAGTGTTGAAAATGAAGAGATGGCGGTTTTAGACTAAGAATGTGTATGTACATAAAGTGATTAATTAATTAATTAATTAATTAATTAATTAATTAATTAATTAATATTTATTTACTTATTTATTTATTTATTTATTTATTTATTTATTTATTTATTTATTATTTATTTGTTTATTTATTTATTTATTTATTTATGTGGGACCAACAAGTAAATGATGGGTGATGCCGGCAGGTTCTGCTTCAGTGACCACTGCCGCCTTTCTCTTACGCCGATGGCAATGTCGGCGGGTCCCAAGAGTCCCTTGGGGTGGGGCACTGCCGCGGATGTTACTTTAGATTGCCATCTGTGTCTTTCACCATGTACTCATTTACGGCTGAGTGAACCCAGGCATCACTGTCGTCACCTGTAGCCCACGCGGCAAACGGTTTAGATCTGTCACGTGCCTATAGATGGCTAACGATCGACTGGAACCCACGACCTCGTGGTTGGGAGTCCGCCACCGCCACCGCCAACCATTCGGTCATCGCTAAAAACAGTCATCTTCTATAAACATACATTTATTCTTAAATAAAATATTTGAAAGGATGGTGACCTTTATCCTACTGCCCATTACTCAGTTTTTCACACACCAGCTTCAGTGGAGTTAATGTTTTCAGTATACATGGAAATATGTAAAGATCATGGCTACGTAGGCTTGTGGTTGGAAACCATATCTGTGCTGCACATAACCTTTGGACATTACTATTAGGGTGCTGTGGGTCTTATGTATAAGTAGTTGGTGTTATTACGATATTCTCCGTAGTCACATTTCTGATTCTCAAGAGTCTTATAGGCCTGTTAAGCCTTCGCGATTGCTTGTTGTGCTACCTGCACTCTTGTTTAGTAGATTCTATGGTCATGCTACTATAATAAACTGCTATTACTACTACTACTACTACTATTACTACTACTACTACTACTACTACTACTACTACTACTACTACTACTACTACTACTACTACTACTACTGCAGCTGCTACTGCCACTACTACTACTACTGCTACTACTCAGTGTTACTACTACTACTACTACTACTACTACTACTACTACTACTACTACTACTACTACTACTACTACTACTACATTTGTACAACTGTTAGTTTTGCTACTGCACTACTAGTAGTAATACTACCACTGCTGCTAATGTAACCACGAAACCACTCATAACTTTTAAGCATTGGTTTACAAGGAAGCGTACCGGGACGTACGTATCAAGGCCACCGCGGTCTATGTGTTTCGGGGTCAATGCAGCTGTTGTGCACGCGAATAAATGATACTAAACTTTAAATCCTAATCGTAGTATTATCCTGGGCTACCAATAGGAACGTGATACCCGATTTATCATAATCTGACAACTCCCGCAATATAATGATCCGCCCCTATAGTCAAACCAGGTTCAGTCAACTCACAGGGATTAACACCGCTGCGAGGGTCGCCAATAAGCCCCCCGTACAGCGGTCAGCGTTTCCACTGATCAAACAATTCTCAGCTGTGTCCCAGAGATGGGACGAGATACAAACTAATACACGTCCTATAATATGGCCAATAAATATAACGAATTACCGTGTAACGCAGGTGTAATTTGTCGGGATGAGCGCCTGCTTGGCGGCTGCGGACTGGACAGGCAATAAAAAATGTCGCCCGCTGTAAATGGCCTGTGACAGTCCCAAAGAACATCGCCTTGTTTTGGGACGCGCTCGTGGTAACCGTATAACTGGAAGTTTTAGATACCGATAAACTGATAAACTTGGGGACGGAATAAAACTCCTCCATTTGGTGTGTTTGCTACCAAATATTTTGTGGTGTAAATTATATTAATATCAAATTGACAATTATTTTTTTGCAGTCTTTACATACCTGAGTGTTCCTATCATATGTCAAGTATTGCAACCAGAAAGATAATAATTCTGCCCCAAACGTTATATGCAGTAGCTATATTTCTTTCCTTTTTTCCTCTTAGTCGATTCTTTGTTTCTAGTGGTAGGCCTACATTCCTCCTCTATTTGTTAAAGTTCTTCCTTTCTGTATTTCCTTCTTTTTTCCTTCTTTCTGTCTTTTCTTCGTTCCTTTGTTTCTTTCTGTCCTTAATGGCATCTTTCTTTCATTCTTTCTTTGTTTCTTTCTTTGTTTCTCTCTTACTGGTGTGGACACCTTCTCGTCACCTTTAACCATCAGGTGCGTTATACCGTGCTGAACAATCGTGATCTACCACAGTTTTTTTTTGTTATGTTACTTTCACAATTATGGCACAACGCATCATGAAGATTTTTGCATCAAACACTATCAGCTGCATATATCCAGATACACATATACGTAATGGTGAAATCTACCCCAATGGTTTCATGCACGACACACAATGTGCGCAATTATTAATTTTATGACGGTCTCCTTTAACTTTATACATAGCCATATATACATACATATATTTGGGAGTTGAGATGAGGCGCTACATACATAGAGCCTTCAATAACCATGATATTGCTCTTCTGGGAGTTAAGGCGACGAACTATACCGACATATGTGGGGCTCCACATGGGTAAAAAACAAAGTGTGACACGGCTACTTTAAAAGTTGTAGAATCCGACGTGCATGCTGTTTGATAAAAACTGTAGAAAGTGACGTCCAAATCTTATAGAAATTGTAGAATTGACTGACGTTGAAATTTTGTAGAAAGACAAAGATCGACGTGGAAGTCTTATAAACTATAATTATAAAATAAATACATATATAAAATATTATAAAAAGTGACGTGACGAAGTAAAATTCTTATAAAAATGACATGGGAGACAGGAAAAGCAATGAAAAGTGGCGTGTGACACAGCATAAATTATCAGGGCCCATGTAGAGCCCTTTATGTACATGGCTTTATCACCACGATGTCGCTATTTTGGGGATAGAAATGACGAGCTACATACATAGCCTCATCACCATGATGTCGCCATTTTGGGAGATGGTGACGCCGTCCACGGGATCAAAGCTTCTTGCATACAAGGTTACCTCGTTGACATATACGGTTAATTTATTCCTTTGTGTCCTACCGGCCGCCTGTGATTGTGTCCCATGTCGAAAGCTTGCAATTAGCACTTGTCGTAATCCGGCCACACACTCGACAAATCTCCGCCTGACCCCAGTAACTCTACAGTAAGCAGCCAGCCGCGGAAATCCAAACCCGACACGGTCGGGGTTATAAACCTGTCGCCTCCATGTAAAGTCATCACCCGACAGGACCCCCCTCACCTTTGGCGTGTCACCCAGGGGTATTGCTTTCAGCACCCAGCTCGGCCCCACACATGGCGGGGACCACACTCAATCCCAGAACCCGGGGACGCCATATATACCTGGATCACATGGATGTCAGTCAGAGTCCATGACACAATCGATCCAGATTAATCCGCTTAGCCGTGGCGCCGGACTGACGTCTGCGATGAAGTATCAGAATACCGCTATGGCGATATATATTTTTTTTCATAAATTCAACACGTAGCAAGACAATGGGCGTAAAAAGAGCACACATGACGATGCATTAGTTGACCTTGATTGCAGTCAGCTGTATAGTTTTGACATGGAAGTACAGGTTGCCGAGTGACTGATATTTCGACACACATGTTGTAATAGACAGTTTCTACGGTTAGTAACGCACTCGGTGGATTTATAATTTAGCCTGTATGGCTGTCTTCTGTAATTGAGGATTTATTTAGTCATCCGTTACCGATAAGCAAAGTGGAAGTTGGGTGTTGAACCTTTGGCTACAGATTGAATCGGTTTGGAGTTTGCATCCCGCTTTCGTGTTTCATCACATCGGGCACACACTGCTTGTCTTATTAATCATTTTAGCTGATCATCACACGTGTGTGACTGTGTGTAGAAAATTAAGGGCTATGATAGATCAATCAGACCGCGGCCGGGTAGTGTAGTGGTTGAGCGTTCGCCTGACATGCGCGAGGTTGGTGGTTCGATCCTCGGCCGCGTCAAACAAAAGACGTTATAAAATTTGAGGTTCTGCTGCTCTGGTTAGCGCTCAGCACAAACGAGTTGGCCGGCTCGGAGTCAAGATAATGGTTTGGCTTGGGATATCACTGCCTACCCGTGGCGTGGTGTTTCAGTGAGCTAGCACTGTAAAAACTGGCAAAACTGGTTGCAGGTCAGACTAGCACAAGACTTGTCCAGTACATACACATGAACACCTACTACCATAACCTTGTTCTGAGACCAAGCCATTGAGCTTGGTAAACCCTGTTCCAATCGCTATAAGACCGAAACATTGTCAGATGCTCATCACTCTCTCACTCACTTACTCACTCACTCACTCACTCAGACTCATTTCGGTAATAGTTGTCTGTATGGGTCGTTATTCCCCTGTTGAAGAACCGTGTTCTGAATTTGAGCGCTGTAACAATTCTGCGCCACTCGGTTGAGGCCAGAAAAGAGAGGGTTTTCGATGGATTGTTAGCCTGCCTTTATGCACAATCACCCTGCCGTGTCTAATGGTCTCAGTAGAGTAGCAAAACAAACCACGCCGAGTTTTACCTTTTCCGCACAACAGACGATAAGACAACATGTTATAAAACACGCTCGAGTTTCAGCGGCAAACGATCACCCTTTATCGCCCAGCAAAATGGACCCACAGAAGAGTGTGCTTGTGGGGCGACAGAATCCAGACGTTTACGGCGAGGGTTTAACGAGAGCTGATATCAGTGCGCTCAGGTAGACGGTCTATTTGGAAGCACTTGACTGTTTCCATGAGCAAAATATGGCACGGCTATATAGGGCGGCCACCGTGCGAGCTTCTAGTCCTTTTGTTTGGGAACTTCCTGGGAAGGTGATAGTCGCTCTTAACATAAACTGCGCATCAAGAAGATTACGTGTGAAACATGGCCGCAGTTGTCCCGCTTCGTTCGCCCTGTGCCAAATTCTGACACCGATACTGAAAGCTACTCCGACGTTTACGTAACTAAAACAAAACAATGTGCAGACGATTTATAATCGCTTAACTTTCCACAGCATCGCGCCGCTAAAACTATAACCGTTATCACCGGTTAGGACAAGATGAGAAGGCTCCAGACCAACTGGCGCCACGACGTACGTTACAGTTCTTCTCGATAAGTCATGTGACCGCTCGTAATAAACGCTGTGTGGTCGTACGGTGGGGCAGTGGATTTTTGAAACGACTTAAAAGTTCACTGGACGATTATCTGTGTAAACATCACTTGCTTGAATCAAACATAAGATTTGATGCGATAAATACACAAGAGGTTTCTTCTGTTTTTCACAAGGAGGCTTTTAAACTTGTATTTTATATTTATTTCATAAACAAATATATTGTTTATGAAATAAACACAATGTATTTTATATTTATTTTATAAACAAATGTATTGTTCATGAAATAAGTATACAATACAAGTTTAAAACCTCTTTACATATTACTTTAATTTGTGAAAGGACCACGTAAAGCAAATTTATCCCACAACACGTTATTGATACTCACGTATCACGTTGTTTCTTCTCTTGCGTTTGCTTTAAAATATATATGTGTGTGTGTTCAGGTGTCATAACTGAAAATTTGACGGCTGTGGGAATTGCGGACCTTAGCGCTGAGTAAACCGTTTCGCGAAAATCAATCACAGATTCCTAAAATACAGTAGAAAGTGGCGTGGTGGCAGAGCGGTAAGGTGCTCGGCGTCAGATGGATACGTTGTGACTTCAAATCCAGTCTGTCAGGAGTACATCATCTTTCTCATGTCATTGCCGTTGTTTGGCCCAGTTTAGCCAGGTATCGTTTGTGAAAAGGAAAAAGCATACGGTAGCTATACAGATCATTTGATTCACGGCAAATATTGTTTCGTACTTCACGGCAAATATTGTTTCGTACTTTCGTACTATTTTGTACTTTCGCACTATACATGAGACATTTAGAAGCATCCTCACTGCATACTCACTCTCAGATAAATTAAGGTGCAGTATATACAAGTCTTGCTATACTAAGGAAGACTTGTGGTCCGACGGATCATCTTTATAGGTAATTTCCTGTTTTTTGTAACTGTGAACAGTGATTGTGCGGCCTCCCGCCAAAAAGTTTTAATGACAAGAATTAAAAAAGAATACAAGGTATATAATTATTATACTTTGCATTCTTTTTTAATTCTTGTCATTAAAACTTTTTGGTGGGAGGCCGCATATAAATTGATTTTTGAATTCCTTGATTCATTATCGAGTCTTGCAAAACAAATGCATATTATTATGTAATGATTTTTGAATTCCTTGATTGACATTCATTATGGAGTCTTGCAACAACGAACAAATGCATATTATTATGTAATAAATATAACAGTAGCCACACCCCAGCATTGTAATTTGGTCAACAAACATCTCCATTCAGGCCCCCATGTCTTCAATGTCTCATCAAACGGCTATTACATGCCCCCCCATCCCCCTCGAAACACATTGAAATATTTGTCTTATTTTTTGCATCTGTTATTCATTGGCCATGCAGCCTTTCTCCTTGCATAGTGGGTGGGCCCCCAATTAAACCAATCAGTCGGGATCATCAGCACACAGGTCGAGTCCAGCGGAGATTATCCTAGGGATTAACAAGACAAATCCCTCTGTCAGTCGGCAGGTCCTGTAACCCCCAATCCCTCATGCAGGCGCTTCAAAAGCCATCTGCAAATGAGCGGACAAGGCTTGATCTCGTAATACGCATGGTGCGGCGATAAGATTTCTACAATTTATTGCAATAATATTATGACTACACTTTTTATTGCGATTATTGTTAGTTTCTGGGTGGCAAACTTATAGCTAAATCACGCTAAAATTTAGCAAAGCACTATAGCTTTACACTATCAAAGTAATACCAGTCATTCAGTTAGAATGTCCCCTCCCAGAATCGCTATAATATACTTTGCTGGGTAAGAACTAGGCCGGTGACATACAGCAACACCGGTAAAGCGACACAAATCCCACTGTTTGTACATCTTTTTGCCATCGAATTTCATAGTAAGGTGAGGGAATACTAAGTAATTTGCTGCATATTTGTCAGGTCCCCTATCACCCCAGAAAACCCCAAGGTCCAGCAGCATTAGCAGGTAATGCTACCTCTGCTTTCGACTCCTGCACTACTCGTGATGACAGTGAAACAAACAAACACACAAACAGGCAAACAAACAAGCAAACAAAACAAATCATATCTATGTGTGCACTATATATGGATCAAGAATTGAATGCTGCAGTATGTTACATACATGTACACTGAAATGAACTGAAGACAAACTGCGAACTACGCAGTGACGTCATTTCTGGTACAGTGGAGGGTGGGTGAATCAGGCTTATAGTCGGCTTTCAACCACTCATGGTCATATCACCGACTGCAAGTTGGATTCGGTGGTGTATGTAGGTGTATGCGTGGTGATTTAATGTGGAGCTGTCTTGTTTGGGCCGAACGATCTACGCCTGACAATTTTTTTTTGGTGCAAGCCACCGATTCAATTCCGCCACAGGTCAGCAGAAAGGAACCACTCAGACCATTTGTTGTCGTATTGGAAATATTGCCAGCATCACCCAGTGGCACGTGTGGGTCTCCTGTGGTATCATCTGGTCGAACATAAAAAAATCGTATATCTTAATAACTGACATACACATATTACCTAATTACTAAACAAGAGATCCAAGGACCTTGGCGCTCTGCCTGACGCCAGCAATTTGCACAGATGTTCCTTCCCATGTACACTAGGTGTGCACTGGGTGCACTGTAGTGCACTGGGTCAGCTACCCCATGTACTACCCCATGTGTCCATGTATGTACTGCAAGTAGCCCACAAATCCCATACTTTGATCTGTTTGGCTCTACATTAAGATGTTTTAAGAGCTACGTGGCATTTTGAGAATTGCACTGAATAACCTCAAATGACCTTAAACACTATGACGTCAAAGGTACCACATATATGTTCTACTAGTCCTCACGAGTGAGTCAGTTCATTTCTCTGTGATTAACTATTTCTGAGATATTTCCAATATTTCATATTAGGCCACAGTGTTAAAAAACATATTCCACTAGTACCACCGACTCCCAAATTTCAATCCGTTTCGCTCTGTTATTAGACGCTCCAAGCAATTTACGAGTTTTAATTTTCCCATTGACCACAATGTTAAATTGCAATCTTTTTTCACAAGTGTGACTGAAGTTTCCGAATGCCCCCCAGATTACCTTCAACGGTACAAGGCCAAGATTACACCATGTATATTAAGTACTGCATGCGACTCTGTTTAATTCTACGATTGCTCATTTTCCAGATAAATGAGGCTTGGGGTTTCTCCATAGGGTACAATGGTGAAATTTTTGTTAACAAGAGGCCCATGAGCATCATAACAACAGCAGTAGGTAGATTGTCATGTATGACATATGAAAGCATTACACAAATGTATCATATTAATATAAGACAATTACACCAAATGATCGCAAATGATATTGCAAAGTAAAAGGTGAAAGGTTCCCCATATACTTAGCGTGTTATTATAGTGTCATAACTCCATCCATTTCACCTTATGGCCAACCGTTTCCGAGTTACAGGTTATTTTGGGACAAATGCGTCAAATGACGCAATAATGACCCTGTGCAATGCAACGCCAAACGTACCCTATATATGTCCTACAAGTACCCAGCGATTCCCAAATTGCAATAAGTTATGCTATATGGGCAGTTCTTTTCAGTTACAGAACATTTAAAACAAGTACACCAAATGACTCCTAAATGGCCTTGAACAATAAAAGGCCAAAGTTACCTCATAACTGTTCTACTAGGACCCCTCTGGTCCCAAATTTCCTTCTGTTTCCTTCTGTTTCGCTGTACGGCCAGCCGTTTTCGAGTTACAGTCCCCATTGGATAAAATTCTTTTATCCAATGGGGACTAAATAACTGTCAGTAGATTTTATAGTCTTGTAGCTATGTGTGATTATCTTGTCCTAAGTATTGTGTGATAACGTTTTATGCTATGTGTTGATTTAGTCTTTTAGTTTGCGCGGTGTAATAATCCAACCCTTGGTTGCTAATAAAGTACACCTTTTACCTTTACCTTACCTACAGGCCATTTTAAGACAAGTGCACCGAATGAGCCCAAAATGACATTGAACCCTACAAGGTCAAATGTACCCGACATATGTGTTACCAGTGTCCACAAGTCCCAAATTTCACTCTTCGCTCTACTGCCAGCCGTTTTCGAGATACATGCCATTTTGACACAAATGTACTGAATGACCCTAAATGACCTTGAACACTACAAGGTTATAGACACCCACATATGTGTTACTAGTGTCTTCGAGTCCCAAATTTCACTCCATTTTGCTCCATGACCAGCCGTTTTCGAGCTACATCCCATTTTAAGACAAGTGCACTAAATGATCCCAAAATGACCTTAAACTCTGCAAGGTCAAATGTACCCAATATATGTGTTACTACTGTCCCACACTCCAAATTTCAGTCAGTTTCGCTCTATGGCCAGCCATCTTTGAGTTACACGCTATTCTGAAAAAAGTGCACCGATTGACCCCAAATTGACCTTGAACCCTACCAGGTCAACTGTACCCGATATATGTATTACTAGTCTCGCGAGTCCCAAATGTCATCCTATTTTCCTCTATAACCAACCGTTTTCGAGATACAAAGTTGTCCATAATCGGAAATGCACAAAATGACCTCAGAATGACATGACCTTGAACACTTAACAGTCAAAAGTACCCTATATATATTAAATAACAAGCTCCGACGTCCAATTTGTTTTCGTTTCACTCTGCGATCAGCTGTTTTCAAGATACAATGTGGAAGGTTGTCGAGAACGGCAAAATCGGAGATACACCGAATGACCCGAGAACACTTAAATAAAAAATAATAAAAAATACCTTATATATACTAGTTACCTACCCACGAGACCAGCCGTTTTGAAGATGCAAAGTTGCTGAAAACGGAAATTTCGGAAATGCACCAAATGTCCCCAAAATGAGCTTGAAGACTTAACAGTCAAAAGTGCCTTGGATAAGGTAACTACTTACCCCCGCGGCCCAAATTTTGCTCCGTCTCGTTGCACGACCAGCCATTTTCAAGATATCGTACATTTTATAATGCCCCATTGACTACCATTTTAAACGCCCCCCCCTCCAAAAAA
>JAAUYG010096980.1_pt1 | contig 10739 bp, 3 predicted proteins | sample 7278091 | NCBI WGS metagenome assembly JAAUYG01 (sample SAMN14350201, study PRJNA611818) | marine sediment metagenome | isolation source: surface marine sediment (0.6m) | place: French Polynesia: Moorea | collected 2018-08
ATGCAAATTATGAAGTGTTTAAGGCATACTTATGTGGCTTGGCAACTTAAAAACGTCTATTGTGACGCCTAATCTACGGTCATGAATCCCGTATTGTGCATGTACCCGGTACTTATAATGTTTGCTTTATCATTGCTGAAGTAGCAGTTAAGCTCTGTCGCTTCAGTTGCAATGGGTATTCGGATATACCCTATTCATCCCATTGAGATGACACTTTACTTTTAAGCAATTTTTAAATGCTTCACTTAGGGATAGTGAGTATGGTTTAAAATTGAATGTTCGGTTGAAATGTTTTTATCACATAAGGGTTTCAGGCAGTCATTGCTGAAAGGCCTATTCCCCAGTAGAGACCACCATACTGTGTGTGTAGCAGAGCATGTGTGCGGATAATAGAATTAATATGGTATAAAGATCATCAGTATAGGTACTCGCTCAAAATTAATGTGTGCATGCTATGCTTGCTATCATAGTTAAAAAGATATGCTACAATAGTACATGCTGTAGGTGGTAACTCTTTCCCAAGAAACTTGAAAAAGAAAAAAAAAAGCAGTTAACTGAACCCAAAATTACAGTTAAAAGCAATGTCACCTGCACAGTAGTAGCTAATTACATCCTTTGAAAATGCGACCATTGAAATGTTACTGGAGTCCTGAGCAGTCCAATTGCCTCCATCAACTGTGTTGTACATGTAATGTAATATCGTCAGTAAAGTGGTACGAAGAGCCAAGAGAAAGAAGTGTCGAAATGTACTGTGAGAAAAAAATCTACAGGAAATGGACTTGTTTTTCTTTTTTTACAATCCCTTTACAATTTATCATATAAAAACAGGCCACATTTAATTTGTGAAAAAAAGAGAAGTTTGAAAGACCCATAATAGGGATTTCCTGGACCCCTTAGTTTGCCCCTGTGTGATAGTGCACCTGTATTTGCTACACACTTATCAAAGTACCTCATAGTGTCAAGCTTTTGTCTGAAGTTTATCTCATTAACTTTCCATGTACCTGCTTCGTGAACACTATTCGTGCCTAAATAAAGGATGAAATTAATACGAATTATCATTGCAAAGAAAGTATGCTCCATGGGACATGTACAGTGAAATTTTGGTCGGCGACCACTTCAGAATCAGGACCGCCTTTCAGCAGTGCCCATACTGAATTTTCAGTCATTAATTAGTATTTCCATATATGAGACTATATATGGGACCATATATGAGACATATACTTCGGAGTTTACTACTCTATACCAAAAAAAAGATCGAGACATTCTATTCATGCAAATAATTTACTGGAACAACGAAAGCATTATTATCATCATCGAAAAGCACTATTATCATCGGCTGGTAACAGAAGAATTTCCGGACGAATTTTTTGTATAACTTGTAATTTGGCCCCAGCTCACATTATTGCATGTCTGACTGGAGGATCTCTGAAATAAGCCATCAGGTAAAAGATGTTGCATTCCACCAACATGACAGGAGCAGGCAATGGATACTTGAGACCACCTGTTGATGTAATAATTAGGAGTGTAAACCCAGAAACACAGAGACTTCGATTGAGATATTGTCGTTGCAAATCAAGACGACAGCTGCACAGCCACTTACACAGTGCGAAATGATATGACAAGAATCCAGTGCCACACACTGTTGATTGAACTATTTGGATAAAATGCATGTGGGTGTGTACAGATGTACTTCATCTGCTAAAATTAATACCCATCATGGCAGTTCCGGCATATGCAGTTTTTAGGTGCACAATTTAGTTTTATACTGGGATATATATAAATGTATTTCATGCTTTCGTAACTATTAGGGACGCTTTGGATCTTAAGAGAGACATCATGACGTGAATGAATTATGATGTTTATTACTTTAGAATCAACCGAGAAATATTGTTATAACAATGCAGAACTTTACTAAAATGAAGATCCACTCACAGCGTGATTTAAAATCTTTAACGAAAGACAGGTAACATTTGAATTTGAGACAAAAGCGTTTAGATACATTTGCATTTTATCTTGCTGAAGTGAAAGGATAGTTTTGGCAACTTAAGAATACATGTAATATCACATTAGCTGATTCAGCTATATTCTTCACCTTGTGTGGGTTGTTCGCCTTCCTAATGAAACAGTGAGTTATAGAAAATAAGAAAAAAACTTCTGCAGTAATTGGTATTGAAGATCATCTTTCACAATAGTTTCAAGTTAGCAAAATTAATTGCCAGTAAAGTAAAATTCTGTGAAATTAACTTCACTGATTTGAGAATGGTGCTAAGCTTCCTGATCACTGCTTATTGCTAGAAACTTTTACATTCTAAAACAGGAAGAGGAAGAAATGCACAGGTACATTCCTTTTACACAATACAAGTAATTAATATTGACAATAAATGTACCTTATGTAATTTTTGCTCCAAATTTTAGCACAGGCTTCTCCCTGCGTTACTACTTTTGCATTCTGTTCTCATCGGTGTTATCTCATAGCGCAGCTTGATAATAGAAAATACAAAAAAAGAAGTATAAGGAAAATGCAAGCTGGAAAAGAAGGTAAAGCATGTTGGATGAAAAAGACATACATTACACCAAAACATGACGCATCCCTTGCAATAATTGTGCGGTGACCGGGAAGACAGTTTGAAAATGTCACAGGGCACAGCTGACTCACAGCTCAAAGGACCTTACTGGGGCATTTGGAATGAGGGGCAAGCAATATTAGAAATAGCTTGTATGGAAAAAAAAATGTTGGTTTTTTTGTAGGATTTATTACAGTGATTGCATAACTTGAACTACAAGCTGGTACTTCCTTTTTCGTTATGCACAACTCTTTCACTAACTTATTATAGTAACTTATTGTAAGTCTCTTTGAGTGTTATTTATGTTTACCCGCATCTTTAACAAAGTGGACGTAGCAGATCTGATGCAGCCAAAGTGCCAAACTATTACTGTATTGTTTCTATAAAGTGCAAACTATTACCATATTGATTCTATTAAGTGCAAACTATTACCATATTGATTCTGTGCAATTTAAAGTACATGTACTTTAAAAAAGAAAAATAAAAAAAATAAATTGTTCAATTAGGAAAAAAAAACATTGTATCCGAATACTCATTCATTCATTATGTTTATGTGCTTGCTTATTATACAGTTATACAGTGAAACTTGTTTTGAGAGGCCACTGCCATGAGAGACCACCTGTCTTGAAGGACCACCAGTTTTGCACAGAAGGTCCTACATTTTCAGTGTAAATAAACCTGTCACCAAAGACCACCTGTCTTGAGAGACCACATTTTTAAGGCCAATGGGGTGGTCTTTCAAGACAGGTTCTACTGTAAATGCCACATTTCTGAGAGTGGTCTTATGTATTGCATTGAAGAGGACTTCTGTCGCAAGATATATGTGTATATGTCCGTGTGTGTTTTTTTTCCAAAGATTGGGGGACAGGTTTGGCTTGTAAAAATTAATGTGCAGGATGTCCTTAAAACCACATACGAATTAAGACCACTAATTTGTTGGCCAAATGTTACCCACCAGTGCTATCTAGATTCTGAAGACTTAGTATTATGTAGACCATCTTAATTGTGGGGTTTCAGTCTGCAGTGCTTGATCTCGCTATGTTATTAAGACCACCCATGGGACTATGGCAGTGTGATCTTATATTGTAGGTGGTCTTAAAAAATAAAGGTTTAATATTACAGAGAATTGCAGGTTGGGACCAAATTAGGTGGTCTTGTAATCAATGTGGTCTTGTAATAAAGGGCTGAAAAATAGAGGGACCATCGTATACCCTAAATCTTGGAATATGAACTGGGGCTGGCGTTCATGGCAGTCACCTCTCAAAATAGGTTTCACTGTACATATAGGGTACCGATATGGATCTTGACTTCTGTTCCCACGCACTATTATGCTGTGACTAACACCTTTGCATTTTACGTGTATTTGTTTCTTTCACTGCAGGTTTGGTCCAGCCCTACATACCTGCTTATCCCAGATTTGCGGGTACAGACACCTGATCTTTGAAGTGGAGGGCCTGAGAAAAGTACCCTACTCCTCCGATAATCCTCATCATGAGAACATGCTCATACAGGTGGGTGTTAGCTGCAGGAATTATCAGTGATAAAAAAAATAAAATTAAGATACCATGTTCATTCTATTAAAAGTACACACACTGTAATCATGGTAATAAGCATACGGTGTGTTTTTTGTAGGCCTTCTAACAGTGTCCGAGCCCTTAGGAATGTTCAATCGAAAACATATTACTTTTACTTGAGTACACATGTAAATCATTTGGGAGATTTTGTAAAGGTACTGTGCACCTAAGGGGATGCATATGGTATATTACATCTGATACATATCTTTATGTTGTACAGTAGAACCTGTATTGAAAGACTGCCCCATCGGTTATAAAAAATATGGTCTCTCAAGGTAGGTTTGGCGACAGCTAAATTCAGTTGTACTGAAAATGAGACCTTCTGCCAAGAATATCCTTCAAGACAGGTGGTCTCTCATGGCAGTGGTCTCTCAAGACAGATTTCACTGTATTAATTTTATCAACCAAATGTATAAAGCATTAGACAGTACATTGATTGACATCTTATGAACATTGTTCCTCTATTTTAATAATTGTCTAAAATGCCTATATTAACAGCTCTTGTATACTTTTAATAGTCAATGTTTTGTATTCTTTAGCTGTGGCAACATTTGATGCCAGATTGCCGACTGGAGGCCAGAATCACCAAACAGTGGACAGATATTGGTTTCCAAGGAGACGACCCTATGACCGATTTCCGTGGCATGGGCATTCTTGGTCTTCATAATCTTCTGTGAGTTCCATAGGTGTTAATGTTGAACAAATGTTGGACAAATATACATAGGAATCTCTCTTTGCATATTACATGGGAATAAATTTATCACCCCCCACCCCCCCCAAGTAAAAGAAGACCTTCCATAGGGTTTCCAGCAGGGGCAAAATAAGACAATACATACACAAAAACCACCTTGCGGAGGTTTCAGTATGTTCATAATCCATGTAATAAAAATTACGTAAGAAAGAAAACAATTATGTAGTAAGTAAAATAATTTGGAGGGCTTAATTTTGATCTTGTTTATAAGCATCTAGAGCCTTGAGTATAAATGTGCAAAGAACTTTATGTCTTGGCTTTTTGGTCAGTTTCCTCGGTTAGGCTCAGGCAGCTTATGAAGTTTCAGCCAATCACTGACATTACATGTATAGCAGTACAATGTAGTGTGGCTCATTCAAACATATTCCAGATTCAAAGATATCCTTCAACCGTGTTCAAAATATGTGTGCTAATTATATTAACGTTTACGAAGCCCAGTTTGGCTGTACGAGTAAGAGACAGATTGGAATTTCACTGCACTGAGTGCATTATGATCAGTAGATGCAGTCTTGCCTTTCAAGGTGTCTGAGAAGCTTCAAGAAGTGCAAGATTACCTTTAGGATACATTACTTCTCCAATTACTTATGCACTTTTTAAAAAGTTACCCGTTGATATATACTTAAGTAGACTATAATGCGAGTTTATAGGTCAGCCCTATTACATTAGTAAAAGTTATACTAGTGTGTAGTACTCCCTGCCACGTAAACCCCTACATTTTAAGACTTCCCTCTATTTTAAGGCCACCCTTCAGTAGCAACTTTTTATATTTGACACATAAATATCAGTCCATTTCAAGACCAACTTCAAATTAAAAAACACATTTGTTCAGGATTATCATCTTAAAATGCAGCACTGTGCTGTGACTTAAAAAAAAATGTCAGTTCTGTCACCAGGTGCATATCTTGTCTGTGTTGTCCTTTCAGATTCTTTGCCACTCATTACACAGACACTGCAAGGTCGTTACTTTTCCACTCCTCTCACCCCAAATATGGGTAAGTGGCATATCAGCCTCAATAATATGGTTCAAACATTATGAACATCTTTATTGCTACGAGAATAGAATGTTTTGCTGGACTCGAGATTCAGGATAGAACATTTGGAAACTGTATCTAATATTATTTGCAAGTGTGCAGTTTCATAAGTGTGCAGTCATAAAACATACTAGTCGCTTTATAACCTAGTGCATTTCTATCTTAAAATTTGCTATCAGTTCAAAATTTACCATTGAAGCTTTTGCAAATCGAAATTCAGAATACATGTGTATCTTTACATGGATGCGCAGTTGAATGCGAATATACTTTATCTGTTACAATAATCCCTCTCTACTAGAGATACCCCTCGGGGACACCCCTTCTGCCAAATAATCGTGTCCTTGTTAGAGAGGTGTCCTTCAGTGAAAGAGCGCTCTCACATGCATTCACAGTACTTGCTGCCAAGATTTTGTGTCCTTTCTAGAGGGGTTGTCCTCCGTAGAGGGTGTCACTTGAGAGAAGAGCCGCTGTATCCAAATACTTATAAACAGATATTGTGTTTTGTTGACAATTCCAGGTATTCGTTTGCCATCGTGGGTATCAACCTAACAGGAATGGCCTACCAGCTGTTGCTGCAGGGCCACCTACGCACTCACTTGTACAATGTGGTCCCGGGCCGACCCAGCGTGGAACATTTCCACCACGTGTATTGTAAGTTTGTATGCCATCGCACTCGTGCAACCCCTACATCATATCTATTGCAAACGAGGATCCTTGTTATTTAGAAACATACGTGCACTGTATTTCATCACATACCATGTCAAATATGAGTTTGCTGGCAATGTTATTACTCTTTGGCTGGCACCGGCCTTATCCTTTTGTACTAGTTACAGTTGTAGTTGTGTTGTTTTGACTACATTATGCACTGCCATTGGGCACCCAATGGCAGTGCATTGGGAATTCGGAAAATTTGCAGAAATTTGGCGACATTAGAGAGGTGGTATTTGCAACAGGGAGATATGAATGTGTTCACAATAGTAGCAGCAAAGGTCTTTGGCCACATTAGATGCCTCCTGTAGTGATTGGCCACTAAGAGAGAAGGTCAACTGTTTGGGTAAATAACACTGGCGTCAAAAGTACAGATGGTAGAAGGGTTTGTTAAGCTTTATCAATGAACACAGCCTAGAAGTTGATTTTTAATTGAGACTATACAGAACATGTATATAATATATAAAACGATGTTTTTGGTAGCACCTATACATGTAGTGGGAAATACTTTTCATGATGTTCCACCAAAAGCAGAGGACAAAACTTTTGTCCTATGTCATTCTTACGACTTACATTTCCATCTCTTACTCATCTCATTTCAGGCTATTTGCTCCATGAGTTCGACCGCTTCTGGTTTGCGGAGAAACCCAAAGACATTATGCAGTTTAACATCGTGAAAAACAAGTTTCAGAAGCGAGTGGTGACATTATTGAAAGACAAAAAGGCCACGCTTCGGGGCAGTCTCACGAAGGACGTGCCATCATTGAAGCAACAAGGAGTGATCTCGTCAGTGCTAATATGACCTGCCCACCCACCCACCCCTACACATGGGAATGGTCTTAGCCTTGTTGATGTAACCTGTCTACCCCTCCCACTACTCCAGTGTGTTGTCTGGTCTCAGGTATTCCGACCACGTCCACTATAGATGGATGAAATGCATATATATAAATTATTGATTTGGAAACGTATACGTGTAGTTATGAGACAGTTATAGCAACACATGGGTGACACGACATCTCCACGACGTGTCTGTCACATAGACCTGTCAGCCTGGCCAGCAAAAAATAGATAACATCGTCATGGAGAGAGAAAGAAAGATGGTCATGGCCCGTACCATATTCACTACACTTATGCAACATGTGGAAACATCAGCGAAGAAAATATGCCTCATGTATGAGTCGATGTTGAAAACGTTATTTTAGAAGCAGTGCATTGTGTCCTGATTTCATGTCGAGGCAGAAAAGCTGCCGTGTCACAGTTTGGGGAAAGTATCCAATGTGTTAATGCTGTGGATGTACAATGATGATGTCTAGATAAGCAAGAGCATTATGGCCATTCAGCAAAGCAGTTGATGGTGAATAAAGCGACGCTTAGTCAAGTGATATGGTGTAAACAGAGGCATCAGTGCAACCCAAACCCTGTGTGTATCACTTTGTAACAAACTAGTGTTGTGTAAATATGAAAATACAGTGGTCCCCCTCTATTAGGGACACCCTTTTTGCCAAAGAATTCTGTCCACAGAGAGGTGTCCTTTGGTGAGAGGGAGAATCACATGCATTCTCAGTACTTGCTGTCAAGAATTTGTGTCCTTTGTAGAGGGGTGTCCTCTCTAGAGAGTGTCATTTAAGAGAGAGACCAATGACTGTATTTGCAAAAAAAAACAAAAGAATGTGAAATATTTTGTGCTGCAGAAGTAAATACCGGTGAATGTACAAGATGTTCTGTACTTGGTACAGTGGTCCCTCTATTTTAAGACCGCCCATGGGACCAAGAAGATGTGGTCTTATACTGCAGGTGGTCTTAAAATAAAGGTCATTTAACACAGAAAATGGCCCTTTGGGACTAAATCAAGTGGTCTTATAATCAAGGGTGGTCTTAAAGTAGAGGGTTGTAAAATAGAGGGACTACTGTATTTAAAAACAGTGTAAGACACTTTTTAAAGTGGCTAGAGCAGAATAGATCTTGCTCTGTACCGGTACTTTGTGCCTAAACGACCTATTTTTAGAGCACTTAATATCATAACTGCAGAGTTAAAACAGAAAAAGAAACCATAGCGGAACCAAGTTGCAACAGGTTATGCAGCTGTGGCAGTGAAAATGCGAATTGAAAGTTGGATGACTTGCCATTACTGTGTAACGTTTGATTAGATAAAAACGGTGCTTCAAGTGAATGTTTCTTGCAGTTTAGCAGCTATAGCAGCTAAAGGTTGAGACACTGCTGATAGGCTGATAGACATCACGCTGTATGCCTATTGGAGCATGAGTGCTTAATATGATATACAAGCATCATTAAAACTCCCACAGCTAGTATGGTTGTATTCAAGCTGCGCCATTGTCTATCGTCCTAATAGGAATGTGCTTGTACACAAGCGTTTACAATGCTTCACAGAAATGCAAATTTTTGTGTTTTAAAACAGCGGCCTAGTTTCTCTGTTCTGTAGTCTGTAATCTATATGTGTAGCAGTGCATTGTACCTGTAAAGTGCTTGTAATTAGTTATTAATGAGGTTGATTTTTAAATTCATGATATATGCCAGATGCGATTATGCAGACTGTATGCATTCCACAGTTCACATTATACAGAACGCTAAAAGAACAGGTTATTGTATTTTTACTGATCGTGGAAGTTAGCAGTAGGCCTTTATAACTTAATTAGTGTGGTACAGTAGAATGTATCTTGAAAGACCAAACAAAACACATTGTGTGCCCATTGGAGCATAGGCACTTAATATGCCAGAAACATGTTCTCTCAAGACCTGTGGTCTCTGGTGGCAAGTTTAATTGTATTGAACTGCGTCTTTGTGCTGGAGAGTTGTGGCCTTTTGAGACCATTGGTCTCTTATATTAGTTTTTCAAGAAAGGCTATACTGTATATTGTACTTTGTAGTGGCATGTTTTTTTGTCACAAGGGGATTCAGACTCACATGTGTCATCGGAAAGTTTGGCTAATGAGCATGTCATGGTCATCAATATATATGTGTTACCTATTATAGGTGTGTACGTGGAGAGTGGCTGGGTAGTACAGCTTTGCCCTAACACCAACAATACACCATATCTGGAGGGCAAGAAGGTTTGTGTTCCTATCTCCAAACTAGATGTCACAAAGTATCATGTCTAGTCATTTAAAGGGCAGGTTCGTTTTGTTCACTCACTAAACATTCATTAAACATACGCTCATGATCCCATGTTGATACTGGTGAACGAAGCGTTAAATCTGATCTCATGCTTTAAAAGGTCGTTTCCTCTCAGTGGCTAAACCCAAGTGAGGGAGGTCACCTTTTTTATCAGGATATGCTTTACAAATGATTATGATATCACAGTTGGAGGATATGATAGTTACGTGATTATGTGACCAGCTGTATTGTTATGTAATGGTCTGGGACAATATTACCATTAGGTGGTTCTGCTCCAGCCATGTACAGTGGTCCCTGCCTTTTAAGACCACCCCTTCAGCCAGAAAAATACAGTCTTAAATTGGAGGTGGTCTTAAAATGGAGGGATATTTCTATTGAAAATATAAAGAATGGTGTCACTGATAGCTGGTCTTAAAATCGAGGGAATTGTTAAATGGAGATGTCTTAAATCGCAGGGACCACTGTACTGTTGCAGGAAAAATTAGTTATTAAATGATGTAATATTCAAAATCTTGGGCATATTGAGAAATACTCTTCTGATGATAAATCATAATGCTGTTAAAGATTAGTATGCTGCATAATAATACATGTACATGTGTGAGCGAATTTTGTAGCAGTAGCATGTAGCTATATTGTTCTAGTGTACTTCAGTGCCTAGTACGACAAGGGCGTAGCATGTGGCAAGGTCTAATTCAAAAAGAATGCCATTAATGAAGGTCATGCTCTCTTTTATGATCATGTGACTGTGTGTATCCGAAAAAAGCTTGATGCCTATTAAACAGGTGTAAGCGTCTAGGGTACAGCGTGCATGTGTGTGAAAATATTCGATGCTCTTATGTGTGGATGAATTATGCAGAAGTTGCTATTAAAACATGTAATTATCATGATTATGTGTGACTGTATGATTGTGGGGTTTTAGGTGGTACATGATGATGTAGATTAGGCCGAAGAAGCTATAGATTTTAGATTGATTTGTTTG
>JAAUYG010135951.1_pt1 | contig 10739 bp, 10 predicted proteins | sample 7278091 | NCBI WGS metagenome assembly JAAUYG01 (sample SAMN14350201, study PRJNA611818) | marine sediment metagenome | isolation source: surface marine sediment (0.6m) | place: French Polynesia: Moorea | collected 2018-08
GTGGGACAGGTCTAAAAATGTCTTCTGCATCGTGCTACATGATGATCATTCTGGAAGGAGACGACCTAATGACAGGTCCAGGTCTGACGTACTGACGTGCTTCAGACAAGACGCGGAAAATCCGCTCACAGTTCATGAGGATAAATGTCCCAGTCACGCTCTGAGATGCTAAATCAGCCTTCGGTACACTGTCTTGCAGACAAAGGAACAAGAAGGAGCAATGAAGTCGTGCTGCAATTAGACTGAAAACGAGATGCCCGTGTCTGCATGCGCTGTTTTGTCGTGTGTGACAAATCAGACTTGATCCAAGCGAGACATCACGACAGAACAATCATTTATGGCCGTAATCTGTGTAGGGAAGTTTTTGCCGCAAGTACAAGTGCTGCGTGAATCTAAACACACAGAGAGAACCTAAGGCAAGGAACAGAAATTCATGTGACAGTGCAGTTTCGTTTTCACTCCAGGCAATTAGTTGTGATTGCTTGTGAAACCTTAACACATCACATATAGAACATTTTTTTTCCTGTAATTGCTGTTGCAGAATGTCTTCTTTTTCCGGTGTAGCATTGTGAGATGGCATCCCTCATTACTTGACACCCACAGGGTGTCTCCCTGTTGAAGGATCCTCACCAAAAACAATCCCACACATTTTCTCCAGCAGCCTACTGGGTGACCATAGGGTGGCAAGCTGCGCATGTTTGCCAGTCCAATGAGAATTAAGACCATAGGTAGCCTATATCTAAGATGAAATGCATTACGTTTTAATCCTGCGTTACAAAATATCACCAGAACTCTGTCAATTCTCGCTGAGTCAATCGTGGGAACACTGGCAACAGACTTTTTCTCCCCAGGGGCAGGGGCAAACAGTCAACAAAAAACTAAACAATCAAAAATACATGATGAGAGAGTGGCTTCCATTTTTAGGTCAAAAGGTAGATTCTAAAAGCATCCATGATAATTGCGCTCGAATTGAACAAGAATGAATGGTAGAAGGGCTAATCAAACGATTGCGTGTTTGCCTGCAGTTTAAGTGCAATCCCTCCGGTAACTCTGCGGAGACAGATTCAACCTGTTGGCAAAGTACCAGCAGGAAGATAACAATTTACGCGTGACCTCGTACAAAACTATCGTGTCTATTTACGCTGATATTGATTCAATTACTGATCATTGTAAGCCAATTACTTTCCACTCTCACCTTGGGACATATTTGGGTGATTATTGGCTGCATTCATGAACTGGTGCATGCAGTTCTATGTGTAATTGCATTGCAAGTGCAGCATTGCCGTGCACATGTTTCCTGCACCAGCAAACCTCAACAGGCATGGCCTCGTCACAAAAGTACAGAACTTCCTGGCCAAGGTCAGGGAGATTGCATTGCACGAAGCCAGCATTCCATGTTTTGGTGCACACCTGTTCTTTAACAGGAGCCAAAAACATTTGCCAAGAACAAATGTCTCTTTTTACACACTCTGTTTCAGAACCATAGTTTGTCTTTCAAAGCCTTTCTCTCGAACTCCTGACAGGCCAAAATAGTTTCTCATGTTCGTGTTTCCACAGTCCTTTAAGATCCTTAAGCTAAAGCCTCAGCCTCACACTTGGAAGGATCTTGTGTCTTTTGACGTGAAATGGGTCGCTCACACATTCAGCTGATTCTGGACTCTTTTATGAAAAAGACAGCTGAAAAGACGTGGGGCCTCGAGTATAGAATTACCACCGTCGGTAGTATCCGACCTGTCACGCCACTTCACAGTGAAACTTCCACGCAACCTCTGCGCCAGCTATTGAAAAGAAATCATATACGCCCGCAGCAAAATGCATTAAATGGATTTTTTGCTTTTCCCAGGACATTCTCACAGAACGAGAGAGCTACCAAGCGAGAGAGATCTGCTACTACTTCAGAGATGCTTACTTTTGGAGAAATGCCGCGTGTGATGTGGTTTGGTGAGCCCTTTGGCAACTTCGCGCAGCTATCTGTCTCAGTTCTGCAAAAGATCTGAAACATTGATTTTAAAAGAAAAGCCAACAGAGTCATCAAGGAGGCAAACAATAACACGTCAGAAAGGAAGATACTCGAGAGAGAGAGAGAGAGAGAGAGAGAGAGAGAGAGGAGTGGGAGACAGAGAATTAATAGACAGAGACACACGGACAAGCAGAAAAGCAAACTGGGAGACAGACAGACAGAAATGTAAGACAATTGGAGAGAGAGGGTGACTGCTGTAAAATTCTCAACTTTAATTCCTTAAACTCGTTGTGTCTTGATTTTTCTGCGTCCAAGATTCCCAGCCTGTTGCCCTGCAGGTAAAAGCAAAGGAGACACCAGTGTCTGTTGACACAGTCAGCAGCAATGGACAGTTGATTTTTATTACAGAAACTCCCTCATCAGTGTCAAGCCTAGAAAATGGAGAAGGCCATTAGAGCAGGAAGGGAAGAGACCCAGCTCGTTCTATTTATCTTTGTCATCTAGTTAGGAGACTTGCCGGGGGCAGCTGCAGTGATATTGTCATCGACAAACATAATGTACACTTATTTACAATAACATATTACCTTTTAACAGAGAGAAAGGTCAAAAGCCAGAAGTGACACAAGCTCAGAGAAGTTATCTCTAAGTCATTTCTCTCTGTATGCATTTTCAGAACAAATCTGAGAGCCAAAAGGGGAACCGTTTTTAAGGGAACAAACAAGCAACATGCAACATGATCGAGACTGCAGTGATTTTGAGTGCACTGCACCTGTTGTTTTTTAATTCAGCAGATAGCATTTTGGTCGCTTCCCCACAAAGTCATTGTTCGGAAAAGGCAAATGGTATTTTCTTGAAGAGGAGAGTCAGCACCAACATTTTGGATCTGTATGGCTCAGCTGATTTCACCAGCTGTGCTTGTGCAAGTTCTGAACTCAAGCCGAAAACAGATTTATTGTCCCTTGCCCCGATGGTTCTTCTTCATTGTGCGCCTTTCTCCTGCCTGTAGATCTATATAGGGTGTTCCCAAATGTCTGGGAAAGTTACAAATTATGAAAGCTGTTTTTTCTTGGAAGTCCCTCCAATGGGTCAAAGCCCTGAGGGAAATATAAGTGGCCTGAATGTTTGAGACAGACAAGGAGACAATTAAAAGGTGCGTTTTGTGCTTTGCTGAAACCATGCATAAGCTCAGATTTCGTGGTGTTTTCGCAAACAGCCCACATGCACACACATCCTTGTGATTTTCGCCATCAGTGCCGAGGAATAAGAATCAACCATGAACAAAATCGAAAATCTGTGGAAAACTTGTGTGCATCACCTACTGGGTAAATTACGTACACACATCACAATTTGGAGACGGCAGCAGCTTTGAATGCTTCAAATTGGAACGTGATCTACACCTTGATTTCCGCAGAGTAAATAATTGCAATATCACAGAGCCACAGCACATTCTTGATTCATGACCCAATGAGTTGTGATTATTTCCCGCACCAACCATTGAACAAACCAGATATTAAATTTCCCAGATTGAAAGACACTACAAATTGTGCCACGGGGATGCCAATTACTGATCAACAAGAAGTGCGATAACTGCCACTTTGAGCTCATTATTGGTGGCTCGTGGCTGTTCCGTTTGCATTTTGACATCAACCGGAGTGGAAATTGAATATTGGGTCGCCGCACAGCTGCAATATTGCAGTCTAGTTGAGCGCTTTTTTTGTGTTTTCCATGTGGGTATCATTTTCCCTTTGCTAATTTTAAATCTGGCGCAACGTAACTCGGAAGTCGCAACAGAGACATTTTCCCTTTTATGGGCAACGTTTGAAAAAAAAAGCAGTTTTTGGAAATTTTGGGAAGCCTGCGGAAAAGTCCTGGGTTGTGCCTGCTTTTGACGAAACAGTTTGAGCACAGGGACTAAATTTTTTTTCCGTGGCAACACCTCATTCTAGGGTATGGCCCTGAACGGACGACATTACACAGGCCAAATCACTTCATTTTCATGCCAAAACTGTCACTTTAGTTGGGGTGGGGGTGTTTTGTGGCAACAGTCACGAGGAAACATGCAGGTGATCTGATGTAGGGAGGTAGCACACACTGGCCATTTTCGAACGACAAGGACGACCTGCACACATGAAAAGGAGAAATTTTAAATCCTTGCAAATGGTAGATCAAGAATATCTATGCGATATAGACATATCTATCTTGATGAAGGTGACACTGAAATAAAGTAACAGCGCGACTGTGCTGGTGCATGGCCTTGCAACCATGGTACACACTTGTGTATGCTGGGTTCGCAGCTTTTGCGAAGGGCTGGCGGAGGCCAACCAACCATGCGCATAACCAAGCATTCTCACAACTGAAAACATCAAAACTTTTTCAACAAACAACAGATCTTCGTTTGTGGATCTTGTTGAGTGGGGGAGTGCAATTAACAGAACAAAACATGATCCTCAGGGAACACAGCCCAAAATATCAGACTGGAAAAATTAGGTTCGTGATGATCACTTCAGATTGCCAGCTCACACAATGAGGGTATCAGAAACCATTGTCGCGAGGCTCTTTCTTCTCTCTGATTGACTGTATTTATTTCCTGCGCTCAGGAGGGAAAAATACCAGATATTAAATTTCCCAGGTTTGAAAGGCGCAGTAAATTATGCGCCAGGGTGGCAATTACACATCAACAAGAAGGTCCATTTGCTATTGGACGATCGTTATTCGGGAATAAAAGACCTCTGGGCATTTTTCGCTTCAAATACCACCATGGAGAAGGGCATTTGCTCTCGTTTCTTACGTTCTCTCCAACAAAAATCAGCGGGCACACAAATCCAACAGTGGATATTGGTGAGCTTATTCAGCGTAGAACACAACAACAGAGGTATTCAGGAAAAAGAGACAAAAATCAATCTTTTCCTGTTTTTCGCCGATTTAGTTTTCAGGTAAAAAGCATGCAGAAAACGAAAGAAACATCTTTGCAAAGAAACCAGTATCAAAGGCAGTGTCCGGGAAAGGAATCCTCTCGAAAATTGACAAAGTTTATGAAGACGTCCGTCCTTACAACTTTGAAGCAGACATCTGCAGAATCAATAACATCTGTTGGCAATATAATCTGAGACATCTCACACCTCGTGACGCTTTCAAGACATTCCTATAACAGCATTTCCTGCCTGAGTGACACCATTTATAATCCCCCCAGGGCCTTTATGCAAACGCAAAATCAGGCACAGCTTCTGGAGATCAGTCCAATTTTGTGAAGGATGAAGATGGGCCCCCTTTTTCCAAGAAAGAATCAAACTTCCTCCTCAGATGCCGTCTTGAAACAGTCTCAAGAGAACCAACAGCACAGGGCTGCAGTGCTGAACGATTTTTCACGGACTGTATTTGAAGGGGTTGGTTAAATATCTCTCTTACTATTACAAGCTCCCCCTTGCTTTTGTTGTTTGCTTGTGTTTTCTTGGGTTGGAGAACAGACTTTTAGCAGAGATGGTAACAGCTGAACGAAGGCCGCCAACAGTTTTCCGATCCTTGCAAAGAACATGCAAAGTTGGAGATCGTGCTTTCTTTTGCAGGAGATAACCTGCATGATGCCAGGCAAGTTTTTGCATCACAGTTTAATTTTGCTCCTGTTACAACATGTTTCCGACAAATGAAGAAAAATGTTTTTTCTCTTTTACAGACAAATCTTTGGAATTGTTTTGATGCTTGTGGACGACACTAGCCCTTTTTCCACAAAAGTGTTTCAAGAGCAAGCACAATGCAACGGGAAATTAGAAGCTGTTCGCAGGAAACTGCGCGCTCTTACAAATTGCACACACTGAGAAGACTTGATTCTGTGGAGTCTCTGATGTTTGACGTCCGTCAAACTGCAGCGCCTTTGGAGACGGCCAATTGTGAAAAGACGATGACCTTCTTCACGAATTTGATGTCTGTGGTTTGGGGCACAGGAAGACCTGGGGAGAGGACTCAAATACCTGTGAGCCCAGTCCCAAATCCACCCTAGTCGCCCCCCATGCACACTCACCAACTTGCGCACACACATGCTGCATCGACAGAAAAACACCACACACTCAAGGACGCGCCCAGAAAGACAAATGACGAACACTGAGTCTCAAAAGGTACAGATTGTGCAGAGCTGAACCTGCACAGTAACATCCATCGGTGTTTCACAGTAATTGGTTCCAAAATAAATCATCTTCGACCAAAGATAACGTTATTGAGTTAATTATCTCTGAACGGAAAATTAATTGCTCATTGTTAGTTGCGTATTTATCGTCAATGTTCTGGAACAATAACAAATACAACGCATCGCAGAGGAAGTGGTCGGCTTCTTCCGATAAGGTTTTTGTTTCCGGAGTCAGTAACCGGGGATACGACGGGAGCACAGCCAAGAATCAGTTCTGTCGTGCAGTGCAAACGGCGAGGAACATCATTGCAAAAGATGCTCTTCAGTTCTCGTCAGGGGCAAGAAAAATGTCAAGTGCATTTGACAGCGACTTCCCTGGGTCAAACTGACTCCCATGGTCTGAATGCTCAAAGTGTCTTGTGACGTTGTGGCTCTCAAGATTCAGATCCAAACAAGATTCGAGTCCCAATTGGTCACAAAAAATCAACAGGGATGCGGAATTTCATGGAGGTAAGTCTGATCTGCTGACGCAGACTCTTTTGTGGAATGTTTTTTTGTGCTCCAATGGCCATACACACCAGACAGGCTGGTATGTATGGTTGCTTTCTGAAAAGTACAATCTTGACCACAATCCTGTGTGAGGCCAAGACAAAATCCATTGTCGAACAGGCAAAAAAAAAGCTGTTCTCGCGTGTTGAATTGTTCACCAGAGAAGAAATAGCTTGATGCACAATGTTCTCTTTCTGGCAAAAGCTATCGAAAGAATCAAACGCGATGACACTTAATTACGCTTAAAGCATATAAATTTGAGGGAAGCTGTGTTTTCCTGAAGGTTTCTTGTCAATGGAATTTCCTGGCTGTGAAATTTTCATCTGCAAATGGAGTTGCAGTTTTAATGATGTTCCTGAGAAAAAAGCGTCGACAAGCTTTTAGTGGTAATCCCTCAAACCCTTTCCTTTGCTGTTTTCCCACAACATCATCCTCCTGTCAACCTAATCTATTGACGCCGCTTTCGCTTTGGCCTGAGGACATCTGCAGCGGAAGTTAATGCTCAGGTCTCAGACTTAATGTTCATGTGTGCCTATTTTTGCTTTCCTTCGTGCCTGAGTGTTGCTTTAGCGAATTATAAAGACAGATCTCTGAATTTTTGACTTGAAAGATTCCACTGCCACAAAAGACAAGATCTACCAAGCTGGGATCGTCTCTGGCAGAGATGCTTCTGTTTGTTCTCTGCAGACCTGTGAATGGGGGGATTTTGAAGGAAGTGGCATCAGACCGAAAGTCAGGACAATGTGTGTGGAGTAACACTCCAGACTGGCAGACATTTGTTTCTCACGTTCTTGCGTAGTTTTGTGCTCAATTAACATCATTTGCCGTGACTCGGGGACAAGTTGCAGACAGTGGAAGAAATCTCACGTTTTCTTTCTCCAGACACTTCTTCTCACCACAAACTCTCAGGTGTGTTAAAAGCACAAAAGGAAAGCACAGCACAAAGACATCAACAACAAGAGCTCATTGTGAGAAAAACCAGTTTTTTTAAAACACAACGCAAGTTACGCAAAATCTGAGAAAGGAAAAGAACAAAACCAAAAACTTCTTTTGCCAAACGCCTAGGAAAAGGATACAAAGAGAAAGACTGAAATAAGACAGGAAGTATATAACAACAGAAAATAATTTTCTCACAACTGGAGTTTATTTGAATCCTTTGACAAAGACTGACAATGAATCAGAAGGAAAATCCTCGGTGCTGGGTTACATGTCTTTGAATGCCGACATGACATTCCATAGAATGAATAGATTTGAGTGTCGGAAGTGATGTTTGTTCAGACACAAAAACTAATCCCGAAGGATATATCCCAGCACGACAGCGGCTCTTTGTGTTCGAAAAAAGTGGGAGCAAAATATGATCAAACGGGAATGGATGACGAAAAAAGCAACAGAAGTAAGCTGTGATGTGGAACATGCTCACATCAGGAATCGCATTGGATCTGCGGAGTCCAACCCACAAAAGATGTGTTGTTGTCTGCAAAGGCAACATCATGGTCCTTCTGCCAACGAAGGTGTTTTTTTGTTTTGGTTTCCGTCCGTGTAGTTCGTGAATGAGACAAAAACCCACAAACCCAACATCTGATGAAACCGCAATCTTTGCATAATGAAAGCATGACAAACAAGAGACGTAACTTTCCGCCTCAAAGGTGCAGTCGATAGCAATCCTGTTGTCATTCATCTGCAGCAGGCAGCTTGTCTGCAGGTTGAATCAAATACGCACGAAGACACGCTCACTGGTGTAGAGTTGCAGGTGGTGCACAAAAGGAAAAGCATATCAGTCTAGGTTATTGAGTTTAGAGCGGCGTTTTGTGCGGCGAATATGGAAGTGGAGCTGATTTCTTGTTGCTTTGATCACAGCGCTCAGAAAAAAAATATTCTCCGAACTGAAAGTTTCTGCGCAGAAGTTATCTTCATGTGAACTTGACATGGGCAAAAATCGCACTAATGAACTTTCTTTTCTTTGCTTTTTCCTCTTTCAAACGCTTTCATTCATTCAAGGCGGTTTGGCCTCAAGCACTCAGAAGGACAGATAAAATGCTCACGGGAACAGACCTGCTTTTGAGCCAGTTCATGAACATTACAGTTTGTAAATGTTTTCAAAAAAGAGGACTAGAACCTTTCTTGAATCAGAACAACAGAGGAAGGAAAGAAGAAAAACAACGAGCTACCCCCTGGCTTTTTTTTGGGGAAAAGGATGCACCAGACAACCTTTGGGTGGAAAGTAGGTCAGAAAGAAAACACTGCAAAAACAGGTTAAACACATTTGTATTTCAAATGAGAACATGACAAATGGGTCCTCTGGGAAGGCCCAACTTTAGAAGAATCAGAGATCACCAGAACGACAGACTTCCGCGGAAGAATGGATGAACCCTGGGAATGTAGGACGAAACATTCAAGGACGTTTCCTGTCTGTAGCTTCAGGCATGCAGGCACTTGAAAAACTGAAACAAGCAGCCCGTGATTCAAGTTTCAAATGCTGAATGTGTGCCCCTGTTGAAACTTTTCATGCGAAGTTTGAAGATGACTCAGATTTTTTTCCAATCAGAACTGCACTGTGATGCTGATCCTTTGGGCACAAAAGGACGAGGGAACACATTTGCTGGCAGCTGTTTTCTGCCGCACAAAAACACTGATGAGTCGAAGAAAGCGAGACCAGGGGCATCATTCGTCGTATTCAGTGGCACAGTTTTCTGTCTGACCACACAAATGTGCAATCAAAATCAAAAGACAACTCTCCACAAATGGCAATATTCCTCTGTTGCCAGTGGATGGTATCTGTGCGACTTTATGGTTATTGGCAGCTTCAAGAGGGTCATAAAAGAGCAGACACCATAGATAGTAAATCAGCGCTGGTTTCACAAACACTCATCTGAATCTCACCCAACCACTAGCTGTATGAATGTAAATGCCTCTCCAGAGGGATAAGACGGGAGCCCCAAGCTGGCCAAGAAATCATAACAATCCTGATTTGCTTGAGAATGATGGTGCGACCCGTTGGTGGGAAATCTGGAATCAGTGAACTCTGCATGGCGTTTGGGGGAAACGCATCCAATATGGAGGAGACAATATTTCACAGGATGTTTCGCTCCGCTTTGAAGAATAGGCCATCAGTGAATACACGCATAACCTTTCTTGGTCCCCTTCCCCTTCAGGGAGGAAGTCATAATTCAACATCAAGTTGATAACAAGAGCAATAAGAACAAAGAACATCCTGGCTGATTTAAACAAGGGACACATCTCTCATGTCCAATTGCCTTTGTTATTATTGTTCAGTCTCGTGCAAATAGTTCAAGAAAACTGTTCTGTACTGCAGTGGTGAAACATAGCAAAACAAAGATTTTCAGATTTTTTGCCAGTTACCCAGAGAAACAGATCCTTTGGCAGTTCCACTGAAAAACGGAAGTGTGACAAATCTTCACAGCGAAACAAAAAACTTCATAGACAAACAATTGGCAGGAACTATTCCAAGACGAAGCTGGATTTAGACTTTCCTGTGCGACTGTGGCATTAATGTCAAAAAATCCTTGCAAAAAAGATAAAAGCAAGCTCACAGAGAAAGGTGAAACAAAATGACAGCTTTAAATTATCTGAAGAAGGCAGGCAGAAAAATCAACCGTCGACAGATATGTGAATCTTTCATAAAAAAACATTTTTGATTTTTAGCTGGCAAGAACCATTGAACTCCCCTGTTTCTTGCTCTTGACTAACAACATTTGCCATTTTTGGGGTTTTGGTGTGATTTCGCTTTCAATTCTATCACGAATTCCGGGATCACAGTTTTCTTCACAGTTCATCCTAGCAGCTGTGTTTGTGTGAGTTTTAGTGGTCCAGACCAGAAATTATATTTCAGAAAGTTTCAGAACTTGAAAACTCAAATGGGAGAAGCTCTAATCAAGCACTGGGAGCGCTTTATCACTTTACACCAAATTTGTCAAGCGTGAAGGCCCTGCACATGTACGTTTAACGATAACTCTGCTTACCTCTGCAGATCCATGGGGACAGGTGGGACAGGTCTAAAAATGTCTTCTGCATCGTGCTACATGATGATCATTCTGGAAGGAGACGACCTAATGACAGGTCCAGGTCTGACGTACTGACGTGCTTCAGACAAGA
>JAAUYG010178899.1_pt1 | contig 10739 bp, 8 predicted proteins | sample 7278091 | NCBI WGS metagenome assembly JAAUYG01 (sample SAMN14350201, study PRJNA611818) | marine sediment metagenome | isolation source: surface marine sediment (0.6m) | place: French Polynesia: Moorea | collected 2018-08
CCGTCGTTGAGCTGCCGTCGTCCCGGTCCTTCTCCTCCTTGACCACCTTGATGCCTCCGTCCGTGCCCCGGTCCCCGTCTGGTCCTACATCTGCAGAGCGAGAGGAAGCGTGTTCTCACTGCGTTCTGATTACGATGCGCGCAATGAGAAGCGACAATCTCACACGCACTGGCAGGACAAGAAAGCCTTTTTGGCTTGCTCATGAAAGCCAACAGACACACATGCAAGATGTGAAGATCTCTTCAATCCAGAGGGAGATCGAACAACCCACAACCAAACCAAAGGGTTCTGCTTGATCTTTGTGTTGCAGACAGTGGGACTTCCATCACACAACCTTCTTTGGAGCTGTCGCGGATTACTGTTGTTCTGAGGGTTTCAAGGAAAATGGTACTTTTGGTGTCGAAATTGCTCCTGCGCTTTTATGCCAGTTCCAAGACCAACTTTTCCACGTAATGGCAAAGAAAGGAACTCACTGCTGTAATGATCCTGTTGTTCGCTGCCTCGACTTCTGTCGTCTGTCATTCCAGGATCCTGCAAAAACAGAAAAAAGCACAGTCTTTGAGAGAAGATGCAGGGAAGATACCACAACAGCTCCGAAAACAAGAACTCGTTCGTGAAACCCCACTTTGCAAAAAACATTCATTTCATGTGAAAATATCCAGACCGACGAAGTTTCGTTACACACTACAGTGTGCCTTTTTCAATTTAATCCTTGATTAATTAAACTTTCAAAAAAAGAATCCATCATAAACACATTTCTCTTTCAAGCAGGTTTAATTACGAACTGCTTAATTAATGCTAGCCCCTTTCTCTGCTTTCTGCACAAAGCAAAAGACAGGCAAGTTTGTTCTGTGACATCAACATTGCAGTTGGGTTAGATGCTTTTCTGACAACACGCATGAAAAAATTTTAGCCTTGAAAGTCCTCCACATGTCTCATGAACAAATGGATTTGTGGAAAAAATCATCTCTAACAAAGGATGCCAGAATTTGTTTTTCATGGGTGACTTCCTTTGATTGTGACAAGAGAGATCAACTGGTCAGAAAAGATTTTCACTTCACGGACAAGCAGATGTAACTTGCAACCTGAAAGGATTTTTGTCCCGTGCAGTTCAAATCCTCCGAGAAATTACATTTGCCCCAATGAACACAGACAAAACACGACAAATTTCACCCTCTGAACACAACATGGAAATCAGCATCAATGCTGCCATAGTCGCACGAGAAGTTTGATGAACTGAAGAAGAATGTGTTGCGTGAGATTGTGTTGACCGAATCAGATTCTTGGGATGATGATGAAGTGAGATTCTTCATCTGGGAGAGATGGACAAGTGCGGCAAGAGAGGCGCATGACGGAGTGGGGGAACTAATGGACTTCGCGTGAGATGTTCACCTGCCTGACCCGTAAAACCACACCTTGTGCTGTACAATCCCAACTTGGGCCTTTACCTCGGAATTTTCAGTCTCTGCCCTGGACATCGAAAACACGTTTGCAGTGGTGGGCAGCACAACTTGAGATTTCGGCAACGAAAGGATTTTGTTGCGGGTTATGTCCTGTGCAAGTCACATTTCGCACACAATGTCCGCGGAGCCAAGGCCCGATGACGGCAAGAAAAACAGAGATGACCATCACACAAAAAATTTTACATTCCACCGGGGCGACCAGACTGAGGAGTCAAGGCAAAGGAAAACAACGCGACAAAACCCAATATCTAGTACGTAACATTTACAGCAGATCGGCTGACATTGAAAAACTCGCAGTTTGCACTACACCCTTTCATCAGATAAGGCAAAAGGTGAGTTGCGAAGAAAACCATCAGGCAGATTTAATTTCCAGCCCTGTCGGGCCACAAGGACACTCGGTGGAATCCAACTGTTGTGCAATAAGGAGAAGAAATTATTTGGTCGCCCCCGGGGGTGAGTGGGAACTGGGTCCGGATGACCCCCCGGGTGAACCCGTGATAAGCACCGTTGAGCGACTCGTTGAACGATGGGGCCTCAAGCCGTTTCGTAAATGCAACGTCTCGGCGGTTTCGTTCTTCCGCTGATCGCTTCTAAACTGCATCGTTCGGTAACCCTTGTGGTTCGTTCGTTCTCCGTAAACTTCTTTCAAAAGGTTTTCTCTTTGTCAGGTGCAAAGTGCAACTGAGACTTGCTATTTTTTTCTTCTTGCTCAAGAATTTCTCAGATGGAAGTAATTTTTACTCCCGAGTTCACAATCAGAAGTGGATGCTTTTCATCCAGTCTCATCCTCAGTTGGCATGTCTCCATGGATACGTCTGCAGGTTGTGTGTTGGCGACACCAACTTTCCAACTTATGTTCAACTGCAAGAAGTGTCAGGGGTTCAACGTTGTCTGACGCGATTCCAAGTCAATTGAAAGGACGTTAACTCGGAAAGAGTTACGAGTCTTATTGGGGGGTAATGCGAAGTAGAAATTACCTGGAAGGTGCCCCTGGGGTGCAGGGAATGTAGACCGGCTGGGTGCGGCATGCTTTCCACGGCAGGACCCCTCACCCTCCGCGGCCCAACCAGGGCAGCGGCCGGCCCGACCCACTGCTGCACACCCCAGAAACCACGCCGTGAAACTGTCACTGAACAATCCCGAACATCTCGCCCAACAAATGTTTGCTATTGGCAAATTCGCGATAAAGCTTCTGTGAAGACTCTCCCCCAACTGGCCTTTTTAACCTGGCGGAACTATCTAAACTGCTCGATAAGCCATCGACGTGTTTTCTCCTCCATTTGCTGTCAAAATAACAGTAAATTCTTCCTAGCGTCTTTCTCGTGCAGAATGTGGATTAACTGTTGTTAAATTGCAGGACGGCGAAAGATTCGCGAAAAAGCACGGGGGGGGGGTGTCTTTCAGAGTTTCCTTTCTCTTGGTCAGCGCTTTCATTGAATTTGCCCGTGAGGAACAAGTCTGCTGCAGTGGGACGAGTTGTCAGTGACATCCCTGCCACAAGATCTTTAGAAAACCCAACAGATACCACGGGCATAACAAACTTTCCAGCGAGGTTACTCAAACAAGCGAGAGGCACACTGGATTTACAAAGCGACTAACAAGAAGGAGGGTGTTCTTGACTTTCAAGGAATAATAGGACGGTAAAAATTGGGTTGGAACCGCACGTTTTGGCTGCACTGCCTGGTACTCGAGCAACTAGTTCTCAGCACCTGGTCGTGATTAGACCGACAATACTGCGATGCTTGGCATTGCCAGTCACAGGAGAAGTGACCCAGTCGAAACTCGCGATGTAGAGCAAGTGACCCCGTCTCCCCACGTTTGCCGCGGATCAGGAGCTGCCTTTGACCTCCATCACTCCAACATGTCAACCATGACTGCTTCTGTAATACGTAGTCACGCTAAACACTAACACATGTCTTCAAAACGCTTCCCCTTGAAGAAGATCCAACCCCTGATCTCATTAAACTTGATTGTGTTGGCGAGTTTTTTCACACAAATAATTACTGTGCTTCAAAGACAGGAAATAATGGCCGCAGCTGCACCTCATTACAGCTTTTGTCACAAAAGACAACAACCGCTGATGAACGTCCGTTGCTGTTGACTGCTGATCATAAATGTTCTCAGGTCACATATTTCTTCATCAGTTGCAACAACCTGACATGGCAACAGTAGCATCAATGTTTGACAGCTTTGTGCGCTCTCTTTTTCGAACAAATTTTGTGACAGCTCCCGTTCTATTTCCAAGTTGAGGCAAAGATTCAGTGGTTGAGAACAGTCGACAAACTTAGCACCTGACCAATTCCAAATCGAAAGTGTGAAAGTGATGCGAAAAAGGAAGACAATTGCAGAATGTTCTCAGTTCTGAACAGGAGACTTTCACACCTTCACAATGTAAAACAACCACTTTTTGCCACAGGATTCAGCGAAATTCTCAGAAAAACAAGTTTTTGGGTTTCTGTTGTGTTTTTCACCCCTCATCCCAAAACGCTGATGATTCTCTTTGGAAAGAAAGTCAAAGCGTACTTCTGTCTTGGCTCAAAACAGCGTTATGAACAAAGCGCGAAACAGGTAAAACGAGAAGGACCCGTGAACGTTTTTGCTCTGGGCAATGCTGAATCATATTCATTGATTGCTGTTATCTTTTCAAACATATTTGCGCAGAGGAATAAATCAGTGACATTGGTGCAGACAGGTGAGGCAGGAGAGTTTGTAATGTGAGTGCTGAGAGTGCTGTGAATGTTGATGTTGGTTGAAGAAGCTTGGGACTGCTTGATTCATATACACCATGTGCCGCGACTTTTCATCCACACTATCCTGTACTTTGTTACTCGGGTTTCCACCTCGTCTTTAAACTAGGGAAAAGACCGAATAGTGGGTATCCGGCGGGTAGTAAATTTTGCCGGGTACCCAGTCCAAAGGTCCAGCAGAAAAAAGTATCATAAACCTTCCAGGACAAAGCTCACCAACCTAAGGCTGGGCAACAAAATTACTTTTTTTATTTTTTGTATATTGGCAACAATTGTGAGAAAAAAAAAAAGAAACAGCTCTGAAGAGGCTGGGTACCCATGCCCCAGGTCGGATAATGCTTTGCGGGTACCCGATACAGCAAATCTCTACCCGTCCTATCCCTACTTTAAACTCGCACAACCCACCCCCTCCCTCATACCCGACCCACCCAACTAGTCAATTAACACCCATCATTTTCGCTTCTTTGGAGAAAATTACATCTCTCAACTGACAGCAACTTTTGGTTCGTCTCTCTTCGCGGGTTCTGTGAGAGCGGACCGAAAAGCGAAACGCATCTATCTTCACGTGCGCATTTTTGCTTGAAGTTTTTTAAGCAGAACAGAAGCGCGCCACAACACTTTTTCCTTCTGATGACAGCACATCTTTGACAAAAAGTTTTTTGCGTCAGTGGGTCAAACGCGCGGTGCCAGCAGGATCGGCAGCCGCAGTTCCAGCTTCGAAGAAATGGCAGTCAGGAAAATTCTAACTTTTTAATTTCTTGGACAAAACCTCTACGTAACTGATGAATTCACTTATGATGTTGAGACAAGCTTGTGACAACAATTACTGTGTGTTCCACCATTTGCACACAAACGTCTTCAGTCTTGAGCTGAGGCAAGACCGACCAAGTTTTGCTCGCGTTTCAGCAATGTGATGGATAAACGACGTACAACTCAGCACGCCAATTGCACCTGGGCGAAGAGAACACACACTACAAGATTTCTGCGCTGACACTTGTGTGTGTTACTCGCAGCTGATGAAACCGTAAGAGTCGCAAGTTCATTCTCCAACTTTGTTCTGCTGTCTGCAGACTGACGCAGTGGAGACGCCCAGTGCTTTGTGTATTTGTGGTTTGCGTCCACTCTATGTTGTAGCTGTATGGGTTGGGCCATCAATTGGGTGAAACAACCAACACTGCAACAACACTGACCAGCTGCCGAGGAAATCTCTGCATTTTACGTCTCAACAAGAGACCAAGGTCTTCATAAGCTCGCAGCATTCAAAATGGCAAGGCATATCTGGCCTCAGTACATCATACACAGTTTGAATCTGAAGTGGATTCAAACAGGAAGGGGGGGGGGGTAATTGAATCCAACCATTTTCCAGCCTCAGTACATCATATACAGTTTGAATCTGAAGTGGATTCAATTACCCTCCCCCCCCTGTTTGAATCCGGACCCGCTCATGCCGCGCGCTTAAAAAGAAAGGGGCTTGTGCAAAGTTGGTTAAAGCACCAAATTCTGGCTGTTTTCCTCTTTGACAACTTTTCCTCCTCGAGGTCAGATTGCCTCCACTCCCATCATCATCTGTAGAAACAGTTGAAGGTACAACAATGTTTTTGCTGTCCCTTGTCTTTGTTTCTTCATTTTGGTGTTTTCCAGCTGGAAATGTTTGCTTGGAAAGAAAGATGCAGTAAGTGCGTAAATCAGGAAACCCATATTTTCGGGCGATAAATAAAGCCCAAACTTTTTGGACACCTTACAACTGAACAACAGCAGAAAATCAACCACACAAATGTGAAAAACGATCGTAGGAAGTAGGTTGAATGCAATCCAAATCTAGAGCTACCTCTAATGAAAACCAGCTTTGCTGCAGTATTAACATGACGAATAGTTTAGCGAGATTACTGCCGACAGAAAACACAGCTTTTGCCTGGCTCTTCAAACCCTTTCAATAGATTGTAAAACTTTTCTCAAGATAACTTGCACTTTCAGTGGCGGCCCCCCGGAAACCCGACTTTTTGCCACAGCGCGTCTTTTGACAGCTGTCAAAAGTTGACATTTGCCACTGATCCTTGTTTTTCAGGAAACGGCCAAACTTCTCATTTCATTCTCACAACCTCGCCACTTTTGAACTTCAGAAACGTCTCTTGGATCTGCAGTTGAAGGGATCAATACAGAACCGTGGAACAGATCAGCCCCATCAACACTGCGCATTTTCAATCTCTTGATTGCGGATGATAAACACGCTGGGTAATCTGATGAAATTTCAATTCCAAAGCCATAACTCATCACCAAAATTTGGGGTTGCATAAATTCCCAACTGTCTCAACAATCACAGTTCTGACAGTCGTGTTGAAATGTATTCTGCCCTTTGGTTTCACATGGCACCATCTAAATCTATGATCACACTCAGCTCGTCACAAAAGCTGCCCACTCTTTTCTTTCTCAAAAAGTTCCGCAAAATTTTCCACCACTGAAGATGAAATTTTCGAGAGGACACAAAGAATGGAGTCTCAAAAAGCTTCCAGAAGGACATGAATAATGTGAGAAGTTTCTTCCAACCAACGTACCCACGAGTAGCTGTTACTGGCGGTGGTCGACGTGTGTTGATGATGACTGCTTAACGACGACGGATCGTAAGAGAGCGACGAGTTGTACAGGGCGGGAAGTGCGGAGTGCTGGGTGCTGCCTGCACTGTATCCGTTGTACAGGTGGTGCGAGGCGGTGGTGGTGGCGGTGGACGGGGTGAGCGCGGGGTGCAGGCCGCTCGGAGAGCCGTAAGGTCCGGCGGAGGGTTCCGCCACCCCGGCCGTCCCCGCGCTCCCGGCCCCGGGGTGGTGCCCGTGTCCGTGACTAGATCCGTAATTAGCGCCGTAAGCGCCGCCTGCCCCGGCGCCTCCGTACCCGGCGCTTCCCGCACTGCTGCCGGCGGAAGGGCCGCTGTAGCCCGCGGACCCGTAACCGCCCGTCCCCGGCGGGTAGTAATACGCCGCCGCTGAGGACGAAGAATTCGGTGCTAACTGCGAAGCATCCGGAGGCCACACGCACTGAGTGCACCACATGGCTGTTTACGTGCAATAATCCCGACACCTTTGGCGAGACAATCTGCTCAGTAATTCACTTCGCTTGGGTATCCACAACACCACAACACAACGTAGATCTAATTGTACTTCTCCCTCCGTATTGGTCTCCGCGACGATGCGCATTCGCTATGGAGAGGAGTTGTTAACTGTCTTATTGCAAGCACAAGTGTGTGTACGCGGGCCCTGTTGCCAGCACAGATAAACCGTTAAAGCAAAACAGACTTTGCTCAGTGAATCTGGTTCGGGTTGTTGAGCTAGGGGTGAGGGGGGAGGTGGGGGAGGGTGAGCATCCCCGGAAAAGCTTGAGTACAGCTGAGCTGTGGCGCAGACCCCGCCTGATGCGAGCCTCTGGTCTGTGTCAGTGCGCAACAGAGTAGTGGGGGCTGGCAGAAGAAAGTAGTGGTTGTCTTTTGGCCCAAAACTCGCACTCGTACCTTTCAGCACATATTGAATTCGTTACTGACTGGCTTTGCTCTATAATTGTAACATCTCTTGAAGTGAACCCCGATGCTCCGCCCCCTTTTCCCCTTCAAGATGATCCAGCTTCAATCAGTGGTGGGTGAAATCTTATCCGGGATCACTCTTGCTAATCTCTTGCATAACCTCGTGTAAGTTCCCGGCAAATGATCAACACTTGACCATCTCTCGTGTTGAAGTGGATATCAAGTACAGACCTTGTCAATGCCACTCTGGTAATTAGCTTTCTAACATTGGAGGGCACCAGTACTCCTTGATTCAATTTATTTTTCGATTCAGAAGTCAAACTTCACGGAGAAAACATCACAGACTTATGCCAATCATTCAGCACTCGTCCCCACCCACGGAACCAACGAATTCTTCGCGAGAAAACAATTTCACGGAGTATGCGCGAGTTATAAATCCAAAGTGAGTTTTCAATCTAGATCAGCCACTGTGCGCAACCCACTTCTGGGATCTTCTTTTTTTCTCGAGTTGTTGCCTTGTCACATGTGTTTCCAATATCATTCCCATCATATTCGGGAGTTCGAGAATTCATCAATTAGCTGAAGGAAGTACCCAATTTTGCCAGGTACGAGCGAGAGGCGAGCCGCGCCGCTGATACGTTCACGACAGGTGCACAATCGCCGTCAAAACCAAAACCCGTTCAGTTGTACAAGGAGGATGGACAACAACCACGGATCAAATGGAAAATGCCCAGATTGGCTGCATAGAGGTGGCAATTGACTGTGGGACTTTGAAACGCGAAGGAAAAGCTTTTCCTCTTTGTCTCGAAAAACAGTGCACGATTCAAGTACAAGGATTTTCCTTGACCTGAAATTCCACTTCTGGAGGAAATAGATTATTCGGTAACAATTGGGGTACAAGATCTCAGCCAAGACCCACCCGGGAAATATCAGCAAATCCAGCTTCTCGCCATTCCTTCTGCACAAATGGCGACCAGCATTAACCCAAGATCACAACCACTTTACACAAACTTTACTTTTTACCCAATTTTCTGCCATGGTAAACAAAACTGCCATTAGGCAAATCTGGTAGCCTCCGTAGGAAGCGACTGCTGTCTGCCAGATGTGCAGAAACAAGAGCAGCAGCTATTGCTTCTTATTGAGAAATCATATTTCCGTTCCAGTTCACCTGTTTGCTAAACGGAGAAGCCTACACACTCTTTGTGCACTGATCAACATTTTTGTTCAGTTATCTCCAAAAATTCGAGTTCCTCTTGCAGGTCGCTTCAATAGCCAACACAACGATTTCCACGCAATTGATTTCCCAGACCCAGACCAAGTTCGGTCTGGAGATGACACAAGCAAGCGCCAAAGAGAGGATGGTCAACTCGCCATCAGTGCAATTTTAATCTGCGACAGAAAAGAAACCAGTGACCACTGGTCAAGGCGCTGAGACTGACCAGACGGTCAATTGGAGCCAATTAGCCTAATAAAGACGCATGGAGCAAGCTGATTTGTGATGCCATGCTGATCACTATCTGCCCTTATCTGTAAATGGACGAGCGTGCCTCAGATAAGCTGTCGCAGCCCGAACATTCATGCGCAATATTTTTCCCAAATTGCAGTGAGAAAATACTGAAAACTCTCTTCGGACTTCACTGCAGTAACCTGGATTATCCAGAAAATATGTGCGCGAAGTCAGCTCCATGCTTATCCAATGAGGAGTCTTTCCACGTTCTTAGTGTCGCTAATGGAAACAACGTCAATTATGTTCTTATCCTCTGATGCAGCAAATGAGTATTTAGGGTCGTTTTACTCTCTGGATGCCGCTTCAAGTCGGGAAGCGAAATGCCAAACACGAACCGACATATTCAGTGGTCATCACCCAGACACATTTCTTCGCTATTTCCATTACTGGTGCAATTCTAAACGAAAATGTGCAATACAGGTTCCCCGACTGAATCAGAAATTTTGTCTTTGCAGCTGCATTTGCAACACAACCAGAAGAGAAATCTTGAGCAAAGCAAATGCACATGCACAAGGAAAGAAATACAATGACAGTGAGAACAATTATGTTGGTGCCCAATCATATTAAATTATCCAAGAAACGAGAGCCAGGATCAACAGTGCGGTTGTTCTGGATGATGTGGAGACCCACCGAGTGGTCAGTTTGCCTGCAGGGCCCAGTTCGGGACAAACAGTATTGAGTTGCTATGACAGCTGGAAACTAGTACTCAACGCCTCCTTTACACCCGTTACTCACCACGACAAACATTCTTCCGTATCTTGAACCTGACACCATCTTTCACGTTTATATTCACCAGAAATCTTTTTCACAAAAACATTCCCAAAGCTTAACACACGATTCTGTCATTGAAAAAATTGAAACCAACTTTTTCTATCTTTTTTCACGTGCAAGAAACGAAGAAGCTTACAGAGAAGATACAGGTGGATTTTTACGATGCACTATTTTGTAGGCTGGCGCTCAGGTAAAAACCAAAACTCGGCAGGATTCTCGTTGCATTTCTTGATGAAAACCGCAAGTTGTCTTCTTGTGAGAAAGACACATCTTTTTTTTGTGCGTCGTCAAGCAGGATAACTCAATGTGAAAAAGAGAGATTTTTGGGCGTCGTCAAGAATCAGTTGGCGTTTGCCTGTCCATTCCGACACCTGTGGGGTTGGTATGTTCTTCAAGCGTGTGAATTATTTCAGGTTTGAGACACAATGAATAGCGACTTACCATGTGGTGGTGATGATGATGTTCCATGTGCGGGGGTAAGTGGTGAGGAGGCATGGCTGGGTGGTAGCTGGGCGGCATGCCGGCGCCGCCGCCGCCTGGTCCGGGCGGGGGCGCGTGTCCCGGCGGCATCAGCCCGTTGGAATGTGGAGGAGGAGGCATCATGCCCGGGAGCCCGGCCGCTGCGGGGTGGCCCGGGGGGAACTGCCCTGGATGCGGCGCGGACTCGGCGTGGTTCCGCAACACGTGGATCGCGTCGTCTAACCGCTCTTCCATTCTACTTTGCTGCAAAGACAACAGTTGCC
>JAAUYG010091641.1_pt1 | contig 10738 bp, 5 predicted proteins | sample 7278091 | NCBI WGS metagenome assembly JAAUYG01 (sample SAMN14350201, study PRJNA611818) | marine sediment metagenome | isolation source: surface marine sediment (0.6m) | place: French Polynesia: Moorea | collected 2018-08
GCGCAAGACATCCATGGCAATCGAAAAAAGGAAGAACGAAGCATTAAAGAAAGAAAGATAAAAAGAAAGGTACATGTAGGAAATTAAAGGAATAAGAGATGGAAGGAACCAAGGAACGTACAGAAGGGTTAGAAACTAAGAAACCACTACCAGAGCATTATAGAAATGAATAGTGAAAAGAAGCAAACGAAAACGCAAAAACATGTTTTACAGTGAAGTAAATGTGCGCACTTCAGACGAATGAAAGGCAAAATTTATAAAACAAATAAGTAGGGAAAGAAAGAAGGAAAGAAAGAAAGAAAGAAAGAAATAGGAAAGAAGGAGGAAAGGCAAGAAGAAACATAATGAACACAGTCGTATTACCGAACCTTTTTGCTGTCGACTCCCATGTCCTCAATAAGCTGTGTGATGTCACGGAAACCCTTGAAGTTGCGTTCCTCGTCGTCTGCGATCCACGGGGGTTTCACCGCCCTCTTGCGACTGCAGATTTTCATTAACTGACTCATGCTGATCTTGCCGTGTTTCTTCTGGAACTCCATGGCTTTCTTGACGGCCTCATCGCTGTAGTTGGGCGGATATCTCCTGACGGACGGCGACCCGCGCCTGGGGGTGGAGGAGCCACTCTCCGAGCTGAGATCGATGAGCTTGCCGGTGGGGACACCATTCTGGTGCGCCACCTTGGCGCTGTCTACCAGGTCAAAGCTGGTGAGGACTGGGCCGCTGGATTTGACCACTGCTGGGGTGGTATCCTTCCTTAAATCAGTCTTGGCACTGGCTGAGAACAGTTCGAAGGGGTCCTTACTGTCATCTTTTCTCTTGACTTGCTTCTTCTTGCTGACGCTGATGGTATCCAGAAGCTGATCCAGATCATCCAGATTAGCCATGGATTGGGCTTTACCCACTCGTCCGGACTTCTTCGCTTTGTTACTGCTGCTGGTTTTCCCCACCTTGTTAATGTGCTCCTCTGATTGTGTCCGTTTCGGTGCGGGCGGAAACTGGAAAGCTGATCCAGTTGACGCATATCCAGCACTCGGAATCAGAGGCACATCCGGCGTGTCAGGCACTGGGGTATCCAAGATGCTATCACAAGAGTCCTGAGTGCCCGCTGGCGATGGTGACTGATCCTGTTGAGCAACACCCAAATGCATCGAGTCTCTGTCGTGCAGTTTCAGGGAATGACTTCCAGTTTGTGAACCATTAACCGGACCGTCGAGTACGTCATCAATGTTTGTGCAGTCTCCTATGTACACTATTTCTTCCACGGGAGTCCGTGAGCAAAAGTGGAGGTCATCTTCCGAGTCCTCCGCGAAATGGTTTTCTTCCTTGACAGGGCTCAGTATAATGGAGTCTTTGTCAGCAGCTCCGCCCTGCCTGGCTTGGTTCCGCCTGTTCATGCTCCTCTCGCTGGCAGCTAGCGAGTAATCGGTGTCATAATCCTCGGTAAATTCGTCCGAGAAGTCGTCCTCGGTCTCAGTGAAGCCGAGGAGACTGTCAATGTCCTTGACCTGACAGATCAGGCCTTGGCGTCTGGCGCCCTCCGAGCTCTGTACCAGGTCAGGTAAGGAACTCGTGCTGGTGCCCATAGAGAGACAGTCCAGCGACAGCGCCTTTGGAATGAGGTGATTTCTGCGAGGTAAAGAGTTACTCTGGTTTGTATCTAGCGACATCATCGACTGAGCCCGGCTCATGGTGTCCGTGTCTGTGTCCCCGAGTGAGGAATCGTCTGCAAAGTCTGCCAGGCTGTCCACTGACTGCCCGTGTCCTCGGTCCAGGCTCTGGACACGGTCGATGACGATCGCAGGAGCCTTCCGCCCACCAGAGAGATTATCGTATGGCGACGGTGATCTCTCAATGCTTTGATAGTCATCATCATCCTCGGACTCCTGCACGCGTTGTCGCTGGAAACGGTTTCCACGGTGAACGTTGTCATATGGTGACGGTGATCGGTCGTTCTGTGCTGGCGCCCCCTTTTTGGATTTGGATTTCGACTTGGGGGCCACAAGCAGATCGACTTCCGATTCTTCAGTGTCCACCGGAAACTGCTGCATACCGGCAAACAGTTTCTTGCCGTGCTTTTTGCCTCGTGTTTCTGTGTTGGGTGATTCCTCTCGCAGAAATCCCTGCTCGCTTTCCGGCGGGGATACCACGCCCGCCTTGCTGCCTCTCTTTGACCCGGGAGGTGATTTGACGTCATTCTTGGACGTCTTCGGAGGTTCCTTGTTCCTGTTAAGCCCCCCAGACCTGTTTGGTCGGGGTTTCTTGCTCAGTTTGTCCTTGTACCGTTCGTACTCGTCCTTGCCATATATCTTGGGTTCGCCGAAGGTCTCGTCGTCCTGCTCGCTGTAGTCCTCCGTGGAATACGTGCTGTCCGTATGCTGCCGGTTCATACGCTGTGATTCCTCCCGTTTGCGACGCTCGGCATCTCGTACGATCTCTTCCGTCTCGGGCGGTACAAGAGACAGTTGTTTCTTCCAATTCTTCACTTTCTCTATGCTGTCTTTGAGGGACAGGTTCTCCGGTGTCAGGGGCATCACTTTTGGCTTGTTGTTTTGGCGTTCCTTCCGTCGTTCTTTAGCAGACGACGGTCTGTAAGGTGTCTGTGGGGGGATATAAGGAGGTTCCTTCTCAAACGTTGACGTGTCGTCTTCAGTTTCATTCACGGTGTCTTCTTCCTGCACCGTGTCCTCTTCCTCCTCCTCATCCCTAGACACCGGACGTCTGCTCGTCGGCTTGAACCCACTCTGTCTTGGTAGGCTGGTTGACTTCGGAGCCTCTTTTGTCTGAGGCATTTGCTCCCACCTGGCTTTTCGTTCAGACACCACTGAATCCTTGGGTTTCTCCGGTGGCTTTTTCTCCATGACTTCCGCAAACTTGGATCTCCTATCCATGCGGGCCTGCCTGGATTTCTGCCGTTCCAGATCAACCTCGGCGGTCCTGGTAGTCGTCTTCCGGCCACAGAAGCGGTCCAGGTCGGAAGTGTTGACCTGAACGTCGCGATGCAGCATTTTCGGCCGCTCCCATTTTCTCCTATAAACCTTGACCGGGAAGATCTTCGTCTTGGTCCTGGAGATGGTTTTCCGCCTTTCCCGCCGTTTCTTGTTTCCAGCCTTGAGCTCCTCGTACATCTCGTAGTCGGGTTCCATGGGGAGGGTACCCCGGCTCGTGGCATATTTAATGGTGGGATCTTTGCTGCCTCCTTCCGGCTCCTCGGCGCTGTCACTCGACTCATCATCGGCACGGCTGGACGACTTGCGCTCCGATTTAGACCGAGATGACGACTGCTTAGACTCCTTGGCTGTCGAGCTCGTCGACCCAGAATCCTTTCTCTCCCGTTCCTGCTTAGTGACCGGTTCAACCGAACTCTGCCGACTTAGTCGACTGGTGAAAGGCGTCAAGTTGACATCGCTGGTTTTGGAACGTCTTGTGCTGAATGGAGTCAGGTTGAGGTCTGCCGTTTTGGCACGAGAGGCGGAAGTCGAACCTTTGGAGTAGGAGCTGCCATATGAGGAACCCAAGTCTTTGGTGGAGCCGGCCGCTGAGCCATAATCCTTGGACGTGGACCTGGTATATGATGCCCCGTAGTCCTTGCTGGAGGACCCGTAGTCCCTGCTGCTGGACCGGCTGTAGTCCACCCTGGATGGCCTGCTGCTGGTGGTTGAACGAGGCGGGGAGCTATCTCTGCTACTGTATGATGTCCCGGACCGGTACGACCCATACGACCTCGTACTCGCCCCGCCCACATCGGAAGAATATCCAGATCTGGTGTCGTAGTCTCTGGACCCGTAGCTCGAACCGCCGCCGTAGGACGAGGTGGACGGTTTGAATCTCTCCATGAGTGACGAGACATTGCCCTTATTTTGAGAGACGAATGCCAGGCTACGGTCCGTGCTGGCCGCACGGCTGCGATAACTATCGTAGGCCCCGCCATACGACGGACCACTGACCGAACTACGGCCAGTTCGGTAGCTTCCGTAGCCACTTCCGCCGCCGCCGCCACCGCTGCCGAAACTCAGCTGGCTCCCGTAACTTCTCAGGGATGAGGAGTCCTGCAAAGGAAATGAGAACCAGAGACTTAGTTACTATAAATAATTGCAATTGTTCGTAACTGCGGGAGTTAGCATGGTTTTAAATAAAAAGATACGTCGGTCGTACTTACAAATGCCCCCTCGTTATTTGGTACAATCTACCGTCATCGAAGATCTAAAGCCAAACAACAAATTACCACACCTTGCAAATAAATACAGGCTTCTCATTCATCCCAAGCCTTATATTGAGCCAATTATATTGAATCGACTTACATTCTTTACTTTTGTGTACCTCGATGCATTCTAGCTAATGGTGAATATGTATCAACATGTTCCACCAAACCAAACCTTATAAAACGAATACAGTTCATACAATTGTATTTAATAATCATGTAAAATCAACTTTGCTTGTGACATACATGTATTTTAATGGCTTGGAGTAAACAACACCCCTGCTAAAGTCAATTTTTACAACGTTTTCAAATAAGGAGCAAATATAGTGATAAGTGTGAAAATCCCGTTCTTCCCACCTCTACACAACGGTGTACCTACATGTAGCCATTCATGTATATTCATTATCACCACTGTCCAGTGGTTATGTCCAGGCCATATTTTGACCTAACTTATAATAGCATAGTGAAAGATTATGGCAGTGTTATAGCAAGTTATTTTTATTGTATTGATCGCGAACATTGACTTAATCAAAATTCGATTTTCGGGTATTTTGTATATTCGTGTATATTAGGGTTAAATAATATAATACATCTAACTCGATCTTAATGCTTTAGTGCCAGTATCGTGTTGTTTTTAGGCATTACAAGACCTAAACATGGGTACGTATCGGATGATTTTATTTGTTTTAGCACAAGTTAACCTTAACCCTACGAAAGGATGATCAAGATGTCACCACGTAAAACATACAGTACACCTCAGACTTGTAGCTAATTAACCTGCTTTCCTGTGGCTGGTTTCTTAAAAAAATACTAAGTCTCCTACTGATCTTAAGCCTTGAAAGACAACAGTTGCCGGGGTGACTAGTGAACTTAATTCCGCTTGTAGATTTAAGATTGCTCCCCAAACGGTCCCTGAGCTGGACTGCCCTGATTCTGACTCAGCTGCACAAGATGTACACGGTACTTGTATCTTCTAGTTATAGCCATGGTTATGCTGGTTTATATGGTTCGTAGGTTATGACACCCCCCCCCCCGTCCCTCCCCAGGCCAAAACATATCCGTGACTCCCTAGGGGTTCCCTAAAGTTTTTTGTCAGATAAAACACAAGTAAACACATTAACATATTCCCATATTGCACTCGATGGACGGAATGGAGCAAAAATAAATATGCAGACATACATGTTCGCATTTTTAACAAACGATACAATCCGCAGTTTCTGGAAGAGCCCGTAATACATATAGCCTATTCATTCGGCTAGCAATTATATACTTCTTTCAGACATATACTTTATAACCGTGTATAAATAAGCTTGTAAACGCTTCAAAATATCCAGATCAATTATTCCCACCGCATTCTGTCATTCTAGGATGCCAAACATGGACCTGTTCACATGTGCCTGGTGTTCTTTCTTTCTTTCTTTCTTTCTTTCTTTCTTTTCACCTTTTTTTATATAGACGTAGTTGACACCATTAGCCTACGAAAAGTAATCCGTCTGTACATTTAGCGATATGCATGCAATTGTATTAATACTGAGTGTTATTCTTATGAAGTCTCTACTACTACTACTACTACTACTACTACTACTACTACTACTACTACTACTACTACTACTACTACTACTACTACCACTACTACTACTACTACCACTACTATTGCTGCTGCTGCTGCTGCTGCTACTACTGCTGCTGCTGCTGGTGGTGATACTGTTACTACTGCTGCTGCACGCCACAATGAAACGCCACCCAGTACACCTGGGGGACGGTTTAAAAAGAATCTAAAAGAGGCTAAAAAGAATGTAGCATTCCCGTACCTGATAAACGGAGCACGTGGGTTATAGCTGGTACTTTAGTATTCGGAATCCTCAGATGCTTCACATGGCTCCTTGCTTGAAGTAATTTCTGTGCTTTTATGCAGGAGCATGAGACCATATACAGACGACCTATATAATCTATGCGTTTCGGCTTTCTTGCTGATATTAACGTTTACGTCATAGACTCGGCCAGGCCGCTGTGCAGTGAGTTATTGCCACTCTAATCGGCCTACTTCTTAATGACTCCTCAACCTATTTCTTAATGATAAAGGTATGAACCTGTTCACACAGTTGGTTACCCTACAACCTGGAATGGTCGAATCGCAAATATTTTAACAAGAGGACCAGATGCATTAAAAATTAAGTCTCCACTAGCAAATGGCACTCAACACAGCTAGAATTATGTTAACTCAATAGAGTTGCTGAGATTGATTTTTAACCTTAAAATTAAAAGAGTTTAACCTTAAAGGTCGTTTACCTAACATGTGACATGAATGTGTCACACGCATCTCATACAAACTGTATATGTGACCCTGGGGTCCACATCGTCATCCAGGTGCCATTTCAGAGGTCGATGGTCACGGAATAACCACCCACTGAAGAGTAAAGGAACCACATAATATGCTTACAAGACGCCTAGTGGCATTGACGGTCTCCTTCACCTTTTGCCAGATGAAGCAAGCATAGCTTTATGGATAATGGCAATATAGCCGAAGTAACTTATCTTCCAAAAGCCATCCATATACTTTTAAAATTTGGCAGATAACCAGAAAAGTAATATCTTGTATTCCCCATGACTACCATGCGTTCCATAAATTTTGGTGGAAATGAGATGAAAACTGTTGGAGCAGTGGCTTTTTGAAAATGTTAAAACGGAAATATTTTGCAAAGTGCACCGAGTGAACCCAAACTGAACTTAAATGACCTGACCCGAAAAGTACCCTAACCCTACACATTGAGTTCCTAGGACCGCGAGTCGTTTTGAAGATATTGCACAGTTTATGAGTTTCTTATCGACTCCCATGTTAAAAGTTCAAAATGCCACAAAAATTTTAAAACTAGTCTGATTGCCAACACAAGTAACAGACTGTATTCCCCCATGGTAGCCAATGTCCTCAGCGAAAACGCAAAAAAAAAAAAAAAAAAAAAAAACAGAGTTAACGGCCGGACGACAGGCGCCTGCGCTGCGACAATACATGTAGCTCTGCTGACAAAATTACGTGGAGCTAAAACGTAAAAATAAATTTCAAAATTTATTCTGAGAACTGATTATATTGAAATTCAGTATACAATATTTGTAGTAGATTATGTTTGGATGGGTATCACTGTCCGTACATTTTGGTGACTGCATTTGCGACCGAGTGAACTTTTCCCTTCAGAGGCTCCTATGGTAACACAGAATGAAAATAGCTTAACATTAAATATTTCGAAAACCTGTATGGTTTACACGTTTGGTAACCATTAGGTCTGGTGTTGGATAAAGTATCGACTGCAACGTATCACCCGGTATATACTCTTGTGTTAAAAGAAAAGGCAGAAAAAGTAAGAAAATTTGCACAAAAGTCAACATTTAATTTTTGATATGAGCTTCATTTGGAGGTATCGCGGAATGGAATGTCCACATATTGTGTTGGCTGTATTTCATGATCGGTTTTGACAATTGACTCTGGTGTACACCGTCAGAGGAAACACTACAAAAGTTTTGCTCAGAAAACAACTACAACCGTAGCGTTTGGAAAATCGAATTCAATATTGTCACTAGGGAACTCGCAAGTACACGGAATGGCTGAAACAGGACATTGCAGCACCAAAAATATCTCGCACAGTCGCACGCTTAAAAAAAAAAACAAACAGAAAAAAGATACTGCTTTGGAGATACTGGTATTTAGATTTTTTCATTTCCTCTTTTGGTAAAATCACTACAACGGTAATTTAAATTTTCGACATAGAATTACTCAAATATAAAAGCTCACTGAAATTACTAGCCAACAGCTGTGGGAGAAGTACTAGCTGTTTTAAATGTCGATTTCGGTGCACTGAATAATCCCTAAGTGATTTTGATATGTTCATATGGCCAAAATTATCTATGTACTATACTTTCTACGCTGGCCCAAGATATTATTCTTTTTGCTCTATGAAAAAATCTCTTTGCAGACATTTTTGCGACAGCAGTTTTATTATACGGTCGTCACAGGGAGCATCTTAAATATATCGGGTTGGGTTTTGAATTTTTCACTCCCATACATGGTTCCTTGTTAACGAAAACAAGATGTCAGTCACTGGCAAAATAGACTTTCTATTAAATATAGAATATATGCTGGGTGTGTCTAACAAATGAGTCTTCAGTAATTCAATCTCATTAGGCATGTATATAAAGTACTAAATGCGTAACCATCTGGAATGAAGATTCCACTTCGTTTCTTTCAACTCGGCTCTTGGGTCTTTTTCTGGGGATGCACACCTCCATTGCTTATCCTTTGGCAGTCTCACATCAACTAGGTTTTCTTTGGGGAACTAATCCTAATTTTCACTCTTGGCTGAGTCACTCGCCACAGTACTCGGCAGTGGTTTGTCAAAACCATCCCCCCTATTGTCCTTCCATTCTATGAGCCTCTCCACCGAGGGCTGAATACACTGGTTAACATGATTTGAAACACTTCCCAACATTTTATGAGCAACTGCAACGCCAAAAAGTACTCGCGAGGAACTGATCGCTTCTGTGTCATTCAATGCACGGGATATATTGTAAGCTTTGTTAAAATATTCCACCGCCTGGTCGTAGCGACCCAATGAATTGTACATCGCCCCTAGGTTGCTGCAGGCACGACTGGTTGCTTTTTCATCCTTGCTTTTTTCGGCTACCTCGACAAACATTTCCAGGTATCTGATGCTCTCTTCAATCTTGTTTTGTCTTTCAAAAGCTTTGGCCATGGCCTGGCAGCACTTTCCAATGCCAACATTGTCATCTCTCCCACGACAAATGTCTAGGTACTTCGTCAGATAAATCAGTCCTGTTTCCGGATCTCCATTACTGTCATATGCCACTCCAAGGCGATAGCTAGCTTCACCCTCCAACATGCGATCTCCACCACCTTGGGACATTTCGTAGGCTTTAGCGAGGAACTCAACTGCACTATCTAATGATCCTTCCGATTCCATGTGCTTGGCAATAGTTGTGTATATCCGTGCCAGGTTGGTAGCTGCTTCGTAATGCATTGGTTCGCCCCCAGAGAATGTCCAATCAGATTTTTCTTGACACAAATTGTAAAACAGTTCAAAGTTATCAGCTGCTGAGAAGAAATCCCCATGCTCTTCCACTGCAAGACCCACATTGCAGTGTGCTTCTGCTCTCATGCGGCCATCTTCTGACATATTGTCAGTAGTTGCCAGACAACGGGAAAAGAAATGGTCTGACAGCCACTTGTCACCAGCATTTTGGAAGTAGCGGGCAAGGCTGAATTGACACTCGTACACTTCTGCGTAGTTTCCAGTTCGTAATGCAGACTCGGCTCTGGTAAGGTAAGCATCCAGTACAGTAAGCTTATCTGGTTCATCCTCCAGTAGTACTTGGTTCCACAAAACTGACTCTGGGCCGGCTTCCCGTCGCTTAGCATTTTGCTCTTGTATCAAAGCAAATAATTCAGCAAATGATTTGTGAAAACCACCCTGCAGCATATCGAGACATAAGTTGTGCATGTAGCTGTTACGATACTGTTTTGTCTGCTGTTTTGACATGTTGGACTGCTCAGCTCGCAATGCCTTTCGGTGTTGCTCCAACTCCCTTTCTTTTTTGCCTTGGGACCTCTTTGCATTGGTGCCACCAGCAAGCGAACATGTAGTCCATTTTTCTTAGCCTTATCCGGGGGAGTTCTAATATCCTTTTGTTGGATGGTCTGATTCAGGGGTGTCCCTGCCAGGTTTATGGCAGGCAAAGCCGCTGCCATGGTACAGTACCACTTATTTTTCACAGTTTAAGACTGTTCTTCACTGTTTATCTTCTCATCCATCTGTCAAAAATGGCGTCCTTGGCAACTGTAACTGCTAGCACCTGCAGCGCCACCTGATGAATAGGCAAGGAGTAAAAATTGATTTTCATTCGCCAGGCGGCGCAAAGCAACGAGGTTCAAGGTCGCTGTTTTTCGTCACATGGAATCTAACTATTACATAAAAGTCATCTATTTTATGGAATAACTACAATACTGATAACTGTAATAATGTGGTTTGACGAAGCAGGAGAAATAGTGGAAATGTTTAAAAATGCATTTCCACTATCATTTCTCTTTTTCGTCCCAATTTTGATAATTATTTCCCCCGTGAGTCCAGTTGGCGCAGCACACGACTTTGCTGTTTACCGAATGCAACAGTATGATTTGCAGGGATCTTCTTATGGTGAGTTCACCACTGTTGCAGGTGTCCGTACGAATTTTGTAAGGCCTGCGTTATGCAAAAGGACATGCTCACAGGTTCTACAGTTATTTTCTGTCTAATTAGCGAAGCAGGAATTCATCAGTCATTAACAGATTAACCCTAGCCGTGAACGACCCTTTATCTGTTTGTCTGACCGATGGCTCACCGCGATTTCTCAGTCCACGGTACGATACGCGATTCACAATGTCCGTATCGCGGTACACCGTAATTCTATCTTTCTGCCTTAAAATCCTGTATATCTGTCGCGAATTTTACTGTAACGGCTGGGTGAACTGGCACGACTGCACAAAGAATTGAATAC
>JAAUYG010131322.1_pt1 | contig 10738 bp, 5 predicted proteins | sample 7278091 | NCBI WGS metagenome assembly JAAUYG01 (sample SAMN14350201, study PRJNA611818) | marine sediment metagenome | isolation source: surface marine sediment (0.6m) | place: French Polynesia: Moorea | collected 2018-08
GAATGGCATGAAGTTTATTGTTAACAGCCACATCCCAGAGGGTTTGCCACTTAGATCGAACAAAGCTATTTATGTGTCTTCTTCGATCTGTGTAAAGCACAGGTAGAGATGAAGGATCATCATTGGTAGCATCTTTGGCAGCTTGGTCCGCCAAGTCATTACCCTTTATACCAACATGGCTAGGAATCCAACAAAAATGGATGGTTGCATGGTAAGAAATGCACAGATGCATTATGACAATAGTTTGAGGGCTATTTTTAGATGTATGTGACTTGAAGACCACGATTAAGTTTACATAGGCGACAATGTTAAGGCTTTAGCATTTCATTTATTTCATAGTACACTCCCAAACAATTCCTTTCATGACTGATGCCCTATTATCAACTACATGTAATTATTTTCCAAAAGTTTTGTAAAAATGTATATGTCTAATTTTTGGTAAAGGAGGTTTGAACCCAAATACCCCCTGCTCACACTTCTGAATAAAAACAACAATAATTTTGGAAGGTGTACTGGAAACTTTTTCACTTATTTGAGAATACAGTGACATACACTGAACATGTGAGGACGATTAGGAAGAAAATTCAGGAAAAGTTTGCAAACTTTCCACTGCGAATTGTAGAAGTAGCGTTTGGAAATTGTTGCTCCCATAGGGTCCCATGTAAACGAAAAATCAAAATATTTGTAAAAAAACAAAATTCCAAAAACGTCCGAGCGTATGACCCAGGGGAAGCCACAACTAAAATTTGAAAGAAATCCGTGCATTAAGTTCAGAAATAATTGCGACACGGACGGACGGACGACGGACAAATTGCGATTTCATGAGCTTTGCTGACATAGTGAGAGTGATATCAACGTTTACCGGCACATCAAGTGAGTGATATCAAATTCTAACGGCACATCAACACCAAAAGGGTCATACAGTGCCAAAACACGCGTAAACTGCACTATGAGTAAACAGAGTCCACTACAAAAAGAATGCTATTGTCAAATGAGTCACCATCAATGCACTGTGTCAGAGCAATTCGCTATCAGGCCATGTCTGAACGAAATGTCCGACAAGACCTGAACCCAGGGTGCGCCACTGGGAAGCTGCTCTCATGCACCCCATTTGTGATATCATCATCATCTAGTGGACTCACCTGTTTTGGCACTGTATGACCCTTTTGGTGTAGATGTGCCGTAAAACTTTGATATAATCAATTAATCAGGTATCTACTCTGGTGTATTGACAGCATGATGGATCCATCAAGTGTCGCACGCTCGGCAGTCGCAAAGAAGAAAGCAAGGACAGACTGCATGTCCAAGACAAGGCCATGTCAAAAGGGAAGCACAAGAAAGCGGAGGACCCAAATGAGGAGTAACCTTTGTTTTATGTTCCCGTCCATTTCCCCTTTATAGAGATAATTTCACTTGTATTACTCATATGTCTAGGGCTCGCATACACTTTGAGAGACAACAATACAATGCATGTGTGTCCACTGGACTTCAAATTATTATTCAATTGAAGATAATTTGTTTGCAGCTGAATGGACAACTGTTTTAAAGGTAGTGCCAGAAGGTGGTGCAATATTGCACAGTGTTGCACTGCATATTTGAAACCCTTGATTTTTATTGAGGCTTGACTAGAGTGAAACCTATATTATGGTTACAGACATTTAAATCAAAACAACAGAAATATACAGTTACGGAGACTATAACAGGAAAATGTTGCCCCGAAAAACAAAAGTAGTTGCTGCTGTAGCTCTAGTCACATTTACCATGCTAGCATTGTATCGTTGTCTTTCAAAATGTATACATTATGTCTCCACCTGCCACAAAGGCCAGTAATGGACGTTAGTTTGAACACCCAGAGACATGGTAATTGCAGCAAGCTGATGGTACAGCCCTGTGATGGCAGTTAAATAGGCACTCACAACTTTACAAGAGGCTTAAAGTCAAGCCTTACCCTAAATCGTGTGTACATACAGGATTATCTAGGTTCTCTTGAGGGCAACACAGAAGGTGGATAATATCTCCATGATCTCTGTGGAGTCCTAATGGTTTTGGCAGTTCATTTCAGAGATCAGTTCGTTTATGTACTGTGAGACAGCCTCCCAGTGGAGAGTAGAAATACAAACTCACTGTCACTTTAAACATGTTAAAGACCAATACTACACACAGTGTACTTAAAGGATGCACTTGTATAGAAGTTATTTTTCTTTTCTAGGATGAAGTACTCTGTGTTGATATTTTAGCCTGCATTCTCAATTGTTTGGTCACTGGTGCAAAAAAATAAATGTTATTACTTCTAAATTCATAATAGACACAATCATTGTAGTAATCTTCAATAACTGCAAGCCATAAACATGCATGGTGAAGAACATGTATATGTACATATGTATATGATGCATGTATATGGACATGTGCTATACGGATTGCTGCATATATACTGTACAAAGTAGTAGGTGTGAAAGGTTTTCATAGAGTAGAATATATCATATATCCTTGATGGCAGTAAGGGCTTTGTTACTGGTTATGTTATAGTGGCACATATGGAAGCCATAGATATTGAGCACATTTGACCATTTTCAGATTGTAGTAACATAACCATATATGGGGGTATGTGATAACTTTTAATATTATTCTTGTCTCACATACAGAAGCCAATTAAAGTGATGCTATTCTAAAGAAGATTGTCTTTGTTAGGTGATGACTGCACCTTTGATTTGGACAGTGGGGGAACAGTGGAGAAGAAAAATCAATCTATATAAGAGCAGGGGTGCATTTCACTAAGACCTCACTATAGTAAGTATTTTTCCTCACTAAATCATTTAGCTCATAACTGAATAGCGAGCTTTTTGCCAATGCGTTTCACTAAAAAGCTCTTTAACTTTTCCGTAAATGTTCGGAATGGTTCGGCCAAAATCGCTTTTATTCGAGGATTTTTGTGTAGTGAAGACACATTTCATCATAGCGTTCCATTCAAGATGGCCGGAATGTATAGCTCATGATAGCTGTATCCCCCTACCCACCTTCCTCCCAGGAAAGTGATTATATTATTTATTCCTTATTTTCAACTTCTCACGGCAAGAAACAAAAACGTGCATGTTGGTTTTCAAAAGCGGAATTGGAGGGGTTTTTAGACTGTGTGTATAAGCGGAGGGATGTATTTTACGGCTCTTTCAATGGTAACACAAAAGGTATTTAGCATTTATATATTTTATTTGTGCCATGTCGGGTTCGGGTCAGAAATTTCAGCCCACACAGAGGTCTACTGAAAAGTGTCCAGGGAACTACCAGTGCCCGGAGGGGTTTAACCCCCCCCACCACCACCACCACCACCACCACCACCACCACCTAACTGTATATGGCTGAGGTCCGGGTTCGATCAGCGGTATCTCAAGCAAATAGTAATGTTAGGCAATCGACCGACATCAAATTAAGCAAACAACAGGCGCATGCACAATCGACTATATAAACCTCACTCTCTACACATGACACATCGTCATCCATCACGCGTAACTGTTTACGGTCGCTACTCTCCCTCCCCAGCATTGGTGGGGAGAGTCGATCGGTCGCAGTAACTCGTGGCCAGTGACGTTGCACATGACACAGAGCGGGCCTCTGACGGCGATCTGCACACAACGGTAAGCAGCATGAACTAATATCCGTTGATCGACTGTCTGACATGGGTGCATCCGCATAACAAACTCTACTTTTGATAGATTTTTAGAACTGACTATTAGATCGAGGCAACACTGCCTGAAGTCAGAAGAGGACCTGTAAGAACCTCTACTTTTAACATCTTTGCCATCTATCAATTTTCTTTTGCCAATTTAACAGTTTCTCTGCACAAATAACCCTAGATGACTATTCTTCCAGAGTTCACATGTTTGCCACCAAGTACCTTGACAAAGAGATGTCGTTGGAATACTTAGAATGAGCTCTACCTATTGGTCAAGTCCCCCAAGTCATAGACCAATCATAAGCAGTGATAAGTGGTGTTACAAAGCCTTTTCTGCATCTCTGTTACAATGACAAATGTCAGTCAATCATTATCAACCAACACCCCTTGATAGAATCACTTCTGGCAATGGACGTAAAATGAGGCTATTATCGGTCAATCGACTGACGTTCCTCAATCTACCACTGAACCCGGACCTACCTACCCAGGCAGAGTATAATATATCTATCTACCCCAGTCTCTAGCTGGAAAACCTGTCTCCTGCAAACCAAGTTCTATGACACTTTTTGATGGTCACACGGCTCGCCTGCCACGTCTATCAGAATATGGCAAAGAGCCGCCCCCATACTGATGCTGTTCTAGTTAAAAAACCTGTCGGCTGCAGCTACTGTCATTTTCTGATGGACGAGGCAGCCAAAAAGTAGTGAAGCGTGTCTGTCATAAAGTGTCAAAGAACTCTGAATGTTATTGGCTAGATCAGCATCAGGATAGCAGAACTACAGAAGGGCAAAATCTCTGGGTCAACCAGATTTGTGCTTTGGGAAAAGAAGGGTCAAACAGATTTATTCTGACCCAAAATTTAGACCTTTAGTTAGCTTAGTTGATTCAGGGAACCTGCCATTCCACACACATCCAGATTAATGTTTTTCTAACAGTTTGGGAGATCTTTTGTGAAATTGCCAAAATTTTGTTATAATTATGATTAACATGGTTAATACTCAGCAGGTCAGTCTTACTTTGTGCAAATATTTGCATAATCTTTTTGCAGTTTGTCATCCAATGCATATGTATTTCCCTTTCTTCATCTATCACCTTTAGGCCGTGGAACAGTATTTTTCATCGATGTTACACCCCAAGGTGTCCAACCCGTTCGCACCTTCGATTGGAACGATGGACTTTTTGATATAACCTGGAGTGAAAACAACGAACATTTAGCCGTGACTGGCTCTGGTGATGGCAGTCTGCAGGTGTGGGATGTGGCCCAACAGAAGGTATGTAATAATCATTGATGTTAGGGTTATTTTTGAACCAGTTTGCAAGTTATATTGTAACAGTTGTCGCCAACCGATGTCAGTAAAGTAAAAAGAAGAATAACATGAAGAATGAAATAATTTTGTCCATGCTTAGTAAAGGAAACTGCATTGGTATCCTATGTGCATTGATCATTGTCATTTGTATTGTTTTAGGTGTTCATGTTAACTTCTTCATTTGTTCTTCTCATTTGTAAACTGATTCACAGGAGTTCCATGATTAATATGTACATTATTTAACTGATGTCATAGCTGCCCCATTTGGTTGCTTTCAGGGGCCACTTAGAGTATACAAAGAGCATGCCAAAGAGGTACGTGTGATGAATGAAGTAAATTGAGACTTATCTTCCACATGTTCTAGTCTGCACTCTGCAAATGAAAAATGTAATACATGGAGTGTCATGTGATACAAATTGGTAAATATTGCAGTGACAGTTTTAAATATTAATGACCCCCCCCTTCCCTAAGCAAACAGCATGTGTTGAATTATTTATTATATAAAATGAAGTTTTATCGTAACTGAGACTGGATGTTAGAGCTCTTCCCAAGCTTTCAGCCATCACTGGCCTTCTCCAGGGGTGGTGAATTTGTAACTTAATAATAATGATCGGTACCAAAATAAACTTAGTGCCATTTTCTTTTAACATACATATGGGGCTTCTGCAGGATATCATTTTAAGAGTTTATTTTTCCCTACCAGGTGTACGGAGTTGATTGGAGCCAGGCAAGGGATATGCACCATGTGCTCAGTGCTTCATGGGACAGAACTGCAAAATTGGTAGATGTTAGCTATTTCTATCTTAGCGTGCAAGTTTATGTTTATTAATATATGTTTGTCTCAGTAAAACATCTGCCATGGCAATCATTATTCATAACATGCCTTTCAAATCTCAGTGCTATTTCGTTCCTGTATTCGAAGCTAGGCCACCTGGTCGATGCATAGGCGTATACATGTACAGTGAAACATGTCTTGAGAGACCACTGCCATGAGAGACCACCTGTCTTGACAGACCACACATTTTTGACAGAAGTGCCTACATTTCAATATAACTGAACCTGTCACTAGAGACCACCTGTCTTGACAGACCACATTTTTGTGGCCAACGGGGTGGTCTTGCAAGATAGGTTCTACTGTATAGAACATTCAATTTTTGTGGCACATTAAAGACCCCCTTGGGATTGTTTGAAAAGAGCATGAGAATATCTTGGATCCCAGGTTTCTGGTTGTCAGTTATCAGTAGCATGATCTGAAAAGTTTGACACTAACTTAATGCAAATGCTTGCTAGCTGTATCCATCGTCTGTTTCAGTGGGATATCGAGCGAAGTGCATCGCTGAGCACTTTTACCGGCCACGAGCATGTCCTGTACAGTGCTGTGTGGTCGCCTCTTGTTCCTGGCTGCTTTGCTACAGTTTCAGGTACAGTTGACCCCCCCCCCCCCCCAGGTACAGTAGAACCCCACCACTCTCAGTACAGCATGTGGTCAACATGAGTACATTGTGTCATACGCACCAGTGTCTTGGTCACCTTTGACCCTTCTACTGTAAATGTATTGCATTAGAAACTGTGCAATGCATATACAATCCCAATACAGCCTGTAGGTACAAATTTTTGTGTGGCAAAATCTCTTGAATTCACTATGATATTGCATAGAGAGGAACCTTTGAAAGTGACCACCCTAGGGTAAATGCTTAATCTGAATGTGGATGCTATGTTGAGTAGGCTGCAAGATCAGTTGCTCAGTGTATGGACCGTGCACCCTGTGATTTAAGAACTTCTCCTCCTCAGTATTTTCCTTCATCCAAAGACCACCTTCAATTTTAGACCACAGTTTTCAGGCTGAATGGGTAGTCTAAAAATGCAGGGACCACAAGATTGTAAGATTTATTTTAAAGCGTGCATTTACCGTTGGCCGTTTTCAATAGAAATCTTAATTATGGAAACTGACTTCAAGGTCATACTATTCACCCTGGCAACATTGGTGTTTTCCATGCTTAAGATAATTTTAAGTGTACTTAATAATAAGATTAGGGGTACACATGGGTTAAAACCGAATCATGTGAATCGGCCCTTTTGGCAAATCTTGCAAATCACAATCTGCACTCCTCACTAAAGAGCGATTAGCGATTTAGTGCCCCTGTTAACTGCCGATTCATGAGCCAGCCCACCTATAAAATTACGATCTACTAGATCATTTCTGTTACAGGATAATCTGCGACTCGCCATGGCTATTAAATACATGTATTAATGTACGATTCAGATAGTGGTCTTAAATAATGATCTGCGTTTCCTAGTTCTCTGCAATAAAAAATAAAAATTGATTTGGGCCTTATTTTATAGACCCATGTGTACCCCTAAGATTGTTTTAAAGAAACTGGCTCATGGTGGTGTACACCATCAACATCTACCGGTAATTGTTTATGTTATCACCCCAGGGGACAGGACTCTGAGGGTCTGGGATGTGAAGAAACCCTTCATGGCTCAGGTTGTCATACCGGCCCATGACGCTGAGATTTTGTGCTGCGACTGGTGCAAGTATGACCCGGTAAAGTATCGCACTTGCATATCAATGCTTGGAGGTGTAAACTGCATATGTATATGCATGTATTGGAAATTCGTAAAAAAAATAGCAACTATATATTTTCCGTTCCAAATATAGGATTTAAGGAGTTTTAAATGCAGGTTGTATTTCGTGCATAAAGCCACATAACTTCTGAATGGAAATAAAGAACATGATAAAGAACTACCCGGGTATTGCGGAAACACACATTACAAATGCCCGTTAAGTATTCTAAGACTAACAGAGAATGAACCTTAGGAAATTTGATACTAAGTATTTCATACAGCATGTCTAATATGTACAGTTGAATAATTAGGCTAATAGCAGCTGGCCAAAACTGGGCCAGCTAAAGTAAGTGACACTGGCCTGCCTCATGGTCTTTCTTTGTTGCCCGGGGCATTCTAGCCATTGGCTATTTAGACGCTGGGCATAAAGTTGGTAAATTTGATAGCTAATGCAGAGACTACCAGTAGAAAAGCTATGGATTTGTTTGATACCCTTTCACCATGTTTACATGGCTTCTTGGTCAACAGAACGGTTGTGCTGATCTCTCACTGATTGATCTCATAGTGTTTCTCATGTTACTGGAGTTAGGCAATATCAGGTTCAATTATTAAGTCTTGGACGTGTTGCTCGCTTTTTTGCATCACCCCTCACCACAGCAGTGCATGGTTCTCTATTTGATCCAGAATATTCTAGTAACGGGATCAGTAGACAGCTCTATGCGGGGATGGGACCTTCGTGTTCCCCGGCGACCGCTGTTTGAGTGCACAGGCCACCAGTATGCTGTAAGGAGAGTCAAGGTGGGTCTGATAGATAACTTCCTGAAAGAAAAAAATGTAAAAAAATGTTCATGTTAACCAGATCCTATAACACTGGTAATTTATTTATACAACTGTACATGTACTATGATATGTACCTGAAATCCACTACTTCAAAGGGGCTGCCCCTGTAGTCTAGTGATTAGAGCTTGATCCCTGACCCTGTCACACCAAAGATGTAAAAACTGGGAGGTTTGTGCGTCTCATCTTTGCACTTGGCAGTAATGAGTTACACAAGCAACTGGCTGGCTTGGAGTCAGTATAATGATCTGAGTGATTCCTTTCTGCTCACCTGTGGCGTATTTGAATCGGTGGCTTGGCACCCACAAACGGTTGAGGGTAGATTGTCCGACCCAAACCAGACCAGTCCAAATTAACTCACCACATCTACACCCGCATGTGCCACAGAATCCAACTTGCAGTCAGTGATATGACCTTGAGAGGTTGAAGGCTGACCTTAAGTCTGAATCCACACACACACACACACCAGCTTCAGAAGTTTTTGCAGAAAGGTTTAAGCCATTCCTTCGCTGTTCTTATTGCTTGTAGTATTTTACGCTACTACATGTATATTTACATATAGTGTTATAGTAATATATGGTAATATTACATAAAAAAGTATTAATGCAACAGCTACCATAGATATGTATAATTTACATAGTGTTGCTTTGATGTTTCACGATTTCAGTTTTCCCCATTTCAAAAGACCACCATAGCTTCTGCATCGTATGACTACACCGTCCGGTAAGTTTCCCCTGGTTAACACTCAGATAGCTAAGTTACAATCCTTGGCAATATATATGCTTTCCACTGAATATCTAAAATGACTACTTATTATGCTTAGTTAGTAATAACACTTATTTGTAAAACAATTTAAAAAATATGTTATTGCATTTGTGAAGTATCCATTCAAACTACTGGGTACAAATAATTAACTGGTTCTTAAAAAAATTCAAAAACCTTAAGAGTCATATTTGGATGCATACAAACCCAACTAAACTTTGCAAAATAAATAACACTCTACAATTTATATTTAGACCTCAATAATGTGCCTGTGTTCTAACAGAAAAGGCACATAATATAAAGGATTCCAGTGTAACTTTCATGTAACTGTAGCGATGATTTCCAGTATTGCTTAAAATTGATTGAAACAGTTTTTGTAAATATTCCTAAAATCCTAATTTTTGAGAGTTTCCCTTTATAGAAGTGGAATGATTTGATTTATTCATGCATGTATTGCCCTTTTTTCCAGAACGTGGAATATCAATATTCCTTCCCCCTGTATGGAGGTTATAGAACACCACACTGAGTTCGTGTACGGCCTGGATTTCAATTTGCATGTACCTGGACAGGTATGGACCCAAAATGTCACTTAAACAGTACACCATCCTGAAAACTATCCCTGACAATAATATACAAGGTACACTGTCCCGAAAGTCAAAAGTTCTGCTGCAAAATGGCAGTATTGCGCAGAAAGGGTTGTTTCATGGTGGCCTTTGAACCATTTTGATTATATCCCAACAACGAATATCCCAACAGTCATCCTGAGGTAAATTTCTACCACCATCAGGAAGGTGTTAAGTTCGAATTCTGTATCTACCGGTAAGTGGAGTCTCCGTTGAAATAAGCAATGTCGGTTGGGCATGGTTGGTACTTGGATGGGTGACTGTCCAAGTGTTATAATGTCACTGTATACAAAATCCGGCCTCCTGGTTGGCAGATATACTTGAAGATGTGTATGGAAATATCTTTGGTTCTGGTGCATAAATGACCCATTGGGAGTATTTGAAAAAAGCAGGAGAACTTTTCTGGTCCAGGCTTCTGCCTAGTGGCTATATGTTCTAAAAAAACTTGAAGACCACTAAAACCAAATCAGGGAGAAATCTATGACTTATGTATATTCAAGGAGTTTTGTTTATTATGGGCTTTTATATAGGTAAACAATTATAATAAATTTAGGGTGGTTGAATATTATCGATATTTTAATATCCACGAATTTATAGCCGAAGATGTGATGGTTTATATTGTAGATTGTAATGTGATGGCACTTGTATAATTGTAGAATTGCTTCTTTTGTTACAGCTGATAGATTGTTCGTGGGATGAGACCGTCAAGATATACAGTCCACGCTCCCTGCAAGCTGACACGTCCGGGCCAAGATAACCTAGTGGACACCCATAGAATTACCGTATTCAGTTTATTTTAAGCACACATTGTACAACAAACAGACTTCTTGGTTTATAGGCCCCGTCGGCAGTGTTCCAGCTCTTAGCTGATAGTGTTAACAGGACAGGCATAAGGACCATTCACTTGGAAACAGTTTTTCTTGAGTGAACAAGTTAAGATCATCTAAATGCACTGGTCACTTGATGGAATGAAA